>Ga0172371_10005207_pt1 | contig 19372 bp, 15 predicted proteins | sample Lak12m_FD_114543 | JGI IMG/M metagenome (GOLD analysis project Ga0172371, IMG submission 114543) | Freshwater microbial communities from Kabuno Bay, South-Kivu, Congo - kab_022012_12m | ecosystem: Environmental > Aquatic > Freshwater > Lake | place: Democratic Republic of the Congo: South-Kivu... | reverse complement strand
CTGACAAAAATCGGTTCGGGGTTGGCCTGACCGAAGGGCTCAAAAAGTCGCAAATCTTCCACCAAGGTTTCGTTAATCTCGGCAATCGGCAATTCAACGTCAATGTTGACGCTGGGGCGTAAATCATTATCCGTCAAATCTTGAGCCGCCATGGCGCGAGCCGCCTCTTGAAATCGCCGTAAATTGTCCCCGTCTTTGATGGTGAAACCGCAAGCCGCTTTATGACCGCCATAACGAGACAGATGATCTTTGTTGCGTTCCAAAACCGACAAAATATCATAACCGGCGATACTGCGGCCGGAACCCTTGATTTGTCCGCGCGTCAAAGTGATAACCAGGGTCGGACGATGAAAATATTCAGCCAGACGTCCGGCCACGAGACCGATGATGCCCTCATGCCATGCCGCGCCCGCCGGATCGCTCAAATTGGGCGAAGTTAAAATCAACAAACGATCATCGGCCAAATGTTCATCCACAAAATTGCAACCATATTCAAACAGGGCCTGGGTGTCGGCCTGACGTTGGGCGTTTTTTTCATTCAGACGTTTGGCTAAAGCGGCCGCTTCCGTCGCGTCAGTGGTAATCAATAATTCATAAGCTGTGTTGGCGTGATCCAGGCGGCCGGCCACATTAAGTCGCGGCGCCAGTTGCCAGCTGATATTCTCGGCCGTCAAATCACCTCTCAGTTGCGACACCTCAATCAACTCGGCCAGACCCAACCGGCAACGGCGATTAATTTCTCTTAAACCCTGACGCACCAAAAAACGATTTTCGCCAACAAGTTTAACGCAATCGGCCACCGTGCCCACGGCCACCAAGTCGGTAATGCGGTTTTGCAGACGCTCTTTAAGCGGCTGATCCAAGGTGGAACTTTCAACCAAAGCGCTGGCCAATTTAAAAGCCACGCCCACGCCGGCTAGATATTTAAAAGGATAATTTTCATCCGGCAGTCTGGGATTAAGAATCAAACAGTCGGGCCAGTCCGAACGCTCGGCCGGCGGTTCGTGATGATCGGTCACGATCACGGTTAAACCGGCCTCCTTAGCCGCGGCCGCCTCCTCGCGGCTGCGAATGCCGTTATCCACGGTGATCAGCAAACGGCAACCCGCGTCCAGAGCTTCGCGCCAAACTCTTTTGTTCAAACCATAGCCCTCGGTTAAACGATCGGGTATCCAAATTTCCACCCGCGCTTTCAGAGTTTGCAAAGTTTCCGCCAAAACGGCCGTAGCGGTCACGCCATCGGCGTCATAATCGCCGCAAATGGCGATTTTTTCTCCCGCCCTAACGGCCGCCACGATCAAATCAACGGCCTGACGCATGCCGTTAAAACACCAGGGTGAGTGCCATTGCGTTTCATTGTCGGAAGAAAAAAAGACCGACGCCGCCGCGGGCGTTATTCCGCGGTTGGCCAAGAGTTGCGCCAACACCCCTCCGTATCGGCCATACCGAGACCGCGCCTCGGCGCTTAAAGCCGACGCTAACGTCCACTGTTTATCCATAGTTTAAAAAAAGGCGGCGCCGACACTCCAACCGACCATGCCGAGAATAACCATCAGCGACAAAATCGCCCACAGCAATTTAATAATTTTTTTGCGTTTGAATTTCATAAATTCATTATTGCCTCTTTAATAATTTAACGAAAGTGGCGGCAGGAATTTCCACCCGACCGCGGCCTTGCGCCATCATTTTTTTCTTGCCCTTTTTCTGTTTGGCCAAAAGTTTCAATTTGCGGCTGACATCGCCGCCATACAATTTGGCCGTCACATCCTTACGCAAAGCCGACAGTCGTTCAGCCGCCACGATCGTGCCGCCGACCGCCGCCTGCAATTTTATAACGAACAGCTGCTTAGGCAAACTGTTTTTCAATTCCGCGACCACTTCCCGACCCCTGATTTGCGCCTCGTCGCGATAGACAATCATGGCCAGGGCTTCCACCGATTCTTCCGCCACCAAAATATCCATTTTAACCACGTCGGCCGGCGCGTAACCAAAAAATTCGTAATTAACGGAGGCGTAACCGGAAGTCGCGCTTTTTATTTTATCATAAAAATCCGTCAAAACCGAAGCCATGGGCAGGGTGTAATGCAACAAAGCTCGATCGGACTCCAAATATTCCATGGTTTTATAGACACCGCGCTTGGCCTGCACGAGACCCATAACCGAACCCACGTAATCTTTGGGGGTGATGATATCCAAGCTGACCCAGGGTTCTTCAATGTGATCAACAGAGCCGGGATTGGGCCATTTTTGCGGACTGCGGACAATAAAAGATTCTTTATTTTTATCGTAAATCTTGTAAGCCACGCTGGGTATGGTCACAATCAAATCCAAATTGTATTCGCGCTTAAGACGTTCCTGAAAAATTTCCAGATGCAACAGCCCCAAAAAACCGCAGCGAAAACCATAACCCAAGGCCTCGGATAATTCCGGCTCATACACCAGGGCGGCGTCGTTTAATTTTAATTTGGCGACGGCTTCGCGCAAATCTTCAAACTCATGACCTTCGCGCGGAAAAATGCCGGCAAAAACCATGGGTTTCACTTCGCTATAGCCCCTGAGCGGGCGTTCGGCCGACACGCCTTCGCGATTAACGGTGATGGTATCGCCCACCCGACACTCGCCGACATCTTTAAAACCGGTGACGACATAACCGATCTGACCGGCCGATAAATGTTTGACGCTGAAATAATCCGGTTTGAAAATGCCGACTTCCAGGGCCTCGCTTTGGCCGCCGGTCATCATCATTTTAATTTTGTCGCCCTGACGCAAATCGCCGTCAACCAACCGCACATAAGCCACCACGCCCTTATACTCGTCGTAATTGGAATCGAAAATCAAGGCCCGCGTGGTCATGGTTTTGGTTACTGGCGGCGGCACACGCTCAATCACCGCTCGTAAAATTTCTTCAACTCCCTGGCCGGTTTTGCCGGAAGCCATAATCACTTCGCTTGCGGCGCAACCCAAAAGATTGACCAGAGCCGCCCGCGTTTTAACCGCGTCAGCCGCCGGTAAATCAATTTTATTGATCACCGGAATAATCACCAAGTCTTCCGACAGGGCCAAATACAAGTTGGCCAAAGTCTGGGCCTGGATGCCTTGCGTGGCATCCACCAGCAAAACAGCGCCCTCCACGGCCGCCAAACTACGCGACACCTCATAGGAAAAATCCACGTGACCGGGCGTGTCGATTAAATTCAACTGGCAGCCGCCAAAATTCATGGCTACCGGCGTCAGCTTGATGGTGATGCCGCGTTCCCGTTCCAGGTCCAGGCGATCCAAAACCTGATTTTTCATTTTGCGCGCCTCAATCGTGCCGGTCAGTTCCAGCATGCGGTCGGCCAAAGTCGACTTACCATGGTCAATATGAGCGATAATGCAAAAATTCCTGATATTTTCCATAAATAACAAAAGTTTACAAAGTCACGCAAACTTTATAAACTTTTTGGCGATTAGTCAACTTGAAATAGCGTCAACCGGACACCCGACGGCAACCCCTTACTGTCCCTGGACCTTGATTTCCACTCTGTCCTGGTTATTAAACTGGCCGCCCAAGGCCTTGACTGTAAAGTTGACTATCAAAAAACTGAAAAAAACAATGATGCCGCCGACCACGGCCGCGGTGATGATGTTTTTGCCGGCGGCCACCCGCTGATCATTGCCGGCGGAAACCATAATCAGTATAGCGCCGAAAATCAGCATGACCAAAATCAAAGCGCCGACCAGACACAAAATACACTCATAAATATTGATGCCGGTTTGCACCAGATGATTCAAGGTGTAATCTTCGGCCTGGTCGTTGATTTTGGGCACAATCTGGCGACAGCAATCGGAAATTTTCAAAGTAACAGTTGAGGGCGCTGCCGGCGCTGCCGGACTTGCCTCGTCTTCGGCTGCGGGTAAATTGACCTGTTGGGGCGCCCGCGTTCTGGGCGGTACGTAACAAATATTATCGTTATCCTTGGGACAACGATAAAGCGCTTTAATCCAGCCGGCGGGCGGCGGGTTACCGTCGGCATCCTTATTATTTTCATAACACTTGCCGTTCAAAGCGGTTTCGCAGTCAGCCGGCCGGACGCAACGACAGTGCAGGGGACGCACGTCACTCAAACCGCTATCCTGACAAGTCGTTCCGCAGGCGTCGGCGCACAACGCCATACCGGACTTAATCACGACATACGACTGCCTGTCCCGCGAACCGTCTTTATCGTCAATACAATGACAGCTGAACGCCGGGGTTAAATTTTGATTCCAGCTGGCGTTGGGACTATCGCAGGGATTGGCCAGCGCCGACGCGCCGAAAAACAAAAGACCGACAACCGCCGCCACGATTGATAAACCGCTCGAAAGAATTTTTCTCAAACCATTTGGCATAATTACCATAATTTTACCACATCAATCAAGGCGAAACAATCGCTTGGCGTTGGCCGTGGTAATGCCGGCGATACGTTCCGGCGCCACGCCTCTGATTTCCGCCAAACGTTTAGCCACATAACTGACCAAAAGCGGCTCGTTGCGTTTGCCGCGATACGGCTCAGGCGTCATAAAGGGAGCGTCGGTTTCCACCAAAAAACGATCATCCGGCATTTTACGAATCAAGCTGTCCCAATTCTGACTAAAGGTGATTAAGCCGGTAAAGGAAATGGACAAACCCAAATTAAAATAGTGCCAGGCCAAATTTTCATCGCCGGAAAAACAATGCACCACCCCCCAAGGCCGGTCCACCGGCAATAATTGCCGATACTGATTCTTGAATTCGGTCAATAAAGTCAGCATATCGTCATGGGCCTGACGGCAATGTAACATCACCGGCAACCCCAATTGCAAAGCGAACTCCAACTGTTGCCACAAAACACGCCGCTGTTTGGTCTTGACTTGTTCCCAGGTGTCGGCGCCGGTGTCGGGACGAAAATAATCCAAACCGATTTCACCAACGCCGATGACGCGGGGAAACTTGGCCAGTTGTTGATAGATGTCCACGTTAAAATCTTCGCCGGCCAGATATGATTTATTATCACTCTCCTGTTCGGTCCGGTCCTCAAGCGATTCCGGGTGCAGACCAACGGCGGCGTAGACGTCGTTTTGATAACGGTTGGCGATTTCCAGACCGCGTTTGGAGGATTTATAGTCGGTGCCGACGATAACCAAAGCCACACCGGCTCTGAGAGCCCGTTTAACCGTTTCATCAATATCGTCTTTAAAATAAGGCAAGTTTAAATGACAATGAGTGTCTATGAGACGCATAACCACGATTTAAAGAGGATGATAGCAAACGACAACTTAAAATTTTTCCCCGTTATTTAATATCGGCTGTTTACGAGATGATTTTAATTTTCATTTGCCAATCCTTGCTATTTATGGCCTGTTTTTAATATCAAAATCCAAATTGCCAATTTCCAATCAATGTCCAATACCAAAACTCAAATTTAAAATACCGGGCCTTTGGCGTCGGACGTTGATTGGGCATGGAAAATTAGGATTTGGAAGTTTTTGATTCACTTGCCCCCCGACAATTCCGCCAAAACCCCCGAAACGAGCGGCTTGATCGTTGCGGCGGTCTGCGTTAAAAACGGCGCCAATTGAGAATGGGATAACGGCCCGGACAACCAATTGGCCGCCGGCGCGTAACTGCCGACCAGCAACAATAATAAGCCCAGGGCCACGCCTCCTTCAAAAAAACCCAACAACAAACCGCCCAAGCGATTGATGGTTTTTAAAAAGGGAACGATGGACATCAGCTTGAAAACTCGGTCCAAAACGGCGAACAAAAGACCAACCAGGCGATTGACAATCATGAAGCACAACAAAAAACTGACGACCCGCCCGATATTATCATGGCCGAAAGCCAAGCTGCGCGCCCAAGCGAACAGCCATAAATACCACCGGTTGGCGGCCCACGCGCCGGCCAGTAAACCGGCCAAAGAGCCGACGGTTTTTATCAAGCCGAAAAACAAACCGTAAAACACGAAACCGGCCAAACTGATAAGCAGGGCCGCGTCCAGCCAATTGTTGTTTATCCACTCCATAAATTTATTTGGGCTTGGCCCAACCGTTAAATATAGCAAGTCGGTCGAAAAAACTTATTGCAAATGATTTGCAATAACTGTTTAACCGCCGGCGTGATGCCACGCGTTATTGGTTACTGCGATCGGGGAAACAAGGCCTCGCCTTTGACAATTTGTTCTTGACAAAATTGAGTTTGCAGCTTGACAGCCGTCTCCGGCAAAAACGGCTCCAGGAGTTTTGCCGTTTGACGCAATAAAGCCACTGTCGGCTCCAGGGCGTCTTTTATCAAAGCCGCGTCGTTCATTTTCCAGGGCTGACGCCTGCTTAAATCGACGTCGGCCTGACGCAAGCGTTCCCAAATGATCGCCAGGGCCTCATTGAGCAACCAGTGTTCCATACTGTCATTAACCGCCGTTGCCAGTTGCGGCTCCGGCGACGCCGCCGGCCAGGCGAATTTAAGCTGGTTTTTTTCAGCCAGAGAAGCGACGCGCGCCGCCAAATTGCCGAGTCCGTTGGCCAAATCCGCCGTATAAACCGCCGCGAAATGTTCTTCGTTAAAATCGCTGTCCTCAAAAGGGTTGGTTTGACTTAACAAATAATAACGAACGGCGTCGGTGCCGGAGCGCTCCGCCAAAGTCAGGGGATTAACCACATTGCCCAAGCTCTTGGACATTTTTTGCCCGTTGGCGGTCATAAAGCCGTTGATAATGACCTGACGACTGGACTCCAAACCGGCCGACATCAACATGGCCTGCCACATGGCTGATTGTTGACGCAAATTATCTTTGCCGCAAATTTGCCAACCCGGCCAAAATTTTTCAAAATTTTCCAGATTGTCCGGCCAGCCAAGACAAGAAATATAATTTACCAGAGCGTCAAACCAGACATACATCACCTGCTCCGGATCGTCGGGCACGGCCACGCCCCAGGGCATCTTGTTTTTCAGACGCGAGATGGAAAAATCGGTCAGACCGGCAGCCACGAAATTTCTGATTTCCTTTAAACGATTGGTTGGCAAAACAAAATCAGGCCGTTCGCGATAAAGCGCGAGCAATGGTTCCTGATAACGGGAAAAACGAAAAAAATAATTTTCTTCGTCCAAAAACTCCAATTCTTGCGCGGGGTGCAGAGGGCAATGCCCGTCCGTCAGCTCCGAATCGGTTTTTTCCAATTCACAACCGACGCAATATTTGACCCGGTATTGTTTTTTGTAAATATCGCCGGCCGCGAGGCATCGTCGCCAAAACTCCCGAGCCGCAGCCACATGCTCCGGATCGGTGGTGCGGGTAAAATGATCATAGCTCAAATTCAGGACCTGGCGTAATTTTTGAAATTTGGCGGCTTGCCGATCGCAAAACTCCTGCGGCGACAAACCGGCGGCCAGGGCCTGGCGACTGATTTTTAAGCCGTGTTCGTCGCTGCCGGTATTAAAAAAAACTTCCTGACCGTTTGCCCGCCGCCAGCGCGCCCAAGCGTCGGCCTTAATCACTTCCAAAGCGAAACCTACGTGGGGATCGGCGTTAACATAGGGCAGGGTCGTGGTGATGTAATAATTCATAATCAATTTATTTTTTCCCGCCGTTCTTTCAAATATCTGGTCCAGTCCTCGGCCACGGCCACAAAAACCTTGAACGGCGCTTCAATGATAAAATCAAAAATGAAGACGAAAATATTGATCCGGGAAAATTTGCCGGACAGCCATTTGCCGGTGGCGATCACCGGAATGTAAAAAAAACTCCACAGGAAACTGAAAATATTTTCCCGCGGCTCCACCACCACCAATGATTTGATGCCCCGCTTGATGCGAATGGCGAAAAATCCGGCGAAAGTCAAGAAAAAAAGGAAAATGATAATGCTGACCCAGCTGAAATGAATACGGTCCAGAAACCACACCACCAAACCGAAAGTCAGAAAAAAAGTGGCCGCGTAAATCACGGTAAAAATGGCGTTGGACACCGCGTGCCGTTTGGACGGCTGACGCAAAACAAGTGGCTGGTGGCGGGTTTTTTCTTCAAACACGATTTCCTCAACGCCCTTGATCACCGTGGCGGTGTTGTCCGCGCCCGGCAATTTGGTCATGGCCACAGCCAGAAACAACAGCATGGCGGGAAAACTGACATTGATGGCCAAAGACCAGATGTTCACTTCTTCTCCAAAAAATTTAATGGCCGGAATTTCCAGCAGAAAGACAAAAACCGACTTGGTCAAAAAAATATAGATGATGCTGCGAACGGCGCTGCGCCATAATCTGGAACGGGCCAAGTTATAACGTTTGTCGCAAGCCGCTTTAAGTTTGCGGGGGAAAGATTTCGGATCATTCACAATGTCGGTATACAGCGCTTCCGGTCCCTCCTCGGCCAAAACATCCTTCAAGACGGTAAAAAAAACCGTATAACGCCGAGCGATGGCTGACAGCTGCGGCTCCAAAGGATGTTTGAGTTGGGATTCGGTGGCCAAACGCAAATCACTCAAATGATCGGCGACGCGATTCAATAAGGCCTCGTCAGCTTCGCCCCATTCCGGATAATAATAACGAAACAGAATATAAGACAAAACGTCGTTGTCGTTCAATTTTAAAAAATTGCGATAAATGCTCAGATACAGCTGGATGGACAAATCGTCCTCATAGGGCAAGTCGGCCGGCAAAGCAACCGTGCGTCGCAAGACGTTGAACATTTCCGCCACAAAAGCGTCGGTCGGTTGATGATAACTTAAATTTTCCTCAATTTCACTGGCGGCCATGCCCAAAAGCCAGTTGGTCACGAGCGACCTGGCCTGATTTTCATCGTTCAGACCGCGCAGGGGCTGATGCAGAAATTCCCCGCTGGTCACAATGCGATGAATGGCGCGTTTTTTTAAAAACAAATAGCGGTTCAAAATAGCGGCCAAATCGATAATTTTGCTTTCCGGCAAAGCGCCATTATTAAGATAGCCGGCGCGTATCAGTTCCACCAATAAATTTTGCGCCAAACGAGCCGGATCTTCGTCCTTTTGACCGGTTAACGGACCCTCAATCACCAACTGCCTCTTCAAAATACGCAAAATAGCGCTTTTGCGCAATAAATATTCTTCGCGATAGTCAACCGAGTTGCGAATCTTTTCATAATAAAAAGCCATCTTGGAAATTAATTCCGAGACGTGAATTTTCGGGACGTCATCCGCTTCATTGTTTGGCTTGGCCAAATACAAAGTGCGCAACAACCGTTTGGCGCCAAGCGTTAAAGTCAACGGTTTACCGCTTGCCGCTCCTGATAGTTCATTAAAAATCGGGCTGGGCATATGGTTAATGACTGACTGATGCTAATATTATTTTAACCCTTAAACAAACCTTAGTCAAACTTAAAACTGTTAATTTTTAACTTAAAATTAGGCAAATAAAAAAACCTTAAAGATCATTGAAATTCAAATTATTCGCCAACAGGTGCCGTTGTTGATCAACTTGCCCGGCAGCTGGAAACCGGCGGCTTTGGCATGGCCGCCGCCTCCCAAATGGCAACACAAACGAGCCACATCCACTTGCGGCTGACAAGCGCGCCAGCTGCCTCTGATCACACCATCGCCTTCTTTCAATAAAACCACCGCCTTCACCTCGGTTAAACGCGATAAAAAACCCGGCAATTCTTCCAGGGCCGTTTCCGATTCGGAAACGGCAGCCAATTCCTCGCGCGTCAAAATGGTCCAGGCCACACCGTAACGGCGATTAACTTTAAGTCGCGACAAAGCCAACCCCCACAGCCGCGTGGCGGCCAAATCGGCTTGGTGGCGAGCGGTCTTAATTAGTTTGGGCCAGTTGGCGCCAAGCTTTAACAAATCGGCGGCCAAGGCCAGAGATTGATTGGAAGTGGCGGTGTAAAAAAAATTACCGGTGTCGGTCATGAGGCCCAACAGAATGGCGTTAGCCAAATCGGGATCGATCACCTGGCCATGTCGCTTTAACCAGTAATAGAGGATCTCGGTCGTGGAAGCGGCCTTGGGAATTCTCAAAGCATAATCGGTTGCGGACGAGTCCGGTTCATGGTGGTCGATTTCCACTATCGTTTGGCTGGATTGGCCCCGACTAAACGCTTTTTCCAAGCGGCAACGCGACAAATTGGCGCAGTCAACGGTTATCACTAAATCAAAATTGGCCAAATCAAGTTGCGCTTCATCGTGAACTGCTTCGGCAATGCCGGGCAACCATCGCAATTTTTCAGCGAATCGGTCAAAACAAAAAATCGTCACCTCTTTGCCCCAAAGCCGCAAGACCTGAAACATAACGCTTGCTGAAGCGGCGGCGTCTCCGTCTGGATGGTAATGAGTCGCCACTAAAATTTTATTGGCCGCGCGCGCCAATTCATAGATACGCCGCGAGGCCCAAGTTACATCAGACATAAGCTAAGCATTGTAAGACAATTTTTCCCAAAAAACAAGAACCGGACGTTTTTTTGTTTTCCCTTGGCGGTTTTCAATCAATTTACAAGAAACAATAATTTCAAATTTTTAAATTATGTCGTTAAAAATTGTTTATCAATTAAAATTCATAAATTATTAAAAACCCTCCCGATCAAGGAGGGTTTTTATTCGCCGTCTTCAATTGCCTTAAAGACACTTTCCAGTTCGCCGGCGCGTTTGGGCCTTTCATCAATCAGCCAAATCAGTCGCGGCATGACGCGCCAGTCCAACTCCTTGGAAAGGCGTGTTCTGATTTTGGAGCTGGCGGCGCGCGCCGCCTCAAGCGCCGTGCCGAAAAATTTTTCCGGTAAAACAGACAAGCCGATTTTAGCCCGCTCCAAATTCGGACTCAAATCAACAAAACCGACCGTCAACAAGACGCCGGGTAAAACCACTTCCTGATTGATGATGTCGGCCAAATGCCGATATAATAATTCTTGAGCCGAAGCTAAACTGGACACGGTTTTAAATTTATGGATTTTTAAAAAATGATTTTAATTTACATGCTTATAAATTTTCTCTTCCTGATAAAAATGCAGCCAGTCGCCGACTTTAATCACCGGCCGGCCGACGTATTTCAAACCGCATTCGGCGCCGGTTTCGGCCCGATCAACCTCTTCCTTGCCGATTTTCACGAGATCTATTCGTCCCGCTTCCAACAAACCATGATCGCGCCAGACCTCAATCAAAGCGGCCGGCTTAACCAGTCCCTCGGTTATTTTGCAGCCGATAATCTGTTCGTTTTTGTCAGTGCGAAAAATCGCCAACACTCTGGCTTGTCCGATGTCAACCCGCTTGATCTCGGGTTTAACCAACTCCTGAATTTTGGATTTCAAATCGGCGATCAATTCGTAAATAATTTTATACAATTTGATGTTAATATTTTTAACCCGGGCCAAATCGACGGCGGCCGGCGCGGCCTTGACATTAAAACCGATCAGAGTCGCCTGCGTGCCCTCGGCCCGTTCAACATCGCCTTCGCTGATATTGCCGAGACCTTTGGCCACAATGGCGATTCGGACTCCCTGGGTGTCAATTTTGGACAGTGAACCCTCAATGGCTTCCAAACTGCCCAGAGTGTCGCCCTTTAACAAAATGGCGATTTGCTCAGATAGCGTTTCATTGTCTTCCGCGGTCGCGTTTAAAGATTCGCCGCTAACCACCGGCCGCAAATTTTTCACCTTGACTTTCAACCCGGAGCCCACTTCAATAATATCGCCGACTGACGGAGCGTTTTTAAAACCGATTACTTTGGCCGGCGTGGACGGCGCGGCTTCGGCGATGGACTGACCCAAGTAATTTTTCAAAGCCCTGACTTTGCCATAGTTGATACCACCCGAAGTCAGTTCGTCGCCCAGACGCAAAGTGCCGTTTTGCACCAACAACGTGGCGATGACACCCTCGCCCTTGTCAACACGGGATTCCACCACCGTGCCAATGGCCTTGGCGGCCGGATTGGCTTTAAGACTGCCTTCCGCCAAGTCAGCCACCAGAAGCACCGTATCCAAAAGATCGTTAATGCCCGCGCCTTCCTTGGCCGAAACCGGCAGACAAACAACTTTGCCGCCCCAATCTTCAGGCACCAGATTTAACTGGTTAGCCAATTCTTGTTTGGTCTTTTCCACATTGGCTTCCGGCTTGTCAATTTTGTTAATGGCCACGACAAAGGGCAATTTGGCCGCTTCAATAATGCGGTAGGCCTCTACGGTTTGCGGTTTGACGCCGTCGTCGGCCGCCACCACCAAAATGGCAATGTCAGCCACTTTGGCGCCGCGATTGCGCATGGCGGTAAAGGCCTCATGGCCGGGAGTATCGATAAAACTAATTAAACGACCCTGACGTTCAACCTGATAAGCGCCGATGTGTTGAGTAATGCCGCCGGCTTCGGTGGCCACGACGTTGGTGGCGCGAATGGCATCCAAAAGCTTGGTTTTGCCGTGATCGACATGACCCATAACCACCACCACCGGCGGTCTGGTTTGTAGCGCTTCATCGGCCTCCCGAGACAAGACGGCCCTGATCTTGGCCGACTGGTCTTCGCCGCCCCCCTCATCTTCGCCCAAACTCACCTCCACCCCCAAATCAGCGCCCACGATATTAGCCGTTTCAAAGTCTATTTTTTCATTCAGGGAAGTAAAAATACCGTTTTTCATCAACTCGGACAAAAGTTTGTTAACCGGAATTTCCGCCAGACGCGAAAAATCGCGCACGCTGACGAACGCGGGAATACTGATCCGTCGTTTTGGTTGTTCCGTTGCGCTTGCCGCGCTTTCCTCGCGCCGCTTGACTTCGGCTTCGCGCTCCCAGCGACGTTTATGAACCGGCCACTCGCGCATAATGCGCTTAGCGGTCTGATTGTCTATTTTGATGGCCTTCCAACCGATGTCATAACCCATTTCCGGCAACTTTTGTTTAAGGAAATCAGGGGTGACCTTAAGAATTCTGGCCAATTCGGTAACGTTCATCTGATTCAGTTTATCATTTTAAAACAATTTTCAATTGATAATTTTCAATTTTTCAAGATCTTAGTGAATTTTTTAAAAACTATAAACTCTTAAAAACTTGTGGAAATGATTACAAAACTGTTTTGTAATCATCTTATTATAAGATATAAGCTAAAATAAATCTGGTAAAAAGTCAAATAATCAACATAGCATCGCCATAACTGTAAAAACGGTAACGGTGTTTAATCGCTTCTTGATAGGCCCGACGAATCAACGGCCGGCCAGCCAAAGCGCTAACCAGCATCAACAAACTGGATTCGGGCAGATGAAAATTAGTGATCAAAGCATCAATGATTTTAAACTTAAAAGGCGGGTAAATAAACAAATCGATCCAGGCGCCCAGTCGCTTGGGCCGGACAGGGTCCAAAATTTGATCGGCGAAAAATTCCAAAGTTCTGGTTGAGGTGGTGCCGACCGCCACCACCCGACCGCCCGATGCCTTGGCGCGCCGGATAGCCGTGGCGGCGGCGGGCGATATTTCCGCCCACTCGCTGTGCAATTTATGCTGACGAAAATTATCCGTCTTCACCGGCAAAAAAGTTCCGAGACCGACCTGTAAAGTCACCTCCGCGATTTTGACGCCTCGTTGACGCAATTGTTGCAAAAGCGACGGTGTGAAATGCAAACCGGCCGTCGGCGCCGCCACGCTGCCTGACGCGTCGCCCTTGGCGTAAACCGTTTGATAGCGCCGTTTGTCATTGGCGACCGACAAACCGGCTCGTTGTCTGGACGCTTCAATATAAGGCGGCAAAGGCACCCGACCGATTTTTTCCACTTCCCTCATCAGAGCCGCGCCGCTTAAATTAAAACGTACCGTTCTGACGCCGTCATCCTCTGAAGGCAAAACCGTGGCCGTAAGTCTGGTGCTAAAAATAATTTTAACGCCGACCGGCGCCCGGCCCTTAATCAGACATTCCCAAACGTCGGCCACGCGAGTCGGCTTGTTTAACAAAACTTCCACCGCGCCGCCGGTTTTGTCTTTGTGACCAGAGAGACGAGCTGGAATAACGCGAGAATTATTCAAAACCAGACAATCACCCGGACGCAAATACCTGACAATGTCAAAAAAATGACGATGCTCCAAAACCGCGCCGTCCCGGCGCGTCACCAATAAACGCGACCGATCGCGCCGCCAACTGGGCCGCGTGGCGATCAGCTCCGGCGGCAAATAATAATTGAAATCTTGCAACTTTAACATAAATAAAAAAACAACCACCGGGTTATTAAGTCCAAACCGAGACGTCGGGTTTATTTAATTGAATGAATTAAAACACCGCATGTCCAAAACCAAAATACTATATACTTTTAATACCATGGATTATCTTTTCAATAAATGTCTGATAGTCGTCAACCGGCGTCTAAAATTTTTTCATTTCCGCTTATTTGACGATTGCTAAGCGCTTCTTCGGTCATAAAATCAACCACCCATTCTGGGGTAAAAACAACGCCATTTTCCTTTTTGCTGATTATATTCATAGCTGCCTGTATTATATCGTATTTCCGCGCAAAATAAAAAACTTTTTCTCTCCGCACTTTTTCATCTCCGCCCATCGTGTTTTAATGGTCGCGCGCCTTTCGTCATAGCGCGGCCAACGACCCAAGCCAACCTCAAAACAGGCGTCGAACATCGGACGCAACCCGCCCCAGATGCTCACGGGCGGCCGGCGTGGCCAGGCGGCCGCGCGGCGAGCGATCAAGAAACCCGAGACGCATCAAATATGGTTCGCAGACTTCTTCAATGGTGGCGATATCCTCGCCGGTGGCCGCGGCCAAAGCTGACAAACCGACCGGTCCGCCGTTAAACTTGTCAATCAACAGGGTTAAAATTTTTCTATCCAGTTCATCCAAACCCAAACTGTCCACGGCCAGAAGTTCCAGGGCTTCGCGGCAGGCCTCCGCGGTTACGCCGTCATGACCTTTAACCTGGCAATAGTCGCGCACCCGTTTTAAAAGACGGTTAGCCAGACGCGGCGTGCGCCGGCTGCGTCGTCCGATTTCCACCGCGGCCGCCGTTTCCAGTTTAATATCCAGCAAACGGGCGTTGCGAGTGACGATTTCTTCCAAATCCTTCGGCTCGTAAAAATCCAGATGATAAATCATGCCGAAACGATCGCGCAACGGCGCCGATAATAAACTGACGCGGGTGGTGGCGCCGATAATGGTAAAACGCGGCAAATCCAGGCGCAAGGTTCTGGCCGAGGGACCCTTGCCGATGACGATATCCAAGGCGTAATCTTCCATGGCCGGATATAATATTTCTTCAATGGTTTTATTCAGCCGGTGAATCTCGTCAATAAACAAAATGTCGCCGGCCTGCAAATTGGTCAAAATGGCGGCCAAGTCGCCGGCCTTGTCAATGACCGGACCCGAAGTCACCCTCAAACCAACGCCCAGTTCTTTGGCCACGATATGCGCCAAAGTGGTTTTACCCAGGCCGGGCGGACCGTAAAACAACAAATGCTCAATGGCTTCGCCGCGGCCGCGGGCGGCCTCAAGTAAAATATTCAAATTGGCCTTGAGTTGATCTTGACCGATATAATCGGACAAAGTTTGCGGACGTAAAGTCAAATCCAGACCCTGGTCTTCGGCAGCGGCCTGAGGCGCGGTTAGTGCGTTCATAATTAAAAATAAAAAATCAAATACAACACGGCCAAAATCACATACTCCGCGATCAAAAATTTCCAGCTGGACCAGGTGAAACCGGAATAATGCCAATCGGAAATAGGCCAAAAAATTTTAGTGGGAAAAGATTTGGCGCTGTGCGTGAAAATATCAATCAGGACATGGGCAGCCCAGCCCAGCCAGGCAATGGCCAACAGCTTGAAACCCAGAAACCAAATAACAACAAAAACCGCCGACCACAAAACCAGGCTGTGCGTCAGACGATAAATGCGAAACACCGCCGGCGGGATAAAGCCGTGAGGAATTTTTTTAAAAAACAAGACCTTCTTAAAAAATTCCAAACGCATGACCGCGCTAAAACTGACCAGATCCGGCGCCACGCCGAAAACAATAGCCCACCATCGCTCGGTCGTCGGCAGCTCCTGAAAAATCAAATTGTTAATCAGGGCGTGAGAGATTATGTCCATATATTTTTATTATAAATCATTTGTCTAAAAAGCCAAATCGGATCCGGCGGCCGGCTCTTGACTAAAAACTTTAGCCATGATAAGGTAATCTTCCCTGATAATCGTCGCCTTACTGCCCGTTTGTTAGCCAATTGCCCCCCAGGTAGCCTCCCTCCTTGTCTATCTGAAAGGCAACCAACTGACAATGGGCGGTAAAGCGCCGATTATCAGAAATCCTGACCGCGGTCAGGATTTTTTTATGTCTTGCCGTTGCTTTTTGTCCGGCAAAGCCGTAAAATAGAGGCAGAGAATATGGCCAAAAAAACCGAAAAATTATTAATCTTTGACGGCAACGCCATTGTTCATCGCAGTTTTCACGCCCTGCCGCCGACCATGACCACCGGTCAGGGTGAAGTGGTCAACGCCGTTTACGGCTTTACCTCTTTTTTGCTTAAAGCCGTCAAAGAATTCCAGCCGACCCACGCGGCCGTGACTTTTGATTTGGCCGGACAGACTTTTCGCCATGAGCGTTTTCAAAAATACAAAGCCCACCGCGTCAAAGCCCCTCAAGAATTATATGATCAACTCGAACGGGTCAAGGAAGTGGTTCAAGCCCTGGGTTTGCCGATTTATGAAGCCCGCGGTTTTGAAGCCGATGACTGCATTGGCACCATTGTTCACGAAGTCAGTGGCCGCCTGCCGATTGTCATTGTCACCGGCGACTTGGACACCCTGCAATTGATTGATGAAAAAACCAAGGTCTATACCATGAGCCACGGCCTCTCGGAGAGCTTGCTGTATGACGCGGCGGCCGTGCGAGCGCGTTTCGGCTTTGGTCCGGAGGCACAAATAGACTATAAAGCCCTGCGCGGCGATCCCTCCGACAATATCCCGGGCGTTCAAGGCATAGGGGAAAAAACCGCCACCGCTCTGATTAAAACTTTCGGGGGTCTGGAAAAATTATACCAAGCTCTGACCGACAAAAAACCGTCGGATAAGCTCAATACGATCAGCCCCCGCATTCAGGAATTGTTGCGACGACATCATGAAGAAGCGCTGATGAGTCGTGATCTCGCCACCATTCGCCTGGACGCGCCCATAAAATTCAATCTGTCGGGAGCGCGCCTCGGACAACTGAACCAGGAAAACGCGCGCCGCCTGTTTGATGAATTGGAATTCAAATCGCTCATCGCCCGCTTGGCGGATTGGCCGGGCGTGGATAAAAAAAATTGGGCCGAGGAAAAATTTGACCGCAACCGCTCCAAATTACGCTATGAACTGGTGAATAGCGAAACCCGCTTTAAAAAATTTTTAACCGAACTGCGCCGCCAACACGCCGTGGCCGTGGACACGGAAACCGACGGCCTGGATGAACTGACCGCCGGCCTTTTGGGTGTTAGTTTTTGCTGGCAAAGCGGACACGGCTTTTTTGTGCCGATTCGCCTGATTCATCACGACAAACAATTGACTCACGGCCGGCAAAGCCAGATGTTCGCCGGCGGCGGAGAAGAACGCGACCGTCGCTGGCTCAACGCCCTTAAACCGACCTTGGAAAACTTCAGCGTTAAAAAATACGGTCATAATTTAAAATTTGATTTTAAAATTCTCCGAGCCCATGGCGTCAATTTGGCCGGCCTGAATTTTGACACCATGATCGCGAGTTACCTGATCAACCCCGACAACCGCCAGCACAACCTGGACGCCCTGACTTTGACGGAATTGGGCTGGGAAAAAATTTCCAAAAACGATCTTTTGGGCAGCGGACGCCAACGCCTGGATTTTGCCGATGTGCCTCTGGATAAGTTGACGCTTTACTCCTGCGAAGACGTGGACGCGGTTTGGCGTCTGGTTAAGCCGCTGACCACCAAACTGCGTCAGGAAAAATTAAGCAAATTATTCGCCGATCTGGAAATGCCCCTGTTGCCGGTTTTGGCGCGCATGGAAGAAGCCGGCATCGCCATTGATAAAAATTATTTTGCCGCTTTGGGCAAAAAATTGCGAATCGCGCTTGAACGACTGGAGAACAAAATTTATCATCTCTCAAGGGAACCCTTCAATATCAATTCCGTGCAACAGCTGCGACACGTTTTGTTTGACAAATTAAAAATAGACACCGCCGGCGTAACCAAAACCAAAACCGGTTTGTCCACCAACGCCGCGGTTTTGGAAAAATTAAAGGACCGCCATCCCGTTATCAAAGCTATTTTGGAATATCGAGAATTAAACAAGCTGGACAACACCTATGTCGAAGCCCTGCCCAAATTGATCAACCCTCTGACCGGCAGACTGCACACCAGCTTTAATCAAACCGTGGCCGCCACCGGACGTTTGTCGTCAACCGAACCCAACCTGCAAAACATTCCGGTCAAAACCGACTGGGGACGTCAAATCCGCAAGGGTTTTCGCGCGCGCGCTGGTTATACTTTGTTGTCCCTGGACTATTCGCAGATAGAGCTGCGTCTGGCAGCCCATTTCTCCGGCGACCCCGCCATGATCAAGGCCTTTCACGACAATCAGGATATTCATCGCGCCACCGCCGCGGCCATCAATCATGTCAGTCAAAGCGAAGTTACGCCGGCCATGCGTTCGGCGGCCAAAGCCATCAACTTTGGACTGCTGTACGGCCAGGGTCCGCGCGGCTTGTCGGAAACGGCCGGTATTCCCCATGACGAAGCTAAACACTTTATCGCCAGCTACTTCCAATCTTTCAGCCATATCCGTCGTTATCTTGATGACTCCATTCACCGCGCCCGCCGCGACGGCTTTGTGCAAACCATTTTAGGACGACGCCGCTACTTGGCCGACATCAATTCCCATGTCACCCTGCTGCAAAAAGCCGCGGAACGAGTGGCGATCAACGCGCCTTTGCAAGGCACGGCCGCCGACATTATCAAACTGGCCATGATCAAAATTGACGATCTCATCGCCGACAAATTTGCCGATCGCGTTAAACTGCTTTTGCAGGTGCATGATGAATTGGTTTTTGAGGTGGCCGATTCCAGTCTGCGTTCAGCCGCCAAAGACCTGCGCGACATCATGGAAAAAGTCGTCCGGTTAAAAGTGCCGCTCGTGGCCGAAGCGCGAATCGGACACAACTGGGAAGATTTGAAGCCGCTATGACTCTAAAAAATTTATCCGGTAAAAATATCGCTTTTCTCGGATTCGGCGCGGAAAATGAAGCGCTGATTAAATTTTTGCTGGCCCAAAAAATCACCTGTCGGCTGACCGTTCATGATCAGCGTTCAGCCAAAGAGCTGGGAGACAAGTTTACCAAGCTTCAACGCCGCGGCCATGTGCAATGGCGCCTAAAAACCGATTTTATCACCGGCCTCTCGGATTATGATTGGTTATTTCGTTCGCCCGGCT
>Ga0172371_10005206_pt1 | contig 19375 bp, 11 predicted proteins | sample Lak12m_FD_114543 | JGI IMG/M metagenome (GOLD analysis project Ga0172371, IMG submission 114543) | Freshwater microbial communities from Kabuno Bay, South-Kivu, Congo - kab_022012_12m | ecosystem: Environmental > Aquatic > Freshwater > Lake | place: Democratic Republic of the Congo: South-Kivu... | reverse complement strand
GAAAGATCAGAGGATTCCGCGCCATTTCGCACACTTAGTGTAGAATATTTTTAGCCAGTTATTTCTATTCCTTTACTGTGCGAATAAGTCCGGAATGTGTGTGCGATTTCACCGGAATTTCCATACTACACACAATGCTGCACAAGCTTGCTATGATCAATGTATTAAAGATGGTGTAGGAGATATTTATCGCTTAGATAGCAATTACGATGGGAAAGCGTGTGTCAACCTCCCCTGAAGTCTTACCAGAAAATCATTTGACCTACTTTGCTTCAACATTTTCGGATTTTTCCCAGGTATAAAATAGGTTATACTTTATCCGATTATGTCCCAGCACATCCGAAATTTCTGCATTATTGCCCATATTGACCACGGGAAGTCTACCCTTGCTGACCGTATGCTGCACCTCACAGGTACCGTGCCTGATCGTGACAAGACAGAACAATTACTAGATAGCATGGATCTTGAGCGTGAAAAGGGTGTCACCATCAAAGCATCAGCAGTGCGGATGGAATACACTGCCAGAGATGGCAGTGTGTATGAATTAAACCTGATTGATACTCCCGGGCATGTTGATTTCGGCTACGAAGTAAATCGCGCGCTAGCAGCCTGCGAAGGCGCTCTGCTGATCGTGGATGCTACCCAGGGGATTGAAGCCCAGACATTAGCCAACCTGTATCTGGCATTGGATGCCGGACTTGAAATCATCCCTGTGATTAATAAGATCGATCTGGTTTCTGCCCGCCCGGATGAAGTTGCGGAGGAGATTGCGAGCCTTTTGGGTGTGGATGCGAAGGGGATCATCCGTGTTTCCGCGAAGGATGGTACTCATATCGATCAGGTGCTGGAACAGATCGTCCGCCAGATACCAGCGCCATCGGGTGATAAGACAAAATCTCTAAAAGCATTGATTTTTGATTCCCATTATGATTCATACAAAGGTGTGGTTGCTTATGTGCGCGTAGTTGAAGGGCAGATTCGTTCAACAGATACCTTACGCCTTATGCAAACCAGGGCGGAGTTGAAACCCATTGAGGTAGGTGTATTTTCACCTGTCATGAAACCGACCGGTCTACTCGAAGCCGGCGAAGTCGGATACATAGCCACCGGGTTGAAAACCGTATCTGAGTGTCACGTGGGTGATACGATCACTACTGCGAATGATCCGGTGGTTGAACCATTACCCGGTTATCGCAAGGTGAAGCCTATGGTCTTTGCGGGTATCTATCCCGTGGAGGGGGATGACTATTCGAACCTGAAAGATGCGCTTGAGAAGCTGCAATTAAATGATGCTTCCCTGGTTTATGAACCGGAAAAATCACAGGCTTTGAATTTTGGTTTCCGCTGTGGTTTTCTGGGTTTATTCCATATGGAGATCATTCAAGAGAGGTTGGAAAGGGAGTATGACCTTGATATTGTTGTGACAGCTCCCTCTGTGGAATTTGAAGTCTTGATGCGGGATGGAGAGACACGCCTGATTGATTCTCCAGCAAAACTACCCGACGAGGGTGAAATCGCGGAGATTCGCGAACCCTGGATGAACATTCAAATAATCACCCCCACAGAGTATTACGGCACAATTATGGATCTGGTCACCAAGAGGCGAGGGTCTTTCTCCTCGCAGGATTACCCTGCGCCTAACCGTGTCCAGCTTTCCTTCCAAATTCCACTGGCAGAGCTGATCGTGGATTTCTTTGATGAATTAAAATCGCGTACCCGCGGGTATGCTTCTTTAGATTACCAGGTATCAGACTACCGTTCCGAGCAGATGGTCAAGTTGGAGATCCTAGTCGATGATTCTCCTGTCGATGCTCTGGCTTCGATCGTTCATAAAGCTGATGCTTACCATAAGGGTCAGCGGTTGGTAACGAAATTAAAAGAATTGATCCCGAGACAACTTTATGATGTATCCATTCAAGCATCTGCGGATGGGCGTGTGATTTCCAGCGCGAAGGTGAAACAATTACGAAAAGATGTTCTGGCAAAATGCTACGGTGGAGATATCACCCGCAAAAAGAAGCTTCTAGAGAAGCAAAAACGCGGGAAGAAACGCATGAAAATGGTTGGAAATGTAGAGATACCCCAGGAAGCCTTCATGGCTGTCCTGAAGTTGGGTGATGATTAGTACCGGAAAGGTGAAATGGCGAAAAAATACCTGGTAACTGGCGGTGCCGGTTTTATAGGATCCAATTTTGTTCACCGGCTTCTAGCACGGGGGGAAGACGTGACTATCTACGATAATTGTTCCAGGTCAGGCAGCCGGATCAACCTGAAATGGCTGCGTGAGACACATGGCGAAAAGGTACACCTGATACAGGGAGATATTCGGGATTATGAGAAATTAGCCGCAGCGATTCGTGGTGTGGATGTTATTACCCATCTGGCGGCACAGGTGGCTGTTACCACTTCGGTCACGAATCCACGCGAGGATTTCGAGATCAACGCATTAGGCACCTTCAATGTGGTTGAAGCCAGTCGTCTCAGTGGCAACAATCCAGTGATCCTGTATGCTTCCACAAACAAGGTTTATGGCGGTATGGAGCAAGTACAAACCCGCGAATTGAGCACGCGTTATGAGTACGCGGATCATCCCCTGGGTATACCCGAGACCCTGGGTCTCGATTTCCATTCCCCGTATGGTTGTTCTAAGGGGGCAGGCGATCAGTATGTCCGAGATTATGCCCGTATTTATAATCTACCGACAGTAGTCCTACGCCAGAGTTGTATCTACGGCCCGCGACAGTTTGGTGTGGAAGATCAGGGTTGGGTTGCGTGGTTTGTTATTGCTGCTATCACCGGACGACCGATCACCATCTATGGTGATGGAAAACAGGTGCGAGATATTCTTTATGTCGAAGATCTGTTAAATGCCTACGACCTTGCTATCTCTCAGGCAAAGGAAAAACCAGGTCGAGTGATCAATATAGGTGGCGGTCCTCAGAATACGATCTCGATCTGGCATGAATTTGGTCCGATGCTGGAAGAATTAGCCGGGGCTAGACTACCTGTCAGCCGTGGAGATTGGCGACCTGGAGATCAGGCTGTATTTATCTCCGATATTCGGCTTGCAGAAAAGGAACTGGGCTGGTCACCGAAGGTTTCTCCGCGCGAGGGCATTAGCCGGCTTTTCGCCTGGGTAAGCGAACATCCTGAGTATTTTAAATAGACCAGGTGGCTATGCGGATCCTCATCGTTTTGACTTATTACCGTCCGCACACCAGTGGTTTGACAATCTATGCGGAACGGCTGGCGAGAGCCCTGGCTAGGCGCGGCCATCAGGTGACGGTATTCACAACCCAGTATGATCGAGCATTGCCCCTGGAAGAAATGATGGATGGTGTTCGTGTGATACGATCACCAATATTACTAAAGATCAGCAAAGGGGTCATTTCACCCACTTTCGGGTACCGAGTTACCGGGTTAGTTCGCCAGGCAGATGTCATCCACCTGCATTTACCGCAATTTGATGCTGCCGGTGTGGCCCTGAGGGGAAGGATATTTGGTAAACCCAGTGTCATCACCTATCACTGCGACTTATTGCTACCCCGGGGTATCTTCAACACCCTTGTTAATCAGGTAGTTCATATCATGAACCATCTGGCTGCGATTTTCACGAACCAGGTTATCACGTATACTCAGGATTATGCCGATCATTCACCATATTTACGAAAATACTTAAAGAAAGTAAAGATCATTCAACCGCCGGTTATCCTTCCTACGGCGACAGCCAGATCTGCGAAAGAGTTCGCAATAAAAAATCAGCTGATTGGCAAAGGCCCATTCATAGGCATGGCGGCCAGATTTGCTACAGAAAAAGGCGTGGAAGTCTTGCTAGACGCCATGCCATCCATCCTCCAAAAATTTCCGAAAGCTATGGTCCTCTTTGCTGGTCAGTATCTGAATGTGATCGGTGAAGATCAATATGCCGCGCGATTATTTCCCCGGATTCAAGAACTGGTTGACCTTGGACATTGGAAATGGTTGGGTGTTATCGGACAGGATGAAATGGCTGCCTTCTATCAAAATCTGCATGTTCTGACAGTACCCAGCCTGAATTCGACAGAATCTTTTGGGCTGGTTCAGGTGGAAGCGATGATGAACGGTGTACCTGTAGCAGCATCCAATTTACCGGGTGTGCGGCAGCCGATAAGAATGACAGGGATGGGTGAGATTTTCGAGATCGGCGATTCTACGATGTTGTCCGAGAAGATCTGCTCTATCCTGGAATCGCATCAAAACTATATAAAGGATCCATCCAGGATCATTAATCATTTCTCCCCTGACACGGTGGCCAGTCTTTATGAAAAGTTATTTGAAAGCTTACTCGTTGAAGGGAAAAGCAGGTATGCCTGAATCCCGATTTAACAGGGATTACTTTTCCACAAATACCTACGAAAAAGTATCCTTTCAGAAATTTTCCCAATATTGGTTCTCGAACCGGTTTTATGCCATGCTTGCCAGACGATATGTACCAGGGGGAGGAATCGCGCTTGAAGTTGGTTGCGGGTTGGGTCATCTGTCTGGTCAATTGGGTGGTAACTTTCGGGTGACTGGGATGGATGTAAATCCATGGGCTTTACGGCAGGCTCAAAGCACAATGCCCGAAATACATCTAGAAGTTGCCAGTGCGGAATCTCTACCTTTTCAAAGTGAATGTTTGGACCTGGTGATTAGTAAGCATGTGGTAGAGCATCTGCAGCAGCCGGAAATGGCAATCCAGGAAGCCTGCCGTGTTCTGAAACCTGATGGAATCTTTATCCTATCCACTCCGAATCTAAGTTCACTGTTAAAACCGGTGAAAGGAGAAAAATGGATCGGTTATCAGGACCCCACGCACATATCATTAAGAGAACCTTCAGCATGGTTGGACCTATTGGAGCGAGCCGGCATGAAGATGAACCACATTTTTTCTGATGGCTTCTGGGATGTTCCCTATGTACCCGTCTTACCGGCTGTGATGCAGAAATATATTTTTGGTGCGCCGGGTGGTATCCAGGCCTTACTGGGTGTCCCCTTTTTACCACCCCGTTGGGGTGAAAGTGTGATTTTCATTGCGCGTAAAATGAGAGGGATCACATGCAAGACCCCACAGTATTAGATTATGTAAAACAAAGATTGCGTTTCTGGCAGAAACGCACCTTACGATACCGCGATTTCTCCCACCCTGGATCCGATGGGGAGGTAACACCGGCTACAGGCATTCACCATGGCATCCGCACTGTCGACGAGCATTCAGAAAGGAAGAACAAGGTCATGAAGCCAGTACCCTGGCGGATGTTCCTCGCTTTCTGCCTGGCATTTATGGGACAAGCATTTCTTGAGCCCCCGGCAGTCCATAAGACGGCTTCCCTGATTCTTTACATGGCAGCAATTTCCATGACCATCTGGTCGGCAATCAGTGAAGGCTGGTTTGATCTTCCCTGTGATGATATTTCGGCTGAAATAGTCGAACCTCCCCGTAATATTATTCGCTGGCAGCCTGTTCTGGCTGCTAAGCTCCTAAGCGCTGCTACGTATTTTTCTTTTTCATCATACCGCTTTGATTTTCTAAATATCAGTCTATGGTTAGCAGCCATAATTCTATATATTCTTGGCTTTATAAACCTAAATCCTATTAAAACAAAGATTGCTGCTCTGAAGCTTGGACTAAAGGATGACTTCTTACACGTCAGGCTTTCACCCTGGTTATTATTGGGGTTGATCGCCACTGGGGTGGTCATCTATGTACGGGCAGCTCATCTGGTAAGCATTCCGCCTGAAATGACTAGCGATCATGCTGAGAAGCTGCAGGACGTTCAGGATGTGCTCAATGGACAATGGCACGTCTTCTTTACCCGCAACACTGGCAGAGAAGCTTTCCAGTTTTACTGGACAGCACTGATCATCAAGATATTTGGAACCGGTATTTCTTTTCTCAGCCTGAAAATCGGTACTGTGCTGGCAGGTTTGATCTCTTTACCCTATATTTATTTGCTGGGCAAGGAATTTGCCGGGAAGCGCGCGGGTTTCATCGCCGCATTCTTCGCGGGCATCGCTTACTGGCCGAATGTGATCTCCCGGGTTGCCCTGCGATTTGCTTTCTATCCATTATTTGCAGCCCCTGCATTGTTTCACCTGATGCGGGGGTTGAAGCGCGGAAATCGCAATGATTTTATCTGGGCGGGTATATTTATCGGGTTGGGGTTGCAGGGATATTCCCCATACCGCGTGGTTCCCATTCTTGCCATCCTGATCACTTTGATCTATATCCTCCATCATCACAATAAAGAGGATGCTGATAAGGCGGTCACCGGGCTTACTGTGACCGGATTAATGGCAACGATCGTTACCATTCCATTAATTCGATATGCTATAGATAATCCAGATTCTTTTTTCTATCGCCTGTCAACCCGTATCAGTGACCTTGAAAGGCCAATTCCAGGTAATCCCTGGTTGATCTTTTTTGATAATCTAAAAAACAGTATGTTGATGTTCGGTGTTAATGATGGTTCAGCCTGGTTGCATTCCATCCCATTTCGACCCGCACTGGATGTAATCTCTGCGGCAATCTTGTATCTCGGGCTCGCCTTACTGGTATATCGCTACATTCGGCAGCGCGCATGGGTGGATTTGGTATGGCTGGTCGCAGTCCCGGTTTTGATGCTGCCATCCATACTGTCACTTGCCTTCCCCGAGGAAAACCCAGCCCTGAACCGCTCCGCGGGAGCAATTGTCCCAGTTTTTGTGATCATTGGGTTAGTTTTGGATGGCATGATTCGGGCGATAAAACGCTTCCTCAATGGCCGCAAGGCAGATCTTGTGGCTGGTGTCTTACTTCTGCTATTGGTAATTTTTTCTACCCAGCAGAATTACCAGTTGGTCTTTGACGAGTATCAGACAATCTATCGGGCAGCAGCTGGGAACACAACGGAAATGGGTAAGGTCATCCGTGGATTCATTGATTCGAATGGATCCCCGGATTCAGCCTGGGTGGTCGGTTATCCTTACTGGGTGGATACCCGCCTGGTATCGATTGAAGCAGGCGTTCCGATTCGCGATTATGCCATTTGGCCTGAACAATTCATGGATACCCGAAACGCCAGGTTTCCATTATTGTTTATACTGAATATGGAGGATGATGCCGACCTGGCTGAGTTACATGCCATGTATCCCCATGCGATCGAGAGTGTCTACCAATCGCAGACAATCGGGCGAGATTTTCGCGTATTGCTGGTCCCTGATAATAAATAAGGTAGGCAACTATGAATGAGAATTCTGACAGAATAACAGCGAAACCACCCCGGGAGGTAAAAAGAACGCCTACCCTGCCTGCATACTGGTACCTTGACCTGTTGATGGCGCTGGTAATCCTGCTGGGTGGTTATTTACGCTTTACAGGTCTACAGTGGGACGAAAATCAACACCTCCACCCGGATGAACGTTTTCTAACCATGGTAGAGAACGACATATCCCCGGTTCAATCCATTTTTCAATATTTTGATACTGATAATTCCAGCCTGAATCCACATAATCGGGGACATGGCTTCTATGTTTATGGAACTCTGCCGATCTTCATGGTTCGTTATCTGGCAGAATGGACAGGGCAGACTGGCTATGATCAGGTACATATTCTGGGTAGAGAAGTCTCAGGGGTATTTGATCTGCTGACTTTAATATTGGTGTATTTTATTGGTTCCCGCATCTACAATAAAAAAATTGGATTCCTCGCAGCGACTTTTTTTGCTCTGGCTGTGATGCAGATCCAGATCTCTCATTATTTTGCAGTCGATACTTTCCTAACCACCTTTACTACCCTGGCGATTTATCTCGTGATCGGAGTTCAACAATCCCCTCTACCTGCAGCTAATCCTCAAGCAGCTGAAAGGTATGATAAACCTGCCATACTGGCGAACTGGGGTGGGATAGGCAATTATTTGCTATTTGGCCTGGCACTGGGTCTTGCCATGGCATCGAAAGTCAGTGCAGCCCCGATCGCTGTGTTACTACCGGTTGCGGTGATACCCTGGTATGTGCGTCTCTCGCAGGAAGAGAAGCAGTACTGGTTGTATCCGATCCTACGCAACTTTTTTCTGGCTGCTATGGTCGCCTTTATAACATTCAGAATCTTCCAACCTTATGCTTTCGCGGGTCCTGGATTTTTCAATTTAAGTTTGAACCCGAAATGGGTGGATAACTTGCGCGACCTCAGTGTGCAAACCAGTGGATCTGCGGACTTTCCACCCGCATTACAGTGGGCAAGGCGGGGAGCAACTTTTGCGCTGGAAAATCTGGTGAGATGGGGCATGGGCTTCCCATTGGGTATCCTTTCCTGGGTAGGTTTTTTATTCGCAGGCTGGCGGATGGTCAAACGAGATTGGCAGCCCCACCTGCTGATCTGGTTATGGACTGGACTGTACTTCAGTTGGCAGTCCCTGGCATGGAATCCATCCATGCGGTATATGGTGTTGGTGTACCCAACCCTGTGTATTTTTGCTGCCTTGTTAGTTTTCTATCTGGTAGATCAAAAAAAGAGCAACCTTAAATTCTTCTCAATTAAGTTCTTCGGATATACCATCGGCGCGTTGGTCCTCATTTTAACTTCCTTATGGGCTTTTTCATTTGTGCGGATTTATAACCGGCCCATTACCCGGATCGAAGCATCCCGCTGGATATACCAGAACATACCCGGGCCATTGAATCTGCATATATCGGATGGAAGTGGAATGTACAATCAACCACTACCATTCGGACAAAGTACATTGGTAGACTCGGCAACACCGTTGACATTTTCTTTTACATCCAATGCCAGCGGTAGCATTGCAGAAATATTTGTGTATCGGATGGTAGATACATTGGCTTTACCGGGCGAAAAAACGTTCTCCATCACTCTCACAGATCCCGGGAAGAATATTAATTCCAGTTCTCAGATTTCCGGTGAATACTTGCCGCAAGAAAATCCCTGTGGAGATTCTTATCTGTTCATTTTTAGAGAGCCTTTCCTGGTAGAAAAAGGGCGATCGTATCAGGTAAGTTTAGCTGTCACAGCGGGAAGTGGATCCTTCAGCTTCAAGGGATCCACCATTGCCAATGAATCAGATTGGGATGATGGCCTGCCCCTGCGTCTGGATAACTACGATGGTTTTGGCGGGATTTATCGGGGGGACCAAAATTTCCAGATGTATTGGGACGAAAATGAGGACAAACGAACGAGATTTATTACGACCCTGGATAACTCAGATGTATTGCTGATTACATCGAATCGCCAATGGGCAACTACAGTCCGCATTCCAGAGCGGTACCCTCTGGCAACTTTATACTATCGCGAGCTGCTGGGTTGTCCGGTAGACACCGATTTACTATCCTGCTATGAAAGTGCCCAGCCTGGGATGTTCGCAGGACGGTTGGGTTACAACCTCGTGAAGGTGTTTCAATCAGATCCTGGCATCGGTGGCTTCTCCATTAATGACCAGTCCGCTGAAGAAGCATTCACGGTCTATGATCATCCGAAGGTTTTCATATTTAGAAAATCGCCATCTTATGATTCTGCCTATGTCAGTAATCTCTTTAAGCAGGTGGATTTATCCCGTGTCATCCACGTTCCACTGAACGAAGTCCCCATGCATCCACAGGATCTCTTGTTGCCTGTATCGCGCTGGATTCATCAACAGTCCGAAGGTACCTGGTCGCAGCTATTCGATCCGGATGCAATATTCAACCAATACCCCATTGCGGCCATCCCTTACTGGTATCTCGCTATTGCAGTCCTTGGGTGGATGGTTTTCCCCATTGTCCGTTTAGCATTCCCTGGATTGGCTGATGGCGGGTATGCCTTTGCTAGATTGGTTGGCTTGTTACTTTTTGCATGGATCTCATGGTGGTTAGGCTCACTCGGGGTGACTATCGACCGGGGTTTACTGGTATGGGTGGTTCTGAGTCTTGGTTGTATTTCAGCCGTAGCTCTGTGGTTCCAGCGTAAATCCTGGCTGGATTTTCTGAGGGGACATAAGAAACAGATCTTAACCGTTGAACTGGTTTTCCTATCCTTCTTTCTCCTTGATCTTGCGATTCGCATTGGAAACCCGGATCTCTGGCACCCTTACAAAGGTGGCGAGAAACCAATGGATTTCTCGTATTTCAATGCTGTCATAAAAAGCAGTGCCTTTCCACCGTATGACCCTTGGTTTGCGGGGGGTTATATCAACTATTATTATTATGGTTACGTCATCGTCGGCTTGCCTGTAAAATTACTGGGGATCATGCCATCGATTGCTTATAACCTGATCCTTCCCACCCTGTATGGCTTTCTAGGTGCCGGTATGTTCTCGATCGTCTGGAGCATTACATCCCACTGTGAGGAGAGAATACTTGAAAGTCAGGGGTCAGGTAACTGGTGGAGTCACTACGTATCATCTTTTTGGATCAGCTTGATGGCTGCCGTAGGATTATCCCTGCTTGGGAACCTAGGCACCGTCCGCATGATCTGGCATGGCATCCAACGCCTGGCAGCTCCAGAGGGTATGATTACCGATGCTGGTTTTCTACAACGGATCAGCTGGACATTTAAAGGAATTGGAGAGCTATTCCAGGGCGCAACTCTGCCTTATGGGTTGGGTGACTGGTACTGGATCCCTAGTCGGGTCATACCTGCTCCAGGGGATGTGGAACCGATTACCGAGTTTCCTTTCTTTACCTTCCTATATGCTGATTTGCATGCTCACATGTTGGCATTACCGGTCACTTTGCTGGTATTGGGCTGGATCGTCAGCCTGATCAAGTCGAAAGGAGACTGGCCGGGAGTAGGGAAAACAGGTAAAGTGGCCGTCTTGATGATAGGGTTGTTTATCGGGGCTTTATCTATCGGAGCGCTGCGCCCGACCAATACCTGGGACCTGCCTGTATTTCTGTCCCTCGGTGTAATTGCATTGGGATATACCCAGATCCGCTGGCACAATGAATTGGCAGAAAATTGGATCAATTTACCAGTACTCAAGAACCGGTATCTTCGGTCAGGGCTGTTTGCAGTAATTTTACTCGTTTTGACGTTCGTTTTATATCAACCTTTCACAGACTGGTACGGTGCTGGGTACACCGCGATAGAGTTTTGGAAAGGAACTCATACACCTTTCTGGTCGTATATTACGCATTGGGGAGTCTTCCTGTTTTTTATTATTTCATGGATGGTCGGTGAGACGATTGATTGGATGGCGGAAACTCCTTTGCGTAGCCTTCAAATCCTTCATCCATATCTCTGGCTGGGAGAGGTTCTACTCATTGCGGTCACAGCGATTGTTGTGATACTTTCCATACTGGGCATTGGAATCGCGTGGTTTGTTCTACCCGTTGCTCTCTGGGTCGGTATCCTGTTGATGCGACCGAACCAGATGGATATAAAACGACTGGTGTTGTTCCTTACTGGCACAGGCCTTCTTCTGACTCTCTTCGTCGAAGTGTTCGTCTTGAAGGGTGATATCGGCAGAATGAATACGGTCTTCAAATTCTACTTGCAGGTGTGGACTCTCTTGGCATTTAGTGCATCTCTTGCATCCTGGTGGATCTTGAAGCGGGCGTTAGCAGGTACCATGCGTTGGATGAAAGGGTTTCGCCTGGTCTCCTGGATATTATTGATCGGCGCGTTGTTATACCCAATGACCGCAGGGCTGGCAAAGATCAAAGATCGTTACGTGTCTGATGCATCGCACTCCCTGGATGGAATGAACTTTATGGTGGGTGCAACCTATGGTGAAAACGGTGTTGAAATGCAGCTGGCTGATGATCTGCCGGCTATTCGTTGGATGCAACAAAACATCCAGGGTACTCCGGTCATCGTTGAAGGGCATGTGACTGAGTATCGTTGGGGGAATCGGTTCACAATTTACACCGGTTTACCAGGGGTCATAGGCTGGAACTGGCATCAACGTCAGCAACGTGCAGTGACTCCTTCAGAATGGGTGACGGATCGTGTGGCTGAGTTGAATGATTTTTATAATACCCCTTCATTGAGTGCAGCTGTCACCTTTTTACGTAAGTATAATGTCCAATATATTGTGGTTGGGCAACTTGAAAATGCGATCTATACAGACGAAGGATTATCGAAATTCTTGCCGGAAGCACAAGGACCGTGGACGATTGTTTATCAGCAGGGTGATACGATGATCTTGAAAGTGAATGGAGAGTAAATGGGATCTCAGCAAGAGCACATTTATCACATTGTCACACCAGAACATTGGAATTACGCTTGTAAGATCGGATTCTATACTGCACCAAGTTTGTCAACTGAAGGTTTTATCCACTTTTCTTATCTTCATCAGGTTCTGGCAACTGCTGAAAGATATTACAGTCAGATTCCAGATTTGATGGTGTTGAAAGTGGATGTAACAAAGCTCTCAGCAGAATTAAAGGTGGAACAAGCAGCTCATGGTGGATGGTATCCGCACCTTTATGGAGAGTTGAACCTCGGTGCAGTGATTGGTTACCATCCATTAGTAAGGAACACGGGTGGTATCCTGGAAATCCTCGATCTGAAACCGTGGAATCACCTATGTTAGCTGGCTTAGCCTGGTACATTACACTGGCTGTTTTTGGTATCGTCGGTCTTCCACTGACACGACTTCTGTTGCCTGGTTTACACACACGAAGTTACGCCTTTGCCAGGATCACCGGTTTGCTGTTGACCGGATACGTTTACTGGCTGTTGGTTTCTTTCAAGGTTCTCTCAAATGATCTCAGTGGAATACTAACAGCCTTAGTCGCTGTAGGGTTCATCTCATATTATCTGGTACATACGAACCCTCTGAAAGAGCTGCGACATCTATGGGCAGCTGATAAGCGTCACATACTGGGCGTGGAAAGTTTCATATTGCTCGCCTTCATTTCGATGGCTATTCTCCGTGCTGCGAACCCTGATATCCGCGGCACTGAAAAACCGATGGAGTTGGCTTTCATTAATTCCATTTTACATTCACCATCATTTCCACCTGATGATCCATGGCTGGCAGGTTATTCGATATCCTATTATTACTTTGGATATGTGCTGACTGCCATCCTCATCAGAATTTCTGGGGTGACTGCAGGGGTTGGCTTTAGCTTAATGGCAGCGACAGTTTTTTCACTGGCTGGGGTTGGTTTGTATGCTCTCGCCCTCTGTGTTCTTGAGAAAATCCATCTTTTAGGAAGTAATAAAACTTCCAACCACAGCGATAGTCACTGGTTGGCGTTGATGGCGCCCATTTTTACTCTGGTGGTGAGTAATTTTGAAGGGTTACTCGAATTCCTCCACGCGCGCGGGACTTTCTGGAAGCCTGGCATGGATGGTACCCTGACTTCCCGCTTTTGGAGCTGGCTCGATATCCAAGAACTTACCTCACCACCCGGGCAACCATTCTCGAACTGGCCGAGCCGGCCTTCAGGTATTCTCTGGTGGCGAGCTTCACGTGTGCTCTCTGACTATAACCTGTCAGGCAATCGCCTCGAGATTATCGATGAATTTCCTTTCTTCTCCTTTTTATTGGCTGATTTGCATCCGCATGTCTTGATGCTTCCAATAGCTACATTAATTCTAGCGATCATCCTTAATCTTCTGCTGAACCCGACCGATCAGGGTTTTCTGTTTGCAGGACAAAAAATACCGGGATCACCCGCTTCTTTTTTGATCACGGTGATCATACTGGGTTCGGTGGCATTCCTTAATACCTGGGATCTGCCGATCTATCTGGTTTTTTACGTTGCGGCAATCACCGTGTGTGGTTTAATAAAGCATGAATGGAAAACAGCACTAAAACAAGCCATCTCAGTAGGGCTATTACTTATCCCGGGAATTCTCCTTGGCTACTTACCTTTTTTTGTAAGTTTTTCATCACAGGCTGGCGGAGTGCTGCCATCCATGATCTACGTGTCACGCGGAGCTCAATTCTGGGTGATGTTTGGGCCGCTTTTAATTCCCATCGGATTATTCTTTCTTTTCTCCTTGGTGTGGAATTCGGAGATTAGATCCAAAGCCCGAAATAGTGTTCTAACAGTGTTGTTAATTTTTGTTGGCTTCACCCTTCTTAGCCTGAGTTTGGGTGCATACCTGGCAAAAAGCTCCACATGGGCCACCTCGATGCCAAGCGGCCTGGCTTACGCTTTTAGCCGTCTGGGGTATACATTTACCAGCGCACAGGGTGCTTCACCCGAAACCGCCAATTCTTTATGGATGGCAGCTTGGAACCGTCGAATTTCCATACCGGGTACATGGATCACATTGTTGCTACTCGGTACTTCATGGTTTACTATCCTATCTGTGGGTGTATCCTCCTGGAAAAAAGACCAGCATTCATCCAACCATCCAGCATTCGCATTCCTGGCATTCCTGGTGATCGGTGGTGGAGCTCTCACTACGATTCCGGAATTCTTCTACCTCCGGGATCAATTCGGTTGGAGGATGAATACAATTTTCAAATTTTATTATCAGGCATGGTTGCTTTGGTCACTGGCTGCAGCCATTTGTGCTGCATTATTATGGCGGACCGTAAAAGGTTTCCCCGGAGTATTAGCGAAAGGAATCCTCGTGATCAGCATCATGGGTGGATTGGCTTATCCTTTATTCTCGATCCCTGATACGATTGGCGGAGTGAAGCTTAACGGATTGGATCTGGATGGTACGGAGTATTTTCGCAGGTCCAATTCCGCAGAAACAGCTGGGATTGAGTGGTTAGCCTCAGCACCTCGCGGGACAGTCTTAGAGGCGGTTGGAGGAAGTTACTCTGGTTACGCTCGTGTATCTACTATGAGTGGGCAGCCTACGGTATTAGGATGGCCGGGGCATGAAAGCCAGTGGCGTGGTGGGTATGAAGAAATGGGAAACAGACAGGAAGATATTGAAACGATCTTTACAACGGATGATTGGCCGGCAACTCAAGCTTTATTGGATCAATACAATATCCGGTATGTCTTTGTCAGCGATCTGGAACGTTCTACTTATCGGGTGAATGAAGAAAAATTCTCGGTACGGTTGGGCAGGGTGTTCCAACAGCAGGGTGTGACGATTTATGAATACGACGGAGGAGAGTAGCTGTGAATACCGGATCCCAGTGGTCGCGTAAACAGTGGACAGTACTGGCTGGAATAGTTTTATTTGCTTTACTCACCAGATTTTTAAACCTGGGAAGAATGCCTCTGTCTGAAATGGAAGCAAGGCTGGCGATCAGTTTCCTGCCGCAGACAACCGGCATAGTTTCGTGGAGCGGCGAACTGTTTTACCACACCCTCACAAGTTTACTGGTCGGTGTTTTCACTCCTACCAGTATGCTCATAAGGCTCATTCCAGCTCTCGCAGGTTTACTTCTGATTTTGTTACCCCTGTTTTTCAGGAATTATCTGGGTGACCGGAATGCTATCCTGTGTTCAATATTTCTGGCGATCGATCCCGCTCTGGTGTATCTGTCACGAACTGCTGGTGGCATCTTGCTTAGTTTGGTGTTTGGTGTTTTTACCCTGCTAATGGTTTTGAAGGGGAAACCCCGGGCAGCCGGAGCTCTGGCTGGGTTGTCACTGATCTCGAGCAGCACTTTCTGGTTAGTCCTACTACCGCTTGCAGGTGCAGCATTTCTTACACGCTGGGTTACTAAGAAGCAGGAGGAAACTGAACGGGTAATTTTTCCTGTGTTCACTTTGCGATCTTTCTGGGTGTCAGGTCTTATTGCAATCTTACTAGGTAGTACTGCTTTCCTGACACAACCACAGGGTACAGGTTTGATCTTGAGCATAATCCGTAGTTTCCTGTCGATATGGACTCATTCTGGTGGACTTCCTCTTAAGATCATCGGGTTTGGTGTACTATTTTATTATCTTCCGATCCTGATCGCGGGAATTTGGGGTGCTGTCCGCGGATTGCTGGAAGGCTCAAGGCAAGCTTGGTTTCTACTCACCTGGTTCATATTCGGTCTGATCCTGGTTATCTTACTTCCTGGTAGGCAATTGCCGGATATTTGGATTGCCACTATCCCGATGGATATCTTGGCTGCCAAGGAATTAAGTCGGCATCTTCATCCGGATGTTGATGAGAAACTTCCGATCCTTGGTGTTACTGTTCTTGTCTCTGCAATTTGTATTTTTAGCTTCTTCTCCATTGCCAGACTCGCGTATTCAACGGATATTAAACAATTATGGCTGGCGGTGTCTGGCGCTGTAGTTATTCTGATCCTCAGCGCGATACTCATCATACTGGGTTGGTCACAAAGGATTGCTTTCAGAGGGTATTTTTGGGGACTATTATTCCTATTCGCACTTTCTGCATTTTCGACTGCCTGGCGAGTCACAGGTAACGCCACGAATGAGATGGTGGAGATGATGGGACCAAGTATTTCCTATCCGCAATTGGAGTTATTGCACCAAACAATCACCGATACTGACAAGCAGAATATGCTATCAAACGAAAAAGTGGATATTGATATTATGGGAATATCATCCGATGCGCTTTCATGGGAATTACGCGAGTTTACTAATATTCAGCATGTTAATTCTATTCCGAGGGGTGTATCTACGGATATTGTGATATCTTCTCCTGATCTTGCCGTTTCTCTGGCTGATGCTTACCGCGGACAGGATTTTATCCTTGGCTCCACGATAGACTGGGAACGCTTCAACCTGATCGACTGGATTACCTGGATGGTAAGACGCAGGGTGATTACCAACGAAACGAAAGTAATTATGTGGGTTAGAGGTGACTTATTCCCTGGTGGTATAAACCCGGCTACGCCGTGAATCACAGACAGGGTTATGATTAGTAAAAAATATTCCATAAAAAATACTGGAGATGCATGGAAAAACCCAAACAAATAACAATAGATGGCCCTGCAAGCTCAGGAAAATCAACTGTGGCTGCAATATTGGCGTCTGAGTTAGGATATCTATTTTTTGATACCGGCATTATGTACAGGGCAGTCACCTATGCTTTCTTAAAATCAGGTTTACTGATTACTGATGAAAGCGGAATATCCGCTCTGGCTGAACGGGTGAAGATTGATATTCGTCCCGCAACAGTGGATGATAAACGCCAGAATGATATATTACTGGATGGTGAAGATATAACCTGGCAAATTCGTACTCGTGAAGTGGATGATCAGGTTTCACCTGTGTCTGTGATCGCTGGTGTACGAAAAGCCATGACCCGACAACAGCGAGAAATTGGCCTGCGTGGTAAGGTGGTGATGGCAGGTAGGGATATCGGAACGGTCGTTTTACCGGAAGCTCCTCTCAAGGTCTATCTGGATGCTTCCGCAGAAGTCCGGGCAAAGCGCAGGTATGATGAGCTGATTGCGCGCGGATCGAAAGCAGATTTTGATCAGATCCTCGCAGGCATTAAAGACCGCGATCAGATCGATTCCAGCCGAAAGATTGCGCCATTAAAACCTGCTGAGGATGCAGTCATCATCAATTCCGATGCGCTGTCTGTGCGCGAGGTTGTTGATCAGATCAAAGCGAGGTTTGCATGATCGATTATCATGTTCCGCTCCAAAATCGGATCGCCCGCCGTACTCTCCAACCATTACTTCGTTTCATTTTTAGTCTAATCAGCCGGATAAAGATACAGGGATTGGAGAATATCCCTCAAGACCCATATATCGTTGTATTCAATCATGTTTCTTTGTTTGAAGCTCCGATGATCCTTGCGCATTGGCCAACTCGCCCGGAGATATTAGGCGCTTCAGATGTATGGAAGAAACCCGGTCAAAACATCTTAGCCTGGTTATATGGGGGTATACCCATCCATCGCGGAGTGATTGACCGTACAGCACTGCATGCCGCGGTGTCTGCCGTTCGCTCCGGTAGGTCGTTAATCCTCTCACCAGAAGGCACCAGGTCGCACCGTCCCGGTATGCAAATGGCAAAGAGTGGACTTACATATATCTTTGATAAAACAGGCGCGTTTATCTTACCCGTTGGTATCGTCGGAGCGACCCCCGACTTTCTTTCGAACGCTTTGAAAGGGAAAAAACCAGCAGCCTCTATGATCATTGGTAGACCATTTAAGATACCAACGCTCGATGAAACAGGTAAGGCGAACGCAGTGATCCGCCAACAGAAGGTGGATTTCGTAATGAAGCAGATTGCGGATCTGTTGCCTGAAGCATACCGCGGATACTACGCCTGAGAGTTGTACAAGGAGATCATCCATGTGTGATACCATCTATGTGCCAGCTAGCCTTTCAAAAAATGGTGCCCCTCTATTTGCTAAGAACAGTGATAGGGATCCGAATGAAGCCCACTTACTTGAAATGCACCCAGCCGCCCAGTTCAACCCCGGTCAGGAAGTGAAGTGTACTTATTTAACCATTCCTCAAGTGGCAAGAACGAATGCCATCCTCCTCGCTAAACCGTTTTGGATCTGGGGAGCTGAGATGGGTGCTAATGAACATGGAGTGGTTATCGGAAACGAGGCGGTATTTACCCGCATCCCTTACCAGAAACAGGGTGGACTGACAGGCATGGACCTGTTGCGCCTGGCACTGGAGCGGGCTGCCACTGCGGAAGAGGCTATGCATACCATCACTGACCTGCTGACAAAATATGGGCAGGGTGGTAATTGCGGTTTTTTACATCCTTTTTATTATCACAATAGTTTCTTAATCGCTGACACAAAAGATGCGTGGGTATTAGAAACAGCCGGTCCGCATTGGGCGGCTGAGCATGTCCGAGGTATTCGTACCATTTCTAATGCGCTAACGATTTCCGATCATTGGGATCTGGCATCCGCGGATCTGGTTCATCATGCCGTTGAAAAAGGCTGGTGTAAAGATCGTTCAGATTTCAACTTTGCTGCGTGCTATTCGGATCCATTATTCACTTTCTTTGGGGATGGGCGAGGTCGTCACACTTGCACCACCACTGAATTGCTAAACGCAAACCAACAGATACAGGCAGCTGACCTGATGGCATTAATGCGACATCATCGGCGGGCAGATGAAGCCCGTTATTCACCGGACAAAGGATTTACAGGCGCTGACATATGTATGCATGCTGCGGTTGGACCAATTCGCATCAATGAAACCACGGGATCAATGGTATCTGAGTTGACAGCCAGCGATCAGTTGCATTGGTTCACAGCCAGTACAGCTCCCTGCACAGGATTATATAAACCCGTTTGGTTCAAAGGGGGCCTTCCGAACCAGGGTGTCTTGCCAACAGGTAAGGTAGATATGGAATCGGATTGGTGGCTGCATGAGCGCTTGCACCGAGCTGTCATTCAAGATTACCAACACCGCCTAGCTATGTATCGGGAAGAAAGGGATGCGATTGAATTGGGTTTTATCCTACAGGCTGAGCAGATTAAGGTAGAGTCGCAGAATCAGAAAGCTGAATTTTCAAACACCTGTTTTGAAAAAGGTAGGTTGTCCGTAAGGTCGTGGCTTAAAAAGGT
>Ga0172371_10005205_pt1 | contig 19376 bp, 14 predicted proteins | sample Lak12m_FD_114543 | JGI IMG/M metagenome (GOLD analysis project Ga0172371, IMG submission 114543) | Freshwater microbial communities from Kabuno Bay, South-Kivu, Congo - kab_022012_12m | ecosystem: Environmental > Aquatic > Freshwater > Lake | place: Democratic Republic of the Congo: South-Kivu... | reverse complement strand
CTTTTAGTGCGCCATTTTAAACTGCCTCCTATATTAATACCAACCAAAGGCTGTTCCGGCATAAGCCATTGCCCGGATAAAAATTCATCTACAAATTTAAAATCATCTTCCGAAGGCCATATCTCAAGATTTTCATTTTTCAAAGGGATTTTGAGCAGATCCAAAACCCTGAACTGATGCTGAACCGGCGGCAAGCCAACCTTAACATCCTTTATCCCATAATTCAGCAAAAATCCGAGTTTTTTGTTTTTATAACCGAATCTTTTTGGCGCCATGCTGAAAAAACTTAAAATATGGCTCTTTGAACTATTCTGGAAATCAATAACAATATCAAAACCAGCCCTTCTTATATTGCGCGCAAGCTTTATAAAATTAAAAAGATTCTTTTTGATAAAACCTTTATTATAAATTATCAACTCATCTACATACGGGCAATTCTGCAAAATCTGCCGCGACTCAACACCGGTTAAAACAGTTATATGCGCTTTTGGAAACCTTTCTCTTATCGCCCGCAGGCTCGGGCTTGCCAAAACTACATCGCCTACAGCGCCTATTTTTATAACCAGAATTTTTATTTTATCCAATGCCTCCTGGTAAACATCCAGCGTCCTTTGCGACATTATTTCCAATGTAAATCTTTTCTGAATATCATCTCTTGCATTGTTAGCCAGTTCCTCGGCCAATTTATCATTCTTTACAACCTCTATCATTGCGTCCGCAAGCTGCAGTATATTTAAAGGCGTAACCAAGATGCCTGTTTTTCTGTCTGTTATTACATCTGCCAACCCGCCGACTTTGGTTGCAATAACAGGCACACCTGAAGCTGCAGCCTCTATAACAACTCTGCCAAATGCCTCATGGCCAATGCTGGGTAAAACCAATAAATCCGCCTTTGACAAAATCTGAGGTATGTCCTGCCTGTGCCCCAAAAATTCTACTGATTCTGATATACCAAGTTTTTCAGTTAATAACTCCAGCTGCTTTTGATACTCCTCTTTGCCTTGGGGAGGTTTTCCGACGATAAACACCTTGACTGCGGGCATTATTTTTACAACCTTTGAAACGGCTTTAATAAAAAACTCATGCCCCTTAATGGGCGTTAACCTGCCTATAACCACAATTGTATGATTCTGATTTTTTCTTTGCGAAGGCGGTATAAATTTAAATTTAGAAAGGTCTACCCCGCGCGGAATAAATTTTATCCTTTCAAAAGGAACGCCAAAATCCTCAATCATATGCATAGCTATAATATTGCTTGAGACAATTATAAACCTGCCCCAACCCATAGGCCGGCTGAATATATGCTTGCTGTAATAACCATGGCATGTAGTTATAAAAACCGGCAGATGATCATCTAAATTTTTAGACACAATACGCCTTAATGAAATTGCTGCTATAATAGCTGGCACTCGGCTTCGCGCGTGGATAACCTGAATTTTCTCATCTTGTATTATATGGCATAATTCTTTGGCGCACTTTAAAACACTGAAAATTGATTTTTTATGGACTGCAAGCTTATAATGTTTAGCGCCTAGTTTCCCAAGCCGCTCTACTAACGGCCCGCCATTTGAAATAACAACAACCTTATGGCCTTTTTCGATAAGCGCTGCTGTCAAATCAACAGTCCCTGTTTCTACGCCACCTACCACCAACTCCGGTAAAATTTGTAAGATATTCATTTTATTTACACAATTTTTTTAACAGCTTCGTAAATTAATTTATTATCATTAAGTTTTTTTACAGGCTCATCCTTTTGCGAGGCCAAACAGATTGCATCTAGCATATCATTTGGTTCGCACAAGACAATAAACTCATTCCTTTTCAAATTATCTAAAAATTTAAGATGCCTGGGCCCTGAAAGATTTGTTTTATTTCTAAGCTGCGGCTTAAACACAATCACCTTTTTGGCTGCAGACGCTGCTTCTGAAACCATGGATATCGATTCGCCTGACACAATTATAATATCGCTTAAACCCATAATACCGCCCACTGCCTGCGGTATATTTTTTTCATTGGCCACAACCAACAATTTACATTCAGCAAGCCTGCTGAGTTTTTCCTTCATTAATGCCTCTATTGCCTTAGATGTCCTGCGGGAAGTAGTGGCAAATATCAAAGCGCCTCTATCATGGGAAAATTTGATTATATCATCTAAAATTTTGCTTAAAACATCTGCCTCCAAAACAAAATCCTTATTTTCTCCGCCTATAAATATTCCTATTTTAATCTTTCCGGCAATATGCTCTTCGGTGAGGCCGATATTATTCAAAAGATCCTGAGATTCTTTTTTTAAATACGCCTGGTCTATTAAATTAGGCGCGCCATCTACAACTAAAACCTTAGCCGATTTTTTTGAATTATCATGCTTGGGCAGCACGGCCAAATCAAATTTTGAAAGAGGCAAAATTCCAGGCCTGGTAACAACTATGCCTTTTGCCCGGTTTTCCTTGCATAAAAACCTGTTAACAGGCCCAAGCGATGAACCGCATGATATAACTATATCCGCATATACCGCCATAAGATTTTTATATGATTCTGCAGTAAGGCAGAATTCAACGCATCTCATACAACCCTGGCATTTATTTGAAGCAAAAAGGCTGCAGATTGTTAAAACTGCCTTATGCAGCGGGGTTTTATATTTAACTTCTTTTATGTTCTCTAGATATATCAATTTTTCTGATTCTGGCTTGCCTATAATATTCTCCAACAATTTAACCCTGCTGTCAGAATCAGCTTTTTCAAAAACAACATTTTTTATCTCTTTTGCAACTGCGCGGGCCTGATTTAAATGCCCTGCCTTGCCATCGCTTAATATTAGAATTCTGCGCGAAGGCGTTGTTTTCCATCTTTTATGCAGCCATAACCATTGAGTGGGATATTTAATTATATAAGACTCAAGCACATTTGTAAATTTCTGCATATATTTTTGAATATCCGCATCCTGGTTGCCGGATTTTTCCAAAGTAATCGGTTCATCTACAGACATATGATAAAAAGGCCCTTTTTGCCTTGCGCAGAAACTCGGTAAAAATAAAGAACCAAATTTCAAAGTAAAAACTGCAGCGCCGCCAGGTGTCGATGCAAGCCTTCCAAAAAAATTGACAAGATAACCGTTAGGGCCGCCATCCTGGTCGCTTAAGATTGCGACTACCTCATTATTTTTAAGAGAAGAAATAATTTCTCTTGTAGCCATGCCTTTTTCCACAACGCGGCTTCCATGAAGCTCTCTATAACTATTTAACAAGCCATTTAAACGAGGATAATTTTGCTGCCTGGCAAGGACAACCTGAGGATAACCTTTTATAGCGCCGGCCACGCCTGATAGTTCCCAATTTCCAAAATGCGCCGTAATTATAATAGCGCCCCGCTTCTTCTTTAAAGCATCGGAAATATATTCTAAACCTTCAAAAGCAATATAGCGGTCTGTGTATTTTTTATCTATCATAGGAAATCTAAAAAGCTCAAACAAAACTTGCGCAAAATGCTGAAATGTTGTGCGCGTAATTTTTTTAATCTCATGCGGCTTCAATCTCTCACAAAATGCCGCCTTGATATTTGCATAACCTATATTACGGCGTTTTGAATAAAAAATATACGCAAGAAAACCTATCCTTCTTGCAATCCATAGGCTGACACCCACAGGAAGGATCCTAATAAAAAACCCCACAATTATAACGGTGGGATATAACAATATATCCATGATCTTGCTTTTTAGCTTCATTTATTTAAATAGCGAGGTTTTTGTTGAATGTTAAATTTTCTATAAATCTGTCTCTATTTTCAACTATTTCCAACTGTACGCCCAAGGCCAGAAAACGAAACTGAAAATCATCAAAATCCGAAGCATGCCTTGAAATTAAAGGCTTTAATTTTATCATGTCCTTGTCAGTAGTAAGAATGGTATCTACGCCGGCGCTCTGCGCACTATAACAAATCCCGGCCAGATCTTGAAAACTGTACGCGCTATGGTCTTCATATATAAATTTTATTTTTACAATACCGCCCATGTTCTCAATAGTTTTTAAAAAATAAACCGGGTCGCCTATCCCGCAAATAACTGCAATTTCTTTGCCTTTTAGCAAGTCTAGCGGGAGCTCTTTGCCATCCATGCGAATACTGTGCAGATTTTCCGGGCTTGCAAATTCAATAAGCCTGACCGGCTTATGTATAGCCAAGGCTATTACTGCATCAGGATTAAATCTTTTTACTATATTCTTTATATCTTCAACCTGCTGCGCAGTAGCTGTGTTTACCTTTGTTATTACAATCATATTTGCCCTTGCCAAATCAGAAATCGGTTCCCTTAAGATACCTCTTGGCAGGAGCATTCCATTACCAAAAGGATTTGTTGCATCAATAGTTAAAATATCTATATCCCTGCTTAACCTCCAATATTGAAAACCGTCATCCAATACTAAAAAATCAGCGCCATGATTACGTATGGCCAGAACACCACTTCTAACCCTGTCAACACCTACCAGCACTGGTATATGAGGCATATTAAGACGAAGCAATGCCGCCTCATCTCCTATTTCTTCAGACAAAGATAATTTATGATCCCTAATCTTATCCTGGTTATAAGGCAGCTTATAACCCCTGCTTAATACAGTAACCTTTTTATTGGCCCCTGATATATACCTCACAACCATTTCAACTAAAGGAGTTTTGCCTGTGCCTCCCCATGTTAAATTACCGATGCTGATAACCTTTGCGTCAAGCCTGAAGGTAGGCAAAATTCCATGGTGATGCAAAGAAAAAATAATCTTTATTGCCAAAAGGTATAAAAGCGAGGCCAGATACAGGAGAAATTGAAATACAGATGCCTTAAAACCATTTACCCTATCAGTCATCAAACAATAGATATATTCCCTGGTCTTAGTATTCATTATTTATTTCTCCTGCAAAATTTTTCTTATTAAACGGGAATTTTTTTCTGAGGCCCCCTTTACCTCATCTATAGTCTTCCTGGCAAAAAACCCCATTGTGTAGCATTTTTTTGGGTCTTTCATTAACAACTTTATCGCTGAACCAAGTTCGCTTTTATTTTTAACCTCCAGGGCCGCGCCCTGCTTAAGCAAGGCCTGTGCTATATCCTCAAAATTAAACATAAACGGGCCAAATATTATAGGCCTTGAAAAATATGCCGGTTCTATCGGATTTTGGCCGCCATGCTGTATAAGGCTTCCGCCAACAAAAACTATATCTGCTATTGAATAAAAATCCTTGAGCTGGCCGATGGTATCAAGTAAAAAAATATGGTCGCAAGTCGCAAGTCGCAAGTCATGAGTATTAATATTAGAAACTCTTACCGGAATAAAACCTTTATTTTTTATCAAAGATTCAATCTGTGAAATTCTTTCTATGTGCCGAGGGGCTATTAATAATTTAAGGCTGCGAAAATCTTTATTTAAATCTTTATACACATCCAATAAATCGCTCTCTTCGCCTTTATGCGTACTGCCGGCCAGCAATAAAATATCCTTTTCGCTCAAGCCCAGCAATTCTCGGTTTTCGGTTCTGGGTTTTAAGTCCTGGGGGATACTATCAAGTTTCATGTTGCCGGTAACCTCAACTTTTTTGGAATCAGCGCCAAGAGAAATAATCCTTGAGGCATAATTCTGGTTTTGCATACAAAACAGGCTTATCCTTTTCAGTATGGGCTTCAAAAATAATTTTACGGTGCCGTATCTTTTAAAAGACCTTGGTGAAATCCTGCCGTTTATCAGAATAATAGGGACCTTACGAGTATTTACGATCTTTATCAAATTAGGCCATATCTCTGTCTCAACTATTATAAATACCTTGGGATTTATTGCATTTACAAATTTTCTTACCACAAAAGAAATATCCAAAGGCGAATATATTACCGAGGCATTACCGCCTGCTATATTTTTTGCGACATCATTTCCTGTTTTGGTTACTGTTGAAATCACTACATGGTAATCCGGAAAATCTTTTTTCAAAAACTGCAACAACTGTTTAATAACCATTGCTTCGCCGACGCTAACCGCATGAATCCATATATTTTTTTTACCGCCTAATTTATTTTTCAAGTCCAAAGGCATAAAACCCAGGCGCGCCTTTAGATTAAAGCTCCTAAAACCCTTTTTACATATCGAGAAAGGAATGTAAAACACTGAAAACAAAATAAAAATAATATCATATAAAATCATATATTTATTAAGCCCTTGGATGTGCCTTTTCGTATACCGATTTAAGGCGCTCTGTTGTAATATGCGTATAAATCTGAGTAGTAGAAAGATTTGCATGCCCTAAAAGCTCCTGCACAGCCCTCAAATCTGCCCCTCTGTCTAACAAATGGGTCGCAAAAGAATGGCGCAGGGTATGCGGAGAAATCTTCTCTCTCATGCTGGCAATCTGTATATATTTATCAATTATGCGCCTTACAGAATCATCTGTAAGCCTTGTATTGCTTTTATTCAAAAATAAAGCCGGCCTGGTTTTATTGTTAAAACCGTCTGAACTTTTATCTAGGTATGACTTTATTGCACGAAGTGCTGTGTCGCCGATCGGGATAAGGCGTTCCTTTTTGCCCTTGCCTCTGACCTTAACAACACCTCCTATAAAATCAACATCCTCCATCCTTAATCCTACTAATTCACTTATACGCATGCCGGCCGAGTATATTGTTTCAAGTATTGCCTTATCCCTTAAACTCGCCGCATCTTTTCCTGCCGGTGCACTCAAAAGCTTTTCTGTCTGCGCCATATCCAAAAAAAATGGCAGCTTTTTATCAAGTTTTGGCGTAGACATACTTAATGCCGGATTATTTTTTAAATATCCATCCCTGCACAAAAATTTAAAAAAAGAACGCATGCACGCAAACCTTCTTGCAATACTTTTTTTGTCATACTGAACGGCTTTTAAATGAGCCAGAAATTTTCGCAACAAAAGATAATCTATCTTCTCAATGTCTATATCTCCTGCGAAATCCGCAAAACCCCTAAGATCAATCTTATAGTTCGCTATCGTATGTACAGAAGCATCTTTTTCTATTTCAAGATATCTAATGAATTTATCTATATATTGCCTTATCAACTTAGATCACCTTCTTCTGAACTTATATCATCTATAGAAACTTCTTCTTTTGCAGCAGGTTCACTTGTTGCCTCTTCGGCTTTAGGCAGGCGCCTTGTCATATAATCACAATTAGGGTAATTACTACAGCCATAAAACATTTTTCCTTTTTTAGACCGCCTCTGAACAACCTCTCCCTGGCATTTGGGGCATTTAATTCCCGTTGGCAGCGATTTTGCATTTTTACATGTTGGAAAATCAGAACAACTTAAAAACTTTCCGTTTCTACCCCACTTTATAACCATGGGCTTGCCGCATTTTTCACAAATCTGGTCTGTTTGAACAACTTCTTTTTTTATCGCCTTCATATCTATATGCGCCTTATTAAGAGTTTTTTCAAACGGGCCGTAAAACTGCTTTAAAACTGCCTGCCAATCAAGTTTACCAAGCTCAATTTCATCCAATTCCTCTTCCATCTGCGCGGTAAATTTTACATCCAAAATTTCAGGAAAATGTTTTATCAGCAAATCCGCAACAGCCATGCCTAACTCCGTAGGGTAAAGATACCCGGTTATTCTTCTGACATAATCACGCATGACTATAGTTTCTATGATAGGCACATAGGTACTCGGCCTTCCTATGCCTTCTTCTTCAAGGCATTTTATTAAGGACGCATCTGAAAATCTTGCAGGCGGCTTAGTAAAATGCTGGCTGGGAAGCAATTTAACCAAATCTAAATTTTCACCTTTATCAAGTACAGGTAAAAGGCCTTCCTCTTCCCTGAAATCAGGATAAATAGCGCTAAATCCCGGGAATATACACCTTGAATTTGATGTCCTGAATAAATACTTGCCTTCCTTTGCATCTATATCAATTGTAACTATTGCATAAACAGCGGGCCTCATCTGGCTGGCAACAAAACGGTTCCATATCAACTCATAAACTTTATACTGTTCAGGAGTCAAATACTTCTCTATCTGGCTAGGCTCCCTCGTTACTGAAGTCGGCCTTATTGCTTCATGGGCCTCCTGCGCGCCTTTTTTTGATTTATATTTGTTAGGCGTGGCCGGTAAATATGTCCTGCCGAATTTCTTAAGTATATAGCCACGGACAGAATCCAGGGCCTCTTTGGAAATATTTACAGAATCAGTTCTCATGTAAGTTATAAGGCCTGTAACTTCTTGCTGGCCAAGCCCAACACCTTCATAAAGTTGCTGAGCTATGCGCATAGTTTTTCCGGCAGAAAATCTTAACTTATTAAATGACTCCTGCTGTAATTTACTGGTAGTAAACGGCGATTGCGGCTTTCTGGTCTTCTGGCTTTCCTTTACATCAGAAACTATATATCTGGCGTTCTCTAGATCCTTAATAGCCTCGTCGGCTTGAGATTTATTTTTCATATCCAGATCATCGCCATTAATCTTTTCAAGCTTTGCTGTAAATATTTTATTTTTATCTTCCTCTGTGGACTGCTTTTTTAATTCCGCCTCTATTTCCCAATATTCCTGCGGGACAAAAGTCTTTATAAGTTTTTCTCTATCAACAATAAGACGCAATGCAACCGATTGAACCCTGCCGGCGCTTAAGCCGCGGCCAACCTTGCTCCACAATAAAGGGCTCAATGAATACCCGACAATCCTATCCAATATACGCCTCGCCTGCTGGGCGTTTACCATATTTAAATCTATCTGGCGCGGATGCGTAAAGGCATTAAGAACAGCCTCTTTTGTAATTTCATGAAACTCCACTCTTTTTATATCAACTTTACCGCCTAAAACACTAGCTAAATGCCAACAAATAGCCTCACCTTCCCTGTCAGGATCAGCAGCCAAATACAGATTTGTTTTACCTGCCAACTCCTTCTTGAGCTGCGTAACTACTTTTTTCCTTCCGGCAATAGCTATATAATGAGGCTTAAAATCATGCTCTATGTCTACTCCCATCTTACTTTTAGGCAAATCCCTCACATGGCCCATTGACGAACGCACAACATATTCAGGGCCCAGAAATTTATTTATTGTACTTGCCTTTGCAGGTGACTCAACTATAACCAAAGATTTAGCCATATTAATTTTAACCTTTCTTTTATTTTTTTATTCAGATATTGCTTGAAAACACATTTCCGGGCAGCCTTTTAATCAAACCCTTAATCTCTAAATTTGTTAATGCACCCGACGCAGTATTTATAGCAACTGAAGACTCTTCAGCTATTTCATCTATAAACATAGGGCCCTCTTTCAAAACATCAAGAACCTTTAATTCTTCGGATTTTAAATCAAGAGGTAATGGCTTATTGGCCATTTCGTCTTTTTTGGAACTTAACCCCTTAGCGGGCCCCTTGGAAACAAAAACAATTTCTTCTAAAATATCCTTAGCCGTTTCAACCAGTTTGGCGCCGTCACGTATCAATTGGTTTGTACCAAAAGAATTTACAAACCCAGCTTGACCCGGCACAGCAAAAACCTCTCTATTCTGCTCTAGCGCAAACCTTGAAGTTATCAAAGCGCCGCTATTTTTAGCTGCCTCAACCACTACTACGCCCAATGATAAACCGCTTATAACGCGATTTCTCCTGGGAAAATTTTCGCTGATAGGCGGAATGTTCATGGGAAACTCAGATATAACAGCGCCTATATCCGAAATACTTTCTGCCAGTTTTTTATTTTCCGGAGGATATATCTTTGCCAAACCGCTGCCTAAAACCGCTATAGTCCTGCCATTATTTTCCAAGGCGCTTTGGTGCGCTATAGTATCTATGCCGCGCGCCATTCCTGAATTAATCGTAATGCCAAAACTTGAAAGCTCAAAGGCTAGCCGTTGAGCCGTCTGTTTTCCATATTTAGAACAATGCCGTGAACCAACTATAGCAATTGACGCCTTGTCTTCACTTTTAATATCGCCTTTTACATATAAAACCAAAGGCGGGTCGCTAATCTGCTTCAGGTTAAAAGGATAATCCTCATCAAATATGGTTACTATTTTAACGCTGTGTTTTTTAATAAGGGCTAACTCATTGTCAAGCAACGATTTATCTTTGGAAACCGCTAATATATTTTCGGCAATATTTTTGCCTATGCCGGCAACACTCATTAATTGCTGTATGTTTGATTTAAATATTGCATCGGGAGTTTTAAAATAATCAAGCAGGGCTTTTGCCCTGATTGAACCAACACCCTTGGCCATATTCAATAAAATCAATCCATCCGTCATATATATTGGGCGGACACATAGGTCCGCCCCTACATTATTATTTATTATCGATTATCTTTTTTATCTTCTGCACTACTTCATCAATTGTTAACGCCGACGTATCAACGGTAAAATCTGCTTTTTTATAATAAATTTCTCGCGCTGCCAAAAGTTCTTCTATTCTCTTTTTTGGATTACTCACATTCAATAACGGCCTATGCTTATATCCTGCTGTTCTATTTAAAATTATTTCTGACTTTGCAGTAAGGCATACAACAATACCTTTTTTCTTAAAATTTTTTAGATTTTCTTCTTTTATTACTGCGCCGCCGCCGGCATCTATAATTAAATTATCCTTGGAAGAAACATCACTGATAACTTTTCCTTCAACTTGCCTAAAATACTCTTCGCCATTTTCTGTAAATATATCACTAATGGCGCGCTTTTCTTTTTCTATAATAAGCTGATCTGTGGATACATAATCCATCTTCAGGCTCTTTGCGAGCTCTTTGGCAACAACGGTCTTGCCTGTACCCATAAAACCAATAAGAACTATATTCTTCATTTTTTATTTTTTAAAACGCCTTAACCTGTTTAATATAACCCTGGTAATTACGCTGCATTTCTCCCAGGGAATCGCCGCCGAACTTATCAAGCATTACACTTGCTAATTCAAAGGCAACAACAGCCTCGCCCACAACGCCTGCCGCCTCAACAGCACAGACATCTGAACGCTCTACTGTAGCCTTAGTTGGTTTTTTTGTCTTTATATCAACGGAAGCAAGAGGATTAATCAATGTAGATATCGGTTTCATCGCACATCTGATTAAAATAGGCTGTCCGTTTGTAACGCCGCCTTCTATGCCGCCCGCGTTATTTGTCTTTCTGTAAAAACATTTTGATTTATCATAATATATGGCATCATGGACTTCTGACCCAAATTTTTTGGCAGATTCAAAACCAAGGCCTATCTCAACACCTTTTGTCGCCTGTATAGACATGAGAGCTCCTGACAACCTGGAGTTTAACCTCTTATCGGCCTGCACAAAACTACCTAATCCAACAGGAACACCTGTTGCTGAAACTTCAAAAATCCCTCCGAGCGTATCGCCTTTTTTCTGGGCTGAAATTATCCTTTCCTCAACAAGCCTGTCTTTATCAGACGATATGCCGCCTATCATAACTACACGGCTTTTAACTATTATGCCGAATTCTTTAAGCAATAGCTTGCATATTGCGCCTGTAGCTGTCCTGGCCGCTGTTTCTCTGGCGCTTGAACGTTCCAGAATATCCCTGATATCTGCACGATTATACTTCAAGGCGCCTGCTAAATCAGCATGGCCTGGCCGTGGGCAAGAAACCGAAGGCAATATATCAATCTTAAAATCCTTATTTTCTATCATCAATGAAATAGGGCTGCCGATAGTCTGGCCTTTTCTTATGCCTGAAAGTATTTCAACCTTATCTTTTTCTATTTTCATCCGGCCGCCGCGGCCAAATCCTGCCTGCCTGCGGGATAATTCATTATCTATAAAATTTTTATCTACAGACAAACCTGCAACCATGCCTTCCAATATTGCCGTCAGGCATTTACCATGAGATTCTCCTGCAGTCAAATAACGTAACATATAACCTCCGAATTTTTTGATTTTTAAAAAATTCGTCCCGAGTCACCCGCTATCACGTTTAGTGACGAGGGACTACCTTTTATACCTATAATGCAAACAATGCTTTTAAAATCCTATCGCCCCACATAATTGTTACGAACGTTGCAAACGATAAATACGGGCCATAGGGAATAATATCTATCTTTTTTACAAGTTTAAGATAAATGCCAATAATTGCGCCAAAAAAAGGCGCAATAAAAAATATCAATAACGCCCACTTCCATCCGACAATAGAACCAATCATAGCCATCAGCTTAACATCCCCACCGCCCATTGCCTCTTTCTTAAAAATAAATTCTCCCGCTACTCCGACAGCGTAAATACTTAAACCCCCGACAGCCGCACCCAAAAATGACAACAAAAAAGATGTTTTGTGATCTAGTGTATTATGCAGCACGGGAAAAATAAAAGATAATACCAAACCTGCAACAAGCCCGCCAATGGTAATTTCATCAGGTATTATAAAATGCACGGAATCAATAAAGGCCGCAGCTATTAATGCACATTCAAACCCTGTATAAATAAAAAATTTTACTGAAATACCAAAATAAATAAAATTGACAATAAATAAAACTGCAGTTAAAAACTCTACCAACGGATACCTGAAAGGTATTCTCGCCCGGCATTTTCTACAATGCCCAGCCAAAAATACAAAACTTAACAAAGGAATATTATCAAACCATTTTATAGGCTCATTACAAAAAGGGCAATGTGAAGATGGTTTTAATATTGATTCTTCTTTTGGCATCCGCCATATACATACATTGAGGAAACTGCCTATTATGGCGCCAAAAATAAAAATAATTATATATAATGAAAAATCCATATTATTCCTAAATTACGGCTCTTGATATACATAAGGCGGGTTTAAAACCCGCCTTATATTATTTCATCGCTGCTCTTCTAATGATTCTAAAAGCGCATCCCTCATTACCTCAACAGGCGCACTCTTGCCAGTCCAAATCTCAAAAGCCAAAACGCCTTGGTATAAAAGCATTCCGAGCCCGCCGCACGCCTTTAAACCATTTTCTTTTGCAACCTTAACCAAACTTGTCTGTGTATTATAAACAATATCAAAAACAGCTAAATCTTTATATAATAATTTTTCATTTATCGGCAAAGGATCGGTTTTCTTCATGCCTACCGGCGAGGCATTTACTAAAAGATCTGCGTCTACTACAAAAGGTGTCCAGTCCTTTTCATACCTAACCCATGCAGTAGGGCATAAAACAGAATATCTGTTTGCCAAATCCACAGCGCTGTCTTGTATTTTATCAACGACTGTTATTGATTTGGCGCCCGCCTTGGCTAAAGTAAAAAAAACTGCCCTTGCTGCGCCGCCGGCGCCTATAATAAAAACTCTTTTACCTTTAGGGTCAAATCCAAGATCTTCTTTCAAACTGCGCAAAAAACCAGGGCCATCAGTATTATAACCTGAAAGAAATAATTCTGTCCCAGGGGTTCCCACATTAACAGTATTAACAGCGCCTATAAAATTTGCATAATCATCTATCTTGTTTAAAAACTTCATACAAGATATCTTATGCGGCACTGTAACATTAAAACCGCAAATGCCTCTAGCTACAAGGGCTTTTATAGACTTCTGTAGATCTTCGGGTTTAACTTCAAATGGCTCATAAACAGCATCTATGCCCAAAGCCTTAAAAGCGGCATCGTGCATTGCAGGAGACAATGTGTGCCCTATAGGATATCCTATGACCCCATATATTTTTATGTCTTGGGCTGAATTCATTCTATCTAAAGCTATTTTACTATTTTGTTTACTGCATTAAGATATGCCTTAACACTGGCTTGGATTATATCCGTATCAGTCCCGCGCCCAGAAATAACCCTGTCCTTAAACGCCACCTTAACAGAAACTTCGCCCAGCGCATCTTTCCCACTTGTCACCGAGCGTATGGAATAGTCTAATAACTTGCCTTTTATTTTTGCTATTTTATCTATAGCGTTATAACAGGCATCTACCGGGCCGTCGCCAGAAGCTGAAGCAGCCTGAACCTTTGTTTTATCTTTCAGCTTAACCAATGCCTCAGGAACAATATTTGTCCCTGTTGTCACCTGAAAACTGTGCAATTTATATTTTTCAGATATAACTCTGACTTCCTCTTCAACAATGGCCCTTAAATCATCATCAAAAACTTCTTTCTTTTTATCAGCCAACACTTTGAATGCCTCAAACATCTTGTTTAATTTCGCATCGTTGAATTTATAACCCAATTTTATCAGCCGCAAATTTAAGGCATGCCTGCCAGAATGTTTGCCCAAGACAAGCCTGGACTCGCCAAAACCAACTTCCTGCGGGCTCATAATTTCATATGTGCCGCGTTCCTTCAATACGCCATCCTGATGTATCCCAGACTCATGGCTAAAGGCATTCACTCCCACGATGGCCTTGTTCAATGGCACCATAACACCCGTTAGCTTACTGACTAAATGGCTGGTCTTACACAATTCTTTAGTATTAATATTAGTAGCGCACTTAAAAAAATCCTGCCTGGTCTTGATTGCCATTACAACTTCTTCCAGAGACGCATTTCCTGCGCGCTCGCCTATGCCATTGATAGTGCACTCGACCTGGCCTGCGCCATTTTTTACTGCAGACAGAGAATTTGAAACTGCCAAACCCAAATCGTTATGGCAATGGACGCTTATGACTGCCTTATTTATATTTGGCACATTATTTCTTATATCGCGTATTAGCTGCCCGTACTCAGCAGGTATAGCATAACCTACTGTGTCAGGCACATTGATAGTCGTTGCGCCTGCATTAATAACTGCTTCTATAATACGATACAAAAATTCCTTTTCGCTTCTCGATGCATCCTCTGGCGAAAACTCAACATCATCTACAAATTGCCTGGCATATTTTGCGCCCCATACGGCCAGGCGTAAAATCTCATCTTCTGCCTTCTGTAATTTATATTTCATATGTATCTTTGAAGTTGCCAAAAAAACATGTATGCGTGGATGCTGCGCTGGTTTAACTGCACCGCCCGCTGCTTTTATATCCTTTTCCATACAACGAGCCAATCCACATATAATAGGCCCCTTAACTTTCTCGGCAATCAATTTTACTGCGTCAAAATCTCCGGGCGAAGAAATAGGAAAACCTGCCTCTATGGCATCGACGCCCAAAACTTTAAGCTGTTTGGCTATTTCCAATTTATCAGGTTTCTCCAAACTCGCCCCAGGCGACTGCTCCCCATCTCTTAATGTAGTATCAAAAATTTTAATTTTTTCCATTTCTTCTAATCCTTTCCACTCTACGAGCGCGTTTGCTCTAGTGTATGCGGCCACGAGGCCTGATTGTGAGCAGCGAATTTAATTTTTTTCCTACTAAAAACAACTTGAAAAAAATTAGTTGAGCTGCGAACAATCAGGCCGAAATGGCCGCTGTATAACGAGCAATCCGCGAGCTACTTCTTCATCCACGGCATCATTTCCCTCAACTGCCTTCCCACCGCCTCTATCTGATGCTCATCGCCTTTTTTAATTAAATCATCAAATACTTTTCTTCCTGTTTCATTTTCATTTATCCATTCGCGCGCAAATTTACCAGTGCGTATTTCTCTAAGAATCTTTTTCATTGTTTTACGCGTCTTTTCATTTATTATCCTTGGGCCTCTTGTCAAATCGCCGTAACAAGCAGTATTAGAAACACGCCTGCGCATGCCGCTTATGCCGACTTCCTGGACCAAATCAGTGATAAGTTTTAACTCATGTAAAACTTCAAAATATGCAATTTCAGGTTGATAACCTGCCTCAACTAATGTATCAAAACCTGCTTTAATCATCTCTGTGACGCCGCCGCAAAGGACTGCCTGCTCTCCAAATAAATCAGTCTCTGTCTCTTCGGAAAATGTTGTCTCTATTACTCCAGCACGCGTGCCGCCGATACCCTTTGCAAATGCAAGGCCTATCTGTTTTGCCTGGCCTGTTGCGTCCTGATGAACTGCAATAAGGCATGGAACACCTTTGCCTTCTTCGTACATCCTGCGGACCAATGCGCCCGGGCCTTTTGGCGCAACCATAAATACATCGATGTTTCTAGGCGGCTTTATCTGTTTAAAACGAATATTGAAACCGTGCGAAAAACAAAGGGCCTTGCCTTTTTTTAGGTTTGGCTTAACTGACTCCTGATAAACCTTTGCCTGCACATGATCCTGAGTCAATATCTGAATAATATCAGCCTGCTGGCAAGCCTCGTTTGCTGAAACAGGATTAAATCCATCCTGCTTAGCCTGCTGATAATTGGGCGTACCTTCTATTTCAGAAACCACAACATCGCATCCGGAATCGCGCAGGTTCAAACTCTGGCCTCTGCCCTGGATACCATAACCTATAATTGCTATTTTTTTACCCTTCAACAAATTTAAATCTGCATCCTTATCATAATAAATCTTTGCCATTGAAATTTCCCTACCTTTCCTTTATGAAATTTCATCCCGAGCCGTCCGCTAACACATGTAGCGGCGAGGGATTACATTTAAATTAATTAATCTTTTACTATTGCTACTTTTCCCGTTCTCGTTAACTCTTTGATACCATACTGCACCAGCTGTTCAAGAAGGCCTGAAATATTTTCCTGCGTCCCAACCATCTGCACCAGAAAACATTTACTGGAGGTATGTAATATTTGGGCTCCTGATTTTTTTATAACATTGGCTACTTTAGGCCTTTCTTTTTCTGCATAACAAACTTTAAATAAAATCAGTTCTCTGTCTATGTAATTTTTTTTTCTTAAATCCTTTACTGTTATCACATCGATAAGTTTATTAAGCTGTTTTTTTACCTGGTCTAAGGTCTTGTCATCGCCTTTTACTACTATGGTCATGCGCGAAACCGTAGGGTCTTCTGTCTCACCTACAGTAAGTGAATCTATGTTAAAACCCCTGGCAGAAAAAAGCCCCGCGATCCTTGCCAAAACTCCGAATTTATTCTCTACCAAAACCGAAATTGTATGTCGCATTTTTATCCTCTTTTGTTAAATTTGTGCGGCCACGAAGGGTCGGCAGCACAGCGAACGAAGTGAGCGAGCAGCCGACCCGAAGTCGGCCGCTGAAATTATGCTAATAGACTATCTAACACGATCATTTTATTGATTGCCTCGCCTGCCGGCACCATAGGAAACACGTTTTCTTCTTCCTCAACTATAAAATCTATAACCACGACATTATCCGTGGCCATGGCCTTTTCAATAGCCGGCCTGACATCTTCTTTTTTCTTAATACGCATGCCGACTGCGCCATATGCCTCTGCAAGCTTCACAAAATCAGGCACAGGGCTTAATTTCGTATTAGAATATCTCCTGTTATAAAACAATTGCTGCCACTGCCTAACCATTCCCAAATAACTATTATTTAAGATAGCTATCTTCACAGGAATTTTTTCGGTAATTGCAGTTGCCAATTCCTGGATATTCATCTGTATGGAACCATCGCCTGCAATATCAAAAACAACCCTTTCAGGACAACCAAGTTTAGCGCCTATGGCAGCGGGAAAACCATAACCCATTGTACCCAAACCGCCGCTTGAAACGAATGTGCGCGGCTCGGTATATTTATAATATTGCGCAGACCACATCTGATTTTGCCCAACCTCTGTACAAATTATAGCATCGCCTTTCGTTGCTTCATAAATCTGCTCCACTACATATTGCGGCTTTATCTTCAAACCTTCATGGTTATAACGTAAAGGATGCATCCTCTTCCACTCGTGCACTTTTTTAAGCCATGCATCTGTATCAGGCGATTTTACAATTTTATTTAATTCGATTAATATATTTTTAGCATCTCCAACTATAGGAATATCCACTTCGACATTTTTTGAAACGCTTGCAGGATCTATATCAATGTGAATTACCTTTGCATCAGGCGCAAACGCGTCTATTCTGCCGGTAACCCTGTCATCAAAACGCGCGCCGATAGCAATTATTAAATCGCTTTCGGTTATCGCATAATTTGCGTATGCCGTACCATGCATGCCAAGCATGCCTAAAGAAAGTTCGTGCGTCTGGGGAAAAGCCCCCAAGCCCATAAGGGTCATGGTAACAGGCGCTTGTATTTTTTCGACGAATTTCTTTAATTCAGACGAGGCATTAGAGGCAATAACTCCGCCTCCGGCATATATAACTGGCTTCTTTGAAGCCGCAATCATCTTTGCCGCTTTTTTAATCTGCCCTGCGTGGCCTGAATATGTCGGTTTATAACCACGCATTGAAATATCTGTTGGATAATGAAATTCTGTTTCGGCAAACTGCACATCAACAGGTAAATCTATAACAACCGGCCCAGGCCTGCCCGTTGAAGCAATATGAAATGCCTCTTTTATTATCAAAGATAAATCCTCAACATTTTTTACCAGATAATTATGTTTAGTAATCGGCCTGGTAATGCCTGTAATATCCGCTTCCTGAAATGCATCATTGCCTATAAGCGATGTCTTAACCTGGCCTGTTATGGCAACCATTGGAATAGAATCCATATAAGCAGTTGCTATGCCTGTGATTAAATTTGTTGCGCCAGGGCCTGATGTAGCAAGACAAACCCCGACCTTTCCGGTTGCGCGCGCATATCCGTCTGCAGCGTGCGCTGCTGCCTGTTCATGACGGACAAGAATAAATCTTATTGGCGCATCATAAAGAGCATCAAACGCCGGCAAAACCACGCCGCCGGGATAACCAAACATCACATCAACACCTTCTTTTCTCAATGATTCAACTAATATCTTTGCACCTGATAACTTCATTTTTTAGTCCTCATTTATTGCATATGTAAGGGCAGGCCCCCGTGCCTGCCCACATCAGGACAACCACAGGGGGGTTGTCCCTACAAGTTATTTCAATACTGCGCCCGTATTCGCCGATGTAACCAATCTTGAATATCTTGAAAGCCAACCACCCGTAACTTTTGGTTTTTTTGGCTGCCATTGGCGCAAACGCTTATCAATTTCCTGCTTACTTAATTTAACTTCGAGTTTTCTATTTGGTATATCTATAATAATCTCGTCGTTGTCGCGTAATATTGCTATAGGCCCGCATGATGCTGCCTCAGGGGATACATGGCCTATGCATGGCCCGCGCGTGCCGCCTGAAAAACGCCCATCAGTAATAAGCGCTACTGATTCTGCAAAGCCCATACCTACAATAGCTGCTGTAGGCGCCAGCATTTCACGCATGCCCGGCCCACCTTTGGGGCCTTCATATCTTATAACTACAACGCTTCCTTTTTTAATTTTGTTATCTAAAATTTGTTTTAATGCTATTTCTTCCGAATCAAAAACAACTGCCTTACCGTGAAAATGCATCATTTTTGCGCTTACAGCAGATTGTTTTACAACTGCGCCGTCCGGCGCAAGATTTCCCTTCAATACTGCAATGCCGCCTTCTTTGTGATATGCCTTGCTAAGAGGCCTTATAATATCTTCATCATAAACTTCGGCCTTGGCTACTATATTTTTAAT
>Ga0172371_10005202_pt1 | contig 19378 bp, 20 predicted proteins | sample Lak12m_FD_114543 | JGI IMG/M metagenome (GOLD analysis project Ga0172371, IMG submission 114543) | Freshwater microbial communities from Kabuno Bay, South-Kivu, Congo - kab_022012_12m | ecosystem: Environmental > Aquatic > Freshwater > Lake | place: Democratic Republic of the Congo: South-Kivu... | reverse complement strand
GGGCGGGGACCTGACGCAGCTCTGGCGCGACTGGCGCGGCGGGGAGCCCGGCGCCGGCGACTGATTCTGGATGTGGACGGAAGCAACGCGAGCCAAGGAGAGAACCATGGAGCAGACACACGACACCCGGCAGCCGGCCTTCACCCCGGACTCGCCCCACGCCCCGCCGCCGCCGGTCCCGCCCGTGTACTCGCGGCGCGACCTCCCCCTGAAGTCCGCAGCCTTCGCGGTCGTCCTGTCGGTGCTGATGCCCGGCCTCGGCTACGTGTACCTGGGCTACTTCCGGCAGGCCGTGACCACGGTCGGGATCTTCGCCTCGCTGATCACGGCGCTGGCTTCCGGCGCCGCCGACGGCATCGAACCGCTGTTCGGGATCTTCCTGGGCTTCTTCTACTTCTACCAGATGGTGGACGCCGGCCGCCGGGCCACGATCTTCAACCAGGCGATCGAGGCCGGCTACGCCGGCGGCGTGCCCGCCGACTTCGCCCTGCCCGACGCCGGCGGCATGCTCTTCGGCGGCATGGTCCTGCTGGTCATCGGCGTGGTGGCCCTGCTCAACACGGTCCTGGACGTGGACCTCGAGTGGCTGAAGGACTGGTGGCCCGTCGGCCTGATCGTCGCCGGCGGCTGGCTGGTCGTGCGCTCGCGCCGGGACAAGGCCCCGCCCCGGGGCTGATACCGCCGGGATCTCCGCTGCGGGCGCCCCCTCCGACGGGCGGGGGCGCCCGCGGCGTTTTCCGCCGATTCGGGCTATAGGGGCGGCTCCGGCGGTCGATGACACGGACGAGTGTCCCGGTCCGGGGAGATCGCTTCCCCACGATCGTTCGTGCCCGATCACGGAGCGCCATGATCCGCCGACCCGCCATCGACACGCCGCCGGACCCGCCCCCGGCGTCGCGCCTCGCGGCCGCCCTGAGACGGGCGTTGTCGCGCCTGAGCGGTCCCTGCGAGCGGGAGCTGCGCGCGCAGCGGGAGGAATTGCTCCGCACCAGGCGCGAGCTCGAGCTGGCGCGTGAGTCGATGGGCAACGCCGCCTACGCCATCTTCTGGGTGCGCGCCGACGGCAGCATCATGGACCACAACCGCACGGCGGCGCGCCTGCTCGGCGACGCCGAGGACCTGCGCGACACCCAGCTGGCCGACGTCTTCGCCGGCTCGCGCTCGGCCTGGCTCCGGATCTGGCAGACCCTGGCCACCCAGGGCAGCTACGCCGGCGACATGGCGTGGCGGCGGTCCGGGGGCGCCGCCTTCCCGGTGCGCCTGGTCGGCAACCGCGTGTCCCACGACGGCCGGTTCTACGGCTGCCTCTTCGTCGCGGACCGGACCGAAGCGAAGCTCGCCGAGGACCGCCTCGCCGACACCAACGCGCGCTTCCGGGCGCTCACCGAGAACACCTCCGACCTCGTGTTCGTGCTGGACCGCGAAGGCGTCACGACCTACGTGAGCCCGGCCGCCGCCCGGACCCTGGGCGGCGGGGAAAGCGGGCTGCGGGGGCGACGCAGCGGCCTGCTGCTGCACGACCAGGATCGGCCGTCGGTGGAGCGGGCCCTGTCGGAGGCCCGCCGGCAGCCCGGCCGCACGGTGCGCCTCGAGGGCGTGCGGGCCCGGCGACCTGACGGGACCTGGCTGCACCTCGACGGCGCCTTCACGGACCTGCCCGACGTTCCCGGCGTCACCGGGACCGTCGTGGTCTACCGGGACGTCACCGACAGCCGGCTCGCGGACCGCGACCTGCAGGAAAGCCGTCGTCGGATGGCGACCCTGCTGGGCAACATGCCGGGACTGGCCTTCCGCTGCCGCTACGACCGCACGATGACGCTGGAGTTCGTCAGCGGCGGCTCCCTCGCCCTGACGGGCTACCGCTCCGAGCAGTTCTTCGGCGAGCACCCCGTGACCGCCCGGGACATCATCCATCCCGACGACATCGAGCAGGTCCGGGTCGCCATCCGCGGCGCCGTGGAGTCGGGTCGGGCGTACGCGCACGAGTACCGCATCGTCGCCGCCGACGGCGCGCTCAAGTGGGTCTGGGAACAGGGGATCGGCGTCGCGGACGAGAGCGGCGGGATCGCGGCCCTGGAGGGGTTCATCACCGACATCACCAGCCGGGTCGAGGCGGAACGGACGATCCGCGAGCTCAACGAGGATCTCGAGCGCCGGGTGGCGGCGCGGACCCGGGACCTGGAGGAGGCCCAGGAGCAGCTCATCGCCTCGGAGAAGATGGCGGCGCTCGGCGGGCTGGTCGCCGGCCTGGCCCACGAGATCAACACGCCGCTGGGCGTGGGGCTGACCGCGGCCACCCACCTGCGCGAGCGGGTCCGCGACACGCGGCGCCTCCTGGAGGGTGGCGGGCTGAAGCGCGCCGACCTCGAGGCCCTGCTCGCGGACGGCGAGGACGCGGCGGGGATGATCGAGGCCAACCTGTCGCGCACCGCCGATCTGGTGCGGAGCTTCAAGCGCGTGTCGGTGGACCAGTGCAGCGAGGAGCGCCGCTCCTTCGATCTCGGCGCGTACCTGACCGAGGTCGTGGCCAGCCTGCGCCCGCAGTACCGCCGCCGGCCGCTGCGGATCGACGTGGACTGCGCCCCCGGCGTCGTCGTGGACTCGCTGCCGGGGGCCGTGGCGCAGATCGTCACCAACCTGCTCCAGAACTCGCTGCTGCACGCGTACGCCCCCGAGGACGCGGGGACGATCCGCATCGCGGCCGCGGCGTGCGGCGACGACGTGGAGCTGACGTACGCCGATGACGGCCGCGGCATGGACGACGCCGTCCGCCGCCGGGTCTTCGACCCCTTCTTCACGACTCGCCGCGGCGAGGGCGGCAGCGGTCTCGGCATGCACATCGTCTACAACCTGGTGACCGGCGCCCTCGGCGGGAGCATCGCCTGCGCGAGCAGGCCCGGCGAAGGCGCGACGTTCCGGATGACGTTCCCCCGCTGCCCGGAGCCCGCGGCGATCGTCGCCGCCGGGGAAGTTGTCCGATGATCAAATCGCTCATGCTGCGCGGAATCGGGCCGATGCATCGGGACGGAGGGTCGGGAGCGGCCGCGCCGGGACAGGCGCGCCGGACATGGGAGCCGACTTGTTGAAACGGACCTGGACATGCCTGACCGCCCCCGCCTGGGGGCTGCCGCTCGCCGGAGCCCTGCTGCCGCCGAGCTGCTTCTTCGTGTTCGTCGGCCTGGGCGCGACACGGCACTTCGAGGTCGAGCTGCTCCACCAGGCCACCGAGATGCTGGGCGCGGGCGTAGCGATCCTGGTGGCGGCCTTCTTCCTGGTGCGCCAGGAGCGCGGGCGCTCGGCCCACACGATCTGGTTCTCGTCCTCGCTGCTGTTCGTGGCGATCACGACGATCGTGCACGTGGTGGCCCTTGCCTCCCCGCGCTCGGGCCACCTGGCCGCGGCCGGCTACATCTTCGGCGGGGCGTCGGCGGCGGCCGTCTGGCTGCCCCTGCGCCGGCTCCCGGTGGAGCGTCTCCTGTACTGGCCGGGAATCGCGGCGACCGCGGCCGCCGGCCTGGCGCTGGCCATCCTGACGGGACAAGGCGGGCCGCCCTCCGACCCGTCGACGCTGACCAGGATGAACATCTACGCCGGCTTGCTGTATTTCGCCGCCGCGGTCTGGTTCGGCCGCCGATACCGCGCCGACCACGAGCTGGCCCTGTTCTGGCTCTCAGTGGCCGCCGCCTTCACCGGCGCCGGGCTGGCGTTCTCGGCGCTCGTCGGCGTCAGCATCGACAGCTGGCCGATGCACATCCTGCACCTGAGCGGCCTGCTGGGCCTGGCCGGTCACGCGATCAGCCGCATGCGCGTCGAGTTCCAGCGCTTCGACGAAGCCACGCGCACGCTGTCGCAGAGCGAGGCCCGGTTCCGCGCGCTGACCGAGAACACTTCGGACATCGTGTTCATCGTGGGCGCCAAGGGCATGTTCACCTACGTGAGCCCGGCCGCCGCGCGCATCATCGGCACCTCGGAGCGGGAGCTGCTCGGGCGACGTCCTGGCGGTTACACCCACGACGACGACAAACCCACCGTGATGGCCGGGATCCGCCAGGCGACGAACAATTCCGGCCAGACCGTGGGCATCGGCACGATCCGCGTCCGGCACCACGACGGCCACTGGCTGCACCTCGAGGGCATGTACACGGCGATGTACGACGTGTCCGGCGTCGAGGGCGTGGTGCTCAACTACCGCGACATCACCGACCGCATCGCCAGCGAGCAGGCGATGCGCCGCAGCCAGCGCCAGATGGCGACCCTCGTGGGCAACCTGCCGGGCATGGTCTACCGCTGCCGCGGCGACCAGAACCTGTCGCTCGCCTACGTGAACGACGGCTGCCTGAACCTGACCGGCTACACGCGCGACGAGCTGCTCGACGGGCGCTCCGTGACGGCGCCGCAGTTCATCCATCCGGCCGACTTCCCGTACGTCCGCACCACGATCTGGGACGCGATGGAACGCCACGCCCCCTTCCGCCTCGAGTACCGCCTGATCACCAAGCAGGGCGAGCTGAAGTGGGTCTGGGAGCAGGGCGTCGGCGTCTACGACGAGCACGGCCGCCTCGAGACGGTCGAGGGGTTCGTCCTGGACGTCAGCGAGCGCGTCCTGGCGGAGAACGAGCTGCGCCGCTCGAAGTACTCCATCGACCACGCCAGCGACGCGGTCTACTGGATCGGCGAAGACGGCTCCCTGGTGGACGTCAACGACTCCGCCTGCCAGACCCTGGGCTACGACCGCGACGAGCTGCTGCGCATGTCGATCCTCGACATCTCGACCGACCTGGCCCGCGAGGAGTGGCCGCAGGTCTGGAAGTCCGTGCGCGAGCAGGGCTCGGTCCTGGTCCAGGGCATCCACCGCACGAAGACGGGACGGGCCTTCCCGGTCGAGGTCTCGTCCAGCTACCAGGAGTTCGGCGGCCGCAAGTTCCACTGCGCCTTCGCACGCGACATCACCGAGCGCAAGGAAGCGGAGCGCCGCATCCAGGACATGAACCAGGTGCTGGAGCAGCGCGTCGAGGCGCGCACCGCGGAGCTGCAGGAGGCGCAGGCCCGGCTGATCACGTCCGTGAAGATGGCGGCCCTGGGCAACCTGGTCGCCGGCGTGGCCCACGAGATCAACACCCCGCTGGGCATCGGCGTGACGGCCGCCTCGCACCTCGAGCAGCGCGTCAGGGCCGCCCGCGAGTTGTACCGGGCAGGGAAGCTCAGCAAGACCGAGTTCGAGGAGTTCCTGGCGACGGCCGACGAGTCCGCGAGCCTGGTGCTGGCCAACCTCAACCGGGCCGCCCAGCTCGTGCAGAGCTTCAAGCAGGTGTCGGTCGACCAGTCCGCCGAGCACCGGCGCAGCTTCCGGCTGGGCGCCTACCTGAACGAGGTGCTGGTCAGCCTGCGGCCCGAGCTGCGGCGCAAGCACGTGGACGTCGCCGTGTCCTGCCCAGAGGATCTCCTGCTGGACGGGTACCCCGGCGCGATCTCCCAGATCATGTCCAACCTGGTGATGAACTCGCTGATCCACGGGTTCGAGGAGCGCGAGGCCGGTGCGATCCGCATCGAGGTCGCGGTCCTCGCGGGTTCCGTCCGCCTGCGCTACGCCGACGACGGCTGCGGCATGGGCCAGGACCAGGTCCTGCGCATCTTCGACCCCTTCTTCACGACCAAGCGCGGCCGCGGCGGCAGCGGCCTGGGCATGAACATCGTGTTCAACCTCGTCACCCAGATGCTCGGCGGCACCATCGTCTGCCAAAGCGTGCCGGGCGACGGCTGCTCCTTCGACATCGTCATGCCGATCCAAGCCCCCCAGTCGTCGCGGATGCCCGACATGCAGCCGGCAGGCGTCATCTGACGCCGGTCCCTACCGATACTGCGTCTTGATCGATCCCCAGGCAGTTCCCACGTCGCCCACCGCATCGCAGGCCGGACATGCGATGCCGTACGACTGCGCCTGGGCGCAGGTCAGGCAGGCCGCAGCGATGTTCATGATGGACGTCGGCGCGGCGGTCTGCGAGGCCACGACGAAGGTGTGCGTGCCCGCTTCCAGGCAGACCCCCAGATCGACCATGTCCGGACCCTGCGCGCTGGCGTGGCAGGTGCCGGTCGCGCAATCGTCCATCAGCATGATGACGGTGGTGACGTGGGTGCCGGAGATCAAGGCGCTGATGCCCGAGAACTGGATCCAGCCGGCCTGGGCCGTGGTCAGCTCGACGACGTGCAGGGTCCAGCCGGTGTAGTCGACGCCGCAGACGACTTCGCCGGGCTGGCCGTCCATGTAGTCGAAGAAGCTGGCGTGGCCGCAGGTCCAACTCCGGAACGGCGTGCAATCCAGGGCGTGGGCTGAGGCCGGCAGCAGGAACAGGGCGGCGAGGATGAGAGTGCGCATGATGTCTCCGGGCCTCCGGGCTGATGGTGGAACGGATCTGGATGAGCGGGGCTTCATCGCGAAGCCTACCACGCCGCCATATCGGAGTAAAGTAATCCCTTATCGACCCCGACCGGGCCCAGGCGATCCAAGCCGAGGTATCGGCGGACGCCGGGTCGCCGTACAATGCGGGATCGGTGCGACCAGGCGATGAGCTGACTGGAGGTGTGCATGGGCGGCTTCGTCGACCACGACAAACGGATCGTCGCCGCGCTGTGCCTCCTGCTCTTCCTGAACGGGTGCAGCACGTCCAAGGGGTACTTGCTCGTGCACGACTCCCGCACCTGGGGCGAGCGGATCCGCGAGGATCTGCCGGCGGGACAGAGGGTGAAGCTGGCGCTGATCGACGGCGGGCGGCTGCAGGGGACCGTGCGCGCCGCCGAAGCCGACTCGCTGCGCATCGTCGTGCGGAAGGGCGCGGACCGCATAGGGACCGAGGTCGCGCTCCCGTACAGGCGGATCGCGAGCGTGGAAGCGCTCGACTTCTCGTTCAGCAAGTCATTCTTCATGACGTTCACGGTCACGCTGGGCAGCCTCGCGTTCCTCTTTATCCTGTTTCCGCCCCGACTTTCGTAGTGCCCTGTCGCTGACGACAACCGGCTGGAGGCCCCTTGGCCCACCACACCCTGAAATCCGGCTACGACCGCATGGTCGAACGCCTCAACCGCTTCCCGCAGGGCGCGCCGCCGTCCGTACTGCTGGAGCGCATCCTGCGCGAGCTGGTCTCCGAGCGCGAGGCGGAGCTGATCGCCGGCCTGCCCATCAAGCCCTTCTCGGCGGCGAAGGCGGCCCGCCTCTGGCGGATGGACCCCGCCGAAGCGCGCGCCGTGCTGGACGAGCTGGCGTCGCGGGCCATGCTCGTGGACATGCCCGGCAAGCGCGGTGTGCGCTACGCCCTGCCGCCGCCGATGGCCGGCTTCTTCGAGTTCTCCCTGATGCGCGTGCGCGACGACCTCGACCAGAAGCTGCTCAGCGAGCTCTACTACCAGTACCTGAACGTGGAGGAGGACTTCATCAAGGCCCTCTTCACGGAAGGGGAGACGCAGCTCGGCCGGGTCTTCGTGCACGAGCCGGTGCTCACCTCCGAGGACGCGCTGCACGTCCTGGACCACGAGCGGGCCAGCGAGGTGGTCCGCGGTGCGAAGCACATGGGCGTGGGCCTCTGCTACTGCCGCCACAAGATGCAGCACCTGGGCCGCGCCTGCGACGCTCCGCTGGACATCTGCATGACCTTCGGCCCGACCGCCGACTCGCTGATCCGCCACGGCCACGCCCGCCGCGTCGACCGCGTCGAGGGCCTGGAGCTGCTGGACCGCGCCCACGAGGCGAACCTGGTGCAGTTCGGGGAGAACGTGCAGCGCGAGGTCGGGTTCATCTGCAACTGCTGCGGCTGCTGCTGTGAGGCCATGATCGCCGCCCGGCGCTTCGCGTTTTTGCACCCCGTGCACACCACGAACTGGCTGCCCGAGATCGACGAAGGTAACTGCAACGGCTGCGGGAAGTGCGTGGCGGTCTGTCCCGTCGAGGCGCTGAACCTGGCGTCGGCTGGCGATGAGGCGGCGCCTCGGCGGTCGAAGGCGGTGCTCGATGCCGAGCGGTGCCTGGGGTGCGGCGTGTGCGTGCGCAACTGTTCGCGCGAGGGGATCAGGCTGAGGCCGAGGGGGGCGCGGGTGATCACGCCGGTCACTTCGGCGCACCGGTACGTGGCGATGGCCGTGGAGCGGGGGAAGCTGCAGGATCTGATCTGGGATGAGAGGGCGATGTGGAGTCACCGGGCGATGGCGGCGGTGTTCGGGGCGATTCTGAAGTTGCCGCCGGTGAAGAGGGCGATGGCGGGGGAGCAGTTGAAATCGCGGTATTTGGACCGGTTGTTGGAGAGGGCGCCAACATGAGCTGGGGGCATGTAGCTACGTTATGGTAACCAGGTGCGAGGCGGATCGGTGGCGAGCGAGACCGTTGACAGACTTGTGATCGCGATCGGTTCGACGTACTCTTACCTTACCCCTGGGTTGCTAGGTATTCATATCGATGATATCGGTTGTATCCTCGGACCATATCCCTGTGACCGATATCATGAAATGCCGTGGCGTCATGTAACGATCATCACTGCCATACCCAATCGAGGAGTATGTCATGATATCGAACTGCTTGTTCGTGCTGGTGGTGCTCCTGGTCGCCCTGTCTTCCGTCGCATGCAATTCCGCCGACCCAGCAACGCCGGTAGTCGATCCCATCCAGGGAACGTGGGTGCTGCGGGAATCGGATGGGCCGCAAGGCCCGTTGTATCTCAACCGGGTCGAAACCCTACCGACAGACCGTCCGGGTTACATCATCGGCATGGACGGCCAGTTGCGGGTGCGCAGGGCCGTTGGTTGGTGCGGCACGCCCCCCATTCCCTTCGGTGTCTATGACGGAGTGTGGGATAGGGAATCCGAGAAATCGGTCCTGCTTAGATATGTCGAACCGAACAGGATCGTCGCCTGTCGGCTCGAGATCATTTCGCTGGACGAGCACGAACTGACCTGCCGTATCACGGAATATGAGCGACGCGCCGGAGGTGGTGCCGGTGAGTAGATGCGGTTCCTATCGTCGGTGTGCCTCGCGGTGGGTCTGCCTGGGATTGATAATCTGGTCGCTGGGGGCGCCGCCATCCCGTTCATCCGACATGACGGCCTTGAATCCGGCGGCATGCCCGGACGGGACCGTGATCTGTGAATGGAGTGCCCGCCCCAAGGATTCGGGAGAGCATGGATGCGCCGGCCTCGTCAATTCCACGGGTGAAATCACCGGCAATGCAGGTCATCGGATCTGCCTCATCAGGAACCGCTACCGTACCGCCAGATTAGCCCGGGACGCGCTGGATGCCGTCGTATCCGGGCGCGTTCCGGGGAGCATGGAAATCCTCGCGGGCAATCGCAACGCTGGCATCCGGCCGGAAATCGGCACAGTGAGCTCTCTTGGCGCCGCCCGTGTCGTCTGGCTGCTGGATCCGATCGCGGTCGGGCCGAGCGGTGATATGAGTTGCATGTGGCTGGTGTCCTGGGTTCATGGCAATGAGCTGCGGATCGCTTACGGCGATGACGGAGAAAGCACCCTGCTCTTGTGCGAGAGGAGCATCCGATCGTCGGCGATCTCGAAATGGGAGGATCGGGCGAGTCCGGGTCTGCTCTGGAGGGGCCGGCTCGTCGACGGAGCCGTGTGCACCACAGCCATCGCGCTGAGCGCGGATCGGGCCGCGGGTATTCCGAAGAATGGCTTGCCGTTGACGATCAGCAGGTGGAATCCCCGATATCCCAATATCGGCTACGCTTGCAAGTATCCGATCCTGCAGCGTTCAGGAGAGGTCGTCTCCGCCGGTGACGTCGAAGGTAACTACTCCGAAACGGTACCCGATCTCGTGCGTGGCGGGTGGTACCTGTTCATGGACTCACCTGCGGTCGACGACACATCATCCCAATTCTCCGTCATCGACGTCGAGGGCGGGATCGGTAATAAGCGGCAGTTCACTACCGACCTCTATGCGATCGCGGACGACGCCGGCACGCACATCTTCGACGCCCGGACCGGGCGTCTGCATCTCTTGGACGGCGAGGTCCGGTTGGGTGAGATCATCGCTGCCGACAATGGGAACATCGCACTGAACGGAGATCACCTGCCCGACTATTATGACATAGTCCGAGTTTATGATTCGCAAGGGAGAATGCTGTACGAGCATGAATCCGAATCGAATATGGAGTCCATTAGATATTTGAACATGAACGCGGCCGGCACCTTTGTCGAGTTCAACAAGGTCGTGTCTCGGTCCGGGACTTCTCGATCCCGCGATGTACGTCGAATACGTGTCGACCTATGCAGCGGACATGAACATGAGGTCGAGATGCCGCTTGGGGATGGCATGCTGATAGGGCGTGGGCATGACGCGGCTGTCTGGACTCGCAGATCAAGCACCCTGATCCAGCACCTCGATCAAGCGGGAAAGTGGCGGCAGGTTGCATCGATTCCACAGAGGGCGAGCGTTGGGGAGGTGTTGCCAGACGGGTCGGTGGTGTTGGATCTGGTCGTCATCGAGGGATTCAGGGATGAGATCGTTCTTTATAAGCCTGGCGGTACATCGAGAGGCCTGCTGACAGGCGTGATCAACACCTTTGACATCTGCCACTATGGCGATGGGATATTGGTTGTCTATGGAATCGACCAGACGGTCGTGTTGACGACGCAGCCGTAGGGTTCTGAATCCGGGGCCGCCATGACGATTCATAGAATCGAACAGTAGTCCGCTTCGGATCGCGTGAAGGCGAGGTTCAGACGGAAAAGGAATGATCGATCAGATCATGTGACGCTATTCGGTCGAGCCAAGGATTTTGGTCACCTCAGCCTTGAATGCGGGAACATCTCGCGTCACCACGGTCCAGACCAATTCCAGATCGATACCCAAATAGTCATGGACGAGCACATTGCGAAATGCCGCGAGCTTCACCCGGTCGACTTCCGGATGTTTGGACTTGAGATCATCGGAGAGTCGCTGGGTGGTTTCGGTCATCGTGTGGAGGTTGCGGAGGATCGCGTCCTGATGAAGTCGGGACGCAAGAAATGCGCTCTTGCCTCCCCGGGCCCCGCTTTCGACCCGCTTGATCATGTCGAGGATATGGTGCAGATAGACACTGTCGCTCTTCATAGCGCAATGGCCTCGGCCATGACCTGGTCGCGGAGCAGGGGACTCAGGCCCGATTCCGTGACGACATCGATGCGCCGCCCCAAGAGTTGCTCGAAGTCCAGGATAAGCCCGGCGGGGAACCACGAGCTGACTTCGGGTCCTGTGGTGATCAGGAAGTCGACATCGCTTTCCGGTGAATCCTCGCCACGTGCGACCGAACCGAAGGCGCGCACGGAAGTCACCCCGTGTCGTCCGGCGACTTCCAGGAGATCTCCGCGCTTCGCATGCAGGAAATCCAGCGTGGTCATGTGCGCCCTTCGTGTCGATCCGATGCTCATACTAACGCATGGCCCAGCCGGCGCGCAATCGATTCAGGAGACGGGATTGTCGACGATCCCCACCACCACCGACCGCACCGGCACCCCGGGCGCCTGCAAAATCTGCCGCGCCCCATTCCCCTCATCCAGCACCAGAACCGTCTCCCCCCACCCCGCCCCGATCGCATCCACGGCGATGACGTAGCCGTCGGCCAACTCCCCATCGGCCCCGACCTTGTCCACGATCAGCAGACTGCGCCCCGCCATCGACGGATGATGGATCGTCGAAACGATGCGCCCCGCCACCCGCCCCAGGATCATCGCGGTCTCCTCCGAGGCGCCGGCACCGCATCGAGCTGCCGATCATCCACGATCCCCACCACCGCATGATCCACCGGCACGAAACTCGGCTCCAGCGTCAGCGCGGCCTCCCGGCTAGCCTCCCAGTAAATCGTCTCCCCGGGCCCCGCCATGCGAGTCCCATCCGCGCAGACGAAAGGCTGGCCCTTAGCCGCCCCGTCCGACCCCAGCGGCTGCACCCACAACAGCGGCACCCCCGCCATCCCCTCGCAAGCCGTGGTGGCCACCAGCGTGCCGATCACCCTGCCCAGGAACATCAGCGCCCCTCCGGATATTCCGCCCCGGCCGGTTCCGCGGCGACGCAGTCGCGGAACGAAGTCCCGGCGTTCAGCACCCCGCAGAAGTGGGCGTCCAGCCGCGGCGTGAGCGTGCGTCCGCTCAACCGCCCCGCCGGCGCCGCCATCTCGCACCCCGCCGCCAGCGCCGCCTGCACATCGGCCAACTCCCCATGCAGCAACGCCAACCCGCGCCCACCCAAGTCGTCGCACAGCCGCAGCTCCGCCAGCCCCACCGGCGCCGCCTTCAACGCCGCATCGACCGCCTTCAACAGCGTTGCCGCAGACCCGGTCTCCAGCACGCCCAGCGCGAAATCCGGCCGCAGCCCGGCGGGTCGACCCGCCAGCCCCGCCCGCAGGTCCGGGTGGGGATCGCGCAGCAGCACCGCATCCTCGGTCTCCTCGACCCCCGCGGCATACGCCGCCTCGACGCTGGCCACCGTGCCTCCGATCAGCACCAACCAGCGCCCGGGATGCACCGTGCCGCACTTCAACAAAGCGATGGGAGAGGCCTTGAGCATGCGGTCCACCGCGGCGATGCCCAGCGCCAGGCTGTCGTACTCGAGCAGGGCGAGGGCGTCGGTGGATTTCATACGATCCTGAAGTGATCCACCAGCGAGCAGCGTCGCTGGCGGCTGAAGGTGAGCGGCCCGGTCAGGCCCTCGCCGGTCGGGCTGGCGATGGTGAAGCTCGTGAAGCCCTCGCCGCCCTCGCCCAGGCCGGCGTAGATGGGTGCGTTCTTGACGAAGATGCTGGTGTTGATGACGCGGGCCATGCGGCTCAGCGCGTCGATGTCGCGGCTGTGCATCGCCGCCGAGTGGCCGAAGCCGTGCTCGGCGCGCCGTGCCAGCTCGATGCCGTGCTCGGCGTCGGCGACGCGCACCACCGGCAGCACCGGCATCATCTGCTCGGTCCAGACCAGGGGATGGTCCTCGGGCACCTCGCAGACGACCAGCCGCGGGTCGCCGGAACAGGAGATGCCGGCGCGGGCGAGGATCTCGCCGGCGTTCTTGCCGATCAGCGTCTTCTCCATCACGCCCGGCTTACCGGGGCCGCGGGTCTCGCTGAAGATCGTACGCTCGAGCCGCGCGATGTCCGAGGCGCTGGCGCGGTGGGCCCCGTGGCGCACCATGGAGGCGACCAGGGCGTCGGCCACCGCGGCCTCGACGAACACCTCCTTCTCGTCCACGCAGATCACGTTGTTGTCGAAGGAGGCGCCGCGCACGATGTCGCCGCCGGCCTTGGCGACGTCGGCGGTGCGGTCCACGACCACCGGCGGGTTGCCCGGCCCGGCGCAGACGGCGCGCTTGCCGCTGCGCATCGCGGCCTTGACCACCGCTGCGCCGCCGGTCACCACCAGCAGGCGCACCCCGGGGTGCTGCATCAGCTCCTGGGCCGAGGCCACCGTCGGCGTCGCCACCGCGGTCACCAGGTCGGGCGGCCCGCCGGCGCCGACCACGGCGCGGTTGATCAGGCGGATCGTGCGCATCGAACAGCTGCGCGCGCTCGGGTGCACGTTGAACACGACGCTGTTGCCGGCGGCCACCATGCCGATGGTGTTGCAGATGATCGTCGAGGTGGGGTTGGTGGTCGGGGTGATGGCGCCGATGACGCCGAAGGGCGCCCACTCGGCGAGCGTCAGGCCGCGGTCGCCGGTCCAGGTGCGGGGCTGCAGGACCTCGGTCCCGGGCGTCTTGAGCGTCACCAGCCGGTTCTTGACGACCTTGTCCTCGAAGCGGCCGAGGCCGGTCTCCTCCCAGGCGTGGCGGGCCAGGGCCTCGCCCTCGCGCAGCATCGCGGCGCGGATGGCCGCGATCAGCGACTCGCGCAGCGACAGCGACGCCTCGCCCAGACGGCGGAAGGCCGTCGCGGCCGCCTCGACGGCGTGGTCCACGTCGGGGAACACGCCGTCGCCCAGCGACTCCTTGGCTGTCGCCGGCTCGTGCACCGCCGCGGAGGTCGCCCCCCCGCCGCCGCGCAGCCGCGCCGCCAACCGTTGGGCGATCTCGTCGACCTGCCGGTCGCTCAACCCGCTCATGGTCGCCTCCCGGCTCGGCTAGTCGTCGCGGCCCTTGCGGTACCGCTCCTGGCCCTCGATCTCCCAGCTGTCGACGATGGCCATCACCACGGCGTCGACGGGACGCCCGTCGGTGACCCGCGTCTGGCGCGCCGAGGAGCCCGAGGCGTACAGCACGTACTCGCCCGGACCCGCGCCCACCGCGTCGACCGCCACCACCGAGCCGCCGGACGGCTGCCCGTCGGGGCCGGCGATGCCCAGCAGCAGGAAGCGCAGGCCGTCGAGCTTCTCGTCCTTCTGGCTGGCCACCACGGTGCCCATCACCTTCGCGAGGTTCATGGCCGCCTCCCGGACCCGCGGTGCGGTGTCACTTCTTGCCCGTCTCCACCTGGCGGCCCAGGGGGATGATCAGGTCCACGTTGGCGTGCGGGCGCGCGATCACGTGCACCGCGACGACCTCGCCGACGCGGGCGGCGGCCGTCTGGCCGGCGTCGCAGGCCGCCTTGACCGCGGCCACGTCGCCGCGCACCACGACGGTCGTGTAGCCGCCGCCGGTCTTCTCGTAGCTCACCAGCTCGACGCGGGCCGCCTTGACCATCGCGTCGGCCGCCTCGACCATCGCCGCGAAGCTGCGGCACTCGATCATACCCAGAGCATCCGACATCACGAGCCTCCCTCGGGGGCTGGGGTCCTGCCTCCTACGAGGCGTGCTCGCGTCCGGTCAAGGCCGCCAGGGCCTGGACCGCCGCGGGCCGCGCCGCTTCCACGTCCTTCTCCTCCCCGCCGATGTAGACCCGGCCGAAGCTGCCGAAGGCCCGCACCTCGAGGATGCTGATGTCGGCCGCCTTCTCCGCCTCGTTGGCCGCGAGCGCCGCGTAGGCCGCCGGCTCGCACTCGAGGATGAAGAGGGTCTGGCCGGCCATGATCATGTTGCCGTGCCGCATGCGGTTGATCAGCATGCACTGGTGATCGTCGAGGTGGCGCACCACCTGGTCGCTGATCACCCGGGGGCGCAGCCGCTGCTCCTCGGTCAGCTCCAGGGCCGACAGGATGGCGGCCCCGGCCTGGCGCACGTCGGCCTGGCTGTCGGCGTGCACCTCGAGCATGCCGAAGTGGCGCTCGACGATCTGCATGCCGGGCGTCACGCGCGTGCTCTTGAGCGCGATGTCGGTGACGCGGTTGATCTCCATGCCCGGCGCGATCTCGACGAACAGGCTCGCCTGGCTGGTGCGGGGCAGGAAGCCCTGCGCCACCGTCGCCAGGAAGGCGGCGAACTGCGGCTGCAGGCTGTCGATGACGACGAAGGCCCTCAGATCGACCATGGTCCGCTCCTTGCCCGGGCGCTTATGACTTGCCGCCGGCGCCGACGCCGGCTTCCTCCATGATGGCCACGCTGGCGCTGGCGCCGATGCGCGTGGCGCCCGCCTCGATCATCCGGCGCGCGTCCGCGTAGCTGCGGATGCCGCCCGACGCCTTGACTTCCATGCCGGCGCCCTGGACCACCGACGCCATCAGGGCGACGTCCTCGGCCGTGGCCCCGCCCTTGGCGAAGCCGGTCGAGGTCTTCACGAAGTGCGCGCGGGCGCGGCGCGAGGCCTCGCAGGCGCGGCGCTTCTCGTCGTCGGTCAGCAGCGCGGTCTCGATGATGACCTTGCAGACGGCGCCGCCGTCGCGGCAGGCCTCGACCACGGCGCGGATGTCGCCGAGCACCAGGTCGTCGTCGCCGCCCTTGAGCGCGCCGACGTTGATGACCATGTCGATCTCGCGGGCCCCGTCGCGGATGGCGCGGCGCGCCTCGGCCGCCTTGATCTCGGGCAGCGTCGCCCCCAGCGGGAAGCCGACGACCGTGCAGGTCAACACCGGCGTGCCCCGCAGGGCGTCGCTCACGGTCTTGGTCCAGCAGGCGTTCACGCAGATGGAGCGGAACAGGAACTTGCGCGCCTCGGCGCACAGGGCCAGCACCTGCTCGCGCGTGGCGTCGGGCTTGAGGATCGTGTGGTCGATGTAGCGGGCCAGGTCGCGCGGGATCTCGCCGGGCGAGCCGGGGCCGTGGCCGAGGCGGGTGGCGCCCAGCTCCACCAGGCGCCGCGCGCGGTCGGGGGCGGAGGCCACGCACGGTCCTTCGCACGCGGCCCCCGTCGTCGAGCCCACCAGGCGTTCCAGCCTGGCGACGATGCGGTCGAGGTCCTCCGGGGACAGCGCGTCGGGGGCGGCCGCGGGGCGGCCGCCGGCCGGGGCGCTTCCCTTCTCGACGTCGTCGATCATCGCCACCCTCCGTTGGTGGCGGGGCTCCTTGCAGTCGGTCGACAGGAAGGCGTCCAGGATCTGGACGGCCAGGGCGGCGCCGATCAGCCCGGCGCCGAGGGTCAGCAGGTTGGCGTCGTTGTGCTCGCGGCCGTTGCGGGCGCTGGAGAGGTCGTAGGCCATGGCGGCGCGCACGCCGGGGACCTTGTTGGCGACCATGCAGGAGCCGATGCCGGCCCCGTCGATCATGACGCCGCGCTGGGCGCGGCCGTCGGCCACGGCCTGGGCGACGGCCAGGGCGAAGACGGGGTAGTCGACCGCTTCATGGGATGAAGTGCCGAGGTCGAGCACCTCGTGCCCCTGGGATTTCAGGTGGGCTGCCAGCTTGGTCTTGAGGTCGAACCCGCCGTGGTCGGCGCCGATGGCGATCTTCATTCGTCAACCTCCCTACCAGACCCGCTCGGGGGCGCCCGGCCCGCCGCCGGGAGTGGCCCGGATCTCACCGGATTCCGAGTCCAGGACCGCCTGCAGCAGCCGCACGAAGCGCCGGAAACGGGCCAGGCCTTCCTCGGTGAGCTGGAAGGTGGTGATCTCCCGCCGCCCCTGCCGTGTCTTGCGGATCCCCACGAAGCCGGCCTCGGCCAGGTGCCGCGTCTGCACGTGCAGGTTCCCGTCGGCCAGTCCCGTCTCGCTTCTCAATTCCATGAAGCTCTTGGGCTGCCCCTGGATGAGGGCGGCAATGATGGCCAGGCGGGCCGGAGAGGCCAGGGTGGCGTCAAACTCCGGCATCGCGACGTCTTCCGGCCCGGCGGGTCGTCATTAACTTCATGATCGGAAGTATCGGCAAGATTTCGGAGCGGTCAAGCACAAAATCATGAATCGATGCGATGTGGCTTCATGATATGAAGCAAGTGTCAGCCCTGAGCTTCACGGATGGACTCCAACTCCTCCCAGCGGGAGTAGGTCGCGTCCAGTTCCGCTTCGACGGTTTCCAGTTCCGCACGCATGGCCGGCACCTCGCCCCCGGCGCGCTGGTAGAGAGCCGGGTCGGCCAGACCGGCGTGCAGCTCGTCGCGGCGTCGTTCCAGGTCCTCGATCCGCTGGGGCAGGGCCTCCAGTTCGCGGGCCTCCTTCCAGGTCAGCCGCCGGGGCGACTCGGGGCGGGGCTTGGCCCGCGGCGCCGGCGCGATGTCCCGCGGGGCCGGCCGGGACGCGGCCAGCCCGGCGGCGGCCGCCGCCTCGACCCGCTCCCAGTCCTTGTAGCCCCCGACCGACTCCAGCACGCTCCCGTCGTGGCCCACCACCAGGGTCGAGGTGGCCACGTTGTCCAGGAACTCGCGGTCGTGGCTGACCAGCAGCACCGTGCCCTCGAAGTCGACGAGCAGCGATTCGAGCAGTTCGAGCGTCTCGAGGTCGAGGTCGTTGGTCGGCTCGTCCAGGACCAGCACGTTCGCCGGCTGGGTGAAGAGCTTGGCCAGCAGCAGGCGGTTGCGCTCGCCGCCGCTGAGCCGGGTGATGGGGGCGCGGGCCTGCTCGGGCGGGAACAGGAAGCGCTGCAGGTAGGTGATGACGTGCACGTGCTGCCCGTCGATCACGACGTGGTCGCGGCCCGAGGCGATGTTCTCCTGCACCGACAGCGCCGGGTCCAGGGCGTCGCGCTGCTGGTCGGAGTAGGCGATCTTCAGGTTGGCGCCCTGCCGCACCCGGCCGGTGAGCGGTTCCAGTTCCCCGAGCAGCACCCGCAGCAGCGTCGTCTTGCCGGCGCCGTTGGGCCCCAGCACGCCGACCTTGTCCCCGCGCAGGACCGTGGTGGTCAGGCCGTGCACCACCGTGCGCCCGTCGTAGCCGGCGTCGACGCCTTCGGCCCGCAGCACCAGCTTGCCGCTGCGCTCGGCGTCCTGCACCGCGATCTGGGCCGCGGCGCCCAGCTCGCGCCGGGCGGACCGCTCCTCGCGCAGCTCCAGCAGCCGGCGCACGCGCCCTTCGTTGCGCGTCCGGCGCTCGCGCACCCCCTGGCGGACCCAGGCCTCCTCCTGGGCCAGGACGCGGTCGAACTCGGCCCGCTGGCGGCGTTCGGCCGCCAGGTCGTCGTCGCGCCGGCGCAGGAAGGTGTCGTAGTCGCAGCGCCAGTCGCGCAGCCGGCCGCGGTCCAGTTCGACGATGCGCCCCGCCAGCGCGCGCAGGAAGGCGCGGTCGTGGGTCACGAACAGCAGCGTGCCGCGCCAGCGCAGCAGGAAGGACTCCAGCCAGCGGATCGCCGGGATGTCCAGGTGGTTGGTCGGCTCGTCCAGCAGCAGCAGGTCGGGCTCGCCGGCCAGGGCGCGCGCCAGCAGCACGCGGCGGCGCTGGCCGGTCGACAGCTCGGAGACCTCGGCGTCCGCGTCCAGCCCGACCTGATCCAGAACCCCGGACACCCGGTGGGAGATCTCCCAGGGCTCGACGTCCGGCGGCAAGCCTCCGGCCACCACGTCGGCCGCACGGCCGCGCAGGTCGGCGGGGATCTCCTGGGGCAGCAGGCCCACCCGCAGGCCGGCGGCGCGGATCACTTCGCCGCCGTCCGGGGGCGCCTCGCCGGCGAGCACGCGCAGCAGGGTGGTCTTGCCCTCGCCGTTGCGCCCGAGCAGGCAGACGCGCTCGCCCTTCTCCAAACGCAGGTCCACGCCGTCCAGCACGGGCGGACCGCCGTGGGCCAGGGAGACATCCTTCAGGGTCAGCAGGGCCATGTCATCCTCACGGGGGGGCGGAGCGGTTCCAGGCTCCCAAGATCATACAGGCATGATCGTTGCAGAGCACAACATCGCTCTTCGGGAGAACAGGCACCAGCAGAACGCGGATACAAGAGCATTTACCCCTGAATAAAAGACCTCATTTTCGGGGTGACGCCCAAAGCGGATCTGGTAGACTGCGCTCCGAGTGATCGACGACAGGGACGTCGAAACCGATCCTTACAACAGGTAGGTGGGAGATGAAGAAGTATTCGGGTCTTCCGGGTTTCGTGTGGGTAACATCGCTCCGGTCATGACCGCCTGACTCCCTCGGGGTACAGATCCAGCCCTCCCAGATGGAACATGATCACCGTCTTGAACCGCTCCCGGTTCC
>Ga0172371_10005199_pt1 | contig 19390 bp, 15 predicted proteins | sample Lak12m_FD_114543 | JGI IMG/M metagenome (GOLD analysis project Ga0172371, IMG submission 114543) | Freshwater microbial communities from Kabuno Bay, South-Kivu, Congo - kab_022012_12m | ecosystem: Environmental > Aquatic > Freshwater > Lake | place: Democratic Republic of the Congo: South-Kivu... | reverse complement strand
TGGTTGATTTCCCTAATCATCTCCCAGCTCGATAAACAAAAAGTTGCCACGCTGACCAAGGATTTGGAACTTAGAAGCTCGGAACGTAAACAAATTGAAGACACGATGAATAGCTTGTTAAGGAAATTGGACGATTGAGCAGCAATGGAGAACCTAGCATGATGAATGTAAAGAGGAGCAGCATGCGAGGTAGAAGCTGCATCTTGCAGCTTGTTAACCTGGCTTTCAGAGAACGCATCAAAGTAGAAGCTGCATCTTGCAGCTTGCTAACCGAAGCTGTGTTTTCCTGTTTACTAAGCAAGCGTCCAGAGGACGCTTCTACCTTGCAATCTTGCAGCTTGCTAACCAAGCGTCCAGAGAACGCTTCTACCCTACATCTCTGCCGAGTAGCGTTCATAACCCCGCACGGCAGGCAGCAAACCAGCTTGGATAGCCTGTGCCAAAGTGCAGCAGGGAAGGTTCTGCTCAGCAATCTGTTCCCGGGTGATGCTTGCCAGATTAACCGTTTCCGGATTGGCTTTCTGCAGGGCAAACATCATCCTTATATAGAGATTCGTCCAGGCATGCGCAGGTTTATATTCGCTATCCCGCAGCAAATTGTATTGGCAAAGGTAGTCCCGAAAGTTATTGATGTAAGCCGGCGAAGGCTGCAAGGCAAAAATTGCTCGCTGCGCATTGCGAAACTGTGGATGTGCCGGATGGGGCTGTTTGAAGTTCCACTGACGCCGAACATAAAGCTTTCCCGTCCTCCTGCTGCGGTAATAGATCAAACCATCCAGTTTGCCGGTAAATTCGCCCAAAAGATTGGCTCTCGTAGCTTTCATGTGTTTCTCCTTATATGGTTTAGTTTGGGGTTTTGCCCTCTGCCTGGCTTGGCAAAAAGAAATCCCTCTATAGATACACGTGGGACGCAAACCAGTTTGGGGGACAGAATCGCCATCTTTCTGGCTGGAACTGCGATAGCAATGCGGATGAATTGCGAATGGGATTCGCATTTCATCCGCATTGCTAATGCATTTGGAGCAGGTGACCCGGGGCAGAAAAAAATGGTGGAATGCCAGCGTAAAAAATGGATTGACAGAATTTGCAGTAATTAATTACCATGCATGTGTGGTAGTTTCATCATCTTGATGTTTGAACTCGGGGGCAGATATTTGTTTTAACGCTATAACTGGGAGCGTGAGATGAAGAATGCAAAAATGTTATTGGCTGTGCTTATGCTGCTTTGCTGCATAAGTTTCTGTTATGCTTTCGAGCCTGGATGGAACTGGGTAAAAGGTAGTGCCGATCTAAACCATTCATCATATTATTATCAATCAACGGTTGATAATTGCGGCAATGTCTATACCGCGCTTATGTATGAAGGAACTGTGGTTTACGGCGATAGTATTTTTAATCCCGCTAGCCTAACAGCAACTAATTATGCTCTGAACAAAATAAGCCCGGAGGGGGAATTTCTTTGGGCTGTTCCGCTTGCATCTGGTGGTGAAAATTGCGATTGCATGGGCATAGATACAGACCCAAATGGCAACGTGTATGTGTGTGTGAAATACCCTCCGGGAACAGTAATAAATGGAGTAGAGCTTCCATGCTTGGGAACACAAAATACCTATGTAGCCAAGCTGAGCAGTACGGGAGAGTTTTTATGGATTAAGACCTTTTATGGATATGTTTTTAGTGTTTGGGACATAGATGCTAGCAGTAATGGCGAAATCGTAATTGGTGGCATTTTTACGCAATCTATGGTTATTGACAACACTATTATGGAAACCACCGCTGGAGTTTTCAATGCATTTGTGGCCAAACTAACTGATAGCGGAGCATGGCTTTGGCATGAGCATTTGGTTGCCAGTGGGTTTTCAAGTTTGAGTGCTCTTGGTTACGATGCTTTGGGAAATTGCTACATTTGTGTGGGAACAAATGCAGAATGTATTCAATTAGGAAATCTATATGTCTATAACGCATCAGGTTATGATATTGTCTTTATAGCTAAGCTATCACCCTCAAATAATTGGGTATGGGTTGAACAGCCTTGGCAAAATATGGAATCATCTTCGATTATTTTGATGGATTTTGCAGTATCAAATGAAGGTAATTGGGGTCTATTACATCGTGAAGAGAATCAGATGTATGTATTAATCTTTGATTCCGAGTCGGATATGTTGTCGGACTTTATGGTCGCAGCAAATAGGCAGACCTGGTTTACTGATCTCAAATTTGTACCCGGTTCCAATCTCTATCTAACCGGCTACACCTCCGGCCCCACTCAGTTCGGTAGTTTTGTGTTTCCTGACGCGGTTAATCTAACGGTTAAGTATACGTATGAGGGAGTTGTATTGAACGCAGTTCAGGTTAATACGGGCGTGACTAATGGGGAATGGTTATTGGCAGAAAATTCTGGAGAATTCCTGTACTATGCTCATAGATCTTATTGGCCACATATTCTGAATGGATTTCAGTTTTATCCACCCTATAATTTCTACGAGCAAGATGAAGGATTTTTGCAGACAGGCTACTTGGTGAAAACCGATTTTACCGGTCAGCTTTTGTGGGTTCAGACTCCCTGGATTAATACTATCTCAAGCGAAGCCACTGATTTATGTGCTGATAGTGAACAGAATAGCTATACTTGCGGTAACTACCAAGGAGGCTACTTTGCTCAGGGATTTTATGCCCGGAACAGGGGATTTAATGGTAACGACATCTACGTTGCGGGATATAACAGCACGGGAAATATGAACTGGCTTGCATCCGCTGGAGGCTCTGAGAACGATGAGGTTCATGCCATTACCAGAGACAATTCCGGTAATATATACATTGTTGGCAGTTTCAGGGGTTCGGCTCAGTTTGGCAGCTCCGTTTTAGTTTCCAACGGAGCTGAGGATGCTTTCGTGGCCGCCCTTGATGCATCTGGTAACTGGTTATGGGCTAATAGTTATGGCAGTAATGGCAGTGAGGAAGCCACCGGGATAACATTTGTTAGTCCAGGAGTTTTATTTATTACGGGTTATTTTTCTGGAGCTATGAGTGTTTTGCCTTATACACTTGCATGCCAGGGTGAAACTGATATCTTCCTTGTAAAGCTTGATACAGATGGAAACGTGTCAGGAGCTTGTTCAGCTGGTGGTAGTGGCTTGGACAGGTCGGCAGGTATAGCCGCAGTTAATAATGGTGATCTCTTTGTGTGCGGTAATTTTAGTTCCACTGTCACTTTTGGGGATATGTTGATTACCCCGGGGAATGTGTCCAATATCTTTGTAGCTAAGCTAGATAACAACCTTAACTGGTTATGGGTGGAAACCGGATCTGGCACCGACCAAAAGGTCAGTGATTTGTGTGTGAGCGTTAGTGGTAATTGCTATGTTACCGGAATCTTCTCTGGAATTGCCGATTTTGGTTCACGTCATCTTGTCAGTCTTGGGGAAAGCGATGCTTTCGTGGCCAAAGTAAATACTGAAAATAGCTGGATCTGGGCAAAAAGATTTGGCGGAAGCTATGCTGATGGCGGGAATGCAATTGCTGTTGAAAGTGCAGAAAATATCCTGCTTGTTGGTTATACTACCGGAAACGTCAACTTTGGCAACAACCTTAGTTATGTGGGGGCAGGCGGCAAGGATATAATGATGGCTGCCTTGAATTCTGATGGCAACTTGCTGTGGGTAAAGCGTAACGGATGGCAAAGGGATGATGTAGGAACATCAGTGTTTATCAATTCTGACAACAGTCGGTATTTCGCTGGGTCTTATGGATTCAAAGCCAGATTTGGTGATGTTATTTACAACATGCACGGGCTGAAACAGAGTTTTGTAGGCAAACTCGGTTTCAATGTAGAAAATGAGGACGATGAACAGACTCCCCCCGTAATTGACATAACTGAAGCGTACCCAAATCCTTTTACAGAATCAATTACTATTGGTTTCCGCACTGATAAGCAAGCAAATGTTAGTGTCTCCATCTATAACCTACGGGGTCAGTTGGTAAACACAATTACAGTGGGTGTTTCTAAAGCAGGAAGCAATCAAATCCATTGGGATGGCAGGGATAGCAAATACAGGATCTGCGCTCCAGGGATTTATACAATTAAACTGGTTACTGATGTCGGCTCACGGTGCAGAAAAATAGTACTGAAATAATAACATATACAAAGACCATAAGGCGCAAGCTGTAGACAAACCTCGGAGAGATTCAATCTGTAGACAAGCCGCGGAAAGGAACTGGCTAAGGGTGTCGCATTCCTTGGTATATTCGTTCATAACGCAGAAACGGCTGTGGGGATAGGACTTAAGCTTTCTTTTCGATAGATTTTACAGCCTTGGATCTGCCAATTCAGGATACTGCTTTCTTCTCTGATAAGCGTATATTCATAGTGTTCAATGTATTGTGAGCTTTTGTTTTTTATAGGCGTAGGGCGGTTCCATCCGGAAGATTGAAGCGACAAGATGTCGCGTTCACTTCATATTCCCCCGCATCAGTTGAACTATCTGAGCAGGATTATCAACCAGGTAATCCGGATTGTGGCTGCAAAGCAGTTCCGTGGTTTGAAAACCCCAGGTAACGGCAATTACCCTGATCCCACATTTTTTTGCCGCTTCGATGTCGCGCACTTCATCGCCTATATAGATTACCTTTGATGGTTTCAAGCCATGCTTCTTTAGCTGCTGGCAAATGCGGTTCGCCTTTTTAAGGATGCCGGAAGTGCCTTCCACCCAGTTAAATACGTCGATGCTGTATCGTTTGAGAAAAAAAGTAAGGTTGTCGTGGTTGTTGGAGCTTAGCAATGCCATAGGAATCTGCATCTCCCTCAGGGCAGCAAGCATTTCCAGAATCCCCTCGCAGGGCTCCAGTTCACCCAGCAGATGGTGATATTCGCTTAAAGCCAGTTTGATCGCCCCGGGGATTTTGTAAAAAGGTATTTTCAACTCTTTCAGCACCTTGTGCATCGGCATCGAACGATAACGCTTGAAATCCTCGTCGCTGAATTGCGGCAAGCCATACTTCGGAGCCAGGCGATTACCAATCTTGATCCCCAAATGGAAAGAATCAGCTATGGTTCCGTCAAAATCGAAAAGCAGAAAAGGCTTCATGGCTATTTGCCGGATAGCTTAAGGATCAGGCTGTAGGCATCTTTGCGGCTGATACCGCTGCTTTCTACAAGTCGGTTTGCCAGTTCCCGCGTTCCTAACCCGGTTTTAAGCAATTCCCTACCCTTAGCTTCCAATTCTTCCTGATCAGGCTCATCGTAGGTTTCAGCTTTGTCTGCGGCTGACAGAACCAGCACAAATTCGCCCTTAACAGTGAAGGCATCCTCTTGAGAAAGTTCGCTCAACCGGCCACTAATCTGCTCTTCATGGAGTTTACTGATCTCACGGCACAAACATACCTGCCTGTCCCCCATGCTGGCAAGCAATTCACTTAGCAGCTTTCGGATGCGGTGAGGTGCTTCGTAAAGAATGGTCGGATAGGGATATAAGGCTATTTCTTGCAGCTTTTCCTTACGCTTTTTGGTTTGAGCAGGCAAGAAGCCCACAAACTGAAACTGCTGTGTGCCAAAACCGGCAACGCTGATCGCAGGAATAAGCGCACTTGCTCCCGGTAAAGCAAAAACTTTTATTCCCCGGGTAATAGCCTCTTTCACCAAATGTTCTGCCGGATCGCTGATCGCAGGCGAACCCGCATCGGAAACTACGATTAAATCTTTGCCTTCCTGCATATAGTCTATTAGCTGCTCTTCCCTTTGGCGTTCATTGAACTTGTGAAAACTGATCAGCTTAGGAATGGGGATGTCGTATTGTTTTAGCAGGAAAGCGGTTTTGCGGGTATCCTCACAGGCGATCAGTTCAGCTTTTTTCAGCAGTTCCAATGCCCGCAGAGTAATGTCTCCCAGGTTGCCAATGGGGACGGGTACAAGGTAGAGTGCCATGGAAGTTTCAGGGGTTAGAGATCAGGGGACAGGGAACAGACTTGTGGTTGTGCATTTCTGTCCCCTATCCCCTGTCCACTAATCACTTAGCTTAAATAAGTCCCAGTTCTTTGCCGATCTTCTTGAAGGCGGCAATGGTAATGTCCAGGTCTTCGCGGCTGTGGGCTGCGGAAAGCTGGACTCTAATGCGGGCTTTGCCTTTGGGAACCACAGGATATACAAAGCCGATCACGTAAACGCCTTCTTTGAGCAGCATATCCGCCATTTTCATGGCAAGGGGTTCGTCGTATAGCATCACAGGGACGATCGCGGTGTTGCCTTTAACGATATCAAACCCCGCGGCGATCATTTCCTTGCGGAAGTATTCGGCGTTATCCCAAACCTTGTTGCGCAGTTCGTTTGAGCTGGAAAGCATCTCGATCACTTTCAGGCTGGCGCCTACCATGGCAGGAGCCAAAGTGTTGGAGAAAAGGTAGGGACGGCTTCTCTGGCGGAGCAGTTCGATGATCTCTTTGCGTCCGGAAGTGCAGCCACCATTTGCTCCACCCATGGCTTTACCGAAGGTGGTGGTGATAATGTCGATGCGATCGGTAACCCCCCAATATTCAGGAGTTCCGCGTCCGGTAGCGCCAATATAGCCTGTGGCGTGAGAGTCATCCACCATAACCATGGCATCATATTTATCGGCGAGATCACAGATGTCTTTCAGCTTGGCAATGTCACCATCCATGCTGAACACGCCATCGGTGCAGATCAGACGGTATTTGCTGCCCTGAGAGTCCTTTAACGCGGTTTCCAGTTCATCCATGTTGCTGTGTTTATAGCGATAGCGCTGAGCTTTGCACAACCGAACGCCGTCGATGATGCTGGCATGATTCAGTTCGTCGGAAATGATCGCACAGTCTTCACCTAAAAGCGGCTCAAAAACGCCACCATTGGCATCGAAACAGGCAGCGTAAAGAATGGTGTCTTCCATGCCCAAAAACTTCGATACGGCGTCCTCCAGCTGTTTGTGGATGTCCTGAGTGCCGCAGATAAAGCGCACTGAGTTGCAGCCGTAGCCCCAGTCGTTCATGATGTCCTGGGCTGCTTTGATCACTTCGGGATTGTTCCCCAAACCAAGGTAGTTATTGGCGCAGAAATTCAGGGAAGTTCCCCCGCCTTTCACACCGATCCTGGCTCCCTGGGGAGTGGTTAAAATTCTTTCTTTCTTGTAAAGCCCTTGTTCTTTGAGCTCTACGAAAAGCTGTTGCAGATCGGTTTTGATCTTTCCGTAAGCCATTTTGTTCCTCACTTTATGAGATTAGTTTCTTTTTATCGCACTCTTTTCCAACGCTTTTTTCCGTCAATGGAAAAGTGAATGTAATCAAGCATCCTTTGCCAGTTCGGCATCGGCTGCCTCCTCCATGAACTGGTTCATATACAGCCGGTAATATCGCCCCTTAAGGTGCAACAGCTCTCTGTGCGTTCCGCTTTCCACCACTATACCCTTGTGCATCATCAGGATGCGGTCAACGTTACGAATGGTGGAAAGCCGGTGAGCCACGATGATGCCAGTGCGCCCACGCAGCACTTTCTGAATGGCATCCTGGATCAGCCCTTCGGTTTCGGTGTCAATGGAAGCCGTGGCTTCGTCCAGGATCAACAGCCTGGGGTCGGCAAGCACCACCCTGGCAAAGGCGATAAGCTGTTTCTGCCCGGTGGAAAGCAGGTTTCCAGCTTCTCCCACCTGATAATCCCAAGTTCCGGGAAGCTGACCGATAAATTCATCAGCCGAAACCAGTTTAGCGGCGTCCATCACTTCTAAATCGGTGGCATCTAGCCTGCCATAGCGGATATTCTCTTTGATGCTGCCCTGAAAGAGGTGCGGAACCTGCTGCACATAGCCCAACTGACTGTGTATCCACTTTAAGGGCAGCTCTTTATAGTCCATACCGTCGATCAGGATCCTGCCGGACTGCGGTTCGTAGAAACGGCAGATCAGGTTTACAAAGGTGGTTTTTCCAGTGCCGGTTTCGCCTACCAAAGCCAGACTTTCGCCTTCTTTGATCGTCAGGCTGAAATTCTTAAATACCTGCGCTCCGTCTGGATAGGCAAAAGTGATATCATCAAAGGTTATTTCTGCCCGCATGGCTCGCTTTTCCCAGCTTGCATCCCAGGGAACAGAGCTGATGATCTCTGGCTCAAGTTCCAGGAGCGTAAATACGCGCTCGGCGGCTGCCTGACCGTTCTGCATTTCGGCAAACAGTCTGGCAACATTGGAGATAGGCTCGAACATATGTGAGATATACTCGATAAACGCCATCAAGGCACCCAGGGTAAGCGCGCCTTTTAGGGTGGTGATTCCGCCCAGCCAGAGGATCAAGCCCAATCCGGTGGACGCCAGCATCAGGATCAGCGGCATGAACAGCGCTGAAAGAACTGCGGCACGCACGGAATTGTGATACATGTCGTTGTTCAATTCGATGAATTCATCCAGATTGGCTTGTTCCTTCACCAGGGTCTTGGTGGTCTTGGCGCCATGGATACCTTCCCCAAAGCTGTGCGTGATGCGGGAATTCAGCTTGCGCACCACCCGGTAGACCTTCAACATTTTCTTTTGGAATATGATCCCGATGTAGCTCATCAGGGGAACCAGGATCAGCATCAGCAAGGCGAGTTTCCAGTTCATGAACAGGGTTATGATCCCCACAATGATGATCAAAGCGGTTCCCCAAGCCATATCCACCAAACCCCAGGCAACGATGTCGCCCAGACGGGAAATATCAGCGGTGAGCCTGGCTACCAGCCAACCTGTGGGAGTGCGGTCATAATAGCCGATCTGCATCGCCTGCAATCTGGCAAAGCATTTGCGGCGCAGATCGTAGTTCATGCCGGTTTCCACCTGACCGGTAAAATGGATGAAGAACGCCACATTGACCAAGCCGATCAGAATCACCACCAGGTAGAGCAGGCAGAAGCCCAGCAGTCCGGAGGTGTCTTTGGGCGTGATCATTTTGTCGATGGCATAGCGGGTAAACAACGGCAAGGTGGAGTCCAATGCCGCCATCAGCACCATTTCGCCGGTGATGATGAGCAGTTGCTTTTTATAGGGCAGAGCATGCCTTAAAACCGCTAGCCACAGCTTCGGATCGAGATTGGAGGTGTATTCTTTTTCCTGAAATATCTGATTCATCTTATCCCGCCTCTGCTTCCAGCAGGTTCTGAATGTTCCAGATGCGTTGATACACTCCCGGAACGGAGACCAGTTCAGCATGACTGCCGATCTGCACAATGCATCCGTGTTCCAGTACCACGATGCGATCGGCAAGACTGACGCTGCTAAGCCGGTGTGTAATAATGATCGTGGTCGCTTTCCCCTTTCTTTTCCTGAGGTTGTTCAGTATCTGCTCCTCGGTTTCGGTGTCCACGGCAGAAAGGGCATCATCCAGAATCAGGATAGGGGCATCGGTAACTAAGGCGCGGGCAATGGCGCAACGCTGACGCTGTCCGCCGGAAAGCGTGATCCCGCGTTCTCCGATCACCGTTTCATATCCGTGGTCAAAGGAGCCGACCGTTTCATGAAAAGCCGCATTCCAGGCAGCTTCGATCACCTGTTCGCGGTCTATCCCTTCCCGGTAGGCAATGTTGTCATGCAGCGAACGTGCATAGAGAAAGGGTTCCTGCATCACCAAGCCGATCTGAGAGCGTAAATATTGCCGGTTGTAGCGGTTCAGTTCCATTCCGTCCAGAATTATCCGACCCTGGCTGTAGTCGAACAAACGCGGAATCAGGTTTACCAGAGTCGATTTCCCCGAACCTGTGGCACCCAGGATCACGATGGTTTCGCCGGAAGCGATCTTCAGGCTGATATTTTTCAAGATATCCGAGCCCTCGTCGTAAGCGAAACTGAGGTCCTGGAATTCCAGAGCGCCTTGCAAACGATACTCGCGGTCGGGAATATAGCCTTTCATATCTTCCGCTTTAGCTTCCATGATCTCTCTCAGGCGGTTGGCAGAAACCTTCGCCCTGCCCAGATCGGTCAATATCCTGCCCATCTCCCGGATGGGCCAGATCAGCATATTGCTGTAGGAAACGAAAGCCAGAGCCGTTCCCAGGCTGATCTGTCCGGAGATGGTGCGCAAAGTGCCGATTACCAGCACCAGAGCGATCTGAATCATACACAGCGAATCGGAGGACGACCAATACCAGGACAGCACAGTGATCAGTTTACGGCTTTTATCACGATAATCTACCGCGGCAGCGCCAAAGCGCTCATTCTCATATTCTTCGCGGGCAAAGGCTTTCACCACTCTGATCCCGGAGATGGATTCCTCCAGGCGGGTGGTCATATAGCCTTCCGCTTCATCCTGAGACTTGAACAGCTTGCTGATCCGGTGGAAAAACACATAGGCATATACGAATACAATAGGCACCGCCAGATTGGCATACAGGGTCATGGTAGTATCCAAGCTTAGCATCACCGGGATGATCAGGGCGATCATAAACACCCCGCGTCCCAACTGCACGAACTGCAGGGAGATAAACCGCCGTAAAGTATCCACATCCGAGGTACAGCGCTGGATGATATCGCCGGTTTGAATCCGGCTATGCCAGGCATAGGGCAAAAGCTGGATGTGCTGCAGCAGCTTTTCCCTCAGGCGGCGGGAGAATTCTTCGCCGACCTGAGCGCTGAGACGGCTGCGCAGATAGGTAAAGCCATGCGCCATAACACTGGTGATCACCACTGCCAAACCGGCAAGCCAGAAATTGCGCCGGATAAACTCGATCGTCTGGGAGCTGGGATTGGGCAGCAGGAAAGGCAGATTTGCCGGCTTATAGCCCAGCACCGAATCTATACAGAAGCGGATGATCAAGGGATTGGTGAAGCTGAACGTAGCCGCAATAATAATGCTTAGCATGGCAAGCGCATAACGCAGCTTGATTCCCCGGGCAAAGCTGAGAACAAAACTGAAGGTTTTCATCAAACACTCACTTATTTTCTGGTCGGAACCCTTGCTGACGGCTTGCTTTCGCGCTTGTAGGTCAGTTCGGTTTGAGTTCCTGTTTTTAGCACAAAAAAACGCTCCCGGCAGGGAGCGTTATCGCTTGGTGCAGAAGGCGGGACTCGAACCCGCACACCCGTTACAGGCACAAGATCCTTAGTCTTGCGTGTCTGCCAATTCCACCACTTCTGCGAAGCAACAAAACTATTTACCGGTATTAGGTTGACTGGCTGGTGCGGCTGCCGGTTTGGCTGCCGGGGCTTTTTGTTCGGTAGTTTTGATCTTATTCTGGCGTTCCTGAACTCCGCCGGTTCCGCTTGCGCTGACATTTTTTACCAGGAAAGCGAGCAGTAAACAACTGGCTGCAAACACCAAACCCAGGATCTGAGTCCATTTCTTTAAAAACTGGGAAGCACCGCTACCACCGAAAACATTCATGGCAGCTCCACCTAAATTGGCATCCAGACCACCTTTGGAGGTTTGAGCCAGGATTACCAGCACCAAGATGACACAGATTATCACATGGACGATCAAAGCAATTGTGTATAAAATCATTGTTATATCCTTTAAAGAGCCATTTAAACTGATTTAGATGGAACTAAAAAAATTATGCCCTGTTTCTGTCAATCAAAAATTTGGGGAGCACACTGATCAGCATGGCGGCAAGCATCAGTCCGGCACCCAGCAAAGAGCGTCCACTGAGATTTTCGTGCAGGATCAGCCAACCGCCGAACAGGGCAAAAACTCCTTCCAGACAAAGGATTATGGCTGCTCCAGTGGGAGAGGCTTTTTGCTGCGCCTTCACCTGCAAGCTGTAGGCAACGCCAACACTCATGATCCCTCCGTAGAGCAAGGGCAGCAGAGCACTTTGCAGATGATTGGCAAAAGCGGCGGAGAACAAGTAAACTGGAGCGTGGATCAGGGAGGACAGCCCAAACCCCAAAAGGCTGAGCAGCGCACAGACCGCATATTGGGAAAAGGCTAAATGAACCGCAGGGAACTTTTTGGCATAGCTGTCGATCAATTGCACGTGGATCGCCCAAAACACTGCCGAACCCAAAACCAGCAGATTGCAAAATCCGGCTTTCAGATCACCTGGTTGATTGAGCAGATACATGCCAGACAGCGACAGTAAAACCGCTCCCAGCAGCAGCGGAGACAGCCGGTGACCCTTCAGCAATCCCAAGACCGGCACCAGAACGATGTAAAGACCAGTGATGAAACCAGCCGCTCCAGCGGTGGTATAGACCATACCGATCTGCTGCAGGGTGGCTGCCACAAACAGCACCAGACCGGGTAGCAAAGGAAAAGGTTGGCTTTTCTGCGAGGTTTTTCCTGCCACCAGCCAGATGAACACCGCGCCCAGAGCAAATCGAATGCCATTAAAGCTAAGCGGATCAAGGCTTTGCATGCCTATCCGCTGTGCCACGAAGGCAAAGCCCCAGATCACCGCAGCCAGAAGCAGCAGAAAATTATTCAGTTATTTCCTCTTTCTACATCTGCGGCTGAAAGCAAAACCCCCGAATCCGCCCACCACCGCCAGGTAGAAACCCAGATCATACCAGAATCCTGTGTTGTTTACCTCGTAAATCCCGGATTGCGGCACAAACAGTGAATAAATAAGGGAAAACGGAGCTATCCAGCCATGCCAGATACCCCAGAAAAAGCCGGCGGGACGCTCGGGACTGTGTCCATTCATCCCCGGAGCGCAGGACATCAGCATAAATGAGACAAGCACAAGACTAACGATAGTTATGGTTCGCATCGTGGTCTCCTTCCATAGTTGATTATTTACAGCTTCGGAAGAGCTTGATTTTTGTCAAGCAGCTCCATGCACTACGCTACCAATGCGCACTCATTGCGAACAAAGTGCGTAATGAGTGCGTATTGATAACGTTCTCCGGACTGCTGGGAAGTAAAAGACTGTTAAATAATGAGTAGCGCTGGCTTCAGCCGGTCGTTTCACCGTATTAATCCGGTTTTTGCAGTATTTTAATGAGTTAGATAACTCACTGACTGGCTATAAAATAGCATTATATAAAAACCGACTGAAGTCAGTGAAACGACCGGCTGAAGCCAGCGCTACCAGCATGTGCAACAGTCTTAGCAAGCTCAGAAACGGTAACCGAAACCCAAACTAACCGGTATATAGGCTTTTAGAACCCCATCGGTGTCGCGAACCATATCCAGACCGAGTTCGGGTTGCAAGTAGCATCCCCACACACTTTTACGGATACTAGCCGTAAGCCCGCCCTGCCAGATATCGTAGGGTCCGTAGTGAACGCCGTTGTAAACCTCTTTGTAGCTGTGCCAGCTGTTCTGCAGAGCAAAGGTGTAGTCATACGTATCCGACATTTCGTATGTATACAGCACCTGCACATCAAACCCCTTGGCATCGAAGCTGTAAGAATAATGCTCCGAACCTCCTCCGGGGTTGCCGAAAAACTCGGTTTGCGTTCCCTTCAGATAGCTGTAGGACGGCATCAAAGCCAGATAGGATTTACCGGCATGATAAAGCTGCTTCTTTATCCCCAGCCTGGTTCCCCAATGTTCATGGCTCCCAGAACTGTAGATCCTTCCGCAAAAATCCAGACCCGGGATGATTTTTAAATTTAGCTTTGTACCTACTACCATAGCCATGCTCAATTCGTTTTTATCGTCATGAGAATCAACATCTAACGAGTGATTCTGCTCAACATTGACTGCAGAGTTCAGGTTCAGATTCATAGTGCTGATAGCACACGCTTCCACGGATCGATCATTAAGGGTTTTAGCGGTTTCCAGGGTAGAGGTGTCCAGGGTGGCACAGCCCGAAAACAGGAGTAAGGATCCTACAATGCCTAAGAACAATAGATTCTGCATATATACCTCATTTAGGGTTTTTATTTATTAACTGGGGTTATCGTGAAAGCTGCTCGGTTTTTAGAGTTCAGCCTATAAGCTTTTGGGGTTCAAGTCGGCACCCGAAGTTCTGCTTCACCGCATACTAAAGCCGGCTTGGACTTCAACAAGCGTCGCTAAGTGTTTAAAAATGAACTGCTTGAAGTCCAAAGTGCCTTTGGATAGAGGAAAGTCTCTAACTGCTTGTGGCACTTTGAACTCCAAACATGCTGGATTCCAGCCTGCGCTGGAACGACGGATAATTGGCTCACCCGTTAACCTGTTAACCAGTTAACCAGTTCACTCGTTAACCTGTTAACCTGCTAACCCGTTAACCTATTTCAGTTCCAGCTTTTCCACCAGCCTGGCTTGAACCTCAGGTTTTTCCTGCAGGTCGCTGCTCAGCAGATAGTCGCGGCGCTGCTGGAATCTATCTTTTAGCAAAGTAAGATACTTATCCATATTTCCGCGCAGCTTGGGATCATACTTTTCGTAATAGCCTGGCAGAATGGCATTTACCGATTCTCTGGTGGGGATCATCGCTCCGGGCAGCATGTCCCAGGCTTCCCACTGCAGTTTATCGGTCAAAATAGCGGTTTGCAGGGTCAGCGAAGTCTGCAAGGGAATTCCTTCCAGCACATCGTCCGATTCCTTCCAATAGCCGCGGGAATTGAAGCAATAGAAATCCGCGCCATTATCCGCCACTTTCAGGAAGGCATCCACATCTCGATAGAGCTCATATACGCGGAAAGGATTGGCAAAAGGCTCAAAGACCAGCTTGTTAAGCTCTTCCTCGGTAACGTTCTCGGCGCGGTTTCGCTGGGTCATCAAAGCCGCTCCCATGGCGATCGCCAGATATTTGTCGGTGCATTTGATCACCGGCGGCAAAACGGAGTCTTTCATCAGCCAGACCAGGGCTTTGGGGAAGGCGCAGCGATTTACGTAATTGCCAAGTAAAGCTCTGTCCAATAGCGCTCTGCCGTTGGAATTGCGCACATCCAGTCCGATCGGCATTTTCTTGCCTTCGATGTCCACCACCATGTGATTCATCAGCGCCAGAGCGTATTTCCAGTCCGGATGTCCCAGAGGACGGCTGTCGGTTTTATCAAACAAGGTAGGTTCCCACACCCGGCACAGCTTGTTTTCCAGGTCGATCTGGAAAGCGTCGTCATGCAAAACAACCTTGGAAAAACCTTTGGGCATGGTGCCGCCATTGTCGGCGCTGTTGGTATGGCTGGATTTTCCGGTTCCGGACAAGCCATAGAAAGCGATGGAACGTTTTCCCAGCTTTTGGTAGTTGCTGTCCTCGCAGGTGCCGAAATCGATCTCTTTGATCCCGCCATGACAGGCTGCCAAGCCAATGCGGATGCCGGAAGTCCAGGCAAGAGTCAAAGTGCCTTTCTTGCGCTCGCCGAAATAGCGCATGCCCAGATTTACGATCACATTGTGTTTTTCGTCCACCAAAGCCAATTGCGGTGCACCCACATTGTTATAGAAAGGATCGTCGCAAGTCCATTCGTTGAAGGCGATCAGAATGATGTCCTGGATCGGCAATTTGGGGCTGGTTTCATATTGCTCTTTCAGCTGTTCGTAGGGCGCAAAATTCAGTAGCCAGTTGTAAAGGTTCGCAGCATCGGTCTCGGTGGTGATGAAGGTTGCCTTGATCATGAGGTCTTTGTCCATGCCCAGAATGGCTTCCGCTTTGATCAGGGGATAATGCTGCATCTGCCACACCGCTTCGCGGAAATCGCCTTCCAGCTTGTTTTTCTGAGAGGCGTTCAACCGGTGATAAAAGCGTCTTGCCTTGGCGGTTCTACCCACGATGTTGCCATGATTGTCCACCAGAACCTTCGCCTCCGCAGGCAGCTTGTGCAGTTTGATAAATTCATCATACACAGGCATATCGGTGATACTTACGCCCGGCTGTTTTTTTGCCAGTTCATAAGCTTCCCGGATGTCCACTTTGCGAACCTGCTGGTTGTTCATCAGCGTTTCGGCAATTGCCCGGATGGGCGACATTTCTTTGTAGCTGGAGTAGTATTCCGCGCTATTCTTGCTTGCCATTTTTTCCTCCCTGGATGGCTATATTTTTTTGTTTAATTTTTCAGATAATCCCAATTTCCTTGCCGATCACTCTGAATTTGTCCAGAGCTCTGTCCAGCTGCTGGCGGGTGTGCGTAGCCATAAAGGAACAGCGGATCAAACAGGAATTTGGCGGAACTGCCGGCGGGATGACAGGATTGATGAATACTCCCTCTTCTCCCAGGCGTTTCCACATGTTGAAAGCGGTCATCATATCCCCCACGTGCAAAGGGATCACGGGAGTGCAGGAATCGCCGGTGTTGTAGCCCATGGCTTTGAATTCGGAAAGCATGTAATTGGTATTGTCCCATAGCTTTTGCATGCGTTCCGGCTCTTCCTTCATGATCTTCAGGGCTTCCAGAACGCTGGCAGTGGAAGCCGGTGGTAGGGAAGCGGAAAAGATCAAAGCCCGGGATTTGTGCTTCAAATAATGGATCAACGGCTCATCGGCGGCAATGAAACCTCCCACCGAAGCCAGGGACTTGGAAAAGGTTCCCATGATGAAATCGGTCTTGTGGGTAAGCCCAAAGTGCTCTGCCGCTCCCGCGCCGGTTTTGCCTAAAACGCCTAAGGAATGGGCTTCGTCCACCATTACCTGGGCACCGTATTTATCTGCCAGATAGGATATTTCCGGCAACTTGGCAATATCGCCTTCCATGGAAAAGATGCCATCTACTACGATCAGGGCATTTTTCCCGGCTATCTTTTGCAAAACCCGCTCCAGCGAACCCATGTGGTTATGGGCAAAGCGCTGCATGGTTCCTTCGGACAGCAGACAACCGTCGATAATGGAAGCATGGTCATATTTGTCGGTGATCACATATTCGTGCTTGCCGACCATGGCGGAAATGCAGCCCACATTGGCTTGATAACCGGTTGGATAAGCCAATGCCGCTTCCTTGCCAGCCAGTTTTGCCAGTTCGGTTTCCAGCTCCAGATGGATATCCAGAGTGCCATTTAGAAAACGGCTTCCGGCACAACCGCTGCCATACTTTTCGATGGCTTTGATGCCGGCTTCTTTCACCCGGGGATGATTGGTAAGCCCCAGATAGCTGTTCGAACCCATCATCAGCATCTTTTTGCCGTTGCAGATCACTTCGGTGTCCTGCTCGGAGCTGATCTCACGAAAATAGGGATAATAACCCAAAGCCATCGCTTTGCGGGCATCGGTGAAGCTGTAGCATTTATCCAGTATGCTCATTTATTCCTCTTATTCAGATTATTTTAAAGTCTTTCAGATTGGTATAGAGAACTTTGGTCAAACTATAGATGATGTAAACCAACGGCACGGCGATCAGCATCCAGAGTATCCCGCCATACCAGCCGCCGGCGATCACGGTAAGCAATACCAGCAGCGGATGCATGTTAATGGTTCCGCCCACCACCACCGGGTAAACGATATTGTTATCCAGCACCTGCACGATATACATCGCCAGAGCTGCATACACCACATGAATAAAGGGACCGCCGTCGATCAGTACACTAAGCGCTGCCAGGGCTCCCCCCAGAAAAGGTCCGAAATAGGGTATGATATTGGCTACTCCGGCTGTAGCGCCGATCAGCACCGGATTACTAACCCCCACGATGCTGAAGGCTATGGATGCCATAAAGCCCACTGCGATCACTTCAAACAGCATCGCCCGCAGATAGGTTCCCACAGTGTCGTCGATCTTGCGCAGCACGATTATGCAAACCTCGAAATAGCGGTTGGTGGAGAATTCCATTGCCGCCTTGCGCAGTTTGTATTTGTCCTTCAGCATAAAAAAGCTCAGCAGCGGGATCGTGGCGATCACCGAAATGGTGGAGAGAATATTCTGGTAATTGTCCATCAGCAGCTTTGGCAAAGCGGCAAGCGTGCTATTGGCATGATCCAGAATCTCGATCATTTTGGGAGCCAGCATGAAACCCGGAATGCGGGCATCCATACTTTGCATAAATTCATATATTCCATGCACAAAGGGCAAACTGACGATATACTGACCGCTGAGCTGCCGCCCGCTGGCAAAGAAATCGAAGAGGTAATTCCCCTGCTCCACCAGATCAGGAATGAAGCGTGAAGTGAACCAGGCGATCACGCCGAGGATGATCAGATATACGCTGATCACCGATAACCAGCGTGGAAAGTGGCGCCGCTCGAACCACGAGACAAAGGGATCCAGAATGTAGGAAAACACCATGGCATAGATCAGATTTGCCAGCACCCAGCGGTAAAAAAACACGCTCAGCACCAATATGGAGATAAGAATAAGGTAAAAGATCAGCTTTGTCCAGTTCATGGCTATTTTTTCTCTACACTCTGCGAGATCTGAAAGATATAGTTACTGAATGATTTGCATACTCCGGAGAGAATCTTTACCCCCATACGGGGATTTTTCTTCAGCAGATCCATCAGGTCAAAGCGGGAGATCGCCAGAGTCTGGACTTCGGTAACCGCGGTTGCCTTGCTGCTGCGGTTTGGCTCGTGAAACATATCGATCATGCCAAGAAACTGGTGTCTTTTCAGGATATTGTGTCCGCTGGGATGCGAAGGTCCGATCACTTCGATCTCGCCGGAAAGGATGAAATATACCACTTCCAGGGGGTAATCACGGTCAAAGAGGATCTCGCCGGGTTTATAGCTGCGATGGTGGAGAAAGTTATTCAACAGATACAATTCAAAGGAACTTAGCTCTTTGAATACTGTTATCTTCCTTAATTCGCTATATTTATCTTGTTTATTTAACAGGGTCTTAAGCCAGTTTATATAGTCTTTCACCAAATCACCTCGCTTTTTTTTCATCACAGATCAAGGGCACAAAGGAGCAGCCCCCGGCTGGTTGAATCGAGATCTGTCCATTTTGTTTGCGCACGATCTGCAAAATCTGATATCCACCCGTTCCCACCGGGATCGCCATGATTCCGGATTCTGACAGTTGTTCGGTCAAGCGCACCGGCACCGTATCCGCAGCGGCGGAAACAATGATCTTGGGAAATTCCTTGCGGTCGGGATAAGCTTTCTGCCAGCCCAGATGACCGTCGCCGATCCGGAAATAGATGTTCTTATATCCTTCCGAGCGCAGGGTTTTTTGCGCGCCCAGGGAAAGCTCTTCAATCCGTTCCACCGTACACACTTCATGCACGATCGCGGCTAACAGCGCACTCTGATATCCGCTGCCTGTACCTATCTCCAGAACGGAGTCCTGGGGCTTCAGTTCCATCAGTTGCAGCATGATGGCGATCATCAATGGCTGGGAAATGGTCTGTTTCGCCTCGATCGGCAAGGGTCGATTCTGATAGGCGTATTCACGATACTGCGGCAGAACGAAGTTTTCCCGTGGTACCTTCAAAAACGCCGCCAGAACAGCTTCATCACTGATTCCGGCAAGTTTCAGTTCATTAACCAGGTTCAGCCTTTGATCTTCGTAGCGCAAAGTTTAAGGCTCCAATTGCAGCAAGTTACGTTCTTCCAGCCATTCCAGCAGTTCGGGAAAGGAATCGGAATGCGTGAGATCGACCCCCAAAGGGCAGATCGAAATATAGCCAT
>Ga0172371_10005194_pt1 | contig 19410 bp, 15 predicted proteins | sample Lak12m_FD_114543 | JGI IMG/M metagenome (GOLD analysis project Ga0172371, IMG submission 114543) | Freshwater microbial communities from Kabuno Bay, South-Kivu, Congo - kab_022012_12m | ecosystem: Environmental > Aquatic > Freshwater > Lake | place: Democratic Republic of the Congo: South-Kivu... | reverse complement strand
CAGCGGAAGTTGGCGAAGAATGGAATACAAGAAGAAACTTGGGAAAACAATTGTAATAGATGACTACGGACATCATCCAACAGAAATAAAGGCAACGTTGGCGGCAATAAGAGAAACATACCCAAAGAAAAAAATTCTATGCGTCTTTCAGCCACATCAATATAACAGAACACTCATGTTGCTAGATGACTTCTCTAAATCTTTTGGAGATGTGGACAAAGTTATAATCCCAGATATATATAAAGTTAGGGACAAGGAAGAAGATATTAAAAAAGTTTCACCAGAAATTCTAGTACGAGAAATAAACAAGCACAGCAAGAATGCATCTTACGGCAATGGTCTAGAAAAAACCGCACAATATATTAAACAGAATCACTCTAAATTCGACGTAATGGTGACAATGGGAGCAGGAAACATAGATGGAATCTATAAAATGTTTTAAGCCTTCTTCCAAATAGTTCCATGTGACGTATCTTCCAATACAATACCTTTTTCGAGTAGCTCAGATCTGATTTCATCAGATCTTTTGAAGTCTTTATTTTTACGAGCTGCATTGCGTTCTTCTATAAGTTTTTCAATATTATCACCAATAAACTCATCTTTTTTAGGCAATAATACTCCTAACACAGAATCGAATTTCGCTAAAAGCTTCTCTATCTCAAAAATATCTCCAGCCGTTATTTTTTTCATAGCTTTAAGCCCATCGCGGAAATCTGAAATAACACCAAAAACTCCAGAGGTATTGAAATCGTCATCCATAAAAGCTTCGAAATCAGCCTGAGTTTTTTCAAGTAGATTTTTAAGTTCACTAGAAACCTCCATAGATCCATCAATAGCAACTTCAGAAACTATTTCAGATTTAAAATTTTGCAATCTGCGTAGAGCATTCTTTGCCTGATCGAGTAATGCATCCGAAAAATTAATAGGATTCCTATAATGTGTCTGCAAAAACATAAACCTTACAACCTGCGGATCATATTTCTTAAAAATATCCTCTAACGTAAAAAAGTTCCCAAGACTCTTACTCATCTTTTCGTTATTCACCTGAATAAAACCATTATGCATCCAGTGTTGAGCGAACTCCTTTTCACCAAAAGCCCCACAGGACTGAGCAACTTCACACTCATGATGTGGGAATTTCAAGTCTAATCCTCCTCCATGAATATCAAACCTCTTACCTAAATGTTTCCAGGTCATCGCACTACACTCGATATGCCATCCTGGCCTGCCTTCACCCCATGGACTATTCCACGCAGGCTCTCCATCTTTCTTGAATTTCCACAAAACAAAATCATAAGGATTAACTTTTTTGTCATTCACATCAATACGCGCCCCCATTTTTAATTCATCCAAACTCTGTCCAGAAAGTTCACCATAATGTTTGAATTTTGAAACATCATAGTAAACTCCATCTTCTAATACATAAGTATATCCATTTTTTTCAAGATCCTTTATTAGCTCGATTATCTCTTCAATGTGATCAGTTGCTTTTGGCTGAACCGTAGGCTTGGCAATGCCAAGTAAGTCATAATCTCTTTCATAAATAGGAATAACCTTATCAGAGAGTTCTTTTACGGAAATACCTTCTTCGTTAGCTCTATTTATCATCTTGTCATCTATATCTGTGTAATTCGAAACAAACTTCACATTGTACCCCTTATATTCAAAATATTTTCTTACAATATCAAAAGAAACAGCACTTCTTCCATGTCCAAGATGAGCCTTATCATAAACAGTAGGCCCACACACATACATGGAAACCTCACCTTCTTTTATAGGCTTAAAATCAACATCTTTTTTCAATCTAGAATCGTATATTTTCATCAGACAATCATTTGTAACAAATACATGCAAAGTCTAACAAACAAGTCTATTCCAAGCAAAGCAATTAAAGGAGACAGATCTATCATGCCTATCCTGTGAGGTAACTTTCTTACAAGCTTAAAAATAGGATCAGTAGCTTCAACCAATATTCTGGATATAGGCCCTTGCACCTCTCCTTGGCCCATCCTAAACCAAGACAAAATAATTCTAGCAATTATCGCATAGGTGATTATCTCTCTAATAACAATCAGACAGTTAGCAGTGAATTTTATTAATACAACTTTGTCCATTGAGATAATATTATTTGCGAAAAAATATTATCAGAATTCATCTAGGAAACCAACGGAAATAAAAAATTACTTACCTGAATTTTTCTTTAACTTTCGAAGATATTGGTATCTTCTAAATTCATTGAAACCAATTCCGCCCAAAGAAGATAGAAGCATCAATATAGATGCATCAGGACCAGTTTTACTAACATCTTTATCCAAGGCTTCAATATCATCACCACCTACAGCACCCATATCAACCAAAGGAGGAACGACATCAATAACAACCGGTTCAACAACTATAGGATTAGGAACTGCATTTACAATATTACTGTAATGTTCACTAACATTTCCTTTTTCATCTACAGCGACAACAGCAAAGAAATACTCAGTACCGTTTTCCAAATTTGGAATATACCAAGTAGTAGCATTTGTAAAAGTATCCACTACATCAGTCAATTGAGTCTGGGATTTCCCATAATACACACGATAATTTTTAATTAGATTCACTGCTATAGTAGGAGCATGCCAATTTAAGACAACTCTCTTGTCTTCAGGTCTGGCAATCAAACCAGAAACATCTCCTATAGTTGTAGTAGCAGGAGAAGCTAATTGCCCCTTAACTTTCAAAACAGCGGCATTATCAATCTTAGATTCATTATTTAACTTATCAGCCAAAATCACAGAAAATGGATAATCTCCAAATTCTTGAGGAGCAAGAAACTTAGCCTCGAAATGATCAACTACAAGAGTACAGTCATAGATATTATCCAAAAGAACGATAGATGCTTTAACGACATCTGCACTCTTAGGATAAATCTTCACAGTCACTTCAGTATTAGTTTCAACTTCAACAGCAGGAAGAATTTCAATATTTGAAATTTCAGGCTTTGAATTCTTTATTGTGATTTCAACTGTAGCACTACTTGCCAATATTGTGCCTACATCATTAACCTGAGCAACATAAATTTTATAAGCACCCTCAGGTAATGGAGTAGTAGTAAAAGCAAATTTGCCATCGATATCAGCCGTAACAGAAGCAATTTCTACTTCATTACTAAATATTTTCAACTTAGCACCTTTTGGAGCAGTTCCTTCTATAGATTGGATATTGTTGCCATACATTCCAGCAACTGGACTTGTAATCACAACAGCTCCATTCTGAGGAGTATTAGGTGCTGCAACAGTGAAAGTCTGTTCAGCCGAAACATCAGGACTAGAATCATCCTCAGCTTTCAAAGTATAAGTTCCAGGAATTTTAAATAGAGTAGCTAAACTAAATACATGTTCTCCCAAATCTTTAGCTTCAAAAAGATAATCGTTAGGTAAAATAACAGCTGTAGGATCTCCGCTAGTTACAGTAAAATGAATTTTTCCATTATAGTTAGTAACAACTTGCTCAGACTTATCATATGCCGAAATCTTGAAATCTACAGCTTCTCCAGGGTTGATAACAACAGGAACATCTTTAAATTTTAGATGATCAACTGCACCAGAAGGACTTCCATAAGATGAGTAGTTATTATAATCAAGAACAGAGGCCTTACCGTTAAAAACATATCCCGGAGTATCAAAATAAAGAATCTTAGTTTTATGGTCCAAAATAACATTAGACGTTAAATCATAAGCTATATAGGTAACTGGACCTGGAGCACTTGAAGTCATTCTAAAACTCACACGCCCTTTAACATCAGACACTTTAGAGGAAATAGCCTCAACTTTATCTGCAGAAGAACTAGATATAACTTCAACAGTATGTCCTTTTACTGGAGTTCCTTTATCATCCATCAAAATAACAGTAACAATAGTAGGAGTAGTTCCAGTCTGTGCAATCTGATCCGATGGAGTCATTACTGAATTAGACTTAGATACATTCTCCGCAAATGGAACGTATACAGGTTGAGTTTTAACAATTTTAGCTGGAACAACTGGAGAATAAGAAGGAGAAATATCCTTTGCAAAAGAGCTAACAGAGAAAACTAATGAGAATACAATTATCCCTAGAAAAACCTTTGATACCAAGTTGTTAAAAATTTTGCTAAACATTTTTTTGTTTTTAAATCTATACATAATACCCTAAAATCGATTTTTCTTCAATCCACCAGGGACATAACTCTAAATACCTGTCAAGTTGTATTAAAACCTCTTCTGACTAGAAAAAATAACTAAAATTTGATAACGTAGATAAGAAATTAGCTCATAAAAATCAGTTTAAATGATAAAGAAATTATCGATATTTTTTCTAGGATGTATGTTAGTGATAATAACTGCTCCATTTACATCTGCAGAAAATCCAAAAATGGAAGGTTCTGCTACATTTATGCAGGCGGTAATTAACACGGATGAAGCCATTCAGGTAAACAAAAGCACCATATTTGACGCATCCCAGTCTTTTATTGGAACAAAAGATAAAAAAAATATCCAGTATCAATGGGATTTTGGAGATGAAACTAAAAAAGATGGAGCAGAAGTACTTCATACTTATCAAAATCCAGGCAAGTACAATCTATCTCTAAAAATCTCAGATGGAGTAAATAGTTCTGAAAAAACAATAGAGCTATTCGTTTACAAAAAGTTATTAGTTCTCATAACTGACCAAACAGAAGCTCAAGACAGAATAGAAATAGTAAAAAATTATGCAGAAAAAGCCGGAGTGTTTATAAAAGTATTCGAAAGCTTTGGTAGCGCAACAGAGTTTATTTCAGAAGAAATTTTAGCAAAGAAGCTAAACGAAGAAAGCCAAACAATTCAAAAAGTGGAACAATTGGTAATATGGACAAAAGAAAATACAGGATTGAATGCAATTTCAAGATACATCCAAAACAGTGTAAAAAAATCTCCGGTAAATTTCTCGCAGAAAAATTTAATAGTTATAAGTAACAACGTCCAGGACAATCAAATAAGAATCCAAAATCAATTCAACCTAATCAAACCAAAAGAAATAGTAGTTTCAAAAGAAGCGGCAATATATCAATTAATAGAAAGCTTAGATGAAAGTTCATTCATATCAGCATTGAAAAAAGGTGGATACGAGTACAAGATAATAGACACCAGTAGCGGAAAAATTCGTCCATGGAACTTCATGTCATACTTCGTAAATTTCTTGATAAATCAAGGAATACCAGATAACACGATTGCATTATTACTACTATTGCCAGTAATAGCGGCGGTAGTGTCATTCATGAGACAAGTCGTGGGAATCACAACATTCGGAGTCTATACTCCATCAATTATTACGCTATCTTTTTTGATAATAGGTATGCCGGCAGGACTATTAACTTTATTTACAGCCATATTAATTAGTAGCTTAATAAAACCGGTGTTCAAAAAAGTAAGGATGTTGTTTATTCCACAGATGGCAATAATTATTACAGTAGTATCTTTAGCGTTATTTTTTGTTCTAATTTTTGGAATTTACTTGGGATTATTTGACGCAGAATTCTTATCTTTAGCTATATTCCCAATGTTGATATTAAGCACACTCGCAGAGAAATTCATAAGCATAAAAGCTGAAAAAGGACTAACTTCAGCAATTTTATTGATGTTGGAAACTGTGATAGTTTCAATCATTGCATTCATATTCGTAGGAGGAGATATAAATTTAGGATTCATGCAATTCAAATTCGATTTAATTAAGAATGTTTTAATATCTTTACCGGAGACAGTGTTTATTTTCCTAATAATTAATATAATTTTAGGACGCTGGACTGGTCTTCGTTTGCTAGAAATAATACGTTTCAGGGAAATATTCAGAAATATAGAAGAAGAATAATATGTTTTTAAAAAATCACGGCATCTTAGGCATCAACGCAAGAAATCTACTTTATATTCGCCCATATAATCCAAAAAAAGCGATAAAACTTGCCGATGATAAATTAAAGACAAAACAATTTTTAGCAGCACGTGGAATTCCGGTACCAAAAACGTATGGAATTATTAGAACATGGAGTGAGCTTGATAAATTCGATTTTAATTCATTACCACATAGCTTCGTCATAAAACCAAATAACGGATTTGGCGGAGAAGGAATTATTCCAATAGTAAACAAAAGAGACAACTATTGGGTTACGATTGAAGGTAAAAAAATAACGAGAGAAGAAATCAAGGATCACATAAAAGATATATTAGACGGGATGTTCTCAATATCAAATATTGCAGATACTGCATTTTTTGAACAATACATAATTTCAGATGATACTTTGGGGAAATACTCTTATCAAGGGCTTCCAGACTTAAGAATAGTTGTACATAATTTGATCCCGGTAATGGCAATGTTGAGACTTCCAACTAAAGAATCCGGAGGAAAGGCAAATTTACACCAAGGCGCTGTATCCGTAGGAATAGATATAGCAAAAGGAGAAACAACATTCATTGCCTATAAAAATAAAATAATAAACGAACTCCCAAATGAACTTGGAGAAATCAATAAATTAAAAATACCATTTTGGGACAACATTCTTTTCATAGCATCAAAGACTCAATTAATAACAAATCTTGGCTATTTGGCGGCAGATATAGCAATAGATAAACATACAGGTCCAGTATTGATAGAAATAAACGCCAGAGCAGGATTAGGCGTACAAATAGCAAATCTTGCACCACTCAGAAAAAGACTAGAAAAAGTAGAAGGAATAAAAGTGACAAGTCCAATGAAAGGAATACGTATCGCCAAAGATATGTTCGGAAATGTAGTAGAAAAAGAAATCGAACAAATTTCAGGGAAACAAATAATAGGATCCGAAGAATACGTAGAGGTTATACAAAAAAACGAAACACTACGTGTACTTGCAAAAGTTGATACCGGAAAAGATAGAAGTATCTTAGATGAAACTCTGGCGGTAGAAGCTGGACTTTTGGAAAATCCTGAGTCTTATAATGACGAACAATCAACATTAAAAATAAAGTTTTCAGTAAAAGATAAACGTATCCAAACAGTAGTAGATGTAGAAAAAATTCTAAACGAAAAATATAAGATGATAATAGGCAATAGGGACCTGAAAGATTTCCTTATAGACACAAGTTCGACAAAAAACAAAACTAAAACCGCAGCCATAAAACAAGAACCAGTAAAACCAACTAGCAACATAAAAACGATAAATTACTACGAAGTTGATCAGAAATTAATCCACATAGACAGCAAAATAAAACTTTTATATCACTTAAGACCAATAAACCTCGAGAGCGAAAAAGAAAAGTTCTTCAAGAATTTCAATACAAATCCACAATTCGAATATCCAGACTTGAAATTTGACCCATTAGAATTAATAGAAGAGTTAAACAAAATAGAGACAGATAATTCACCTTTAGGAGAATTATTCGAAGAAAAAAGACTAGAAATACTAAAGAAAGTATCACTATTAGAATCCATAGATGAAGAAGATTTTAGTAATATCTCTGAAGAATTATTTGGCAAACCAACAAAAGAAGACGTAGATTTCTGCGATAAACGCTTAAAAGACTTAAATATTAGAAGTATTTACAAAGAACAATCAAATTTAACTTCATTAGAAGCAAAAGTAATATTTGAAGACGTATTTAAAAAATACAAGTTAACTAACTGGAAAGTAAAAATAAAAGAGGGGATTGTAGCAGACTGTGTAGCTGGAAAACACAACGCTTTATTTATAAAGAAAGATGCACATTTCTCAGATCAAAGAATAAAAAGTTTAATAGTTCACGAAATAGAAACTCATATACTTACAGCAGAAAATGGCAAAAATCAGCCATATGAAATTTTCAATAGAGGATTAGCAGATTACCTTATAACTCAAGAAGGGTTAGCTATTTTCAATGTAGAAAATCAGAATACAGAAACCTTCAAACGAAATTACAAATTTTACCTTCATGTAATAGGAATACATCAAGCTTTAAAAAGTTCATTCGTAGAAACTTTCGAAGCTTTATTAAAATATGGAGTAAGTATAGAAGAAGCATTTAGGTCAACATTAAAGGCGAAAAGAGGCTTCTGTGATACAGAAAAAGAAGGCGCATTTACAAAAGACTACATCTACTACAACGGATACAAAGCAATAAAACAATTCACTCAAAAAAACGGAGACATAAAAGATTTATATATAGGTAAAATAAACATCAAGGATTTAGAAAAAATAAAACTAATTAAAGACATCGTTAAGCCAAAATATCTTCCATTGTGGCTGAGAAAAGATATAAATCAATAAATAAACATTGCGTCTCCAAAACTATAAAACCTATAGTTATTAGCTTTTGCAATTTCGTATAGTTCTAAAAGTTTTTTTACAGGGTCTTTTACGCCTTTATGTTCCAAAAAAGAAGAAACGAGCATTAGCAAAGTACTCTTGGGTAAATGAAAATTTGTAATAAGAGCATCTACTGCCTTCCAGTGATAATTCCCAGGATAAATGAAAATATTGGTATCCCCAGACTGAGAAGTGAAACCTTTATTTTTATCATAAGTAGTTTCAATAACTCTAACAGAAGTAGTCCCAACCGCAATAAGTCTACCTCCATTTTTCTTAATGGCATTTAAGTTATCTGCAGTTTTTCCTGAAATAGTAAAAAACTCACTATGCATACTATGGTCTTTTACCAAATCAGTTTTAACAGGCATAAAAGTTCCAAGTCCAACATGCAAAATAACTTTTTCAATATCAACTCCATTATCTTTCAAATCGGCCAATAGTTTATTTGTAAAATGTAATCCTGCAGTAGGAGCCGCTACACTGCCTTCTTGTGAAGCATATACAGTTTGATAACGAACATCTTTAGTGGATGTGTTTTTTATATAAGGAGGAAGAGGCAAATGTCCCAATTTTTTAATTTCAGAATCAACGTTTTTACCAGAAAATTCTACAATTCGCCCTCCAAATTCAGTTATATCTTTCACGTAAACAGAAATAGATTTATTAATAATAATTTTTTCTCCTAACTTAAATATCTTTCCAGGCCTAACTAAACATTCAAAAACATTATTCTCTATTTTTTTAAGAATAAATATTTCACATTCTTTACCGTTATACTCAAAAAGGATTCTTGCAGGAATAACTTTTGATTCATTTAGAACAAGACAATCCTTATTTGTTAGAAATTTTTTAACATCACGGAACTTTAAATGAGACACTTTTCCATTTTTTGTATCAAAAACCATCAGCCTAGATGAATCTCGAGGAGTTGCAGGATTTTGAGCTATAAACTTCTCTGGCAAATAATAATCAAAGTCAGAAGTGCGCATTTTTGAAAATCGTTATTAAGCTTTCCATGTAACATCTTTAATCTCAACCTTAGTGCTATCTATATTACTACTATCTCTTTTAAGTACAATTAAAGTCATATCGTCGGACTGTTCAGCCTCTCCTACAAAAGTAGAAACATCTCTAGCCATGTGATAATTTACACCTTCAGCAGAATAATTCATCGCATGTTCTATCAAAGATTGCTTCAAATTATCAAGTCCGAACATATCTCCTTTTTTATTTTTAGCCTCTGTTAGTCCATCTGTATACAAAACAACACAATCGCCATCCTCTAAAGGTATATCTTTCTCTTTAATAATTTTTGAATTATCAGGAACCATTCCAAGAGCAATACCACCTGTAAGAACAGCTTCACATTCACCAGTCTTAGCGTGATAAACAAGAATATGTTCATGTCCAGCTCCAACATAGCTTAATTTTTGAGTTTTTAAGTCCCAAGAAAGCATTACAAGAGTCATGTACATAGCCTTTTTTACCCAACGCTTAATATATTTATTTGTATTAACTAAAACTTCATATGCAGAAGAATAAGTATCGCTAAAAACAACTATCAACGTATTAACAATAGCCATCATCAAACTAGCAACAGCTCCATGGCCAGTAACATCACCAACATAGATGTAAAATTTATCCTTGGCAGAAATAAAATTAAAACTATCTCCACCCAATTCAGAAGCAGATCTATATTTAGCCTCTACCTGAAAACCAGGGATAAATGGATTTTTTGAGGGGAAAATATCTCTTTGAAGTTCAGAAGCAATAGTCAACTCTTCTTCCATTCTTTTCTCATTGGAAATCTGAGTTTTCATCTGTCCAAAACCCTCAGTAACTTTATTGAAAAAATAAGCAATAACGCCAATTTCATCAACTCTATCCGTATAAATCTTCCTAAACATTTTGCCGGTAAGTAAAGCTTGCATTTGAGTCAAAACAACCTTAAACGGCTTGGCGATATCAAACCAATACGAAATAGTGATTATTAACAAAAACACTCCGAATGCCCCATAAAAAACATACATTGGAACAAAATCGGTTTTTAAATAAAAATGATAATAAAGATAAACTCCAGCAAGAATAAGAATAGCCAACGCAAAGAGCCTAAAAAAAACTTTACTAACTATACTTTTTCGTACAAGTCCCATTTTTAATTTTTTAAGAAAGACTCTAAAGAATCATATATTGGAATAATTTCATTTAATCCAATAGTTTCAAAAACATCTTTTACATGATCATTGATACCAATAATCACAAGTTTTTTATCCTTTTTTAGCAAATGAGCATGAACTTCCATTAAGTATCCTATGCCCTCACTATTGATAAACGTTAGCTCACTAAAATCAAACACCAAAGAAGTGCCATTAAATGCTCTAACTTTAGTGTTTAGATCTTCTCTGACATCGGCATGACCAGCTTTATCAAACTCACCGACAAACTTCATAACTTGATATTTAGAATTTTCAGGAGAATCAATCATTAAAACTTTTAAATTTGTTTGCATATTTTTTTATTTTATAAATTATTTTTTAATTATAGAGTCAATAACTTCTACTTCATCATACTCTCCAATAAGAGAATAAAGCCATTTCATAGTAAGAAGATCTTCGTGATCAAAATCGGTTAAAATTTCAGCATTATTTTTATTAAGCAACTTCTTTATTTCCTCAGCTACAAGGTGCTTAAGTATTTTATCAACATTCTTAAAAATTCGCACGTCAATATTCTTTAGTAGATTTTTGACTTTCTTGGAAACATTTTTATCCTTTGAGAAAAGTAAATTTATCAAATATGGAATAGCATAATCGTTTCCCATCTTAGCTAAAGCAATTGCAGCATACATTCTCAAATTTAAATCTTTAGAATTTAAATATTTAATACATATTTTTTTCATTCTTTTAAGATTCAACTCTCCTATAGCATACAGACCATAAGCCAGTTTTTCCCTGTGATTTGAATAAATAAAGGAATATACGGTATAAATAGCCTCATCATAATGATTGTCAAATTTGGCCATAGCTATTGCCGCATTAATTTTTTCTTTGAAATTACGAGATTTTAAATAAGGTTTTATATACGCAACAACACTTTCATCATCGTAATTCCCAAGTGAGTAAATAGCATCTTCTTTCAAAGTGCCCTTTGACTCTTCCATTATTTTTAATAAAAATTCTATAGTTGCAACAGTACTAATTTTAGAAAGCAATAATACAATTCTAGAACGAACATCTTCGTGGACTTCTTTTTCGTACATACTTTTTAAGGCTTCTACCAATTGATATCTGAGAACAGTAAGTTTTTTCTCAGAAGAATCAAATAGATCCTTATACCCGAATAAAGCATCAATAGCAGCTTCTCTTATTGCTGCCTTAGGCGAATCAAAACATTTAATGATTTCTTTTACGGCAACTTCTTCTTTTAATTCACCAAGAGCTTTCAAAATCCTTACCCTTAAAGATATGGGTTCAGAGTTATTAAGCAATATCTTAGTTAAAATAACAGAAGGATCCTTGTGTCCTCTTTGAGCAAGAATATCAACAGCATTAACCCTCATTTCCTTCTCTTTTGAAAGTAAATGATGAGTAGCATTTTCTGTATATTTGTGTTGCTGACGATAAGCGAAATATAGAAGCAGAATTGCAACCAAAATCATCACAATATTTAAATAAAAACTTAACTCCTGATCTTTAAAATAATATTGTAGTAAAATTAAACCAATTGTTCCTATTAGCGCGCCAACAGGACGCACAATGCCTTCAAGAAATTCACGAGTATGTTCACGCAAACTCTCCTTAATCGCATAATAAGAGCTGTGATAAGCATTAGTGAAAATAGCACTAGTTATTCCAAAATTATTTTTAAGCAACACTCCCATATTGAAATTTCCAGGAGCAAACATCAGCCCCAAAAGACCTAAAGTAGTCACAATTGGATGAAGAATTATAGTGCCAGTAATTCCCAAAGAATTTAGAAGTCTACTCCCAACAAACACCTGCACAATCAAAATAGAGACACTGAAAATAATAAACAACGCTCCTAAATCATGAACAATTGCATGTTCAAATCCACTACCACCCTCAAGTATTATGTGAGAAACATTACTATAAACAGCTCTCGTATACTGAAATTCAATAAGATTAAATAAAATCCACTGAAAAAGTATTATAAAAAATAAGCCTTTAATAAAAGAAAAATCTTTAGACTTCATGAATTCATTTTTGATTTTAGAAAAAATACCGACATCTTTTTCTTCTTCCTCTTTATTCTCTTTAACAATAACCACATGTTCACGAAGATTTTTATATATTATCAAACAAGGAATGATTAGAAGTAAAATTCCAATACAAAGATAAATCAACTTATATGTATCAATTGTTCCAGTGAAATACACGACAACTAAACCAGAAATGATACCACCAAGAGTTTCAGCAGTTTCAATCAAAGGAAAAACCCTTTCGCTCTCAAGAGGATTAAACATCTCTTCAATATATCCATCTAGTAAAACTTTGAACTGCATCAGAAATATAGACTCTACGGCAAGAAGAAGCGCAAAAAAGATAACCTTATCAACTGGTTCAAGCAAAATGCCAACAAGCATAATAACAACAACAATGACTATCGTAATTATCATCAAGAAATCCTTTTTAACCTTATCGATAAAAGTGGAATAAAAAAGACTCCCTAAAATTGTAAAAAAAGCATTTGCAGCAAATAAATATGGAAGAGTGGAAATGCCATAATTCGCCACAAACATACCGACTATAACAGTCCATCCAATAACAAAACCGGTCCTATACAGAAACCTTATAATCCAAGAAATAATAACTTTTGGATATTCGTTCCCATATAAGTTGAAAACTTTATTGAAAATAGATAGATCCCTTATATTTTGAAACATCTTTTATTTTTATTTTTACCTTATAGTACATTTTACAATAAAACGAGGCATTTAGCAAGACTATAAGCGCTTATTTTAATTTTTTTTAGGTAAAATCATAGCCATGGAAAAAATCTTTAAACCCGTAAGCGTAGGGAAAGCCACTGCATTAGTGACAATTACAGCATTTTTGAGCTATTTAATAGGTCTTTTTAGAGACAGAATAATAGCCATTAATTTTGGCACAACAAACCTAACTGACACATATAACGCGTCTTTTTTAATACCAGACTTCCTTTTCAATTTATTGATTGCTGGAGCTTTAGCATCAGCATTTTTGCCGGTTTTTACACAGTACATTACAAAAAGCAAAGAAGATGCTTATAAAATAGCGAATACTGTAATGACTGCCGGAACAATAATGATAGCCTTTTTAGCAATATTGGCTTTCATATTTATGAAACAGATAGTTGAGCTCACGTTTCCCAATATAGATCCATCATCTCAAATCGACATTATAAACATGACAAGAATGATGCTTCCATCGGCCATTATTTTCACAGTAAGTAATAGCCTGGGAAACATATTAATGAGCTACAAACACTTCACATCATATTCATTGTCTCCAATCTTATACAATTTAGGAATAATCATAGGAGTTGTATTTTTCAATAAAACATTGGGCATATATTCAGCTCCACTGGGAGTACTTATAGGAGGAATACTTCATGCAGCAATAAGAGTTATAGATATTAACGACATAGAATATAGATTCAAATTCGAAATGGATTTACGACATCCAGGAATAAAAAAGATTATTAAATTGATGATTCCACGGACAATAGGATTGATAACTTGGCAAATAAACTTATACATTTTTGCAGTAGTCGGAATGAATATAGTCCAAGGTGGATTGGCAGCATTTAATTTTGCAAGAAACATACAAAGCTTCGCAGTAAGTCTTTTTGGAATAGCATTTGCGACAGCGGTATTTCCATACTTATCTACAGCAATAAGCGCAAACGACAAGGAAGGATACACTCGCCAAATTCAGACAACAATTCAAAGAATATTATTTTTCACAGTACCAGCCGCAGTAGGAGTAATGTTACTTTCATCATCAATAGTTTCTTTGATTTTGGGAGGAGGCATTTTCAAAGAAGAGTCGATAAAAATAACATCTCTAATACTTTCATTCTTCGCAATTTCAATACCATTCGAAGGCCTTTCTCACGTACTTCAAAGATCATTCTATGCAATGCAGAACACAAAAACCCCAATGGTGATCAGCATAATTACAATGTTTATAATCGGTTTTTGCACAGTTATAATGGCACCAATTTTTGGGATTCAGTGGTTCTCAATAGGATTCACAATAGGAATGGCAACTCAAGTAATCCTTTTATCAATATTCCTAGCGAGACACCTAGTAGGATTTAGAGTGATACCATTTTTAACAAGTCTTTCAAAAATAATTTTAGCCAGCGGAATAATGGGAATAGCAATAATATTTAGCAGCGATTTACACACGATAATAAACCCAAAAATAGCAGGAATAATACAGATATTTTGGGGAGGAGGAGTGTTTTTATTTGCAGCATACATGATAAAATCACCAGAAATTTCTAGCGTTAGGGGACTCATAAACTACATTTTAAAAAGGAAGGTTCAGTAAGAATTAAAAACTCCTGTAATTTTCAAATCTTTACCAATTTTTACGATATCGGAATAAGAAAATTCTCTAATTTTATTAACAAAATCAACTCCTTTTCCGCCAATAACAGGAAGAGATGTTTCACCCCCCATCAATTTTGGGGCCACATAAAAAATAACTTTATCTATAGAAGCCGGATTCTTCAAAAAAGAATCATAGAAATGTCCATGCACGTGACTTCCACCTTCAACAAATACACTCCTAACTCCAATAGAATTTAGATATTTTAGAAGTTTTTCTATAGAAACTGTATGTTTACCAAAAGACTTAAAATTTATTCCGTTTTTCATAAACAATTCTTTTCTATTCTTAAAAGACATATCAGTAGTAGCTACAAACACATTTTTATCTCTAAAAACCTTTTTCTTTGGATTAGAAGATAAAAATTTATCTATTATTATTCTTAGTTTATCTCCAAGCATTGGATCATCCTTTTCTACAGTTCCAGCCCCAACTATTACACAATCATGTTTATTGCGTTCCAGCCTTGCATCATTCCTAGACTCATCACTAGTAATCCACTTAGAATCACCATTACTTGTTGCAATTTTGCCATCCAAACTTATTCCAGCCTTTATAGTCACATAAGGAAATCCAACTTTAACAGATTTGATAAACGGCTGATTTAACTCTCTTATTTTTCCATACAAATCACTTTTTTCGCTTAAAACCTCAACGTCAATTCCAGATTTTTTTAAAAGCTTGACTCCTCTTCCATTAACTTCAGAGAATGGATCTTTCATACCTATTTTAACTTTTTTGATACCTACTTCAATTATTTTATTCACACATGGAGGAGTCTTTCCCGTATGACAACACGGCTCCAACGTCACATACAATTCTGCATCTTTTAACCTAGAAACGTCTTTCATTTTTTTTATAGCAACTATTTCAGCATGATCTTCTCCAGCCTTTTTATGCCAACCTTCTGCCAAAACTTTGCCATTTTTAACAATAACAGCTCCTACACAAGGATTAGGAGAAGTAAATCCTTCTCCTTTCTTTGCAAGCACATAAGCCCGTTTCATAAAAGATTCATTCATTTCTAAAAATTAAACATTTTTAAGCAAATGCCCCATCTTTTTTTTCTTAGTCTTAAGATAAGAAACATTTTTCTTATTTGGAATAATTTCAATTGGAACTCTCTTCACAATTTTCAATCCATATCCCTCAAGTCCAACAATTTTCGTAGGATTGTTAGTTAAAAGTTTAATTTTTCTGACTCCCAAGTCAAACAATATCTGAGCTCCAATTCCATAGTCTCTCAAGTCAGGAGCAAACCCCAATTTCAAATTAGCAGAAACGGTATCATATCCCTTATTTTGAAGATCGTAAGCCTTAATTTTATTAACAAGGCCAATTCCACGACCTTCCTGCCTCATATATAACAAAATTCCACTGCCTTCATCAGATAACATTTTTAAGGCAGCATCTAACTGTTGTTTGCAATCACACTTCATTGAATGGAACACTTCCCCAGTAATACACTCACTATGAACACGAACAAGTACATCTTTTTTACCATCAATTTTCCCCTTAATAAGCGCTACATGCTCTTGTTGAGTAACTCTATCTTTGTATATTTTTATTTTAAAATCTCCAAATAAAGTAGGCAAAACAGTTTCAGCAGAGAAAGTAATCAACTTTTCAGTACGTCTTCTATATTCTATTAGATCCTTTATTGTAATAATCTTTAATCCATGTTTTTTAGCAAATTTCATCAATTCATCGGCTCTCATCATTTCTCCATCATCTCGAGCTATTTCACAAATAACAGCAGCAGGGGATAGTCCGGCCATCTTAGAGAGATCTGTAGCTGCCTCAGTATGACCAGCCCTGACAAGAACTCCTCCATCTTTTGCCACCAAGGGAAATACGTGCCCAGGACGATCAAAATCTTTAGCTTGTGACCTTTTATCAATAATTGCTAATACAGTTTTCGCCCTATCAGAAGCGGAAATGCCAGTAGTAGTACCTTTATTATAATCCACAGAAACAGTAAAATTACATCTATTTGAATCATCATTATAGTTATCATCTTTTACCATCAATTCAAATCCAAGACGCTCAGCAATTTCCCTAGAAACAGGCGCACAAATAAGTCCACGCCCCTCCTTCGCCATAAAATTTATTGATTCTTTTGTAACTTTATCCGCAGCCATAACAAGATCACCTTCATTTTCCCTATCTTCATCGTCCAAAACAACCAAGATTTCTCCATTCTTGATAGCAGTTATAGCTTCCTGTATTTTATTAAACTTTAGCATGCTCAAAACAAATAAGTGACATCATTATGCCAAAACAAAGTAAACAAAGAAAGACTTTTGTTTAAGGATTAGATACCAAATCTAACCATTTTAACTAGAGTAGCTCCTGCATCTTTAAGCAAGTTCTCAATCGTAACATCTGGATTTTTGACAAATTGCTGCTTAATTAATGCATTTTCTTCTCTAAATTTCTTTTCTTTTCCAAGCATGATTTTCTCAATAATTTCAGGCGGTTTCTTTTCATTTTTCATCTGATCCACCCAAATTTCTCTCTCTTTATCAACCAATTCTTGAGGAACTTCATCAGGAGAAATAACTTTTGGATTTGTAGCCGCAGCATGCATAGCTAAATCCTTAGCTAACTCTAAACTGCCACCCTTCAAAGCCACTAAAACTCCAATTTTTTTATTAGAATGAACATAATCACCAATAACTTCACCTTCAACTAAAGCCATTTCTCCAATTCCTACTTTTTCTCCAACCTTTAGTCCAATATCTTTTACTTCTGAAACATCTCTGTCAGAAACATTAATTTCACCATTTAATAATTTTTCAGCCATTTTTTCAGTCAATTGCACGAAATCATCACTTCTAGACGCAAAATCAGTTTCACATTGAAGCTCAACCATAGCAGCTTTTCCATTACCAACCTTTATAGCAATTGATCCTTGAGTAGTAGATCTTTCAGCTCTATCTGCAGCCTTAGCTTCTCCTTTTTTTCTAAGAACAGTAATTGCTTCTTCAAAATTACCGTTTGCTTCTTCCAAAGCAGTTTTACAAGAAGACATAGAAACGCCAGTTGCTTCACGTAATTGCTTGATTTGTTCAATTGTTACAGCCATAGTTCTTTTATAATTAGAAAATAAATATTTTACTTTTTTTCTTCAGTTTTTACCTGATTCACCTCAGATTTTGACCCAAGATATTCTGTATCTTTTTCAGGATCTTTTCCAGTAAGAAGTTTAAAAATATAAAATTCAGGTATCTTTAACGCCACTTGTCCAACAATAGGAATTTGAGTTTCTTTTAGTCCATATGCAATTACCACTCCTGCAATATGTAAAAGTAAAGTAATTCCCCAAAGCATAAGTCCAAGCATAGGACTAATTACAGACAAGAAAATCGTAACTATCCATAATCCAAAAAGAGCAATTCCTTGCCTTGAATGAAATCTACAAAATTTACTATTAACCATCTTTATAGAGACAACGACACAGCTAACAATGTTAAAAATAGGTATATAACATGACATTGCCCACCTTTTTTCAACACTGACACCAGATAACTTCCCTTTTATTTCATCAAAAAAGTTTTGAGAAGGTTGTTGTTGCTCGGCCATCAATTATTTTTGTTTAGAAGTAGCTCTAGACTCTAGAACCCCCTGAACTTGGTTTAAGAAAAATTCCAAAGATTTAATAGCATCATCATTTCCAGGAATAGGATAGTCCACCATAGTAGGATCAGCATTAGTATCAGTAATTCCAACTACAGGAATACGTAGAGTTCTAGCTTCCTCAATAGCAATAAAATCTCTTACTGAATCAACTACAAATATAGCATCTGGAAGAGCAATCATGCCCTCCACACCTCCAAGAGTTCCTTCTAATTTTTCTATAATTTTTCTCAATTTTCCAGCTTCTTTTTTAGTATATTTCTCAAATTCACCAGTAGATTCTTGTCTCTTTAGGTCAGTCAAATACTTAATTCTAGTTTTTAAAGTGCCAAAATTAGTAAGAAGACCAGGTATCCATTTAGAAATTACATAAGGCATATGACAAGCCTTAGCAACATCCTCAACTAATTTAAGAGATTGAGGTTTTGTACTTACAAATAAGATCTTTTTTCCTTCGTTTCCGAGCTTAGCCAAAAAAGTTAAAGCTTTTTCTAGGTAATCGAAAGTCTTTTCAAGATCAATTAAATGAATTCCGTTCTTTTCACCAAATATAAATTTCTTCATCTTTGGGTTCCATTTTTGAGTCCTGTGGCCAATATGCACACCATTCTCAAACATTGTTTTAACATCCTGTGTAACCATAATTTTTGAATTTTTAGTTAAGAATCGTCTTGATATAAAAAATTTGCAGAGCTAATCTAATGAAAACTACAAATAAATGCAAGCTAAAAAACCTATGAAAACCAAAAGCAAAATCGCATCTCTTCGTAATAAAATCGACCAAATTGACAAAAAAATATTAAAACTTCTAAGCCAAAGAAAAGATATAGTCCATATAAT
>Ga0172371_10005193_pt1 | contig 19411 bp, 5 predicted proteins | sample Lak12m_FD_114543 | JGI IMG/M metagenome (GOLD analysis project Ga0172371, IMG submission 114543) | Freshwater microbial communities from Kabuno Bay, South-Kivu, Congo - kab_022012_12m | ecosystem: Environmental > Aquatic > Freshwater > Lake | place: Democratic Republic of the Congo: South-Kivu... | reverse complement strand
TCAAGTATGGAGGCAACTTCACCGGTGACCCGGCCAACCTGATTGTGCCGGCTCCGGCCCGCACCTACAGCGCCGCAGTGTCTGTTAGCGCTGCCAAAGAGCTGCAGGTGACATTCAGTCCGAGCGGCACTCCCGCCGGCAACCTGTTCTGGCAGGGAATGTACAATAGTGATTGGACCGCGGGCAGCCTGCCAAACTGGCTGCATCATGGAACCAACGACGTCTTCACCCAAGGCGACGCGGTAACGTTCAGCGACGACACGGCCTACACGGCGATGGTCAACCTGGTCGGCTCAGTCTTCCCGTCGGCAATGACCGTGAACACGACCAATGGCTTTACGCTGCAAGGAGCCGGCTCGCTGGGCGGCAGCGCCACCGTCACCAAGAATGGGCCGGGACCCCTGCTACTTTCGAGCGTCAACACTCTTTCGGGCACGGTCGTGGTGAGTGCGGGCTCTCTCGTTGCCGGCAATAATTCCGCCCTCGGCACGAGCGTCGTGGTGCTGAGCGACTCCAATACCGGAACCAACGACGCCGCGTTCCTGTTCAGCGGGGGCGTCAACCTGGCCAATGCGGTGCTCGTTTCGAGCAATGGAACCGGGCTGGCCATTCTTGGCCGCGAGAGCGGGAATTCGGGCGGCTACAATGGGCCGATCCAGCTTCAGCGGAGCCTCTGCTTTACGAACCCGGGGCCGTATTCGGGGAGCACCGTCGTCTTGCTTAACAGCAGCATCTCGGGCCAAGGCGACATTACTGTCAATGGTGGCGGCTTCCACAAATGGCAGGGCAGTAATTCTTTTTCTGGAGATCTGAACTTGATGGATTCCGGAAGTGTATTGCAGGTCTCGAGTGCCTTTGGTATTCCGGACACTGCCAACGTCAACATTGCCACCGGCGCGGTGTTGATGATCTTTGGCTCCGAGTATATCAATGGGCTGAACGGTGCGGGGGCGGTCCGGCCGATCTCATATAACTACGTCCTGAACGTGGGCGCAGCCGACGGATCCGGTAACTTCTCGGGAATCTTCAGCAACAACACCGACCAGGGTTTTGCCACCATCGGCGTGCGCAAGCATGGCGCCGGAACCCAGATCCTCTCCGGCGATAACAGCCTGGCGACGGGTAATACAACCGTCTCCGGAGGAACGCTTGCGATCAACAATACGACCGGGTCGGGCACCCCGCTGGGGGCGATCACGGTTCAGGCGGCCGGCATCCTGGCCGGGAATGGCACGGTCAGCTCGTCCTCGAACAACATCACCGTGAATGGCGCCTTGTCTGTGGGCAACGCGGGGGACACGAATGGGGCGAGGTTGAAGGTTGACAATGCTTCCTTTGCGGATTCCCCCGGCACCCTGGTGTTTGACACCGGCACCCTGGCGGTTGACCTGTTCAGCGGGGCTGGGGCCGGGGACAACACCGGCGTGCCCGCAGCCGCCGACCAATTACACACCGCCTGCCCCGTGCAGTTGAACGCCACCTCGAGCCTCACGGTTTCGAACCTCAACGGCACGACCGCCTGGGCCGTCGGCGACAAATGGAAGATCATTGACTGGGGCTCGGCCCCGAGCGGAACCTTTGGAACCTTGAATCTGCCGAACCTTGGATCGAGCCTTACCTGGGACACATCCGCTCTTTACGTGAGCGGCGTGATCGCCGTGGTCACGCGGCCGCCGACCCCGCCGATTTCCTATGCCTTCCTGAATGGCACCTTAACCCTCACGTGGCCGGGGAGTGGCGTTCTTCAAGCCGCGCCTTGGGTGACGGGGGTCTATACGAATGTTCCGGGAGCCGCTTCGCCGTTCGTGATCACGAACTTCGACGAGCCGTCGCTGTTCTACCGGCTTTACTTCCCCTGGTAAGGTGCGAGGCATCTCAAGGCCCGTCTCCCGCCGCCTGGCCGTGCTGCTGGCGGTGGTGCTGTGTGGCGGCGGCAAGGCCCAAGCCGCGCCGCCGCCGGAACTCTACCCGAAAGGGGACGGGTTCTGCTTCACGTTCTATTCGACCGTCCGCGGCGATACGGCCTACACGCTGACGAACGGAGCAACGGCGATTGGTCCCTATTATGGCAACCAGAGCGGGCCGCTCAGCAACGCCATCAGCCTGAACTGTAAGCACCTTTACAAGATTGACCCGCCTTCGATGGCGGACTGGGGCCCAAACAACACGAACTTTGTCTGGCCTTCCGATCAGACCATCAGCAATGAGGTCCTGGCGATCCTGAACCCGGTCAAGACCAACACGAATATTGCGATTTGGGACCTCGAGCCAGAGGAGTTGCGTTACTGGCGGGCACCCGAGCTGCATTACCTCGCGCTGGTCAGTTCCATTGTGCGTTCGAACGATCCGCTGCGCCGGCCGGTGTACATGTACGAACCGAACCATCGCCTCGCGACGGACCTCACCAACACGGTGGTTTACCAGGATCTCTGTGCGAAGGGTTGCTACGTCAACAGCGTGGACCCGAACTATGAGACCAACCGCATCTGGGCGCGGTGGTCCATGGAGCAGGAACTGGGCGCCATCGCGGTGGCGAACACATCCGCTGTACCCTGGATTGTTCTCTGGATGGCGGCGGATCCGCCCCCGGGCGATTTCGGACTGATCACGAACTGGTGCCGGCACGACGCCTACATGGGCCTGATTATGGGCGGCAAAGGAATCCAGATCTGGTCCGGGTGGCGTGGCCGCGCCGGGTTCTCCGACACCAACTTTCAAGCCTATCTCGATGGCTACCTCACCGTGGCGCGCGACCTGAACGGGCCGCTGAACCTCGGGCCGGTTTTCCTCCATGGACAGCCCCGGACGAATGTGACCATGGCCATAACGGCCGGCCCAACCACGCTGCAGACGATCTACCGGGGCGCCACCAATGTGTATCCCTCGTTGGCCCGGCTGAACACGGTCTTGGCCGGCACTAATTACCTGTTCGTGGTCAACTCCGGCGCGGAGCCGGTAACGGCCAGCTTCGGCAATCTACCTCGCACCGCGCGCCTCGATCTTTTTGCCGGCGCCACCAATGCCACCCCGGGAGGCGCTTTCTCGGTGACCATGGCCGGTATGGCCGTGAAAGCCTTCCGGTTTGCACTGAACACCGCGCCCGCTTTTCGCAGCGGCTCGCTATCCGCGCCGGCCGCCACGGCCGGGACGGCTTACTCAGATTCAATTGCCGCCGACGCCAGCGATGCCGATGTGCCTTACGGCGATGTGCTGACCTTCAGAAAGACCAACGGGCCCGACTGGCTGACGGTCGCAGCCAATGGCACCTTGTCCGGCACGCCGCTGAGCACGGATGTGGGCGCCAACGTGTTTTGGGTCCAGGCAACCGACTCGGAAGGACTCTCCGCTACCGCTACGCTGACAGTTCAGGTGGAGCCGGCAACCCCGCCGCGGTTGTTTGTGCAAACCGACACCGGGCGCAGCCTGCTCGAGGTTTCCTGGCCGATGAGTTACTTCAGCTACCTCCTCGAGGGCCAAACCAATCCTTTCGGCGCGGGCCTCAGCGCCAGTTGGTGGCCCGTCGCCGATGTGGTTTCGAATCACCTGCTTGTTCCTGTGGATCCGCAGAACGGGTCGGCGTTCTTTCGGTTGGTAAAGACGCGCTAGCCTGTATATCTCACACTGCCTTGCCCTGCCTGCTTGTCTTGGCGCTCCCTGGATTCAGCCAAACCGCACTCCAAGTGCAGCCCGCCGTCGCCCAGCTCTTCGTGGATGATGGTGCGATTGAGCAGGCGAGCGGCCTGCGGCGAGAAAGCTCGCCTCGCCGCTTTTGGACCGGACGTGCCCGTCTTGCGGCAGTTCGTTTCGCTCGGAGGTCATTCGGGGAGCTCGTTTGGGACACGGATTCGGCGGTCCGAGTTACGCGAGTGTGGTTTGCCCAGACTGCTGCAAAAGGTGGGCGCTCTTGGATGGCAAGTTAGTGGAGGAGCCCATCTGAACACACAAGTGCCCAAGCCGACTTCAGGCAACGCCGGGTCGGCGCTCTGTTTGCGCATCGGGCGTCCTTTCCCTGGCGTGCCTAAGCCGGGTCGTTAGCGTGTTAGCGTCGGCTATGGGGTTAACACCCCATAGCGCCCGAGCGAGTGTGGGGGAACTTTAAGGCCGGAACAGCTATGAAGCGCAGGTGATGCTTAAACGACAGCCAAGGCAATTAAACGGAAAGCAGCTTATGAGAACAATCGTCCTTTCACTTCTAATGTCATGCAGCCTCCTGTCCGCCCGCGCGGAACTATTTCAGTATTCCGTGACTCTTGGCGCTCCGGCCGGCGTGTTGTCGCCGGGACTGGGCAGCGGGACAGTGGATTACGACAGCACAGCGCACACCTTGGCACTGGCAGTGAACTTCAGCGGCCTGGTCGGCACCACGACAGCCTCCCACATCCACGGTCCCACGGCCGCTCCCCTCACCGGCACCGCTGGCGTCGCCACGACCACCCCAAGTTTTGCTTCTTTCCCGCTCGGTGTTAGCAGCGGCTCGTTTGCCAACACGCTGGACTTGACTCTGGCCTCGAGCTACAACCCGAGCTATGTGACTGCCAACGGCGGGACCCCAGCCACCGCCGAGGTGGCGCTCGCTGCGGCCATCGCCGCGGGCAGGGCTTACTGGAACATCCACTCGTCATTTGCTCCTGGCGGCGAGATCAGCGGCTTCCTGAGGCCCATCCCCGAACCTGGCACGCTCGCTTTGGCGGGATTGGGTGCCGTTGGCCTGGCCGCACGCGCCTGGAACAAGAGACGCGCGCGCAAGGCATAAACCTTCGCAAGCATTTCGACCGAGCTGGAACGCAAAGTCCGTTTATGGCTTTGCGCTACATTCAGGAGGAGTTGGAGTAGATCCCAACGCCAGGAAGGGTGCCATTCGGACCAGCGAGCGGGATCTGGTAGCCGAACGCATAGACCGCAACCGCAAGCGGAAGTGCCGCTGGCGCTTCTTGAGCTTCTTGAAGCCAATTCCTCAGTTGCGAACCATAGCTCCCTCTGCCTCACTGAGCTATGAAGAAACGCGATTCCGCCTCGTCCTCCCCCGCCCCCGCACAACACGACCTTGGAATGCGGAATGCAGACAGATATTATGGCGGCTGGGTTCTCCGTGACACCACGTAACACCTTTTGTGGCGCTATATAGTATGGAATGAAAATAACAACGAATATGAGACTCCCCCGGGGCACCATTGCTCTTCTGGCATTGCTTTGCATGCTGTTCCACGTACATACCCGCGCAGCAATCCAGGTTCTGCCTGGCGTGGCGCAGCTCTTTGTGGACGATGGCGCGATTGTGCAGTCAAGCGGCCTGCAACGCACCCTCCACCAGCCGGCCAAGGACAACGGCGGCAACACCCCGCTGATCGCCGCCCGTGCCGGAACGACGCTCTTGGCCTACGGGAGCATCGTGCGGGATACCCGCCTTAACCGCTACGTCATGTTCGTCCAGGAGTTCCCCTCGCGGCAGATGTATCGGCTGACCTCCGCCGATGGACTCGCTTGGCAACCCAACACCCACGCTGAGCTGGAGAAGGTCAGCCTGGATCTGGCCTTTGGACCACTGCCCAAGGAGGCCCGGGGCCGGCCGGGCATTGACCTCTTCTCCTGTTACTACGACACGAATGACTTGGCGCGCCCCTACAAAGGATGGGTCTGGGCGGCCAACGTGGGCAACGAATGGGAAGGCATCTGGTATGTGGATTCGGCCGACGGACTCCGCTGGCAGAAAGGCCGCCAGATCCTCAGCGGTTTTGCGGGCGAGGGCGATCCGAGCTGCCGCGCCATCACCCAGGACGGCCGCACTCTCTACGGCCCGGGCGATGTCACCTTGTTTGCTCATGACCCCGCCGGAAAGCGTCTTCTGGGCTTATTCAAGTTCTACAGTCCGCGCGACGTCACCCCTGGGTATGGCTCAAGGGCCCGGGCCTACGCCTTCTTGGACGGGCTGGACCGCCCGTTCGATATCCGGAAGCTGGAGCGCATCCAACTGATGCCGGCCATGGCCGCACGCAACGGCGACGCGCCGGCCGACGAATACTACGCCAGCACGGCCTGGCGCTACGAATCGCTCTGGCTCGGCGGCCTGAAAATCTTCCATGGTCGGGACGACTATCCCTGGTCTGCCGCCGGCTGCGCTTTTCTCAAGCTGGTCGTTAGCCGGGACGGTCTCGACTGGCACAAGGTGCCCTTCACGAACAACACCGGCGTGGCGGAAGTGTTCATCGCCAACGGAGCCGAGGGTGGCAACGCCGGCGCCAACGACGGCGGCTATATCAGCGAGTTCAGCCAGGGCCCGCTGCGAGTCGGTGACGAGCTGATCTACTACTACTCCGCCTCGTCTTACGGGAAGAACGCGACCAAGGATCGCCGCATTACCGGCGGCGGCATCTTCCGCGCCCGCCTGCGCCAGGATGGCTTCGTGTCGGTGGACAATGGCACGCTGACCACGCCGCTGTTGGAAGCGCCGCCGCAGGAGCTGATGTTGAACGCCGTCGGACCGGTCACCGTGCAGGTCCTCGGCGCGTTCGGTAAGACGCCGCCCTCGTCCACCGTAACCGGCGACTCCGTTCGGCACCAGGTGCGGTTCAACGGCAAGTCACTGGGCAAAGTGGCGCCGCGCGGCCCGTTCCGCCTGCGATTTGAGGTGTCACCGCCCGGGCAATTGTACTCGTTCACTGTCACGAATCAGTCTCCCTGAGCCGGGGACGCAGTCCCCCGCTGGTGGGCCGTCTCATTCCTTGATGGCAATGGCGAACTAATCAAGTGGATAATTGAGTTTGACAGGCTGCGAATCGCCGGTTAAATAGGAACATGAATAAGCGGTCAGTCCAGGTTGGCATGATTTGCCTGTCTGTGATTGGCTTAGGTCGAATCTGCCCGGAGATTCAAGCCGCGGAACTCAAGCGCGGTCCTTTCCTCCAGATGGCTACGCCCGACAGCATTACCATTCGCTGGCGGACGGACGTGGCCTGCGAAAGCGTCGTCCACTACGGCACGGACCTTGGCGCCCTGGCCTTCGCCATAGCGAATCTGGATTCCACCACCGAACACGAAATGCGTCTGAGCGACCTTGCGCCGGCCACGCAGTATTTTTACTCCATTGGGTCACTGAGCCAGAGACTGGCCGAAGGAGCGGACTGCAACTTCATCACTTTCCCACCGCCAGGACAGGCTCAACCGACGCGCGTCTGGGTTATTGGTGATCCAGGACAGGGCCCTGATCTCACTCAACGATTCGTGCGCGATGCCTACGCCGCGTACACTGGGCTGCGGCACACCGACGTGTGGCTGGCATTGGGGGACAACTGCCTGGTCTGGGGCACGGACGAGGAATACCAGACCTACTTCTTCGACGTCTTTGCCGGGCTCCTGCGGCAGACGGCACTCTGGCCCGCCATCGGCAATCATGAAACCTGGGGAGGCGCACCCGCCGGGCGGATCCCCTATCTGGACATCTTCTCCCTTCCCACCAACGGCGAGGCTGGCGGCGTCGCCTCCGGGATGGAGGAGTACTATTCATTCGATTACGCCAACATTCATTTCATCTGCCTGGACTCGATGACCCAGAGCCGTGCGACCAATGGCCCGATGGCCAACTGGCTTCGCGCGGACCTGGCCGCCACAACGAACCAGTGGATCATCGCCTACTGGCACCACCCGGCCTACAGTTGCGGCTCACACTGGTCCGATAACCCTTATGAGCCCGAGATGTTCGAGATGCGCGAGAATATTGTGCCGATTCTGGAGGCGGGTGGGGTTGACCTGGTGCTCAATGGCCACAGCCATATCTACGAGCGATCCTATCTCCTGCATGGCCACTACGGGTTCTCCGCTACCTTGCAGCCTTCCATGATTCTGGATCGGGGCAGCGGGCGTGAGAACGACACGGGCGCCTATATCAAGCCCACTTCCGGCCCCCTGGCGAACCGGGGCACCGTCTATGTCGAGGTCGGTTGCTCTGCTTCAGTAGATGAACAGCTCTGCCGCCATCCGGTGGTGTTTTACAGCGAACTGCAATTAGGATCACTCGTCCTGGATATCAACAGCAATCGCCTGGATGCGGTGTTCCTGCGTGACACGGGGGCGATTCATGATTCGTTCACCATCCTCAAAGGCGAACCAGCGCCCCTGCGGCTCCTCAATCCCATCCTGAATAAGGGGACCGCTATCCTCCGGTGGAAGTCCATTCCCGGCCGGATCTATCGCATCGAAAACACCGAGAATCTCCAAAGCTCAGGCTGGCAGCCCGCCAGCGATCCCATCACCGCCGTTGGCTTCACCACCTCCTGGACCAATACCTCGACCTCCGGCCCGATCTATCTCTTCCGCGTGCTGCAACTGCCGCCGCCGGAACCTCCGCAAGAAACCACGGAGGTGCGCAGCGCGATCAGCGCTGGTGTAAGCAGTTGGTGAACGCAGGAACGGAGTTCCCTGGCGGCGCCAGACGCCAAGCTGCCTGATCCGCTGTCGCTAAGCTCGAAGCGAGGGCCCCCGCTGGCAGGGGCGTGGGTGAACGAGGCTGTGATCTGCAACACCACTTACTGGAAGCGAAGGATCAGGCCCCAACCTCAACGCTCCGGACCGCATTGGCGGTTGGCGAGCGCCCCCGCCAAGGGGATCTGGCGGCAGACCACCTTGCGCGGGTGAAGCACTTTTCAGGGGGTGTCGCTGACAGCATAAGTTCGCCGCGGCGTTGGACGCGGCATTACGCCATAGACCAGCCAGTTGGCGAGCAGAGCAAGACACAGGCAGGGGAATTCCTTACACCACAAATGGCGTTTAGCCTGACTTGCCGGTGAGGAGCTATTGTGCAACCTTCTTGTTAAGAGTAGTTAACTCAATTGCTGCTAGATCTTATGTTTTGCAGCCCTGACCATGATCTGATGGGACGCTTGTTTGGGTGGTTCGCTGGGGTGCTGTTTTGTCTGGCTCCGGTGACCGCGACTTCGGCGGCGATCACGCATGAAGCAGCGAGGATCCCACTCAACGAAAGCGCACAACCATGAAAGCGCGCTCATTGAATACCCGCGGGTGCCGGAGCTTCCGAGCAAACACCGTACTCGGGCTATTGCTGGCGCTCGTGTTCAACGCCGAAATTACACTATGAAGACGAATCACACCCTTACCATACTAGCCATTCTTGGAGGGATGTTGTCGCCCGCTGCGGCGGCCTTTTACAGCCAGAACTTCGACACGATGGGTCCCACGGGTATGGCGGCGCCCCCTGGCTGGCATGTGTGCTACCTTGCTGGGAGTGGGTCAAGTTCGACCGCTCCGGACAGCGCGGCAATGGGCACCGCTTTGAACGGCGTCCCCTCGCTTGAAGTGTGGAACCAGGGTCACACCCCGGACGCGTGGTCCCAGCAGGCGGGCAACATGGGGGCGTCCCCTGCCAGTACCGATCGCCTCCTGGGAACCAGCCCCACTGCGACCCGAGGAAGCATCCTTCAATTGAGTCTGGACAACACCTCGGATGCACCCATCCATACGGTCAGCCTCTCATACCAGATGCAGATTATGACCGGCACGGCTCAGTCTGAGCTTCCCGGCTACAGTTTTTACTACCTCGATGGTTCCACGTGGACGCCCATCCCCAGCCTGGACCTGAGTTCCAACGGCACGGTCTCCGCCACTTTTCATTACTCCACTCCCGTTCCCATTGGCGGCACTATGCAGTTTCGTTGGTTCGACGACAATGACTCCGCGTTCGGGCCCGACGCCATGCTCGCGATAGATAACGTCAGCGTTGACATTCCTGCCCCTGCGGAACTCGCTGTGACCCCCGGCAACCTGGTAGTCGAGCGTATCGGCAACGGTTCGAACGCGCTGAACAACGCCGCAACCCCCGTATTTCTGGACGTGTTCAACCCCGACGGCACAGTCGCCGCTCCTTCCATTGCCCTGCCCGGCTCAGCCTCCCGCCCAACCTCTGCTCCGTTCAATCTCATGGGCAGCGGCACCGCCACTTCCGAGGGATTGCTGACCCGGTCGGTAAACGGTCTGTGCCTTCAGATGCCCGGCTACAACGGGATTCCGGAAGAAGCCGGCATCGTCGGCTCTACGAACACACGGACCATTGGAGTCGTCAAACGCGCCGGGGCGGTTGACACGTCGCTTTCGCTCGCGATGTTCAGCGGTAATAATTTTCGGAGCATCGTCTCGGTTGACGGCACTGCGTTTTGGGCCGCGGGGACTTCAAGCTCCCAGGGCGTGGTATATGTCAACGGTAGTTCCGTGACCACTCTCAGCACGGCCAACGCGCGCGCTATTAACATTTTCAACAACCAGCTCTATTATTCGACCGGGAAGGACACCATCGGCATCTATGCGCTGGGCAACGGGTTGCCGACCTCCGGCAGTCAATCCGCCAGCCTTGTCATCATGGTGGGCGGAAGCCCCTTTGCGTTCCAAATCAACCCAGTTCTTGGCGTGGCGTATGTCGCCGATGACCGGACCATCGCCAACGGAGGAGGAATCATCAAGTACGCCAGTAGCGGCGGCACCTGGTCCAGCGTCTATACTCTGGGGACCACGACCGGCTCAGCCACCAATTACGGCGCCCGTGGTCTGACGGTTGACTGGACCGGCGCAAATCCGATTATTTATGCCACCACGGCGGAAGATTCGGCCAACCGGCTAATTCGAATCGTGGATACCAATGCGAGCGCCGGAGCCACCCTCGTGGCCGCCGCACCGGCCAATACTGTGTTTCGAGGTTTGGATTTCGCCCCGGGCGTTGGTGCGGCGGGGGCCATCACGCAGGGCAATCCCGTCGGCGCCGCAGTCTGCGCGAACGCGTCTGGCGTCACCTACACGTGCGCCAATGTTACCGGCGCGACCGGCTATAGCTGGACGGTGCCAGCGGGTACCGCGATAACCGCGGGCCAGGGCACGCCCAATATCACCATCACCTGGGGCAGCGCCGGAGGAGACGTCACCGTCACGCCCACCAATTATTTCGGCAGCGGGACGGCCAGCAGCCTGACCGTCAGCGTCGTGGACGGCACCGCGCCGCTCATTACCTGCGCGACGAACAAGAGCGTCGAATACAACGTCGCGTGGACCTTTGATGAGCCGGGCGCGATAGACCCGTGCGGGACTAATACCATCACGGTGTTGAGCACGGCGACGAACGGAACCTGCGGAGCAGGCTATGTGGCAACACGGGTCTGGCAGTCGGTGAATGCCCACGGGAACAGTGCGACTTGCACACAAGTCGTCACAGTAGTGGATACGTCGCGCCTGGCGATCCTGTGTCCGAGCAACGTGACCGTGCAGTGTTCGAGCCCTTGGACTTTCGGCACGCCGCGTGCAGCCGACTTAGGTTCGAGCGGCCTGCGGGTCTATGACAACTCCGCAAATGATTTGGCGACCCGTTTGGAGACAGGCCCCAGCGAGGTGGGTGAAGAGATCATCCTGGCGGGCACGGAGCGTTACTTGGAGGGCTTCAGCTATGAATTCTGGAGCACGAACCTGACCGGGGCGCCGTCGTTTGAGGGCACCAACGTCACGGTGCGGTTGCGGTTTTATGCGAACGACGGGACGAACTTCAACGGGTATCCGACGCCGGGGACAGTGCTGTATGACAGCGGAGAGTTTTGGTTGGGAACCGACACGACGCCGCGGGCGACGGTGATCTATAGCGAAGCGGATCTGTGGTTGGATGCGTTGTATCCGCTGATGGATGCGCTGCCGACGAATTTTACGTGGACGGTACAGTTCAGCGGGTTGGGCACCAATGACCAGGTGGGCGTGGATTTGTATTCGCCGCCGGTAATCGGGCAGAGCTATGGAGATTTCTGGTTGCGGACCGACGGTGGCTGGGAATTGCGGACTTTTGCGGGCGTGGCTGCAGACATAGCGGCATGGGCCATAGCGAGCACGAACGGCGTGACGATCAGCGTGCTGAGCACGGTGACCAACGCGATGTCCGGTGGATCCTATGCGGCGACGCGGACGTGGCGGGCGACCGATGCATGCGGGAATTTCAGCGATTGCAGTCAGACCGTGACGGTGATGGGCGATACGGCGCCGCTGATCACCCTTTGTCCGACCAACCGGTCGTTGACTACGGCTGCCGACTGTCTCGCGATCCTGCCCGACTTCACCACCGAACTAGTCGCCACGGACGACTGCAGTCAGGTGTTCGTGAGCCAGAGCCCGGCGCCCGGCACGGCAGTTGGAGTGGGCCCCTGCGTGATTACCTTGACGGCGAGCGACACAGCCTCAAACGCCTCCACCTGCACCCTGCTTTTGACCGTGAACCCGCCGCCCGGCGCCAACACCAACCTGAGCATCTCGGAGTTCATGGCCGGGAACACCCTCACCATCACCGATGAGGACGGCAATTATCGGGATTGGATTGAACTCCACAACCGCGGTTCCTGCCCCGTAAACCTGGACGGCTGGTCGCTCACCGACGACATCACGCTGCTTGGCAAGTGGCGCTTTCCGGTCACCAATATCGCGGCCGGACAGTTCATGATTATCTGGGCCTCTGACAAGGATAGCCGCACGCCTGGCGCTCCGCTCCACACCAATTTCAAATTGTCCGAGGGGGGCGAGTACTTGGCGCTCGTGCAGGCGGATGGCACTATTGCGACGCAGTTTTATCCCTCGTTCCCGCCGCAGTTCCCGGATGTGTCCTACGGTTTGCCGGCCGGCGGTGGGACCAACACCTATCTGGCGTGGCCCACTCCGGGAACGCCCAACAGCCCTGGTACCAACTTCACGGTGGCGGACTTGTCATTCACGCCCGGCAGAGGGTGGTACACCAACTCGTTTTCCGTCTCAGTCGGGACCCCCACGGCTGGCGCGACCATCTATTACACCACCAATGGCACAGTGCCCGGTCCCACGAATGGGTCTGTTTATACCGGGCCCTTGGTCTTCGCCAACACCACGGTGTTGCGCGCCGCAGCTTATCGCCCGGGCTACCTGCCCGCTTCGGCATCGCACACCTACGTCTTTCCTGATCAGGTGATTTACCAGACCGGGGCCGGTTTCCCGACGACTTGGGGAACCAACGCCTATGGCGGGCCGGTGCAGGCCATTTATATCTGCAATTCAAACATTGTGGGCGAGCCACGGTGGAGCAACCAGATCCCGGCTTCTTTGCTCAGCCTGCCGACGGTGAGCATCGCGATGAACACCGAGGACCTGTTCGGCACCAATGGCATCTATTCGAACCCTATGCGCGACGAAGATGAGTGGGAGCGGCCGTGCTCGGTGGAGTACTTTCGCCCGGACTCCCAACCGGGGTTTCAGATCAACTGCGGCATTCAGATCCAAGGCGGCCTGAGCCGGGATCCGCTCGAAACGGCCAAGCACAATTTGCGACTGAAGTTCAAGCAGATGTATGGCTCGGGGAAGCTTCTTTTTGACCTTTATCCCGGCTCGCCGGTGCGCGATTTCGACACGCTGGTGCTGCACGCGTCGTTCAATGACCACTGGATCGGGATGCGTCCAGATCCAGCGGCGGCGCAGATGCAGCGGGACCAATGGTGCGCCGATACGCAGCGGGAGACGGGCGGCTACGGCACCCATGGCACCTACGTCCATCTCTATCTCAACGGCCTGTATTGGGGCATGTACAACCTCGGGGAGCGGCCCGATGCCTCCTATGCGGCTCACTACCTCGGCGGGCAGAAGTCGGACTACGACGCCTCCAACGGTGAGGAGTTGAAGGACGGCACCACCAACGCCTGGGGTGAATTGGTCGCCATCCTCACCGCCGGAGTCACCAATGACACCGCCTGGTCCAACGTGTGCCATTACCTCGACGTCCCGAAGTTCATTGACTACATGCTGATCAACTTCTACGGGGCCAATCAGGATTGGCCGTGGAATAACTACTGGAAAGATGGCGCCGTCGCGCATGGAGTGCCGTTCCACTTTTTCTCGTGGGATGCGGAGCAAACGCTCCTGTTCCTTTGGGTTGATCTAACGGGGGCTATGTACGGGGACCCGGGCGTGGTTTACTCTTCGCTCCGCCAGTATCCTGAATTCCGCCGCCTGTTTGGCGACCGTGCGCAGCAGCTCCTTTTCAACAGTGGAGCGCTGACTCCGGAGCGCGGCGCGGCACGGTGGATGAAGCGCGCGCAGGAGATAGATTTAGGCATTGTCGCGGAGTCAGTCCGGTGGGGGGTGGTGAACTTTCCGTGGAACGGGGGGAATCTCATTACTCACGACGACTGGATCGCGGAGCAAACCTATTTGCTGACGAATTGGTTTCCCCAGCGCACGGGCATCCTGATATCGCAACTGCGGACCGCGGGCATGTACCCGGCGCTGGAAGCACCGGTGTTCACGCCGCATGGCGGCCTTATCGCCAAGTCGCTGGCCGTTAGCATGAGCGCTCCGGCGGGAACCGTTTACTACACCACCAATGGGAGCGACCCGCGTCTGCCTGACGGCGGGCTATCTCCCGATGCGCGCAGCTATGAAGCAGCCCTGACGCTCTCCAACAGCGTGCAGTTGCGAGCCCGCGCCTTCGCCACCAACACGTGGAGCGCCTTGGTCGAGGCCCATTATGCGCTTAGGAGCGAGGTGGAAATGCAGATTGGCGATATCACTCACCGAGCTGACGGCGCCGTGGTGTTGGATTTCCTTGCATGGCCCAGCGTGAGCTACACCCTGCTCGCTGCCACCAACTTGAGCTCCGGGACGATCGAGCATCCTTACGGCTCCGGCGGTTCTGCGGAATGGGAGGCCATTGCCACGCTGCTACCGCAACTTGATGGGACATTCAGTTTTGTTGACACCGCCGCAACCAATTACCCGGTCCGCTTTTACAGATTGACTTGGCCCTGAACCGGCGGTTGATCCGGCAGCCAACTTACCACTGTCTTACCAAGAGGGGCTCGCGAGCTGCCCACACGTGCCAGGGTGCACCTGGAGGCCGCCAGCGATTCTGGTGTCCGTACCGTTCATTCCTTGATGCGTAGCCGCATCTCGTCGCTGATCGCCTTCACCTCGGGGGCATACATGGCGAAGCCCTTGGCAGGCAGCGCGTGGAAATGGCCTGGGGTTTCGGCCCGAAGCTTGTAGCGGAGGACATGCTGGCCTTGCTCCAGCAGGCCGATGAAGAACACGACTCGTTCATCACGCAGCTCCAGGTTGGCGCAGAGGCCGCCCGCCCAGCGCCCGCCACTGCGCAGTTCCATAGGCTCGCAGCCGGCCGGTTTCATGTCCTCGAAAGCAAGATAATCGTAGGTGTTCTTGGCCGTGAGTTTGAGAACAACTTCGATCCTGTCGCCGCTGGCGACGGCGTCGCCGTTCTTCAAGGGGACACGCGTGTAGCTGTCGCGCAGTTCGACGCGCCCCGTGGCGCTGGCGGGGCTGGCTTCGCTGGCCGGATGGCCCGCACCGATGAGACCGGCGAGCCTTGCCGGCTTCAACACTTTTTCCGCCTTTGGCACCAGCTTGAAGTACTGGCGTTCGACAAAGATCTCGTTGCCGGTGCCCTTCACGTCCTCCTCTTTGGTGAAGTAGCTCAAGTAAGCCGAGTAGTAGAGCGCGCCTTTGCCTTGCTTGGCGAGCGTGATCTTGTGCGGGCCGGGCTTGAGCTGGAGGCCGTGGAGCCGGAGCTGGTTGTCGAAGGTGAAGAAGTTCTCTTTCGTGAGCTTGATTTCCTTCATCGGCCGGCCATCCACGCTGACGGTGAACGAGTAATCGGGCGCGGACTCGCCGGTGGCGCGCATGAAGTCGGTCATGGCCGCGATGACCAGCGCGGTGTCGCGAGTGCTCCGCCAGTAGTAACCGTTGCGCCGATTGTTGAGCAGCCACTTGACCACGCGCGGCGCAAGGTCGTTCTGCGGGTCAATGGCGGCCAGCGCCTTGAGCGCCCAGGCGTTGGCTTCGATGTCGTTGTTCCACCAGAACCACCAGCACTCCGAAGGCGTGCGCACCCAGGCCGTCTCGTTGCTGTCGTCGCGCTCGACGAACTGGAGCAGGTTACGCAGCACGGTCCTGGCATCGTCTGGCCTCTGCTCGCTGTGCAGCGCCAAGGCCAGGAGCGCGCGGCCGTAATTGTTCAACTCGCTCCGCTGCTCGTAGAGCGCCGCGAACCACTTCTTTAGCTCATCATTGTTGAAGCGGTGTTCAAGGGACAGGATGTAGGCGAGATAGGCCTGAGTTTGCAGTGCGCCGAGCATTTGCTGGTCCTTGGGCTTGGCCAGCTCCTTTTCGGCGCTGTTCTGGAGGTAATTGAGCGCGCGCTCGAAAACGCCGCCATCCACGTTGACGCCGGCTTCGCGCGCGGCGCGAAGGCCCTGCAGTACGTAAGCCGTTTGGTAGGGCGAGGAATCGTCCTCCCGCCACCAGCCCCAGCCGCCGTCGTTGCGCTGGAGGTAGTAAATGCGGTCGAGGCCCGCCCGCACCATGCGCTCCAGCTCGGCGGAATCGAACACGGGCGATTGCCACCGGCCGAAGCGGTTGGTGAGGTCGGCGGCGTTCATCTGCTTGCGTTTCATGCCGAGGGCTTCGAGGTCGGTGCCCATCTTCTTGAGCGTGTCCTTGACCAGCACGCTCGGATAGAAGCGGCTCATGGTCTGTTCCACGCAGCCGTAAGGGTAGCCGGCCAGGTAAGGCAGGGCGTCGAGCATCACGCCGGCCAGGCTCGGCGAGAGGGTGACTTCCAGCCGCGTCTGCTCGGGGTCAATGTCGCGAGGCAGGTCGAGCTGGATTGAGCGCTCGCCATCCTGCGCGACGCGATACGAGCCGCTCTGGGCGACGGTCTTGTTGACGCCGTGGATCAGCACCGGGAAGACGAGACGCATCCCGTCGCTCTCTTCATCCGTGAGCGCCTTGACGGTGATCTGCGCGAGGCCGGCTTTCTTGACGTGCACGGGCCAGTCGAAGCGGTGCGCGCCGTTGGCTGTCACAGTGCCTTCGGCCACCAACCGCAGGATTGGGGCCGCGTCAACGTAGGGCAGGCGTCTCGCCTGCCCCCCAGCACCCTGGCTCTGACCGCTCCGGGCAGGCGAGACGCCTGCCCTACCTTCACGGTCAAAGAGGTCAGCGGGCAGAAGCAATTCCACCTGCACCTTCTTGTCCTGCTTGAGGTAGTTGTGAACGTTGGCCGACAGCACGACTTCGTCCCGCTCGACGAAGAAGCGCGGCGCTTCCAGGCGGACCAACAGGTTTTTGGTGGTGGTGACCTCGTTGGTGGCGTCGCCGACCTGAGTGGATTTCGTCAGCGCATAGCCGTGCAAGCGCCAGGTGGTCAGCGATTGCGGGAAGCGGATTTCCGTCTCGGCTTTGCCGTGGGCGTCGAGCGTGAGCGCCGGCAGCCAGAGGGCCGTGTCGGCGAAATTCACGCGCACTTCCGGTTCGAGCAGGGTCGAGGCGCCGGAGCGGGCGTCCTTGCTCCTGAAGGAGTCCTTGGCGTCGGACCGGTCGAAAGCCAATGTCTCTGCGCTCCAAGCCATCTCCTTCCTCAGAGCCGACATGGGAGACGCGAATCCGAGCGCTCCTGCCCCTGCGAATGCAGTGATGAATCGGTTGGCACTGTGGAAGCCGCCGCCCGCCCCCCCACCGCCGCTCATGCCGGCGGGACCATTGATGGCGTCGGAGAGGCCCAGGCTCATTCCCGATTCCTCCAGGCGCCACGAACCCCGCCAAGCTTCCGGCTCGCCACCCTGGCCCACATACGCTTCGGGACGCTCGAAGCTGCCCCAGGCCCCGAAGGTCTGGTCGGCCGAGAAATCGGCGTAGGGGGTGTGATAACGCTTTTGCCCGTAGTAGAATACCCGCGGGCTGGGACCGAATTCGTCCTGGATGTAGGTCCCCGCCCGGTCGTAGGCGGTCAAAGCGACCTGGCCGCGCACGGGCTCGCCGCTCAGGTCTGTTACCGCTACTGCGACCTTGCCGGTCTCGCCCGGCTGATAGATCGGTTTGTCGGTCCGGATCGCCAGGTTCAGCAATCCCTTCACCGGCGGCACGAAAAGCTCGCGCGCCTCGGTTTGAAGCCGGCCATTGCGCACGAGCGTGGCCTCGACGAAGAAGTTGGGCACATGCCTGGCCTCGATGGGCAGGTCAACGACGGTCGAGCGCGAGGGCAGGTCCATGAAGCGCCAGTTAAGCAGCACGCCCTGGCTGACCTGGTCGGCGAAGAGGATGCGCGAGTTGCTTTCGGCGACGTTGATGAGCAGGTGCGCGATGTCACCGAGGGCATAGGTGCGCTTGTCGGCAATGATTTCGAGGTCGTTGAAGCGATAGACCCGGCCATCGAACTTTGGTCCGTTGACCCAAAAGACGGCATTGCCCTGCACCTCCTCCTTTGCGGAATCGCGCGTGACGAACGTGATGCGGTACTGGCCCTCGGTCGGAATCGGGTAGCGGAATGAGAGCCGCCCCTGAGCGTCGGTCTCGGCATCCCAACGCTTGACTTCGGCTTCTTCCGGCACGCTATTGTCGGCCCCGCTGTAGCTGATGCGTTTGACGATGACCTGGCCGGGGACCGTGATCGGCTGGTTGTTGGGAGTAAGCGTGCGGACTTCGACAAAGGCTTCGTTCCTGGGCTGATACCAGCCGCCGTCGGTCTCGACGAAGGCATAGAACTCCTGCCGCGTCGCCAGGATGCTGCCCTGGCCTTCGATGGTGCGGCGGCTCTCGTCGCGCACTTCGGCCTCGACCGTGTAACGGTGGTCGCGGTCGCCTTGTTCGGCTTTGGCGCGGGCGGTGTCAATGTCGAGCGCGAAAGAGCCGTCGGCGGCGAGCCGGCCCTCGCCCTTGGCGATCAACTCGCGGAGGGCCTTGCGGGTGCCGCTTTCGTAGCAGTGACGCCACGGGTCAGGGTCCCCGCCATAGTAACCCCACGGGAACCAGTAAGCCGCTTTGTGGGCGTATGGCCAGGGCCACCAACCCTCCCAACAAATGAACCCGCCCCAGCGTCCCCACCACGGCAGCCACGGGTGAGCGTAATAATAGCGGCCGTAACCCTGGCCGTAGAGCCAATCGTACTCGCCCGGACCGAAATATACGTGGTGGTAATCCTCGCGGAAGATCTTGTAGGCGACGGTTGCGTTGGCTACGGGCGCGCCGAAGTAATACCGCGCCTCGATCCTCGCCGACACCTTCTCTCCCAGGCGAGCCTGCATCTTGGCGGGCTTCACGCTGACTTCAAACTCGGGCTTCTTGTATTCCTCGACCCGGAAAAGCGCTCCAGCGCAGTGATGGGCGTCGGGCCGGTAGTTATTGACACTCAAATGCCACACGCCGAGCGGCGGCTCTTCGCCCAAGGTGTATTCGCCGCTGGCGCCGCCAAATTCGTCCGTGGTGAGCGCGAGTGTTTTCACGGTGGTGTTCTTCGCGTCGTAGATCTCGATACTCAATCTCTCGCCAGCGCGAGGCTCGGCATAGCGCCGCTCCTGGACGTTGCGCGCCCACACGCGGAACTGCACCGTCGCGCCCGGGCGATAGACGGGCC
>Ga0172371_10005192_pt1 | contig 19412 bp, 21 predicted proteins | sample Lak12m_FD_114543 | JGI IMG/M metagenome (GOLD analysis project Ga0172371, IMG submission 114543) | Freshwater microbial communities from Kabuno Bay, South-Kivu, Congo - kab_022012_12m | ecosystem: Environmental > Aquatic > Freshwater > Lake | place: Democratic Republic of the Congo: South-Kivu... | reverse complement strand
GAGTTCGATTCTCCCCAGCTCCATTTAAAAAATCCGTCGAGGATTTTTTAAATGGCATTGAGCGAACCCAGTGTCGTGATAAACGACACTGGTAGAGCGAAATGCCTTAAGTTATTTTCCTTGTCGGAAAATTAAAATGGCACTTAAGCGAGCGTGGCGAGGCGACAAGACGAGCAGCGAGCGTAGTGCCTTAACAACCTAAGTTTGGTAGATTCCGCTCAGCTTTTAATATCAATGAAGTTTAAAAAAACCTCCTTATTATTTCTATCATTATTCTATTTTTCTGTTTGTTTTGCTTCCGTAAAACAGCCTGATTTTTCCGGGGAGTTTTATCCCGACGGAAAAGCGGCATTATCCGTGATGCTGGGTAATTTCCTGGAAAAGGCACGCCCTAACCCCATATCTGGACAGGTTTTTGTCCTTATCAGCCCTCATGCGGGGTATGGTTATTCCGGCCAAACCGCCGCATATGGTTACAAACTCATCAAGGGAAGGCCTTATAAGACCGTAGTTATACTCGGTACAAGCCACCATAAACCTTTCAGCGGAGCCGCTGTCTATGCCCAGGGATCTTTTAAAACAAGCCTCGGCGTATTGAAAATTGATGATCAGTTTACCAGTAAGTTGATTGGTAAGAGCAATGATATCTTTGCTGATGAATCCGCTTTTAATAATGAGCATTCAGTCGAGGTGCAGCTGCCGTTTTTACAAAGCGTGCTTGGTGATTTTAAGATTGTCCCGGTAGTTATCGGAGATTGTTCGTTATCTGCTTGTAAAATAATTGCTTCTTTGTTTAAAGAGGCAATAGGCAGCCGCAAGGATGTTTTATTGGTTGTGTCTACGGATTTATACCACGGTTACAGTATTAAAGAAGCGGATCAAACAGATATATTGACCCTGGAACTGATTAAAAAGATGGATTACGAGGGGCTGTATTATTCTTTACGCGATGAAAAGGCGCAAGCCTGCGGCGGGTTTGGCGCGGTGATTGGGCTCAACATAGCCAAAGAGCTCGGATATGACAAAGTAGAGGTATTAAATCACACTAACTCTGCCATAGTAACCGGCAGCCCTGATGGACAATGGACTGTAGGTTACGCCAGTATTGCTGTTTATAATCCGGAGGGAGAACATATGTTGAATAGCCAGCAAAGAAAGAAGCTGCTTGGGATTGCCCGGAGTTCAATTAGCGAATATCTGCAGACAGGCAGGAAGATGGAGCTCAGCGAAACCGATCCTGTATTAAAAAAAGAGATGGGCGCTTTTGTTACGCTTAATAAACACGCAGAGTTAAGAGGGTGCATTGGAAATCTTTCTGGAAGTCAGCCTCTTTATTTGACCATAAGAGATATGGCGGTTGAGGCGGCTATTGATGATCCAAGATTTAGCGCGCTTAATTTACCCGAGCTTAAGGATGTGGAAATAGAAATTTCCGTATTAACCCCTTTAAAAAGAGTGGATTCAGCGGAAAAGATCATATTAGGCAAACACGGAGTTTTAGTGCGCAAAGGCTATCAAAGCGGGGTTTTTCTGCCGCAGGTAGCTACCGAGACCGGTTGGAACAAAGAGGAGTTTTTGAATACTCTTTGTGGCCAAAAAGCCGGATTACCCCAGGACGCCTGGAAGGATAAGAATACCGAACTCTACATTTTTGAGGCCGAAGTGTTTTCTGAAAAGGAAAAAGAATAATGAACCGTTTTTTCATTGAAAAAACCGGCGCAGCCGATGGAAAAGGTAAATACATTATTTTAAATGATCCTGCGCAGCTGCATCACTTAAGGGATGTGCTTAGAATTAAGCCTCCTGAGACGGTGGAGGTTTTTGATAATGAGGGCAATGAATATGTCAGCGAGGTAGTCGAAATTGGCCCTGATATGGCAAAACTGGAAATTAGAGAGAAGAAAATCCCCAAGGGTTCAGGTATAAGCATAACGGTTGCCTGTGCTATCCCCAAAAAAGTGAAGATGGATGATATCGTGGATAAGCTTACCCAGTTAGGGGTTGAGTGCATAATTCCGCTTGAGACAGAAAGGGTAATCGTAAGGTTGGATAAACAGAAGAAGGCAGAGCGTTTTGAGCGCTGGAAAAAGATCGCCTTAAGCGCTGTTAAACAAAGTCATGGAGGCAGGCTTACGCAAGTTAAACCCATAAGCACGCTAAAAGGCCTGTTTTCTCATCTGGATGAATTTGGGTTAAAGCTTATCCCGACGCTGGAAGGCAACCGGGAAAACCTTAAAGAAATCCTTGACCGGGAATACAAAAAACTTAAAAATATGATAGTCCTGATCGGCCCGGAAGGTGATTTTACACCGGGAGAAATTGCCCAGGCAGAGCAAGCTGGGTTTCTGCCGGTTTCCCTGGGAGAGCGCGTCCTGCGCGTGGATACCGCGGCCATAGCGGTTGCCAGTTTTATTAAATTAAATGAAGCTCGTTAAATTTTTTACCCTCGGATGTAAAGCCAACCAATATGATACGCAAAGTATCCTGGAAAGATTTTTAAGCAAGGGATTCAGGGAAGCCGGCAAAAGCCAAAACCCGGATTATTTCCTGATAAATACATGCACCGTTACTTCCGGGGCTGACCGGAAATCCCGCAATATTATCCGTAGATGCATCCAGTCAAACCCAAGGGCTAAAGTCATTGTTACCGGTTGTATGGCGGAAAAAGACTGGGATTTATTGGCGGATATCAAAGGTGTTAGTTTAGTCGTGAAAAAAAAGTTTTTCCCCGAAGGCATAAGCGGCTTTAGCCGGCATACCCGCGCTTTCTTAAAAATCCAGGATGGCTGTGATAATTTCTGCGCATACTGTAAAGTAGCCCTGGTAAGGGGTAAAAAACGCAGCAAAAGTTTTCAGCAGGCGCTTAAAGAGGCAAAAAAACTGGCTGCCTGCGGGTTTAAAGAGATTGTCCTCACGGGAATTTGCCTGGGTGAATATGGTAAAGACCTCTCTCCCAGGAAAGACCTGGTTGGCCTTGTCGGTTCCCTGTCGGAAATAGAAGGGTTATCCCGCGTAAGATTAAGTTCAATTGAGGCAGGGGATGTTTCTGTTAAGCTGATTAAACTCCTGGCAGCCGGCAGGAAATTCTGCCGGCATCTGCATATTCCCATCCAGAGCGGGGACAACAACATACTCAAACGCATGAACCGTAAGTACACCAGAGAGAAGTATGAGGATTTAATTTCCGGGATTAAGCGTAATATCCCCGGGGTCTCCATTACTACGGATTGCCTGGTTGGTTTTCCCGGAGAGACGGATGAGAATTTTGATAATACCGTTAGTTTGGTCAAGAAGATAATGCCTTTAAAGGCGCATATATTCCCTTATTCAGTCCGTCCGGGCACGAAAGCCGCCAGTTTCGGCGGATTAGTCGATGCGAAAACAGTTAATGCCCGTTGCGCTGAACTGGAAAAGGTCTCTAAGGAATGCCGGGATAAATTTATGCGCCAATTTATCGGTGAGGAGCTTACGGTTTTGATAGAGGGTGTTGCCAAAAACCAGGTTTGCTGTTTGGAGGGCTTAACCGATAATTACCTTAATATCAGGCTGCCCTTTAAACCCGGATTAATAAATAAAATTGTGCGGGTGAAGTTAAAACTTATTGCGGGGGATAGTTTTCTTGGGGAATATATTGACAATTATTAGTTTAGAGCTATATTTATAATAATATGAAAACACGCATCTATTATCATCATACCGACTGTGGGGGGGTGGTTTATTACGCCAACTACCTTAATTTTCTTGAGGAGGCGCGTACAGAATATTTTGCGTTAAAAAACGCTTCGATTAAACAATTGTCTGATTCCGGGGTCATGTTTGTGGTTAGCCGTCAAGAGGTGGATTATAAATGTCCTGCCGTATACGGAGATGAGCTGGATATCCTGACCCAGGTAGGAGCGGTTACCGGAGTGCGCATCGAGTTTTTGCATGAAATATACAATCAAAATAAACAGCTTATTGTTAAAGCTAAAACCCTCCTTGTCTGTGTGGATAAGCATTTAAAGCCGCAGGCCATTCCAGCGGACCTCCGTAAGAAACTGACTTAGCCGGGGCATTTAATTTCTAACAATATTGGAGAAGAGAATGGAGAATTTAGAGTTATTGCGCGCCAGGCGCAGTATTAGGGTGTTTCAGGATAAAACTATCGACAGGAAGGATCTGGAGAAGCTTATTGATTGCGCCAGGTTTGCCCCTACGGCAAGAAACCTGCAGCCTTGGGAGTTTGTGGCGGTTACGGATAAACGTAAATTAACCGAATTATCCAAATTAGCTGAAAATGGCAGGTTTCTGGCCCAGGCAGCTGCCTGTATCGCGGTTTTTTGCCTTGACACAAAATATTACCTTGAAGATGGATGCAGCGCCACTTGCAATATTCTTTTAGCGGCTACGGCTTTAGGTATTGGTTCCTGCTGGGTAGCCGGGGATAAAAAGCCTTATGCGGGCCAGGTAAGCGTTTTATTGAATGCCCCTGTAGGGATGAAATTGATAAGTTTGCTTGCTTTGGGTTATCCGCAAGAAAAGAATTGTTTTAAGCAAGCAGATAAACGCCGGCTTAAAGAAGTTTTACATTGGGAGAATTTTTGATGCCTCAAATTATCTGGTCGGGACAAAGCGGTTGCCTGTTACCGCTGCTTATTATCCTTAACCTTTTATTCGGCAGGGCAATCTTTAATTCAACTTATCTTTGGCTGGGTGTTGAGGCAGCGCTTATTCTTATATTTATTATCAAGATGCGTATTTTTATGCGGAAAATCCTCCGGCAGTTTTACCAGCAGCAAGGTAATGGTTTGCCTCCCGGCAGCCGAAGCCATCGTTCAGGGGGGCCTCAGGGCGGGGTTATTGATGTGGAAGGCGAGGTAGTTGAGGAGAAAAAGAAGCTTGAGTAATTGTTATTGACAAGTGTCACGGTTATGTTAACATATTGCCTAATTTTTGATAGGTTGTATAGCAGCGCAAAATAACAAATGTTTCTGAAAGGAGCGCAGTAAAAAATGGGTTTTGATTTGTTGTTGTTGGCACCGGTAGGTTCGATTCTAGCTTTAAGTTTCGCGTTTTATCTGGCCATAAGTATCCTGAAGATGGATGAAGGAACAGATAAAATGAAGGAGATTGCCCAGGCTGTGCGCGTGGGAGCTCAGGCATATTTAAAAAGACAGTATTTTGGCGTTTCCATGTTTTTTATTGTGGTATTTTTTATTCTTCTGGCTATGGCCTTGAAGAATTATCTGGTTATTTTTGTCCCGTTTGCTTTCTTAACCGGAGGATTTTTTTCCGGTTTATCGGGTTTTATAGGTATGACCATCGCTACGCAGTCATCTAACCGTACTGCGCAGGCGGCTTCTAAAAGCTTGAATTCAGGTTTGCGTGTGGCTTTTTCAAGCGGGGCGGTTATGGGGCTTACCGTAGTCGGATTAGGCCTGCTGGATTTAAGTATCTGGTATTATTTCCTGAACTGGTATTATTCCTGCCACCCGATTCCCATGGGAACGGATAAAATCGCGGCGATTACCTCCACTATGCTTTGTTTCGGAATGGGCGCCAGCTCTATGGCTCTTTTTGCCAGGGTGGGCGGAGGTATTTTTACTAAGGCCGCTGATGTAGGAGCTGATTTAGTAGGTAAGGTAGAAGCGGGTATTCCCGAAGATGATCCGCGTAACCCGGCGGTTATTGCCGATAATGTAGGTGATAATGTCGGTGATGTCGCTGGCATGGGTGCTGATCTTTATGAGTCTTATGTTGGTTCGATTGTCGCTACCTCTGCTTTAGGTGTTGCCGCAGGCCTGGGGGTTGCCGGGGTAACCGTGCCTATGGTTATGGCAGCGGTAGGGGTTATCGCTTCAATCTTCGGGACCTTCTTTGTAAAGAGCGGCGAACAGGCAAGCCAAAAGGTCCTTTTGGCTGCTTTACGTAAAGGTGTATTTACCAGTTCATTCATAGTCGCGGTAATTTCATTTTTCTTGATTAAGTATACTTTAGGTATGGCGCATATCGGTACTTACTGGTCAGTCCTGGCAGGTTTAATTGCCGGTGTGTTGATTGGTTTGTGTACAGAGTATTATACTTCCAGCGGTTTTAGGCCCACGCGTACAATTGCCGATGCTTCTTTAACCGGGCCCGCAACTGTAATTATCAGCGGTATTGCCGTAGGAATGATGTCTACCGCGATACCGGTAATTATTGTTTGTATCGCTATTTTGATCAGTTTCTTTGTATCTGGCGGAGCGGCAAATTTCAATGCCGGATTATACGGTATTGCGATTTCTGCCGTAGGGATGCTTTCAACCTTAGGTATTACGCTGGCTACTGATGCATACGGTCCGGTTGCGGATAATGCCGGCGGAAACGCGGAGATGTCTAAATTACCTCCTGAAGTACGCAAGAGGACCGACGCATTAGATTCCCTGGGTAATACTACCGCGGCAACCGGTAAGGGTTTTGCTATAGGTTCGGCAGCCTTAACCGCGTTAGCGCTAATCGCAGCATACAAAGATCAGGTTATGCTTTTTGGCAAGGATATAAACGCTAGTATGATGAATCCTGCCGTATTAGTAGGTTTATTTTTAGGCGGAATGCTGCCATTTTTATTCTGCTCTATGACTATGCGTGCGGTAGGCCGGGCAGCTGGCAAGATTGTCGTAGAAGTACGCAGGCAGTTTAAAGAAATAATCGGCCTTATGGAAGGCAAGGCTAAGCCGGATTATGCGCGTTGTGTAAGTATCGCAACCGCGGCAGCTCAAAAAGAAATGATTGCCCCGTCTCTTTTGGCAATTGTTGCTCCTATAGCCGTAGGGTTATTAATTGGCATTGATGCGGTTGCCGGCCTGCTTGTCGGTGCAACTGTTACCGGGTTTGTGCTGGCAGTTATGATGGCTAACTCCGGAGGCGCCTGGGATAACGCCAAGAAATTCGTGGAAGAGGGCAATCATGGCGGTAAAGGTTCGCTTGCGCATAAAGCCACGGTAGTTGGCGATACTGTTGGAGACCCGTTTAAAGATACCTCCGGGCCAAGCCTAAACATATTGATTAAGCTTATGTCCATGGTTTCTATCGTATTTGCTTCATTTATCATCAAAAACACCTTTTTTAAATAGGGACAGGTCCCTCCCCAATCGAGGGACGTTTCTGGGCCCAATCGGAGGACTGTCCCCAACCGGGGACAGTCCTCATTTCTTTATTTGACAAATTAATTTTAGTGATATAATTAAAGCTATGGACGACTTAAAGTTTGTCCAAGCTTGTGTCAAAGGGGACAAGCAATCCTGGGATGAATTCCTCTCGCGTTATTCCCGCCTGATTTATAACTATATCTATAGTGTTTTGGCCGTAAAAGGCCGCTCCCTCACTGAAGAACAAATTGAAGATATTTTTCAGGAGATCTTTTATTCCCTGATTAAGGATAATTATAAGAAATTATCCAGCTATCAGGGGAAAAACGGCTGTTCTTTAGCCAGTTGGCTTAGGCAGGTTACGATTAACTTTACTATTGACTATTTGCGTAAGCTTAAACCCATGCTTTCAATTGAAGCCGAGATTGAGCAAGGCCTTAGCTTGAAGGATGTCCTTAAGGACCTTTCGAATGATGCGGTTGAGTTTTTAAGCGATCAGGACAGGCGTATGACCCTGAGGGACTGCGTTGATTCGCTTGATCCCGCAGAGCAGTATTTTATGGAGTTATTTTTAAATCAAGGCTTAAACCTGGAGCAGATAAGGCAGTACCTCAAAATTAACCGTGGAGCGGTAGATATGCGAAAGAGCAGGATATTCCAAAAGCTGCAGGATTGCTTTAAAATAAAAGGTTTTAGGTTAGATTTTCTGAAATAATACGTCTATTGAACCGGGAGAAGGCATATGTTCAATTATTTTGAGAGGATAACCAGGATTATCTACCGGGAATGGAAAGGAGCCTCCCGTCTTACTGACAAGGAGCATCCTGACGAAGAGGCCCTGGTTTCTTTCCTTGAGGATAAGCTCCCCAAAATAGACAGGGATCTGATCCAGGAGCATTTGCTAAAATGCGATATATGCGCTGAATATTTAGGTACCCAGCTTAAAATAGAGACACATTTAAGCAAAGATGTCCCGCTTGTCCTGTTAGAAAGAGTCAGGAAGATGATAGATAGCGATGTTAAGGAGAATATATTGGAGATATTCCTTATGCTAAAGGAAAAAACCCTGGAGATTATCCAGACAAGCGGGGATGTGCTTTTAGGCCAGGAGTTAATTCCTGCTCCGGTTTTACGCAGCAGGCAGATAAATGAATTTAAAGAAGAGGTAAGTATCTTGAAGGACTTAAAGGAATCCAGGGTCTTAGCCAAGGTGGAGAATAAAGGTAATAGAATCTTCAACCTCGCGGTTACTATCAAGGATAAACAGGGCAGGCAGATTGATAAAACTTTAAGGATGACGCTTATAAAAGACGGAATTGAGCTGGAGTCTTATGTTTCAGATACCGGAAGCATTCTTTTTGAAAATATCTTACCGGGTAATTATAAGGTTGAAGTATCACAGGGGGCCCGGGTATTGGCTGTAATTAATCTTAAAGTTAAGGCTTAGCTTTATGCCTTGCGCGGAAGCGTTAATCTTAGAGGTTTTTAAGCAGGATGATTCCCTTAAGATGAGCCTTTTTGGGCAGGGCCAAACAGCCCCTACTTTACGCCATTACAGCTCAGTTGCTGTTTCTTTCGATGAGTTAATCAGCCTAAGCGCGGATTTAATCGGTATTTTAAACCGTCCAGTCAAAGATCAAGCGGCCAAGCTTGGCCAGTTAAGGTCTTTACAAAAATCCGGCCAACTATTCTGGAATCATTTGTTGAGCCGTTCGATCAAGGAAAAACTTAAAAACACCCCGCCTTGCGTATTAACCCTTTCTTTGGATGAAGAGTTGATTTATCTGCCCTGGGAATTAATCTTTGACGGCATGCAATTTTTATCTCTTAAATTCAGCCTGGGCAGGTTAGTGCGCAGCAAGGGCGATCCAGCCCTGCTGCAGTACCGTGATTTAGCTGAAAGTTTAAAAATGCTGATTTTAGCTGATCCGAACGCCGATTTAAAATCCGCTTATACCGAAGGCCTGGGTATTAAGAACCAGTTTAGCCATAAAACCAGAAAGGTATATATTGATTTTAAATCAACCGGTATAAGTAATGCCTATGTCAAAAAGAATATTTGTGATTACGATATCGTGCATTTTGCCGGCCATTGCGAATTTGATAAAAAAGAGCCGCAGTTAAGCGGCTGGGTTTTAAGTGACGGACTATTTAAGGCCGAGGATATCCTTAAGATGGGCCAGAGCTGCAGCCTGCCGGCCATGGTGTTTTCTAACGCCTGCCATTCAGCCGAGGAAAATATCGGCTTGATTGATTCGGGGTATCAAAAGGCAGGTTATGGGATGGCCAGCGCGTTTTTGTTCGCCGGAGTCAGGCATTATATAGGCGCAATCCGTAAAATCGAAGATAGGCCCAGCTTTGTATTTGCCCGGGAATTTTATACCCAGCTTATTTCAGGCGTCAGCGTGGGGGAGTCAATGCGTTTATCGAAATTGAAGCTGGTAAATGAATTCGGGCTGTTTAGCTTGCATTGGGTAAACTATCTTCTTTATGGAGACCCCGGATTTGTCTTCTTCAGGTTTAAGCGCTATAGAGAACGTAAGTATAAAATACCGCTTATCCATAAAGGGGTTATGATGAAAACCGCCTTGGCGGTATTGTTTATTTGTTCCGCTGTCCTTTTGGCCGTCTGCCTGCCTAAACTTAACCCGGCTAAAATTTACCTGTTTCTTAACGCGCAAGCCGAATATCGCAAAGGAAATAATCAGTCAGCGATAGGCCTTGGGGAACGCTTGATTTCTAAAGATCAAGACTTTTTAGCGGTTTACCCTGTAATCGCCAATGCCTATCAACGCCTGGGAAATAAAGAGAGGGCCCTTAAATATTATTATGATTATGTGCTTAAGAGCGGCAGGTTTAATAACAATAAGCATCTGATCCAGGCTTATATTAAGCTGGGGTGGTTTTACCAGATGGATGGCCGGTATACTAAAGCGAAAGAGCTTTATGATAAGGCAATAAATTTAAGCCGCAGGCTTAACGATAAAACCAACGAGGCGGTGGTTTTAAGAAAATTGGCGGTTTGGCATTTAGATAAAAATAATTTTGACCAGGCCCTGGACCTCTTGACCAAGAGCGTTTCCATTAATTTAGAGCGTTCAGGTAATTTTGAAAATGCCAGGAACCTGGCCTGCGATTATTTTGATATCGGTTTAGTGTTTGTAAATAAAAACGATTACGCCGCGGCGAAAGATTTCTATGAAAAAAGCCGGAGAATATTTGAGCGCTTAAATTTGAAGAATGAGTTAAGCGACTGCTATTTTAATTTAGGAGAGATCTATCTTTTTGAGAAGGAGTATGGCAGGGCGTTAGATTATTATTCCAGGGGGCTGAAGATAGACCAGGAACAAAACAATAAGCTAAACCTGTCCAGCGGCTATAATATGATCGGTGAACTTTATATGGAAATAGATGATCTGGTAAAAGCGGAAAAGTATTTTAAGGATTCAGCTAAGCTCTCGGAAGAGATTGATAGCCGGATGGATCTAGCCAGTGTTAACTATAATCTCGGTTTGTTATACAAAAAACAGAGGAGAAAAAATATGGCCAGGGAGCACTGGCGCAAGGCGCAAGAGATATACAGGCTGGTTGATTCCGACAAATATCTGGAGGTACGCAGGCAATTACTGGAACTGGACAATAATTAATAAATATCCCTTGACATTATATTTTTTTAAGTTATACTCTACTATGTTCATAGGGATAATAGGGTAAAGTTTGTTTTGACTGATAAGGAGTTAAAATGAGAATAACCTACAAAGGTGATTACGCGTTAAAAGCGCTTTTAGATTTAGCTGTCCATTATGAGCTGGGGGTATCTACGATTAATGATATTGCTAAACGCATTGATGCGCCGGTTAAATTCCTGGAACAGGTCCTTCTGGATTTGAAAAAGGGTGGTTTTGTAGAGAGCAAACGCGGTAATGTCGGAGGTTATCATTTGGCCAAGGACCCGGCTAAGATTACTTTAGGCCAGGTTGTGCGTTATATCGAAGGCCCTATTGAGCCAATCTCATGTGTAGAAAAAGGCTATACAAAATGCAGTGATTTGAGTTGTTGCCTTTTTAAGGATATTTGGCAACAAGTGGCCAATGCTACTTCCGGCATAATTGATAATGTTACCTTTGGCGATTTAGCCGGCAAGGTTAACGCTAAGAAAGAAGTTTTTGCTTATTCAATTTAGAAATAGGGGGGTAAAATGAGTAAGATAGACGGCAAACTAAGAATAGAGACGCTGGTTTTGCACGGCGGGCAGGAGCCTGATTCCGCGACAGGTTCCCGGGCGGTTCCGATTTACCAGACAACATCATACCAGTTTAAAAGCACGGAGCATGCTGCCAATCTTTTTGGCTTAAAAGAGTTTGGCAATATCTATACGCGGCTGATGAACCCTACCACTGATGTGTTTGAAAAAAGATTGGCCTTATTAGACGGGGGAGTGGGGGCATTAGCTGTAGCAAGCGGCTCATCGGCAATAACCCTGGCTTTGCTTAATATCGCTCAAGCAGGAGACGAAATTGTATCCGCGGATAATCTATATGGAGGTACCTATAACCTTTTTCATTATACTTTCTCCCGGTTGGGAATAAAGGTCAACTTTGTGCCTTCAAATGACCTGAATGCTTTGGGAAAAGCCATAACCCCTAAAACTAAGGCAGTTTATGCCGAATCTATCGGTAACCCTAAGTTAAATGTGGCGGACTTAGAGGGGATCTCTAAAATTGCCCATAAAAATGGCCTGCCTTTTGTATTGGATAATACCGTTTCGCCGTATTTATTGCGGCCGATTGATTTTGGCGCGGATATCGTAGTTTATTCGGCGACTAAGTTCATCGGCGGCCATGGCACAAGCTTAGGCGGAATAATCGTTGATTCCGGTAAATTTGACTGGACCGGCGGAAAGTTTCCTTTGATTGCCGCTCCGGATCCAAGCTACCATGGGATCAATTTTGTCGAAGCCCTTAAGCCGCTGGGCAATATCGCCTATATTATCAAGGCGCGCTTAACTTTATTGCGGGATTTAGGCCCGGCATTGTCTCCGTTTAATTCATTTTTGTTCCTGCAGGGTTTAGAAACTTTGCATTTAAGGATGCCCCGGCATTCTGAAAATGCGCTGGCTGTTGCCAGATTCTTGAAAAATCATCCAAAGGTAAACTGGGTAAATTATCCGGGTTTAGATGATAGCCCGGAAAAGGAAAGAGTGAAGAAATATCTTCCTAAAGGGGCAGGGGCGATTATCGGTTTTGGAATTAAAGGAGGGCTTGAGGCGGGCAAGAAATTTATCGATTCTCTTGAGCTGATTTCGCATCTTGCTAATGTCGGTGATGCCAAGAGCCTGGCAATCCATCCGGCGACTACTACTCATCAGCAGCTATCCAGTCAAGAGCAGATGTCTGCGGGTGTTACCCCTGATTTTATCAGGCTATCGATTGGCCTTGAACACATAGACGATATAACTTATGACATTGATAAAGCGTTAGAAAAAGCGTAAAATATCTTTCGTTAATCACAGGTGAGCCCTTGCGGGCGAGAAGGAGTGACAATGGCTAAAATATTCTCTGATATTACTAAAACCATAGGTAATACGCCTTTGATAAAGTTGAACCGTATCAACAAAGGCCTGGAGGCTGAGGTATTGCTAAAGCTTGAATCATTTAACCCTCTTTCAAGCGTTAAAGATCGTATAGGCGTAGCGATGATCGAAGATGCGGAGAAAAGAGGGGTGCTTAAGAAAAATACTACAATTATTGAACCTACCAGCGGAAACACCGGAGTGGCTTTGGCATTTGTAGCCGCGGCCAAGGGTTATAAGTTAATTTTGACCATGCCTGATACTATGAGCATAGAGAGAAGGCAGCTCTTGGCGATTTTTGGGGCGCAGTTGGTTTTAACCCCCGGCATAGAAGGAATGAAAGGGGCGATAAAGAAGGCCGAGGAATTGGTTAAAGAAATTCCCGATGCGATCATATTACAGCAGTTTAATAATCCGGCTAATCCTGAAATTCATCGCAGAACCACCGCTGAAGAGATTTGGGCTGATACAGACGGCAAGGTTGATATTCTGGTTTCAGGGGTTGGTACGGGCGGAACGATTACAGGAATTGCGGAAGTAATTAAAAAAAGAAAACCAGGTTTTAAAGCAATAGCGGTTGAGCCTGATGCTTCTCCGGTTCTATCCGGAGGCGCTGCCGGACCGCATAAGATTCAGGGTATAGGCGCCGGGTTTATCCCCCAGGTTTTAAACCGGGATATAATTGATGAGGTTATCCGGGTAACCAACGATGATGCCGGCTCTACGGCCAGGAAATTGGCAAGGCTTGAAGGGATTCTGGTTGGCATCTCAAGCGGGGCGGCATTATGGGCAGCTTTAGAAGTAGCTAAACGTAAAGAGAATAAAGGCAGGATTATTGTGGTTATTCTTCCTGACACGGGGGAGAGGTATCTGACTACCTGGCTTTTTCAAGAGGCCGGTAAATTTCTACCAGGGGTAAAAGCATGAATAAAGAAAACAAGGTAACCGGGAGTAATTCCTTAGGCGTTGTGAAGACTCAAAGTTTTAGTTTTGATTCGTTGAAGCTTGAGAGCGGGGAGAAGTTTGGCCCGGTAAGCCTGGCTTATGAGACTTACGGCTCTTTAAATAAAGATAAGTCCAACGCTATTCTTATTACGCACGCTCTTTCCGGCGATGCCCATGCTGCCGGGGTTCATGAAGGACAGGATAACCTCGGATGGTGGGATGAATTTATAGGCCCGGCAAAGGCATTTGATACGGATAAATATTTTGTAATTTGCTCAAATATACTGGGAGGCTGCAAGGGTTCAACCGGCCCGTCAAGCATAAATCCGAAGACAGGCAAGCCTTATGCTTTAGATTTTCCTTTGGTTACTATCAATGATATAGTTAATGCCCAGAAACGCCTGGTTGATTACCTGGGGATAGAAAAATTGCTTTCAGTGGTTGGCGGCTCAATGGGAGGACAGCAGGTTTTATCCTGGCTGGTTAATTATCCTAAAAATTTACGCAGCGTAGTTCCTATTGCCACCACGATTAAACATTCACCCCAGCAGATTGCTTTTAATGAAGTAGGCAGGCAGGCGATTATGGCGGATAGCCATTGGAAAGGCGGCAACTATTATGAAGCCCAGGCTCCGTCTAAAGGTTTGGCGGTAGCCAGGATGATAGGCCATATTACGTATATGAGCGATAAATCCATGGCCGAGAAGTTTGGCCGGGCCAAGAAAGGCGCGGGGGAACATTTTAAATTTACCGCTGATTTTGAAGTGGAGGGATATTTGCGTTACCGCGGGGATAATTTCGTGAAGCGTTTTGACGCTAACTCTTATCTTTATATTACCAAGGCAATGGATAATTTCGATGCTTCCAGAGGCAGGCGTTTTGAGGAGGTCTTGGAAGGCACCAAGGTAAAGGTTTTGGTTATTTCTTTTAAATCTGACTGGCTGTATCCGGCGTATCAGTCAAAAGAGATAGTCAAGGCCTGCAAGCTTGCCGGGGTTGAGACAACCTACTGTGAAATTGCCTCAACCTATGGGCACGACGCCTTTCTTTTAGAGGTTGAAGAGGAAACACATCTGATCAGGCATTTTCTTAAAAAAATGCTTTATGCTTATGAGGTGACCGGTGATTATGGCGCGTAAAGATATCCAGCTGGACCATGAGGTGATCCTGGACTTGATTAAACCGCAATCTACTGTTTTAGATTTAGGCTGCGGTAACGGAGACCTTTTGTATTTGTTGATTAAGGAGAAGAACGCGCGTGCCCAGGGTATTGAAATTGACGAGCAGGCTATTTATAAGTGTGTGGCCAAGGGTTTAAATGTTTTTCACGGAGATGTTGACAGCGGGCTGGCTGAATTCAAAGAAAAATCTTTTGATTATGTGGTGCTTAACCAGAGCTTGCAGCAGATCCTCCATGTGGACAAAGTCCTTATCGATGCTTTGCGGGTGGGGAAAAAGGTAATCGTCGGTTTTCCCAACTTCGCGCATTTCAGGTCAAGGCTGCAGATGTTTTTCCAGGGCAGGACTCCGGTAATCGGGGCGCTGCCTTACCAGTGGTATGAGACACCTAACCTGCATTTTTTGAGCATATCCGATTTTAAGAATTACTGCCGTATTAAAGGCATCAATATCGAGCGCAGTGTCTGTATCGGGCAGCTAAGGAGGATTAATTTTTTGCCTAATTTGTTCGCCCAAACCGGGATATTCTTGATATCGAAATGACCCCCGGCCTTATTTGACAGGCCGGTGTGGGCTACTGCGCAAAGGAGGGAATATGCCGTATATTAATTTGAAATTAGTGGGAAAGCTGACTAAAGATCAGAAAGAAAAGATTGCTAAGGAATTCTCCGATACCTTGTTAAAGGTCGCCGGGAAACCCAAAGATAGCCTTTACCTGGTCATTGATGAGGTGAACGGCGAGAATTGGGCAAAAGGGGATAAGTTTTTTGGGTAACAACTGCCTTTTTTTGTTGCCGGAAATTGTTGACAATTATCATAAAGAATGTTTTAATATTAAATATACGGGGAGGTCGTAATACGGCCTGAGAGTTCCGCGCAGCAAGCGGATTACCCTAAAATACCTGATCTGGATAATGCCAGCGGAGGAAAAGAGGCGTATTTATCTTAACCCTGTGCTTGCGGCATAGGGTTTTTTGTTTACAGCTAAACAGGAGGCTAAAGTGAAATTAGATGAGATAGTTATTTCCAGGGCAATAATAGAATCCTACAAAGAAAAATTGCTGAATGCTCTTGATGTTGACGTTGCTATAGTCGGAGCGGGCCCTGCCGGGATGGTATGCGGCTATTATCTGGCCAGGGCAGGCAAGAATGTCGCGCTTTTTGAAAGGAAACTTTCGGTAGGCGGCGGAATGTGGGGCGGCGGGATCATGTTTAATGAAATAGTGGTCCAGGAGAAAGCTAAAGGCATTCTTGATGAATTTGGCATTAAAACCAGGCGTTATGAGGAGGGTTATTATTTAACTGATTCTATCGAATCAGTTTCAACTATCTGCTCTAAAGCAGTAAAAGCTGGGTTAAAAATCTTTAACCTGATAAGTGTCGAAGACGTAATGGTGCGCAGTAATAAGGTGAAGGGGCTGGTATTGAATTGGAGCGCGGTTGAAATGGCGAAATTGCATGTTGACCCGATTACTATGCGGGCTAAGGCCGTTGTCGATGCAACCGGGCATCCGGCGGAAGTGGCCCGTATTGTTGAAAGAAAATCAGGGATAAGGCTTAATACTAAAACCGGGAAAACCCTGGGAGAGCAGTCGATGTGGGCAGAGGCAGGAGAAGAGACAATCGTGAAAAACTCAAAAGAAATTTGTCCCGGTTTATATGCCTGCGGCATGTGCGCAAACGCCGTATTTGGCGGCCCGCGCATGGGCCCGATATTCGGGGGGATGCTCTTGGCAGGCAAAAAAGTTGCCGGGGACTTGATTAAGACATAAAGTAAAATATCTTTCGCACTTTGACATTGCTTAAGTAATAAAAAAGGCATATCCTCTTAGGTTGTTACGAGCAGCCTAACCGGCCAAAATGGCCAGCAAAGGAGGATATGCCAATGGCAAAGTCAGTAGATTTTTCTACGGATAATTTACCAAAGCAATGGCAGTATGTAAAGCGTAACTTACGCGAGATGGGGATTATGAATCAGGGGGAAGCGGAAGACATAGAAGTTAAGGCTCGGCTTGTGGTAGAAGCGTTCTTTCAGCGGGGTGTATTCGCTGAATTCCGCGAGCAACTCAAGGCGGACGTCTATGAACGAGCAGCAGAGCGGGAAGATGTTCGTTCCGGGACCTACGCGAGGTGTTTTACGACGACATTCGGCAGGGCACGGCTATTAATTCCGAAGGTACGGAAGAAGAGCAAGGAGTATTGTTATAACCTTTTTGCCAAGTATCAGCGCCGAGGGGAGAAGTTTGACGATATGGTAGTATTGTCTCTTTTGCTTGGGTTCTCTACGCGCAAGCAGCAGAGGTTCTTCCAGGCATTTATCGGAGATTCGGTAAGCCATCAGACGGCATCCGCGCTCATGCGGAATCTTTCCGATGACGTGCGCGCCTTCCAGACGCAAGCGTTAGAAGACAAATACCGTTTTCTCATTCTCGACGGGATATGGGTGCACATCAAAGAGGTTGATATTAAGAAAAGGCCGATTCTCTTTGCCTTGGGCATTACCAAAGACGGCAGGCAGGAGATTATTGCGTTTAAGCTGGCAAAGGGAGAGACTGAAGAAGAATACACAGCCTTTTTGAATGACCTCTACCGCAGAGGATTGCTCGGTAAGTCTCTGGAATTGATTATTCAAGATGGCGCAGAGGCAATTACTGCTGCCGTGAACACGGTGTATCCTTATACGCCACGGCAACGGTGTTACACACATAAGCTCAGGAATCTTTTACAGAATATCCGGCACAAGATTAAGCATAGGCCAAAGATGGCCCGACAGGCGAGTAGGATTTATAAAGCTGCGTCACGGCACGAAGCAATCAGGAGATTCAGGGTATTTGTGAATCGCTGGCAGCGCCTTGAGCCTAAAGCAGTCAAGTGCTTCCAGGATGAGTTCTACCAGACCCTGAATTACTATGATTTCCCCAAAGAAGTGCGGTCTTCGATATCAACGACTAACCATTTGGAGCGTTTTCTTGAAGAGATTCGCAGGCGCATCAAGATTCAAGGTTATTTTAGGAATGAACACAGCCTTAACCTTTGGACATTTGGCCTTATCAAACACATAAACCTAAGGCCGATTCAGCAGCCTAAGAGCTATGCCTTAAAGCAAAAGTGCGAAATATTGCTTGCGTGATTGATTAAGAGGCGGGCTTGAAAAATAGCTGAAAATATGTTATAATTCTGTGTAAATTGACATTTTGACAATTTGGTATTTTAACAAACCTAATGATAAGGGCTAACCAGCAGTAATGCTGGGTCGCAAAGCTACCGGTCCTCCTGAGAGAGGAAAGCGGGGTTGCCAAGTAGGGATAAAACCCTAAAATATGCCTTTTAGGGTTTTTTGTTTATGGGGGGCTTAATACAAAGGAGGGGCTAAGATGAAAAAGATTTTACATAGGGCCCTGGCAAAAGCCAGGAAGCAGCATAAAAAGCATATGAATTTTCTTAAGGCATTGAGGCTGTTTGAAGGTATGCCGTTGTTTGGGATTCGCCGATAAGGAGGTGGTTAAATATGCAGGATAGTAAGGGTCAGGTAACTACGCATAGAGTAATCACCATGCTGGGCCGCCAGGAGATGGATTATCTTGATAAGCTAGGCAAGGATGCCTTGTTTTCTACCGGCCATAAACTTTCCTATAATGATATCCTGCGCGGTTTGATTGATTTTGCTATGGAGGCCGGGATATCCGGTGAGAAAATAGATTCAGCCGAGTCATTTAAAGAAAAACTGTCGTATCAATTAGGCAGAATAGGGATTAAACAAGGAGGAAACTGATGAAAAACTTGATTTTGATTCTAAGTGTTTTCGTATTGATCTTCGGGGGCTTGACGATTGGGTATTGTTATGATTATGGAGCTGATAGTGAGGTTGATTACTCTGCTCCTGTTATGGAGATTGACCGCGATCAAATCCCATATGGCAACACTCCGGTTAATAAACTTGAACGCGGGGTGATTAACATGGCTACATGCTGGATGGAGCTGCCCGCTGAAGTAGCAAAAGTTTCTAATGAGCAGGATCCTGCTGCCGGAGCCAGTATAGGAGTACTCAACGGGACAATCACCAGCATTATACGCGGCTTGGCCGGAATCTATGATACAATTACTTTCCCTATTCCCTCGTATACTAAGCCGGCGATGAAGCCGGAATATGCCTGGAAAACAGCGGATGATAAAATAAGGGCCTTGCTCTGGTAGATAAGAGACAATAATCCTGGAATTAAAAGGGTGTCCTTGAAAAAGGGCGCCCTTTTTCGTTGCAGGAGGCAACGCACCGGACGATCAAACTCGGCCGGGCGTAAATTATCTGTTAGATTTCTTCGCCTTCTGCGTCAATTATGCCAGGAGGTGTAAAATGCTGAAGAAAATTGTTAGCCTTGTAACGGCCTGGTTGATTATTTTGCCGGCTTCCCTTTTGGCCCAGGATCTTACCTGGGAGGATATAAGCGGCGGCAATCTTAATGTGCGGGTTATTTTGGTAAATCCGGAGGATAGCGGTATTATCTTTGCGGGTTCCGGTGGAAACGTCCTGAAGAGTGAGGACGCGGGAAAAAGTTGGCGCAGGGTATTATCGATAAGAGGAGGATTAAAAAATATTAACGCTTTGACGTTTG
>Ga0172371_10005191_pt1 | contig 19413 bp, 28 predicted proteins | sample Lak12m_FD_114543 | JGI IMG/M metagenome (GOLD analysis project Ga0172371, IMG submission 114543) | Freshwater microbial communities from Kabuno Bay, South-Kivu, Congo - kab_022012_12m | ecosystem: Environmental > Aquatic > Freshwater > Lake | place: Democratic Republic of the Congo: South-Kivu... | reverse complement strand
TATCCCACAAAGACTCAAGCCCAAAGACAAGCAAGAGCTATTTATGCGAGTGGATATAAAGGTAAAAAATAATTATGGGTAGCATAGACGCAAAAAATGTAGCAAAAGAAGTATTGGAAATTATTGGAACTAACAAAAAAGTTAGTTTAAGAAAAATTATTAAGAAAAATGGATATGCCCAAAACACTGCAGATAATCCTAAATTAGTAACAGAAACACAATCTTATAAAGATGTAATAGATCCTATTGTAGAGAGATGGAGAAAAGAAAGAGAAAGGATAACAAAAGCGATGGAAGAAAAGGATTTGAGCAAAGAACAATATAAAGTTTTAGCAGATTCAATGGATACTATAACAAAGAATATCCAACTACTTACTGGAGGAAAAACAGAAAATAATGGTATAGGCGAATTGGCAGACACTTTAAATGCTTGGATAAATAGTAATAAATGAAACCAGAACAAAGAAATGTATGTATGAAATTACTCTCATTATTCAAGGTGGGAGATAAAACTGCTGACCAAGTGATGACTGAGGGTCAGATAGAGATATTTTATGAACTTATTTTTAGACCACACAAAAGACTACAAATATTATGTTCTACTCAATATGGTAAATCATTCACAGTAGCACTGGCTTGTATAATAATATCTTGTATTCAAAAGGAAGTAGTGGCTGTTATAGCCCCAACAAACGAGAAAGCAAAGATTATAATGCGATATTACATTGAACATTTGGGAGATAGTCCATTATTCTTCTCACAATTAGAGAAAGATACTAAACTTGAAAGACTGCGAATGGAAGAGAGTAAAGAGAGGATTATATTGAGAAACGGCGGAGGTATTTATGTCTTGTCTGTCCAAGCAGGAAATTCACAGAAAGGTATGGAAGCAGCCATGGGTGCTGGTTGTATTGTGGCTGGCTCAAAAATAACAACGGACAAAGGTTTAATTGATATTAAAGATGTTGTAGAGAATAAAATTGATTGCAAAATCTTGTCTTTCAATCATAAAACAAATAAACAAGAATTTAAAAAAATTAAAAATTATCAGAAAAACTTAACATCGAACAGATATATTTTGGAGATTGACACCGGTTGGAGAAAGTTTAAATGCACCAACGACCACCCAATTTGGGTCATTGATAGGGGATATGTGCGAGCCGATGAATTGGTAGAAGGGTTGAAAGTTAAGATACAAGATGATATTATTAGTTAATGATAATAAAATGTGATAAGTGTAAAAAAGAATACTATATGCGACCATCTCATTATTTGAGATACAAAAAGCATTTTTGTTCCGCCAAGTGTTATGGATTAAGTGAGCGAGGTAAAAATAATCCTGTTTGGAAAGATAATTTAAGGATTTGTCCTATTTGTGGTAAAAAGTTTAAACCGACAAGATTAAAAGGGATTGATGGTAAGCAACGATATACGATTTATTGTTCAAGAATCTGTGCTCAAAGAGACAAATCAAAACAAAGAAGTAAACTCGTAAAGTGTGTTATTTGTGGGATGAGCATAAAAGTTATAAACGCAAGATTAAGTAGGTCAAACGAGAATTGTTGTTCCTTAAAATGCTCCCACCGATTACATTCTCAACGAATGCGGGCAAATGGAAATTCAAACTGGCGGGGTGGAATTGGGAATTTGCCGTGGCATTATCAGTTTAATAAAGAATTGAAAGCGAGAATAAAGAGAAGAGATGGGGATTGTTGCAGATTGTGTGGTTTAAGAAATAATGATTTGAGAGATAAAAGACAAAAAGGTTATGGTATTCAAATTCATCATATTGATTACAATAAGCAAAATAACGATGATAACAATCTAATTTCTCTTTGTAATTTCTGTCACGGGAAAGTGAATTATAATAAAAAAATATGGCAACCGAAACTATCAAATTTATTAAAAGATTAGAGGACAAGCCCGAATTTGTTTATAACCTTGAAATTGAAGACAATGAGAATTATTTTATTGAAAATGTTTTAGTTCATAACTCAAAGGTAGTAATCCAAGACGAAAGTTGTTTAATACCCGACCCTATCGAAGCTACTGTTTTCCGCATGATAGCAGGTAAAGGCGAAGACGCATTTTACTGCAAGATAGGCAATCCGTTTTACAGAAATCATTTTATGCGGTCATTTAGAGACGAGAAATATCATAAGATATTTATAGATTATCAACAGGGAATTAAAGAGGGTCGGTATTCCCAAGAGTTTATAGATGAGGCAAGAACTAAACCATATTTTGATGTGTTGTTTGAATGTAAGTTTCCCAAAGCAGATGCCATAGACGCTTCTGGCTATTCAACTTTGATAGGCGAGGACTTCCTATACTCACGAATGAGAGAAAGCGTGCCTATGCTTGGGGAGTTAAGGTGGGCGTGTGATGTGGCGGGTGAAGGTTCTAACTATTCTGTAATCGTTGAAAGAGGCAGAAATGGGGCAAGAATACTCTACAAAGAGAATAACCCAGACACTATGAATTTCGTTGGAATAATAGCTGATATGTATAGAAAAGCCGAAGTTAAGCCTCAGAGAATTTATATTGATAAGGTCGGAATAGGTAAACCGGTGTTTGATAGGCTCCGAGAGTTCCCAGAAATATCCGCAAGGATCTACGGAGTAATGGCAGGTGAAGCTCCGCAAGACCAAATAAGCTTCTTTAATAGACGGGCCGAGATGTTTTGGAGAGAAAAAGAATGGCTATCGGCGGGAGAATTGGAAGGCAAGGATTGGCTAGATTTGCTTGATGTGAAATATAAAATCCAATCTGATAGGAAGGTAAAGATTAAGTCAAAGGATGAAATGTTAAAAGACGGCATAGTAAGCCCAGATGTGGCAGACGCTCTCTCTTTCACATTTTATGATAGAGAGGACGAAAGGTCGGTGCTATATCAGTGGGGTAAGGCATTAGAAGAACAAGAAGGGGATAAAAACCCAGCGTTATGAAAATTAGATTTCGTTTTAAGGGAATTATTTTTGAGAAAAGTGTGGGTGATTTTCTACAAAAAATTATTTTGTTCGTGCATTTTCAAGACCTTTTATGTCATCCAATTAAATTTTGGAGAGTTATTAAGGATTTCAAAAAAACGCTACAATGAAAAAACCTATCGCTATACAAGTTCCATACGAGCTAAAAGAAATGCTCAAATATGTTAAGGGCAAGAAACTCATCTGTGAGATAGGCACAGCAAGAGGTGGCACGCTTTATGAAATGATGAGAGTGGCTCACAAAGAGGCAGAGTTTGTGTCTATTGACTTACCTGGGGCTGATTATGGGGGTGAGTTTGGGCAACCAAGAGAGGAAGAAATGCAGAAATGGAAGAAAAAAGGTCAAACACTGCATATTCTGAGAATGGACAGCCAGTCAGCTTTAGCGATAAGCAGGGTAAAAGAAATATTGAATGGTAGAAAGTTTGATTTTATATTCATAGATGGCGACCATAGTTTTGAAGGTGTGTCAAAAGACTATGAGGTATATAGTAAATTTGGAGATTTAATAGGTTTTCACGATATTGCAGACCACGCTGACGGGTATTCATATCAGGGTGGCGCGATAGAAGTAAAGAAGTTTTGGGATGGGTTAGAAGGAGAAAAAACAGAGATTATTGAAGACCCCAAGCAAGGTTGGGGCGGAATTGGAATTATAAATTTAATCAAATAATTAAATGAAATGGAAAATAACAACAAAAAAAAGAGAGGACAATATGTGGGAAGCGGAGGCTCTTGAAATGGAAGGTCTTTTTACCATTGGGGTAATGGCAACCGAAGAATCAGCAATTAAGGAAGCAAAAAGTAAAGTTCAAGACCCCTTTGCTGAGTTTTTCCAAACGGCAAAAGAGACCGCAGAATGGGAAAAGGAGCAAAAAGAATTACAGGATAGATTGAGGTTAAAAATAGAGGCGAGATAGGAATATTAAAAGAATGAAAATAGTTAAAGATTATCCGCCAAATTATAAACTACTTAAAAAGGTCTTTGCTTTACATAAAGGCATTGTTTTCACTTATGGAAATACGATTTATAACCCAGACAACGGGCCGATTGATGGCCCTCTAATTACTCACGAGGAAACACATTCTAAACAACAGGGTAATAACCCAGAGAAATGGTGGCTTAGATACATTGTTGATGCTGATTTTAGGTTTGTGCAAGAGTTAGAGGCATATCAAAACCAATATAAGCATTTTTGTAAGATTAAAAAGGATAGAAATACTAGAAATAGGTTTCTAAATCTTATAGCGAGTGTATTATCCTCTGATATGTATGGCAATATATGTTCTATACAAGAAGCAATGAAATCAATACAAAGTGGAGTTAAATTTAAAGTAAAAGATGCAATTAACTGAAGCCGAAAAGAATATGGTTTGCTTTCTAAGAAGTCGTAAGCCATACGAGGTTGTAACGATTAGATTTGATAGAAATGGCAAACCAGACTTCTTTTTGGTGAATGTAGAGCAGAAACTCATCATAAACGATTTGGGAATTGAAGAAGTAGTTATCCACAAGTCATTAACACCTTGACATTGTTTTTTATTTTGCTATACTTGTAGCAATTATTCACTAGGAGAAGCACTCGGGTGAAAGGATTGTGTCCTTTCGCCTATTTTTGTATGCCAAAAACTAAAAAAACTCCAATAGAAAAACCTATAACCATTCGTCTATTTTTGAATGGCAAAGTTGAAGAATACAAAACAGACAGCATTCTTGGTTGGCTTAAAAGTTTAAAAATCAATCCAAAGTTGGTGTTTACTATCCCCAAATTTGAATTTAAGTTTGGGAACAAAGTAATTTTCAAACAACTTGGCATCTACAAATTTAAGTTAATGTTAGACCGAGAATTTAATCAAAAAATATTCGCTAAGAATATAAGTTTAATGTTAGGTTCAAAAAATGGCTGAAACAAAGGATATATTTACATATGTTGAGCGAGAAAAGACGAACTATGAATCTGGTCCAGGTGTTCCTGTAGCTGGTGATTGGAACTTTGTAATGTTCAAGCACTGCGAACGCACAATGCTTATGCGAAATGGGCAGTTTCCCGATACCCAGACGGAATTAGGTGTTAAGCCAAATAAAAACATCATTCTGCCCATACTTGAGGTTGCCCACCGATCACAGGACTTGAATGTCAAAGACATAGAAGTTTATGTGGATGATGATGGAAACTATCACCTCTCACTTTTGGCTCGCAAATTCCATAATAAGTGGGCATTAGATAACCACGTTGATACTTTCATAGATGAAGTGGTGGAGGGTTTGGATTATGGCTTTGTTTTAGTAAAAAATGTCAATGAAAGCAAGCCAGAAGTCATCCAACCCCAACAGATAGCGTTTTGTAACCAAACAGACATTCTTTCAGGGACTATTGCACTTAAACATCAATATTCCATAGACCAACTATTAGATGTGGCAGAGGAGACAGGCTGGTATAAAGACGAAGTGAATTATGTAATCTCCAAAGCCAGAGAAGAACAGGAAGTATCAGCCGCTCCAGGCCAGAAAGCTGAAGTTCCTGATAAATCCATAGAAGTCTATGAAGTTCACGGCACTTTCCCTGAAACTTGGCTCTCAAAAGATGGGGATGATAAATATAATGGCGAGCTAAATGGAGACAAATACTCAAAACAGCTTCATATCATTACATTTACGAAGAATAAAGACGGCTCAAAAGCTGGAACTTGCTTATTTAAAGGCCCAGAAAGCGAGTCTATATTCAAAGTTTTGATAATTGACCCCATTTTTGGCAGAGCGGCAGGAAGAGGACGAGTAGAGGAGTTGTTTGAAGCCCAAGTATGGACAAACTTCAACATGATAAACATGGAAGAGATGCTTAAAAACGCCTCCAAAGTTGTGCATATAACAGATGATGATAACTTTACTAAACGACAAAACACTAAAAATGTTAAAAGCGGGACATTCCTTACAAAAGAAAAGAATACAACCGTAGACCAGCTTAATACTCAACCCATAAACTTTAATCTCTTTGATAGGGCGGCTAATGAATGGGATCAGTTCGCAAGGACCACCGGCTCAGCACAAGATACTCAACTTGGCGTAACCCCAGCTTCAGGAACACCGCTTGGCACTACTCAAATTGTAACTGCTCAAGGTGTAGGCAGACATGAAAGAAACAGAGGCAAAATAGCTTCTTTCATAGGTGAAATCTACCGAGATTGGGTCATGGGCTACTTGGTTAAGGAAATGAATAAAGGAGATAAGTGGATGGACGAACTGGATGCTGACGAACTGAAGTGGGTGGCCGAAAAAGTCTCAACCAAACAATCAAACAAGAGGATTAAAGAACTTGTCTTGTCTGGTAAGATGCCAACCCCAGAGGAGCAACAAATGATGATTGAAGTTATCAAGGAAGGATTCAAGAAAGGTGGGAAAAACAGATTCTTTGAGATTATGAAAGGTGAATTCAAGGACTTGCCTTTAAAGGTAAAAATTAACGTGGCAGGAAAACAAAAAGACCTTTCACGAATGGCGGACAAACTTACTAATATCTTTATGGCGGTGTTTAGAAATCCACAAGGTTTTATACAAACTATGCAAATACCGGGGGCGCAAAAAGCATTTAATCAAATGATTGAGGCCAGTGGTATGAACCAGTTTGATTTTACAGAGATGCCAGAAATGCCTGTTGTATCTCCAATTCAGCCAAATAATTTAGAAGTTAATAATAATATCCCAAAACAATGAATATAGAATTTTTAAGTCCCGAAGAATTAGCAAAAGTAATTGTTTTTAATAAAGACGATGTTTTGAAGGAAGCCGTTAAAAAGATAGTTTTACATCACTGCTTTTATTCTGAACTTCTAAAAAAAGGAGAACCAATAGGAATGGATAAACACTGGGTGCATAGCATAGTTGCTGGAACACGAACAGCCGATGACGCAACGGTAGGCAGAATGGTAAGGATAACAGCCGAAGCGTCGGCTTTGCTTGAAGAAGGATTCAAGGAATTAAACAGTTATGAATCAGAAGTAGAACAAACAAATGAAAAAAACCCCGCAATATAGGGGAATTATAAGTTAATTTAAACGAAATGAAAGAGAACATAATTATCAGAGGATTGGGGTTGGTCGCCATAATTGGGGCAATCATTCTTACGGCGTTTCTTCTTGTGCAAATGCCACAAAGAGCGCAAGGAAGTGTCTCGGTTTCAAATGAGTATTTTGCTACAACGACAGATTCAAACTGGAACTCAAAACAATGTAAGTCTGATATGGCTTCTACAACTCGTAATGCTACACTCGGGTCGGTAGTTGTAACACTTGGGTCAAATGCACCACTTTATATCTATGACGCAACAACAACTGGACCGCATTCTGATCACGCAACAACGACAATAGCGGCTTTCAAAACGACAGCAACAGCAGGAACTTATACATTTGATGTAAAAGTGTTAAGAGGTATTTGTGTGGTGGCAGGAGAATCAACAGTCGGAGTTGCTTCAACTACCATTACGACCCGTCCTTAATGATTATTAGTTTAACTTAAATAAAATGTCATTAGAATCAGCTCGTCTACCAAGTTTAGGAGATAAACTGGCTAAAATAAAAATAGAAGCCGAAACGGTGGAAGAAGAAGTAAAGAAAGAGGAGGAAAAAATAGAAAAAAAAGTAAAAAAACAGGTCGTTAAAAAAAGTAAATAATTATCAATTAACTTAAAAATAATGAATAAAAAAATATTAGGTTGGGGTGTAGTTGGGGTTCTGTTGGTAGCTGGGCTTATCTTTCCTAGAGGAAATTCAGTAGTCCAACAAATTGTTGGGGCAAATCCGGGTCCAGAAAGTTCTAGTCCATACAATTCTTTCAATGGAATTAGTTATTGGTATAACAGAACAGCAATAAGAACAGCAACATCAACCCTGTGTTCAATTAAATCTCCAGCAGCAACATCAACTCTAGTATCGGCAGATGCGTTTTTCACGTCAGGAGCGGCATACGATACCACATATTCAATGGGTTGGGATTCAACAGCTTATTCAACAACAACGGCATTGGGAACCACCGGATTTACGGTTGGGGCGAATGCTAAATCAGTAGTATTGGTTGCGACAACAACAACTGCTATTGGAGGAACCGCCCAGTCTGGGGTTATACCACCGTCATCATTTATAAACCTTAAACTATCTACTTCAACAGCGGGGGCCAGTGCAACTTACGCACCAGCAGGTTTTTGTAGTGCTGTATTTAAGCAACTATAATTTATTGGTTATCGCAACCTAAACAAAAGTGAATTATTAAAGGTATCGTTCCCTCTGAACGACTAACAACATATCATTATGGATAATGAAAACGAGGTTATCGTTGACCCTAACAACGAAAATGGAGAGGAGACCATTGAAACTCCAGAGGAGAAGGTTGAAAAACCTAAAAGAACTCCTCAAGAGGAGCTGGCCTATTTTGAAGGAAGGGCTAAAAGACTGCGTAAAGATTTAGGTCTTGAAACAGAACCTAAACCCGAGCCTAAAAAAGAAGAGTCACCCCTCAAACCAAGTGAATTGGGTTTTGCGGAAAAAGCGTTTTTGCAAGGAAACGACATAAGAGGAGAAAAGGAATTTGAAATCGTAAGAGAATACCTTAAAACAACTTCGTTAGACGAAATTGTTGACGAAAACACCGTAGTGGGTGAAATCATCAGAGGTAAAATCAAACGATTGAGAGAAACCGAAGCTACCTCCAAAGCTGTCCCGAAAGGAACTAAAGGTTCAACTTCATCTCCAAAGGATTCTGTTGATTACTGGCTTAAAAAACCATTCAATGAAGTCCCACAGGAAATGAAAGTGGCCGTTAATAACAAAAGGATGGAATTGGAAAAGGCAAGACAAGCTCTTCCACCTCAATAACACAAATCACTTGAGATTATTAGTAACTCTCAAGTAACATGGCTGATACTGTAACTTTGACTGGCGGCACCGTCAATGATGGTGTCTACAATCAGGAATTTGAAACGAAACTTCAAGAGAGATTAAACTATCCTCAAAACTGGAAGGAAGTCTGCAATGTTGTATTTTCTAAGGCTCGTTATTTCGATGTGCCTTATATGTCAACTCTTCCTTCTGCGGCTGTAGGAACACGCGGCACTTCTTATGCTTATCAGGATTTCGCATTAACCAATCAAGCAATGGATATCGGAACTTATTACGAAGTTCCAATGTATGTTGACGCGGCTGACTTAGCTCAATGCGATTATCTCAAGCAAATGGAGATGGCAGAACTTCAGGCGACTTTGCTCAATGAGCGAGTTGAAACTGCGGTTTTGATCGCTGCGGCTTCTGCAACTAATGTTGGAGACACTGGCGGAGGTGCAATAGGACTTGGTTCTACTGCTATCACTGTTAGCGAGTCAAATGTGGATGACATCATTAGAGCTGTTAAAAGATTGGTTACGAAATATAATGGCAAATCTTTGGCAGACCGAAATGGTCTATTCATCATTTGGCGACCAGAGGATTTTGAACTCCTTGAAAAATTCGTTCAAGCAAACGGCTACAACACAGCAGATAACGCACTGGCGAATGGCTTGGTAGAAGGATTTAGATATATGGGTGTAGATCACTATGTATCAAATTCAACCTACTCAACTCATCTCTTTGCGGGAGTAAAGAAACTGATGGCGGTTGGTCTTTTGACCACCACCTATGGCAAACTTGTAGTAAATCAACACCCTGGACAGAAGTTCGGGACTGGATTTACGACTCGTATTGACTACGGTACTTTAATTCCTACAAATTATCTTCCTGTATTGTTTGACATAAATGTAACTGCAATTTCGTAGTTATCACCTCGCCTTGTGAGCGGGGTGGAGAGCAGAGTATCGACCCTCTACTCTCCAATCTGCTCATAAATATGGAAAATATCACTAAAATTTGTATAGGAATACCTACTTTCGGGCTTATCAAATCTCGCACGGCTTTGGCATTGATGAATACCATAAACGAAAACAAAGACTTAGATTTCTTTCCCCTGTTCTGTCATTCGGGATATATAGCAGAAAATTTCAATAAAATAGTAAGGACAGCACAAGATATGCTCTGTTCCCATATTTTCTTCGTAGAACACGATATGATTTTTCCGCCCAGCACGATTAAGAAACTTTTGGCACACGATAAAGATGTGGTTGGCACTTTGTATCATTGTAGGTATTTACCCCTTACACTAGTCAATTATTTCTTTGATGAGAATAAAAAAATGGTCAAGGAGATACCAAAAATACCAGATGAACTGTTTGAAGCACCGATAGCCCCTACAGGATGTCTATTGGTTAAAACAGAAGTGTTTGAAAAGACAGGCAGACCTTACTTTCCAATGGAGCAAGAAGAAGACGGCACTCGGTCGCCAACGCAGGATATAGGGTTCTGCGAGAAAGTCAGGGCGGCAGGAATGCAAGTATGGATAGACCCCACAATACCAGTCGGCCATATAGGGGATTTTGTTTATGGAGATGATTTTACTAAATTAACACCAAATTAAATGTCAACAGCATTTTCAGAGGCAACAAATAACACAGGGATGGTTCAACAAGTTCGCTCTTTTATGAGGGTGGATGCTAACCAATGGCCGACTGCTAAAATTGTAAACTCGGTAAATAACTGGCTCGATACTCTTACTGGATATGCAATATTAGCAGACAGGAGATTTCAATGGGATAATACTGAACACACTAAACTACCAGAAGGAACTTGTGAACTAACTGAAGATGTAAGTGATTATTCTTGGCTTACAGACGAACAGGGGAATGACATTTTAACCCTTACCGGTGTTTCACTTCTTAATTCAACCTCTGGTTATTATGAACCCCTAACTCCAGTAGATAGAAATGATAAATCAATAGACACTTCTACTTTTGGGCAAATATCTGGCACTCCATCTCAATATGACAAGATAGCCGACAATATTATTCGTTTAGATTATAAACCATCGGCAACTGTTGCTTCGGGGCTTAAATTCTTCTTCCAGCGTGTTTCTCCTCGTTTTGCGGCGACCGACACAACAAAGACAACGGGCTTTTCACCACTGCTTGATAGGGGGTTTATCATTGCCGCCGCCTACGATGGGGCTTTGACTTTGGGGCTTAAAAACCTCCAAGCTCTTGCAATAGAAAGACAACTTGAAGAGCAAAAGATGATTAAAGCATTTGCAATACGAAATCAGGATGAAGAATCACGAATTACTATGAACGATATAACTTTTATGTAATATGTCATTAACTAACACATCAAAACCAACAACTTCATTTTCAAACTCTGATAAGGTAAGTCAGGGCGAAACTTGGGCAACAATAGAAACCACTTGGGCGGCTGAGACTCAAACTTGGCTTGAAGTCTCACAGCTTATAGACAACATTACCAGACAAAGTTCTTCTATTACTAATACATCAAAGCCATGAGCACTATTGTAACTATTGCAGAAAGTGATTTAATAACCGATTCAAGATCGGATATAAATGATAACTTTTCAAATTTAAATACAGACAAAATGGAGACTTCGGTAAAGGATAACGATACCACTCTTGCCGCAAATTCTGATGACAAAATCCCTTCTCAAAAAGCCATAAAAGCGTATGTGGATGCTTTGGGCGGTCAAACCTATCTTGTACCAACTGGAGCCATCTTGCCTTACGGAGGGTCAACAGCACCAGCAAACTTTCTTTTATGTGATGGTTCGGCAGTATCTCGGGCAACTTATGCCACGCTTTTAGCTGTAATAGGCACTACCTTTGGGGAAGGAGATGGTTCAACTACATTCAATGTTCCTAATTTGAAAAATAGGATTCCAATAGGTGCTGGGACAGGAACAAAAGTGGCAACTTTCGCCTCAAGATCATCAGATGTAATTACAGTTACTGGACTTTCAAATGCCGCAAACAATGAATTTCAAACAGGTCAAGCTGTGACTTATCACACTACGGGGAATGTAATTACCGGTCTTTCCAATGACACAGCTTACTATCTTATCCGAACAGGCAACCTCACTTTTTCTCTGGCAACTTCTGTAGCTAATGCAAATGCTGGAACGGTTATATCTCTTTCTGGTGATGGAACAGGTACCCAAACATTTACCCTTACTTTCACAGCAAGAACCCTTGGTCACACTGGAGGTGAAGAAAACCACGCTTTGACCGACGCGGAAATGCCAAGCCACTACCACACAGTTACAGGTTCTGGTGGAAGCACGTCTGGTCTTTATACAAGTTCATCACATGTGGCTCCAACTTCACAAAATACTGATGAGAAGGGTAGCGACGCGGTTCATAACAACTTGCCTCCATTTGTGATTATTAATTATATTATAAAAACATAATGGCTGAATTTAAAATATCGCAATTTTTTGGTGGGATAGAAGACGATGTCCGTAAACCATCAGCAAATGGTTTTGCTATAACTAAACATTTTGATATTTTTTCTAATCCAATGCGGCTCACCCCCTATAGGTCTTTAATTGCTGATACCAACGATGGCAGTTCTGCAACGGGGATGAAACAATATTTGGTTCAAGATTTCATATATGCTTCTACTTCTGCAAAATTGTATGGGTTGGGTCAAACTAGTGCGGGGAAAACTAAAATAGTATATAAAGCAGATGCCACAACAGGAAATTGGACTTTACCAACAAACTCGGAAGGTAATGGTGCTATTAAAAATGGATGTTTTTTTGAATACAAAGACTATGCGTGGGGTTTTCAAGGAACAAATCAGATATTCAAGTGGGGAACTCTGTCTGGGACACCAAGTATAACAGACTCGGCTTCTACCGTTGGTTCAACAATTACTTCTGTTGCCAATGGTGTGATAGCAGCTGATGGAAACGCTTATATGGCTTATAACAATGTAATAGTGAGAATAAATACCTTATTATCCATTACCGACTCAGCAAAAACTGTTCCCGACACATACAAAATAACTTCACTGACAAATTATGGTAGTTATCTTGCGATTGCTTGCTCTCCTAAAAGCACATTCAATGGGGTCTCAAAAGTATTTATTTGGAATCTATCATCCGATCTATTTGCCGAATCACTGGACTGGGGTGAGGGAGAGTTAAGGATTTTGGAAAATATTGAGGGTATGCTTATTGGAATAACTGATAGATATTTAAACAATGCAACTGGTGCTGGTAGGGGTTCCATGATTATTCAAGGATATTCTGGTGGGTCAGTCCAAGTATTAAAAGAAGTATTTACCAAAAAATTAACAGGAAAAACAATTCCACTTTCAAAGGCAGTTAAAAATAATAGATTATTCTGGGCAGCAAAAATAATGACAAATGATGCTGGGACTACTTATAATGAAGGTATATGGTCTTTTGGAAGGAAGAATTCCGCCTATCCTTGGGCATTAAACTTAGATGTGGTCTGTGAAGAAGTTAATACAGACGGAATCCAAAGTTTTGGAACTGCGGCCAATTACTTCTTTATCACCCATTCGGGGGATGGTTCAATTTCTAAGACGAACGATTCGGCAGTTTATACATATACCTCAATTTACGAATCTCAAATACAGGATTTTGGAGATGTTTTTTCCGATAAAACACTGCAGTCTTTGAAAGTTTCTTTTAGAAAACTGACTACTGGCGAGAGTTTAACTGCCAAAATAAAAGCTGACGATGCTACTTCGTGGACTACTGTCGGGACATTTAGCACAGCAGGAGAACTTTCAAGAACATTTTTGAATATAGAATCAACAGGTTTGGCTTTCCCTTCAGCTAAAGAATACAATATCAGATTGGAATCAACGGGGGGTTTGGAGATTTTGGGTTATGAATTAAAAGCTCTAATTAACGACACACCATGAGTCCAGAAACACAAAAAATTATAGGGGAATTACAAGGACAGATTGCCAAGTTAAATACTGACTTGCAGTCTTTGAGTTCCGCATTTTATAAAAACAACTTCAGCAGTTCGCAGACATTTAATAAGGATGTTTCCTTCCAATCACGTCTTCGTGTCCCGGTGTATTCTTCAGCTCCGACCGTGGGAGACATTGGAGATGTTTTTAGTCTAAACGATGGAACATTATATATTTGTACCACAGCGGGAAACTCTGGAAGTCCAGCGGTGTTTACGCTTGTAGGTTCACAATCATAAAATTTTTATAAATAAATTATCAATATGGCAGTAACAAATTCAAATGCAAATAAATATCTCTACGGCTCAAGTTATGTAGCACCAACACTTGGGGCGAATACACCCGGCATTGTTCCGCAGGTCTATCCCGGCTCAACGGGCAGTGGAAGTAACCAGAATGTAAATACAAACGCTTATGGTGGATATGTAAATCCTGTTACTGGCAAAACCAATGCTCAAGTTTTGGCAGAATCTCAAGTATTAGTCAATCAAACCAAACAATTACTAGGCGGGAGTTCATCTGGTGGAGGCGAAGTTGCAGGGGTTTATACATATCAAGCACCGAAAACCATAACTGGAAGCGTGTTGGGCGGAGGTTCGTATTCCGCAATGAGTCTCCCAACCCCCCCAACTGCCGCCACCACTTTATCTGCAACACCAGGAGCCACTAACTTTAATCTTTCCTCTGTACTTACTCCGGGTATGATTGCCGATGGGTATTCTTACGATAGCACTACTGGCCAAATCCTTACACCTCAACAGGCGGCAGAAAAAGAACCAGCACAACTCAGTGGAATGGATAAGATGCTTGCTAAAATTAAGGGTTTAATGCCAGAACCAGTGAACACGACTGAACAGTATTTGGAACTAGAAAAACAGGCAGGTATTAAGGATAAAAAGAATTTAGTTAGTTCACTCACAGCTCAATTAAATGATGTTACTGCTAAAAAGAACGCTGACTTACTCCAATTAAGAGGAGTAGGAAGCCAAGAGGGTGTTACTGAGGCCGTTTATGGCGGTCAACAAGCAGTGATAGAGCGTGAAGCGGCTATCAGAACTTTGCCTTTAGCCGCTCAACTACAAGCCGCTCAAGGGGATTTACAATCAGCTCAGGAATCTCTTGATACTTACTCAAAACTGCTTATAAATGACGCTCAAGCCCAGTATAACTACCAAATGAAGATGTTTGAATCAGTTTGGAATTATGCGACAGCACAAGAGAAACAACAACTTGAAGAAATGGCTCAAGAAAAACAAAATCAATTTACTCTAACAAGAGACAATCTTTCTTATGCCAGAGATTTAGCGGGTGAAGCAATGAAAAACGGGCAATCTTCACTTGCCGCCAGAATCACGACATTGATGCAAAATCCTAGCGATCCGCAGTTTGGAGATAAACTGGCAAATTATGCGGGTCAGATAAGTGGTGGAAAGACTTCAACCGTCCCAACCATCAAATCCATAAACGGAGTAGATATGCAGTGGAACCCGAGGTCGGGAATGTGGGAGAAACCACTAACTACAGGAATTGGAGTTGGGGGAGAAACCACGTTACCATTAGCTCAATCTCAAGGAAATGTTGACACAATTTCAACTCTTTTGACTGATAAAAATATAAGATCAGCAGTCGGTCCTACTCTTTTGGGCAGATTAGTTGGAAGAGGTTATGACGTTTTGACTGGCGGTAGACAAAACTTTATTGCTTCTGTTGAACAAATAAGGTCTAACCTAAATCTTGAAGCTCTTATAGGGGCTAAAGCTCGTGGGGCTACATTTGGGGCTCTTTCTGACCAAGAATTGCAGGTCTTGGCGTCTTCGGCTTCAAAAATAGGAAGTTGGGCGATGAAAGATAAAAATGGAAATGTAACTGGTTATAATGCAAGCGAAAAAGATTTCAAGAGAGAATTGGATAAAATAAATAATTTTGCAAAACTTGATTATATTCTTAAAGGTGGGATACCAGAAGATGTGGGTGCTATTTTAATGACTGATGGAAAGTATTACACTCAAAACAGCGATGGCACTTATACCCAATTAACAAACTGAAATGAAGACATTAACATCAGAACAATTTAGAAAACAATTTGGAGAAACTGGTATAGCATCTTTTGATGCTCAACCAAAAATAGAGAGTAATTATTTTTCTAAAGTTGCAGAAGGAATTAAAGAAAATGTTAAGGAAGCCAGTGAATCTTTAACTGCTTCGGCAGAGGGCAGAATGAACCCATTGGCGGCAGGTGCAAATATTGCAAAAAATGTATCGGGTGCTGTTTTAACCCCTGTTTCAGTTGCACTTAAACCTATTTTTGACAAAACCGTTACTCCAATTAGTGAGGCAATTGTTGGAACCGCACCGGCACAAAGACTTATAGATGTTTTAAGTAAAAATCCTGAACTTGTCGGAGCGGTAGCTGATACTCTTGAAACTGGGCTGAATGTTGCAGGAATTGAAGGAACCATTGCAACATTAAAGGGTGGTGTTAATTTTGTAAAAGGTAAAATTAAGGATATTGGATATGAACCGCCCGGTCCCGATGGTGGGGGTGGAGGGGATTTAGAAACATTAGCAAACGAAACATCGGCAGGAATAATGAATCGTGTCGCAAGATTAAATCCAACAGAAGAAACAGCATTTAGTAAAATAGCAGGAAAAACACCAGGAGAATATCTAAAAGAAACAGGCAACTTTGGCGCACCAGATAAGATTATTAAGACCGAATCTGCTAAATTTATAGAATCTAAAAATACCGTTGACACAGAATTTGCCAAACTCCCAGGTGTCTATCAAAACGGAGCAATTTTAGATGCCTTGAATGGGTTGTTGGAAAAAGCAAAAAGTGTTTCAACCAAAAGTGTTAAATCCCCCTATCTTTCACAGGTTCAAGAATTGCTTAGTAAATATAAATCTGGTGGATTAACAATGGAAGAAATTAACATAGTCAAAAGACTATATGAAAGGAATGTAAAACTTGGATATAATAAACTTTTAAATGCTGATAAAGTAGAACAAGCCACTAATATTGATAATGCAATAAGAAAATGGCAAGTTAAACAAGCAGAAGAACTTGGTTTCAAAAATGTTGGTGAATTAAATAAACAAACTCAGATATCAAAATTCTTGGTTGATAAGTTAGGAAATAAAATAATAGGACAAAGTGCTTTAAATTCCGTAAGTTTAACTGATTGGATTGTGATTTCTGGCGGTGATGTTAGTTCAATCGCGGGATTTTTAACTAAAAGATTTTTGTCTGCAAAATCAGTTCAAGCAAAAATTGCAGAAATATTAAATAGTAAGGAAATTAAAGGAACGATTAAGGCTAATGTTTCTCCGACTATTGAAAGTAGTCTTAGACAAGCATTTCCAAAAGGAACATTACCAGGGTTACCTGCAGGTAAAGCACCCGGAGCTTCTATTAATGTGCCGATAGAATCATTACCAAAATCATCAATAGAACCCAGTGCTACCAATGCTACAAGAACAACAATAAACCCAAAAACAGGAGATGTTTATATTAGAGATGCAAAAACTGGAAAAATTATTAGGATTATCCCAAAGAATAAATGATTATTCGTGCCAAGCCAGCCACGCCACACACCCTATAAAAACTATAAAAATTAGTATGGGCATTGTCGTTTAGAGGGACATTAAAACATCTAGTTCTTTGAAAAAGTTATTTGACTTTCACACAGCTAATACCGCTCATAAATGCTTTGTCGGTGTAAACATTTGATACGGCGACATAGCATTTAATAGAAGGGTCATTTGGGTCGTCAACCTTTATAAGATTTACATTATTAGATGAACTGACTTGTATTGATGCGAAGTTGTCATAGATTTTATATTCTTTGATGACCTGTGTAGCTCCAAATACCGCCAATGGGGCGACCAAAATGAGAGCAAAAATTAACTTTTTCATATATGTTATAATTATTGATAACATCATTAAATTATAATAAATAAAGTAATAAGTAAAGCAAAAAAGTGGATAACTATTAAAATATGGCTTAAAATAAGGATAAAATGGAAGAAAATTTAAAGGACAAAATAAAAGAAATTGCACCAGAACTCTTAAAAGAGGAGACTTTGGCATTGTATTTTAAATTGGAAGAAATTGCAGAAAATCTTGAAAAAATTGCGAATAAGGAGATGCCGAAAATGGAAATACCCGATACTCATAAAGTAGAAATTGCTGGTGCAGAAGTTATAACCATCAAAGGAGAAAAAGGAGATGTTGGCGATAAGGGTGACCAGGGTGAAATGGGTTTAAATGGCAAAGATGGAAAAAATGGGAAAGATGGTATTGATGGCAGAAATGGATTAGATGGTTTAAATGGTATTGATGGTAAAAATGGTGAGAATGGCAAAGATGGCTCGCCCGACACCGCCGAACAAGTAAAGGAAAAATTACTTGAAGTTGGATTAAACATAGAAGACATCACTGACCTAAAAGACACCTTGGAAGAAATTAAAAATATTAAAGAAAAGAAAGTAATGTTTGGTGGTGGATTTAGTTATTCAGCTATGAATTTCCACATAGTTGATGATGAGGTGGTATCTGGTTCGGGGACATCTTGGACACTTAAAAATGTTCCTTCACCGGCAACTTCTCTTAAATTATATGCAAGAGGTCAAAGATTACCATTAACAATAGGTTATACAAGAACTGGGGCTTCCATTACGACTGTAGATTCGTGGGAAGCATCAGATTTGCGTGCCGATTATAGGACATAAAACTATGAAAAAACTTTTTATACTTTTAGCACTTTTAATAGCCATTCCAGCTTATGCCGCTTGGGAGTTTAAGTCATTTCAATTAGCACCATCACCCTCTAATGGTAAAATCTTGCAAACTGATGGGACTAATTCATCTTGGGTGGCAACTTCTACTTTAGGTTTTCCTATGTGGTCTGTGTCTGCTCCCGTCAATTCACTTATTGGCACTGATTCCTCTGGTCTATTAGTCGCTACCTCTACCCCCACATTTAGTTTCTTCAATGCAACATCTACTACCGCAACCTCCACCATAGCTGGCAATCTTAAAATAAATGGCAATCTTGAAGTCAGTGGTGTGTCTCTTTTAAATTTAGTATCTTCTGGCAACTTTGTTTCAACTGGTTCAATAACTGCCACTCATTTTATATCTAATACTAATACGGCTTCAATTCTACCTTATGCTTCTTCCACTTCTCTCACCACAACTGGCTATACTGCTTTGGCTACTTCTGGCGGCAACGTCGGCATCGGGACGACGAGTCCGGGGAAATTGTTGAATGTGTATTCCAGTGCAACCGATGAGCAAATACTTATCCGAGCGCAAGGTGGTAGTGCCACAACATATCCAGCTATACAGGTTGATAGGGACACATCAGCTGGTGGTCGCTCGGCCACATATCGTCTTTCAACGGGTGGCACGGATAATTGGGTCATGGGCATTCCATATCGTGGCGGTGGTGAGTCGTTGAATTTTATGATTGGAACAAGCCACAACATTGCGGACGCCAAAGTGTTTATTCAAACAGACGGCAACGTCGGCATCGGGACGACGAGGCCGGGGTAT
>Ga0172371_10005190_pt1 | contig 19415 bp, 21 predicted proteins | sample Lak12m_FD_114543 | JGI IMG/M metagenome (GOLD analysis project Ga0172371, IMG submission 114543) | Freshwater microbial communities from Kabuno Bay, South-Kivu, Congo - kab_022012_12m | ecosystem: Environmental > Aquatic > Freshwater > Lake | place: Democratic Republic of the Congo: South-Kivu... | reverse complement strand
CAGATCCCCGCTTTCGCGGGGAGAATTCTGGATTCCCGTTTGCACGGGAATGACGCTGGTTAACCAACGTCCACACCTCCACTGAGCTAAGTCAACAATCCATTTGCAAAAGAGTTTTCCCCCTGGACGTCCGCTTTTAGAAAGGTAATTCACTCAACGACAACAAAATCAAGGCAATAATACCAATGAACAAAGACCCTTATAACGTAATAGTGACCGGAGTAGGTGGCCAGGGCAACGTGCTGGCCTCACAACTTATCGGAGCGATCCTTGTGGAGCTTGGGCACAAGGTCACCATCGGCGAGACTTACGGCGCCTCCCAGCGGGGTGGCTCGGTGATGAGCCATGTGCGCATATCGAAGAGTCGCCAATATGGACCTTTGATTCCGCCCAGGTCGGCCGATCTTGTCATGGCGTTGGAACCCAGCGAAGCGGCCCGCGTTCTGGCCCAGTTCGGGAACCCGTCAACAGTCAGCGTGGTGAATAGCAGACCTGTCCATCCTGTGGACGTGATCAGCGGGCACGTTGCCTACCCTGTTCTAAACGATCTGCTGGAGAAAGTAAAATCGTTGAGCAGCAGGTCCTATTTCATAAATGCCACCGACAAGGCTATCGAATTAGGAAATCCGATCCTGGCGAATATTATGCTCATAGGAGCCGTGGCGGGCGCTGAGCTCCTCCCCATAACGGAAGAAGGCCTGGAGCGAGCCATCACGGACTATATGTCCGCAGACAAAGTGGAAATCAACCGAACCGCTTTCCGGCTGGGCATGGAGATGGTCCGAGGAGGCGAGGCATAGTGAGCGAGTCTCGAAAGGCATGTATGCAGGAGGAAACTTCTTGCAAGAAGTTTCCCCCTGCACCTCCTTCAAGAACTCCTACAATGTGCGTGGAGCCTACGTCTCCACGCAGGAAACGGTCATATGACTACCAGACAATGCGGCTCCCATTGATTGGCCTCTCCTGAGGGCTTCGGAAAGAAAATGGCCGTTCAAAGATCTAGGGCGGACGTGTAGTCCGCCTCTGCTATGCATTGTTTATCATTGGGCTAAACCGGGTCCCGACGTTGCGACGATCCCTACCAAACACTAACAATTTCAAAATCGAATATATCTAAAGTTTTTTTGAAGAGGGGTTCGGGGAGGAACTTTTTTGTCAAAAAAGCTCCTCCCCGATTCTTCCTTTCTTCTCCCTCCTTCTTCTCTTACCCCTTGCCTCTTCTTCACTCCTCCCGGCCGGCTCTCACTAATGCGGGAGCGAGTTCATCTTTTTCCGTTTGGACCTGCAGCAACACGATCGCGGCGATAACCAGGGCGCCGCCTACCATTTGCGGCAGATCCAGAGTTTCTCCCAGAAATATGAAGGCAATAAAGCCGGCTGAAATCGGCTCAATGGTGGAGGTTATTGTGGCTCGGGTGGATCGAATATGATTGACGCCCACGAAGAACAGGCCGAACGGTATGATTGTGCCAAAGATCGCTATGTAAAATAAGTATATCCACTGCTCCCAGGTGTAGCCGGCATATAGGAAGTGAAATGCCGGCTGAAAGATGTTCCACGTTACAGCCGCAAAGACCAGAGCGTAAAACACCACAGTCCAGGGCTGGTACCGGTGCATACCTCGTTCCCCCAGAAGACTGTACATTGCGAAGAGCGCGGCCGAGGCGGTCCCGGTTATGGCCCCTTCCCGATTCAACTTGAGCAGTTCCAAATTGTACCCGCCCACCACCAGATAGCAACCGAACAGCGACAAGAAAAGCGCTACGACCTTGAGCACGGTCAATCGCTCGGCCCAGAAACATATAGAATATGCCGCCACAAGAATGGGCGATGTATACTGAATAAGTATCGCCGCAGCCACCTGCATTTTGCTTATGGTATAGAGATACGTGGCCTGAACGAGAGCCAGTCCTATTCCACCCAAAACCAAGAAATAGCCCAAATCACGCAATTGGACCCGCAATAGTTTTTTTGCGAACAGTAGGAGGCTTAGCCCCATAAATAAAGCTGCAATAGAGACTCGTGCCTGGACCAGCTCGAATGGAGTGATACCCCCAAGGAAAAGCGCTTTGCTGGCCGTGCCCGAAGAAGCCCACAGAATGCCGGCCGCGACCACGCTCAGATAACCTATTACGCGACTACTCACAGCGCCTCCCATTCTCGACGATATTCGCACGTTCAGGGTTCAAACCTGCCCCTTCGGGGATGATTTGTCATGCCGCCTATAGCCCTTGCCGCGTCACACAAAAAATTACTCTGTGATACCATGTAACCACAGGCCCTCGGCAGACACTACCCTATCAAGGGACACTATGATCGATCAACAACTTGTCTCCAAGACTACCCAAAACCTTTGCCGGAGGAATCGCATGAACAAAAAAATAATCGTAATCGTATCGGCCCTCGTTCTAAAGTTGGCGTTTGTAGGCCTGGCGCTGAATGCTTGGGCAGCGGAACCGGCTGCTAAAGGCGAAATCGAGGCCCTTGGTCAGGCGCCCTTGGCAAAACTCATAACCGGAAACATCGGGCGATTTCTGGTGCTTAGATCCGAGCTGGGTGTCACGGATGATCAGAAAAAGAAGATTATCGGGATCGTAAAGAGCCGCCGCGATGAAATTCGGCCTGTCGTGAAGACAATTCTTGAAAAGAGGCGAGCTCTGCGAGAAGCTGTCTTGAACAAGCCCGGAGACGAAACCGCTATCCGCGGCGCTGCCACCGAAATGGGCAAGGCTATTGGAGACGCTGCGGTGCTGGCATCGAAAGTTGTGGCTCAAGTGAAGCCGGTGCTTACGCCACAGCAGATCGAACGCATCGAAAAATTCAGGGCGGAAACCCAAAAGGCCACCACCGAATGGCTGGACCAGATGGGCAAGTAGGGAGTGAGGAAGGAGCAGGATTGCTGGGGAGGCCCTTTTTGCAAAAAGGGCTTCCCCGGACCCCTCCCCAAAAACTCTTAAATGTTCATAAAAGCAAAGTTTTCTGCTATTGAAGCTCTGTGCGGTGGTCGAAATCATAGGCGGTTCAGTGGCATTACCTATGGAGAGTATCGAATCGAGGAGTCCCGAACTTTCACAGTCGGATGCTACGGGAAAGGCGGCTAATCAAGAGGCTGATCTCCAGGACGTCTCATGCTGCCTCAAAGGTGATAGTGAAGCCTACACCAGATTGGTGCAAAGACACCAGGAGCTAATTGCTGTCCGCATGTGGCGTTTCACAAGAGACAAGCACGCTCACCGGGAACTTGTCCAGGAAGTATTCGTTGAAGCATACCTCAGCCTGAAAAAGTATAGAGCAGAAGCCCCGTTCGAACATTGGCTGTCTCGAATCGCTACGAATGTAGGTTACCGATACTGGAAAACTCGGTCGCGAGACCGTGCAAGGCTCTCTGTCCCTGTGGAGGAATTGAATGAATTGGCAGCCGTGGAACCGGAGGACATTGATCCGTCGTGGGCAGCCGATATACTTCAGGCTATATTAGAGCAACTGCCGCCCCGTGACAGACTGGCGCTCACCCTGCGTTATATCGAAGATCGAAGCGTTGAGGAGACTGCTGCCCTGACCGGCTGGACCCATAGTATGGTGAAAGTCCAGGCATGGCGAGCAAGAAAGAAATTGCGGAAGTTGCTACAGGCAGCCGGTGTGGAGGTCGAGTGATGAAAGAATTGGAAATTCTAAGAAAACTAGGCGCCGCGGCCGCTAGAGAACGTGCGCCGAGGCTGGATGTGAGGCCACATTTCGTGCAAGTTCCGCCGACGACTGAAGAGGATTTCAGCCGACCCCTGGTCTGGATCGCGGGCTTGTCGTCGGCTATGGCCGCGCCGGCGATAATACTTGCTCTTTATGCGCTGGATACATGGACGGATCCATTGATCGGGATCTTCGACGGTTTGACGTGGATGATATCATGACAGCAGCGAATCCCGACATGCCTTCTTCAACCTTGGAATTGCCGGTCCCTCGCAACCGCAGGCCGTGGCGCTCGCTATTGCTTGGGCTGGTCATATTGTTTTGCGGGATTTTGATCGGCGCAGGGATCACGGTCATTGCGCTCCAGAAGGTGGTCCTATACGCAATCCACCATCCGGAGCAAGTCCCCAATCGCATTACGGAACGGCTTCGGAATAAGCTTAGCTTGTCCAACGAACAGGCCAAAAAAGTAAAAGCTATTCTCACTGAGAGACAGAAGGCATTTCTGGCGTTGCGTCGAGCCACGCGACCCAAAGTGGAACGTGAACTCGATCGTCTGAGAGAAGAAGTCGCTGCGGTTCTTGATGAAAACCAGGCCCGTAAATGGCGCAAACGGTTCGACACACTCACGCGACAATGGATGCCCCCACCACCACCACCTGCAGAGCATTGATTCAGAATTCTCGAAGCGTGAAATTGCTGGGGGAAACTTCTTGCAAGAAATTTCCCCCAGCGCCCCCCTTCAAGAACTCCTGTTCATTCCATGGAGCCTACGGCTCCATGCAACAAGCCGAGGCGCAGCCGCCAATCTACTGCTTGACTTCCGGACCTCCTGTGAGATAATCTTATTACTATAAAGCCCCGGGAATGATATATAATTGTATTTCCTCACAAAATGGAAACAACCGGGGGCATTTGATTACGGAATCAAGGACTTGTATAAATAATTAATGAATTAATTTATCTTTCTTTGCTCGTGTTTAATTAGTAATTGCAAGGCTATCATCTGAATTTTTAAAGCGAACATGAAACTTTTTTCCACCAGAATTATTGTTTCCGCGGCGGTTATCGCCACTTTTGTAGTCTCAGCCGCAAATCTTTGGGGCCCGGCATGGAACAGCTTGGCTTTTGGCGGATCTCGTGAAACCTTATCTCTGGGGACCGTCTTCATAAAGCGCTCGGCCCTCATCTTGGTAGCTGAGGCCAAGGGATATTTTGCCGATGAAGGGTTAGATGTTGCGCTTAAATTTTATGATTCAGGCTTATTGGCCGTGAATGACATGTTGGCCGGGAAACTGGACCTCAGCACGGCAGCCCCTCTCGTTGTCGTCAACAAAAATCGAGATAACAACCATCCGAAGCTGAAAATTCTGACCGAAGTCGGCAAATCCGAAGACATACGAATAGTGGGACGTAAAGATCACGGACTTACAAATCCTCGCGACCTTGCAGGCAAGAAAGTGGGAGTGATGCGTGGCACTGAGCCGGCATTCTATTTAAATCTGTTCTCCGTTTTCCACGGCTTGCCCTTTGAGAGCATTAGCAAGGTCAATTTGGGTCCGGATGAGCAGCTCAGGGCTTTGGAAAAGGGAGAAGTGGACGCGATCATAATATGGGAACCCATAGCGTCCAATGCTGCCCGGATCTTGGGGCCGAATGCCGTAGTCTGGGCCGGTCAAGGAAGACTCGCATCAGGATGGATGCTGTTGGCTACACCGGGGATCATATCAAAGAGGCCGGAGGCAATAAGACGCGTACTCTCCGGCCTGCTCTCGGCCGAGAGATTCATTTCGGAACATGAAGATGAGGCCAAGAGTATTGTCTCGCGACGGCTGAATGTTCAGAATCCAGGCACGGATTGGGACAAAAACGATTATAGAATCGGACTCAGTAGACAGTTCCTTTCGGCCATGGAACTTCGAGCCAGGTGGCTGGGAAAGGACAAGCCCGGATTTCGTGTTCCGAATCTCATCAATTCATTTCATTTTGATAGCCTGAAATCCATCGCCCCGGAAAGGATCACGATCATTCACTAGGATTTTAAGATGAGTATGAAAAGAAGAATCCAGCTAATATTCGCGGCCATATTGTTGATAGTCCTTGGTAGCGGCGCAATTAACGGATGGGGAGACAGATTTGTCGGCAGGGGCATAGAGCTTATGACAACCGATGCCGAGTTGCTCCGGACCACGTTCATGCTGAAAGTTCTTATGGAAGAATACGCCACTACCGGGGAGGAGCGTCCTTTATTTCAATGGCAAAAGCTGTATAAGGAATTGGGCGATTCCCTGAGAACAAAGACGTCTACTGGAGCTGACAGCGCTCTACTCAATCAACTAAATGCAAGCTACAAGGAAGTCGGCTCGCTCTTTTCCTCTTTGGTTAAGACCGAGGCCGCGGATGGCAAGCAAAACAAGGCAACTTCCGACGAATTCAGGAAACTCGCTAGACTGATGATAGTGAATCACCTGGAGCAGATGGTTTCGGACGCGCACCAATTGCATGATAGAACCGCCGCTTCAGCCGTGGCCGCACATCAATCGAGCGTTTATGTAAACGCAATTTTCTGTGCTTTTATGCTGGTCATGATAACAATAGGCCTATACATTATGAATCGGTCCATAATTCAACCTGTTCATAGCCTGGCCCAAGGAGCGGAAGTTATCGGGAACGGCAACTTCGATTATCGAATACAAGTTGACAGCAAGGACGAACTCGGAAACTTGGCCCGAATCTTTAACAATACCGCTGCCAAACTCAGAGGATTTTACGATGAGCTTCAGGATGAAATCCGAGTTCGAAAGCGCAAGGAGGCCGAACTGCTTCGCTCGAATAAAGACCTGGAGGAGTTCGCATTCATAGCCTCTCATGATTTACAGGAGCCGCTTCGCAACGTTTCCAGCACAATGCAACTTCTGGAGCAAGGATATAAAGGGAAGCTGGGCTCGGACGCGGATCAGCTCATCCACTACGCGGTAGATTCCGCAAAAACCATGAAGACATTGATTGACGATCTCCTGACCTATTCCCGGGTTAGCACCAGAGGGAAACTGTTCGAGAAGATCGATAGTGACAAAGTGTTAGTGTTGACTTTGGCTAATTTGGCTGCGACCATTACCGCTCGTTCAGCCGTAATCACACGTGATCCGCTTCCCGAAATATATGCTGATTCGACCCAATTGGCTCAGGTATTCTACAATCTAGTGCTAAATGGTATAAAATTCAACAAAAGCGAGCCCCCTGAAATCCATGTGTCTGCAAAGAAGGATGGGGACGAATGGGTATATTCCGTCAGAGATAACGGAATTGGAATAGACAATCGTTACATTGAAAGGGTTTTCGTAATATTCGAACGATTGCACAGGAGATCGGAATATGAGGGAACAGGCATGGGCCTGGCGATCACCAAGAAGATTGTGGAGCGTCATGGAGGCCGTATTTGGATTGAATCTGAGCTAGGCTCCGGCTCAATGATATCTTTCACCATTCCAAACAGTAAAATTGCGAATGAAAGCGAGGTTGAATCATTGTGATGAGACCCATAGAAATCCTGATAGTCGAAGATAATCCGGTGGACGTGCTGATGACGCGGGAAGCGCTCAAGAGCGGTCGAATCTTGAATCAACTAAGTGTGGCCGAGGATGGTGAGCAGGCGATGGATTTCCTGCTCCGCAGCGGGCAATATACGGAAGCGCCTCGGCCGGATATAATTCTACTGGACCTGAACTTGCCTAAGAAGGACGGCCGCGAGATCCTCGCTGAAATAAAGAATCATCCGGATTTACGATCCATTCCGGTCGTTGTTTTAACGACTTCTCAGGCGGAAGAGGATGTATTGCGAAGTTACGACTGCGGCGCCAATTGTTTCATCGTGAAGCCGGTGGACCTGGAACAATTCACTTCGACGATTCTGTCTCTTGAGGATTTCTGGTTTTCTATTGTGAAGCTGCCCGAGAAGTGACGAACCGGCAGGATAATGTGGGGGAGTGATTCATCACGCCCTGTTCTAGGGCGCAATGAATTGCGCCCCCGCAAAAACCATCTAAACCAACAGATATTTCCTTCTGATCTCTTCATTTTCCCTCAATTCTTCGATGGATCCATGGCACCTAATTGCGCCGTTATCAATTATGTATCCACGATTGCTCACTCGCAGAGCGGATTTTTGGTTCTGTTCCGCCAACAGCACCGTCAAGCTGGTGGCGTTCAAGGCCAATATTTGTTGTTCCAACATGTTCACTAGCCGCGCAGCGCATATGACACGGGCATGAGCGTGAGCAAAAGGTTGTGGTCCCGTAGGGACGCTGGCTCCATTGTCCCGCGTAAATGAAGAGTTTCAGTCTCTAGTCCATTTGAATTGCGCCAATGCCCTGCGTCGGGTATATTGAAACCGTTGTTTCCAGGTCGGATGCCGATTTCCTCGCATGTTTCCGGAGGCGCCGATGCAAGATAAGACAAAAACAAAGCAAGAACTCCTGTATGAGCTGGACGCATTGCGTCAAAAGCTTGCGAATTTCGAAATCAAGGAAACACAGGCCCGGACAACTGAGGAAGCCCTAGCCAAATCTGAAACAAGTTATCGAACTATTATCGAGACCATCGAGGAAGGCTATTACGAAATGGACAAGGCAGGAAACTTTACGTTTTTCAATGACCGTATGTGCGAAATACTCGCTTGCAGCAGGGACGAGCTTGTGGGGATGAACTATCGCCGGGTTGTCGATGATTACAATGCCAAGAAATCTCGTGAAGCATTCAACAAAGTGTATAACACCGGTAAAGCCACTGACCTGTTCGATTATGAAATTACCAGAAAAGACGGAACCAAGAGAAATCTCGAGTTATCGATCTCTTTGACAAAGAATTCGCGATCCGGTTTGCCCGTTTTTTTCGGCATAGCGCGAGACATCACTGATCGCAAAAAGGCCGAAGATGCTTTGCAAGAAGCGCACGACAAATTGGAAGCTCGCGTCAAGCAGCGAACAGCAGAACTTGTCGAGACAAATAAGAAGCTCAGAAGAGAAATCAAAGAGCGAAAGCTCGCCCAGGAAGCTCTGGCAGAATCTGAGGAGAAATACCGCCTGGTCGTGGAAAATGCCAATGAGGCTATCCTGATAGCTCAAGACGGGCTATTGAAGTTCGTCAACAGCAAAGCAAAGGAAATTATAGGGTATTCAGATCAGGAACTGACCTCCAGGCCGTTCACTGATTTTATTCATCCTGACGATAGAGAGCTGGTGATGCAGCGTTTTCAGCAGAGACTAAGCGGAGAGCCGGTACCTGAAATTTACCCTTTTCGAGCCGTTGATAGCGAGGGCAATGTTAAATGGGTCGAAATAAATGTGGTAACCGTAAATTGGAACGGCCGACCCGCCACATTGAATTTTATCGCTGATATTACTGCAAGAAAGAAAATGGAAGAGGAAGCCGTAAAAATCGATAAACTCGAATCTATTGGTCTACTTGCTGGTGGCATCGCCCATGATTTCAACAATACTTTGACTGCTATTCTCGGTAACATTTCGCTGGCAAGAAATGACTTGCAGCCGGAACACAGAGCCTTCGACAGATTGAGAGAGGCCGAAAGGGCTTGCTTAACGGCCCAGAGTCTTACGCAACAACTGCTCACTTTTTCTAAAGGAGGTTCGCCTATAAAGAAGATCGCGGACATTTCCAAAATCCTTACGGAATGTTGTGTTTTCTCATTGAGAGGCTCAAATGTGAGTTGCGAATTTGCCCTTCCGGACGATCTTTGGCCGGTGGAAATTGATGAAGGTCAAATCAGTCAAGTGATAAGTAACCTTGTTATTAACGCCGATCATGCCATGCCGCGAGGCGGCGTAATTGATGTCGAAGCCGGAAACGTCGTCGTAACGCGTGGCGAAGGCCTTCCTTTGCCGGATGGAAAGTACGTGAAGATTTCGGTGAAGGACTATGGTTCCGGAATGCCGAAGGAGTTTCTGCAAAGAATATTTGACCCCTATTTCACCACGAAACACAGAGGCAGCGGTTTGGGATTGGCCACCTCGTATTCGATCGTCAAGAATCACGGGGGATTGCTAACAGTCGAATCCGAATTGGGCTCCGGCTCTGTTTTACGCATCTATCTTCCCGCGTCGCAGCAAGCCAAAAGGCCTCCGGAGGACCTGGAAGAAAAGCCTCACGGCGGAAAGGGAAAGATCTTGTTTATGGATGATGAGGAATTGATAAGAGATTTGGCTTACGAAATATTATCGCTTCTGGGTTACGAAGTGATTTTGGTCCGCGACGGCAAAGAAGCCATCGTTTCGTACAAAGAGGCGCAAGAATCCTCAGATCCATTTGATGCGGTCATAATGGACTTGACCGTGCCGGGCGGTATGGGCGGCTACGAAGCCATGAACATATTGCTCAAGATCGATCCAAATGTACGGGCTATCGTGTCAAGCGGCTACTCGACAGATCCAATTATGGCGGACTACAAGAAATATGGTTTCAAAGGAATAGTGCCGAAGCCATATACGGTGAAAGATCTAGCTGAAATTCTGCATGAGGTGATGACGGAATGACTTTGCCAAACAGCGCCGTCGCATCTTTGCGGGCAAAGTCAATTTAACTGCTTACACACAATGCCCGGATAGGGCGGAAAGGCGGAGGGGACAAAATGGTGCGAATCATACTTGCTATTCTGGCCGTGTTCGTTGCGTGGTCCGCGTTGGATTTCATCATCCACGGAGTGATACTGGCGGCTCCGTACCAGGCGACCGCGCAGCTCTGGCGGCCGATGAATCAGATGAAAATGGGGGTGCTGCACGCTACCGTGCTGATTGCCGCCATTGTCTTTGTGATACTTTATGTGCGACTTATTTCTCCCAAGAATATTATCCGGGGCCTGGAATACGGTTTATTATTTGGGCTTGCCACAGGTGTCTCTATGGGTTTTGGGACATACTCAGTGATGCCGATTCCGCTGTACATGGCTATCGTCTGGCTCGTCGGCAGCATCGTTGAAACGGCCCTGGGCGGCGTCATCGTTGGAGCGATGATTAAGGAAGAATCGAGCGGTCTGAAGAGGTTCTTCAGCAGGTAGAAATTTTGTCCGAATATGTAATGTTGGCCATTTTGCTCGGAGCGCTCCTCCATGCCACTTGGAACGCTTTTGTCCGCTCCGCGTCTGACACGGTCTGGGATACCGCTATCGTTATGGGCGGAGCGGGTATTGTGGCCGGATGCTGGTTGCCGTTTGTGGCGCTTCCCGAAGTCGCGAGTTGGCCGTATTTGATAGCATCCGTTCTTATTCACCTAGGATATTTCACGTTTGTAGCATTGGCCTATCGACACGGTGAGCTTAGTTTCGCCTACCCGATCATGCGCGGAACCGCGCCGGCATTCTCCGCGGTCGCTGCGGCCTTCTTGTTAAATGAATCTCCGCCACTGCTGGGATGGATAGGGGTTCTTCTGATTTCCTTCGGAGTTCTTGTCCTCTCTCTCGACTCCTGGCGTTCAGGGTCATTGCAGATTTCTTCCTTACTATTCGCCCTTTCCAATGCCGGTGTGATCGTAATGTATACCATTGTAGACGGACAAGGGGCTCGGTTGTCCGGCGCCTCCTTGAGCTACACGGGTTGGCTGTTCTTCTTGACTGCCGTACTCGTGGTTCTTGCGGCCCTCGTGCTCCGGCCAGGCGCTGCGCGTACCTTTTCAAGATCGAATTTGATCACAGGTATAGTAGGTGGCGTGTGTATTGTGGGCTCGTACGGGATTGCTATTTGGGCCATGACGCGCGCTCCGATCGCTCTAGTCGCCGCTCTACGTGAAACTTCAGTGGTGTTTGCAATGCTCATCGCGGTCTACTTTCTCGGAGAACATATCAGCCGGCTGCGTCTGCTGTCAGCGTTAATGGTCACTGCCGGAGCCATCGCGATTAAGATTCTGTGATTTGACAAAATCCCCTGCCAAGGCTATACATAGTATAGCCGCAGGAGGATTTACATGGTTACAAAAGTGCAAAAATGGGGGAATAGCCAGGGTCTCCGACTTCCCAAGCAGGTGCTTGAGGATGCCCAAATTTCTGTTGGGGATGATGTCGATGTGACGACACAAGACGGCTTTATCGTCATTGCCCCCGTGAAAAGGGTTCGCGGTAAACGCAGCCTGCAAGACTTGGTTGCACTCATCCCGAAGGACTACGAACCTGCCGAAGTCGATTGGGGTGAACCTGTTGGCAAGGAAGCCTGGTAGATGGTCAACATTAAAACAGGCTTTACCGCAGAGGACGCAGAGGCTGCTTTCCGTCATTCCGGCGAAGGCCGGAATCCAGTGAGGCCAATTTTGTCGTCCTTCCATTTGGCATACACCATGTGTCATGGTTGCTTGGGCGCCACTGCTGGCTAGTCCAGCAGTGTTTCTTATGGAATTATCTGAATTTGCACTGCTGGGCGAGCCAGCAGTGGCGCCCGCTAATGAGAAATTGCATGACCTAGTTCCCGATCTGCGTAGAGACTATCTCTGGATCTCTGCTGAATTCTTTCTTCCTGGCGAACCTTAAATGCAAATGAGCGCATACGTTCCGAAGAAAGGTGACTATGTGGTGGTCAGCTTTGACCCGCAGTCAGGGCATGAACAGAAAGGTCGCCGACCTGCCCTTGTTGTCAGCAACGCCTTGTTCAACAAAAGCACCGGCCTTGCCATTGTTTGCCCAATCACCAAGACTGACCGTCACTTTCCGTTCCATGTGCCCATTGTAAATGATCCTGACCTGACGGGGTTCGTGATGGTCGAGCAGGTCAAATCCGTCGATTTTCGCGCACGAAAGGTCAAGCTGATCGGGAAGGCGTCCCCGAGCGTGCTCGAAGAAGTCTTGTCCATCCTTGACGCCTGTATTTTCTGACCTCATCGGCTCCTCACATAGCAGAAGAAACAAGTTAGGGGCTTGCCTATGCATTCCTCAGTTGCCACTCTCTTAGTAAAGTTTACGGATGTATTTCGGATGCCTCAACGGAGGTGGAAAATGGGAAATTCAAAACTATATGGGATCGGGCTCTTACTGGGGCTACTTCTGATAACGATGCCGACAGCCATCGTGAATGCGGCAAATGACGATGCATTCATAAGCGCGGCTTGTAACGGTCAGACGGAAGTCATGCAATTACTCCTGAATGATGGAGTGAATGTTAATGCGAAAAGCCCCAAAGGAATAACGCCTCTAATGTGCGCAGCGGCTTTCGGCCGCAAGGATGCCGTGCAATTCTTGCTCAATGAAAGAGCGGATGTAAACGCAGTCGATGAAACGGGTGAAACGGCGCTGCTTAAGGCTGCGTGCAAGGGCCACACTGACGTCATGAATCTTCTTTTCGACAATCGCGCCGAGGCGGATACGGCTCAGCAAGCCGGCATAACACCGTTAATGTGCGCGGCGTTTCATGGAAACAAAGATTCGGTGGAACTCCTTATCGAAAAGGGAGCGGCAATCAACGCCGTTGACGGGACCGGTGAAACAGCGCTGCTTAAAGCCGCATGCAAGGGTAATCTTGATATAATCAATACGCTTCTGGAACATCAGGCGGAACCAACTATGCGTACGAGTGGGGGAATCAGCCCTTTGCAATGCGCAGCCGCTAACGGGCACGTGGATGCTGTGAAAACGCTAGTTGGAAACGTAAGGCTGTAACTACTCTGCGCCGGACCTGAATCACCCGAAGCGCCTGAACTTGATAGCCTGCGAGTAGGGGCGACCGACGAGTCGCCCTCTCTCAGCTTGTCAAAAATTCTCCTGCTAATAATTGCCCCCGTACCCTGCCAGGTGTGGCTGAATATGACTATCCGCGCGGTTCGGATCTTTTTGACTCTCCTTAGTTAAGCATATAATATTGTATTTTGAATTAAACCCGCGTAGCCACTTTGAGCTTTAACCCTGGCCAGTCTTCGCTAAAGGATGAGCAATGCAAAACGGGCAAGAAGCCAACGGACTTCGCAAGAAACTGGACGAGCTGCGAAGGCGACTGGCTGAGATTGAATCGGCAAGTCTATCCTTCAAGCAAGCGGACTTGGCATTACGCGATGATCAGAAGCGCTACTTCGAACTGGTCGACAAAGCAAGCGACGCCATATATATGACCGATGCCGAAGGTTTCTTTACCCTGGTCAATCCGGCGGCATTACGAATTACCGGTTATTCTGAAGAAGAAATCATTGGCAAGCATTATTTGGAATTGGTTCATCCTCTTTATAAGGAGAGCGTGGAAGAATTCTACAGAACACAATTTGCCGACCGCTCTCCCGATACCTATTCCGAGATTCCTATACTGACCAAGCAAGGTGAAATAGTCTGGCTGGGCCAGAACGTGCAAATAGAAATGGACGGCGACTTGGTGGTCGGGTTTCGGTCGATTTGCCGAGATATCACCCAACGCAAAAGAGCTGAGCTGAGGATGTTCAAGAGTGAAAGGCGTTTCAGACTTCTGACTGAGAACGCGCCTTTCGGATTGTCCGTAATGGGAAGCGACAGGCGATTCCATTATTTCAATCCCAAATTTACGGAGATTTTCGGCTACACGCTTGAGGACTTGCCCGACAAGAAGACATGGTTTGAGAAAGCTTATCCCGACCAAAAATACCGAAGCAAAGTCGTAGCCGTTTGGGAAACCGATTCGGTTGGGGAAGCCGGCGAGGCCCCTCCACGAGTATTTACAGTCAGATGCAAGGATGAAAGCGACAAAATAGTTCAATTCCGGGCCGTGGTGATGGAACACGGCGCACAGATCCTCACGTATGAGGATATAACACTCCAGGCAAAGAACGAACAGGCGCTCCAGGAAAGCGAACAGAAATATCGCACTCTGTTTGAATCCGCTAATGACGCGATTTTTCTAGTGAAGGGGGAAGACTTCGTAGATTGTAACGCTCGCGCCCAGGAAATGTTCGGTTGCACGAAAGACTCAATAGTAAGAGAAACTATTCATCGTTTTTCAGTGGAACGCCAACGCGATGGTTCCATCTCTCGAGACAAGGCCCAAGAATTTTTGAAGGTCGCCGCAGCCGGGGAAAAGCAGATCTTCGAATGGCAATTTCGTCGATATGACGGCTCAGTTTTTGATACTGAAGTGAGCTTGAGCCGCATGGAGCTTGCTGGAGAAACGCTTGTTTTGGCGATAGTGAGAAACGTGACCGAGCGACTGCACGCTCAGGCAGCTCTCAAAGAGCACGAGCAGATGCTGCATAACATCCTGGCCGCTTCTCCGGTAGGGATATGCAGGTTGGAAGAGAGGCAGATCAGTTGGGTCAATGACGCGATGATCAAAATGTTCAGATATGACTCCGCTGAAGAGTTCTTTAACAAGAGCACTAAAGAGCTATACGCCACTGAGGAAGAATACCGGCGAGTCGGAGAGATTTTGTATGAAAGCTTCAGGAGCGGCGCCGAAGCGGAATCCTATGCGAAATTCCTCCGAAAAGATGGCTCTGTTTTTGACGGGCATGTAAGGATCAGTTCGCCGGATCCTGCTGATCCACAAAAAGGCGCTATAGCCGCGTTCTCTGATCTGTCCCGTTTGAGACAGGCCGAAATGGCCCTGGATGAATCGGAACAACGTTATCGTCGTCTGGTGGAGCAAGTGCCGGATATTATCTTTTCGTTGGATAAAGCCGGTCGATTTACTTTCGTGAATGCGCAAATCGAGAAATTCCTCGGATATCCCGTCTCGCAGATGATAAACACTTGTTTGTGGGACTATACGGCAGCGGAATACAAGTCACTTGCGGAAACGGTCCTCAAACTGGGCCCTGAAGCGGTATGGGATGAAGAATTTGGAGTTCTTGACTCACAAGGCGCCGGGAAATGGGTGCGGGTCAGGTGTCAGGCATCGTCTGACGAGAATGGCCGCGCCGTAGGATACGAAGGGGTAATGATGGATCGGACCATCAGAAAGGCCCTGGAAGAAGAACTTCGAGCGTCAAGGGAAGCATTGGTGGCCAAAATTAAGATCATCGACGACCTGTACGCGCACCTTATTCAGTCAGGGAAGTCAAAAGCCATTGCCGAGCATACCGCTGAAGTGGCCCACGAGCTAAGACAACCCCTGGCCATTATAGGCGGGTTCGCCCGCCGGATGGCCAAGCAGTTGGAAGAAAGCGCCTCACTGGATCCAATACGCCAGAGCGAGTGCTTCCATATTATTATCAGCGAAGTTCAGCGATTGGAAAAGATCCTCGGCGCGCTAATAGATTTCACGAGGCGTGACATCATTCAAACGGAAACGATTAATCCTAACGACCTTATACGGGAAGTCCTGACGGTTCACCGAGAGCGATTAAGAGACAATAATATTCGGCTCGAAACTCATTTCGAAGATCACTTGGGTAAAGTGGCGGTTGACCCGAACCGTTTCGAACATGTGCTTAGAAATCTTTTATCGAACGCCATCGAAGCTTCGCCTCCGGGCGGAGTTATACGGATCGACACCGGGATATTCTTTCCAAGTGACAAGGCGTCGCGGACAGGCGAGCTGACAGCGAAGCAATATTTTGAGCTAAGAATCCGAAACGGCGGACGCGTAATCCCAACGGAAGAAATTGAGAAATTTTTCGATCCGTTCTACACGACCAAGGAGTACGGGATCGGTATCGGTTTGACTCTATGCAAGAAAATAGTCGAAGAGCACAATGGTTCAATTTCAGCCAAATCGGACTCGGAAGGGACTTTGTTTACCGTATGGTTGCCTTTGAGGGTTACGGAGCCTGTTCGGAAAGATTCTTCGCCAACTTAGGCTTGACATATTGTGGATTTACAACTATTTTTGAGATGTTGGCAGTCGGATGTGAAGATGGATCAGACTGTCTGATTAATTTATTGATTTTATGTCTGTTTTCAATTATATTCCTTGCGAAACGGCCGAATTCTCGAATCGTACTAGGGAGATTCATTGGATTACAAGCCTTTTCAGTTGGTTCTAATCACCCTTTTCATCAGCGTAGGGCCTGCGCTTGCCATGGATACCCTGCAATCCGGTAATTCCATGCAGGAAATGGTAAAACGAATTGGCTCCGGGAAGCCTGTTGTGCCCCAGTGGCAACCGCAGCCGGTTCCGAGCCCCGCGAAACGTCATGTCGCCACACCGGCTAAAGCCCAGGCCAATCGACCACATCAATCAAAGGTCAGCGCCGTTGGATCGATTGCCACGAGACCTGCTGCGGCCCTGGTATCGAGTCCTCCGAAAAACGGAGCGCCTCAGCGACCGGCCTTGCCGAATCAAAAGGGGATGTTGGCTTCCAAACCACCGTTACCGGTTCAGGCGTCTTCCCCTGCAAATCATTTAAAAGCTCCGTCCGTGCAGGCAGCGCGTAAAGGCAGGTTCAATTCGTATGGCCCGAGAGTCAAGGCCAAGGCCATGATGTGTGTGGATTGCTCGTCGAACAAAGTCGTGTTAGCGGACAACACCTCAGAGCCGCTCCCGATAGCGAGTATTACCAAGCTCCTCACGGCCATGGTGGTAATTGATGAAATGGACCTGGAACGAATCTTGGAAGTTCCGTCCGACATAACTGAGGTCGAGCAACATAAGGTCGGTATTCGACCCGGCGACATGTTCACTGTACGTGATCTTTTGCATGGGATGCTAATAGAGTCAGGAAACGATTGCGCTGAAGCGCTGGCGCGAGCATACCCTAAGGGTGGCCGAGCAGGTTTCATGGCTAGAATGAAAAGTAGGGCGGCCGAAATCGGCGCAAGTCGGATCAGCCTTTATACGCCCAGCGGGCTCGACATGAAAATGGCGCTCGGAAGGAAGAACGGCAGGACAATGGAAGCCCGGAAACCGAATACGGCCAGCGCTGAGGACGTAGCGAAGATCGCCCGCCATGCCTTTGAGTATCCTCTTATACGATCAATCGCCCAAATGAAAACTTACACCATGCGGACACGCAATCCGGTCCCGCGCGATTACCGCTTGGCAAATAATGACAAACTGCTTCACAAGAATCTTCCGATAGAAGGCGCAAAGACCGGCTACACCAACAAGGCCGGCCGATGCATTGTAGCTATGTTTAAGGATAACCAAAAAGAACACGTGGTCGTAGTCCTAAACAGCCCCCATCATTTCAGAGCCGCAGAGAAAATCTACCGGTGGGCCTGCAAAGCCCTGTAAGAGGGAAAAGATTTTAGGGGAACCTTCTTGCAAGACGGTTCCCCCCAAAAACCCCCCTTCAAGAACTCCTAAATGTGTAGGGACGAATACCAATGCGCCTTCTAACAGATGACACGAATTCGATTTCCAATGGTAAGATAGCAGCGACTGTAAGGGCAGACCTGCGCGTCTGCCCTTTCCCTGGGCGCACACGCAGGCGCCACCCTACCAAAGACATGTCGGTTCTTTGAGTTCGAGATGGTATCAGATCTCCTCGGTCTTCGTGTGCGGCCAGGCAAACTATTCGTTGGCTCCCAGCCTCGTCGCAGCGAATGGGAGTTTTCGGAAAGAGGGTCCAGTCCCGCGGGACGCGGGATTTTGCAAAAAGAGTTTTTCTCCTGGTTATCTTCTTTCAGAAAGACTGTTTGCCCACCAGACAATCACATATTGCCCAGGAGAACCTTCTCCGGCTCATGTTCTTCTCCCACAACATCCCTCGCCGCCCCCGATTGCATCAACCGGCCGCCGTCGATTACAATCACTCTATCCGCGCAACGCGCTGCGGATACCCGGTGTGAAATAAAGACTACTGTCATTTTCCCGCGCAGACCTTCCAGGGCGTCCAGAATGCGCTTTTCGTTTTCTCGATCCAACTGACTAGTGGCCTCATCGAGGAGCAGCAGCGTCGGTTTCCTTAGTAAAGCTCGCGCCAGGGCAATCCTCTGGCGCTCACCACCGGAAATCCTTGCGCCCCGATCACCGACAATCGTTTCCAGTCCTTCCGGCAGCCGAGACACGAAACCATCGGCAGCGGCAAGGCGCAGAGCATCCCAGAGGTCTTCTTCCTGGGCCTCCGGCCGAACCCAAAGCAGGTTCTCTCTAATTGTTTCGTGGAATAATACGCTTTCCTGAGGCACATAGCCCACGGAACGACGCCAGGCATGGATCAGGTCCCCTTTCAATGGCTTGCCATCGATGAGAATGACTCCTTCGTCCGGCTTGAGCAACCCTATGAGCATGTCAGCGAGCGTGCTTTTCCCTCCGCCCGACGGGCCAAGAATGACGGTGGTGCAAAATGCGGGGAAAACCAGGTCCAGGTGATCCAAAGCCAAGTGTCCTTCGTTCTTGTGATATCGAAATGACACCTGCTGAAACTCCACAGCGTTTGTGAGAGACAGTGGAACTATGTCCTCGCTTGTCGGCGGCTCTTGCGCGGACCGGAACCTTTCCAACATGTCCGTCACGGCCTTGAACGCAGGCAGCATGTTGAGGGTCCCTTGCCAGGTCCTTTGCATCCAGGAAAACTGTGGAATGAGACTCCCGAAGAGGTACACGATAATCAGCAGCTTGCCGGCAGGCATCCGCAGCATCTCAACAGCGACATAGAAAAACATACAGAGCACCAGGACCCCGCCGACGTCATAATACATTTGAGTTACGGACAGGATGCCCGCGTAACGATTGGCCTGTTGCTCCAACTCGCCGCTCAAGGAACAGAAACTTTGCACGTGCCGAGATTCCGCTCCGAAGCTCTTGGCTACCTTCATTCCTCCGAGGTGCTCCATCAGGACCCCGAATAAAGCGCTCATAGTGCCGCGCCATTCTTCACCCAGGCGATATGATTGTCTG
>Ga0172371_10005189_pt1 | contig 19419 bp, 8 predicted proteins | sample Lak12m_FD_114543 | JGI IMG/M metagenome (GOLD analysis project Ga0172371, IMG submission 114543) | Freshwater microbial communities from Kabuno Bay, South-Kivu, Congo - kab_022012_12m | ecosystem: Environmental > Aquatic > Freshwater > Lake | place: Democratic Republic of the Congo: South-Kivu... | reverse complement strand
GGACTTCCACTTCCGGCGGCCTTCGCTTCATCTTCGGGCTGTGCTCCGTGCTGCTGCCACTGGGAGCAATGTAGCACGGCGTCAAAATAATGCAAACTTATTTCAAGGACAGTAGACTAGCCTAGGGCACCTCGTGGGGACGTGCCCGCACGGCGCCGTTGGGAAGCAGACTGTGTTGTCTGAGGCAGTCTCGTTGCGCGGCCTGGCCTGTGCCAGGGAACTCGGGAGGACGTGGCGATGAAGGGACATGTGATGGGACGGGCGGTGCTGGTCCTGGGGGCCGCGGTGGCGGTGTCCTGTTCCTGGGCGGCGGAGGTCGCACGCGCCCGCGTGACCTCTACGGCCACGGGCATGCGAGTGCAACTGACTGCAGGCCAACCGCAGTTCGAGACGTCGTCTCCAGGCAACCAGCGTCTGGTGGTGCCCGGACTGGCCAGCGCCGGCGTCACGGGCGCCCCGGAGCTCCCCGGCAGGCTGGTCCGTATCGCCCTGCCGATCGATACCCGCCTCAGTACCGTCGCCTGCACGGTCCAACCGGTGCCCATGACCCCCCTGCGCGGACGCCACGCGCTGTCCCCGGCACCCATGGCAGCGGCCAGCGTGAACGGTGAGTTCAGACGGGCGATGCCCGGCCTCAAACTGGCCAACGGCAAGGATATGAGCGTTTACGGCACCAACGCCTACTACGACCCCGAGGTCTGTACCTTTCTGGGCGTCCAGCAGATGGGCCGCTGGAAGATCGCCGAGGTGTACTACAGCCCGTTTGACTACAACCCCGTGACCGGGTCTGTCCGCGTCGCCGGCGTGGTCACCTTCGACCTGAGCTACAAGGGGGCTGACCCTCTCCCTGCCGACCTGGCGGGACGCACCTCATGGGACGCCGCCGCGAGCGGGATGCTGGACAACTACGGGGACCCCGCCCTGGGCTACACGCAGACAGAGGCCCCTGGGGCCAAGGGCACCGGCGACTACGTGATCATCACCACCTCGGCCATCCAGGCCGGTTCCACGCAACTGGCCAACTTCGTCACCCACAAACAGGGCCGGGGGTTCGGGGTGCAGGTGGTGACCGAGGGGACCTGGGGCGGCGGCACCGGCGATACGGCCGCCCAGAACCTGCGCTCCTATCTTCAGTCTGTGTATGCCGGCTGGAGCACGGACTATGTCCTGCTCATCGGCAACCCCGACCCGTCCACGGGCAATGTGCCCATGAAGATGACCTGGCCACGCAGCCTCGAGACCTCGGACCGGCAGTCGCCCACCGACTACTACTATGCCGACCTGACCAGCAACTGGAATGGTGACGGCGACGGGCTCTTTGGCGAGTGGGGTACGGGCCAGGACTTCACCTCCAAGCCGCTGCACGAGGTCTATGTCGGCCGCATCCCGGTCTATGGCACCTCCTACACGGCCCTCGACACTATCCTCGCCAAGACCATCACCTACGAGAACGCCACCACCATCGCCTGGCGCAAGAACGCGCTCCTGCCGATGGCCATCAGCAACTACGCCAACGAAGACGCTTCCGGGGACCAGCGCTGCTCGGGGTACAAGCTGGCGGAGTACCTCGTCAACGATCTGCTCTCGGGAGCGAGCTTCGGTTACTGGCGGCTCTACGAGGAGGCAGGGCTCACACCCGTCACCGCCACACACGACCAGGCGCTGACCGAGGCCAATGTCCGCAACCGCTGGGCCGCAAATACCTACGGCATCGTGGACTGGTGGGGGCACGGCAGCTCGACAGCCGCGTCCCGGAAGTACTGGGCTGCCGACAGCAACAGCAACGGGGTCCCTGAGGCCGGCGAGATGACCTGGACCGACTTCTTCAACTCCGGCGATCCCGCGTCGCTGGACGACACGCATCCATCGGTGGTGTGCCAGGTCTCGTGCAACAATGGCTACCCCGAGGTCACCAACAACCTGGGCTACTCCCTCCTGGCCAAGGGCGCCATCGGCACGTACTGCGGCACCCGGGTCACCTGGTACGCGGTCTGCGAGTACTACCCCTCGCTAGGGGGAACCTACGGCGAGAACGCCTCCTACGCCTACTACTCCACCAAGCGCTTCCTCGAGAACCAGTACACGGAATCCACCGGGATGGCCCTGCAGTGGTGCCGGGAGAACCTCGGAACAAGCTGGGGCGGCACCAGTTGGATGAACTGCACAGACTTCAACCTCTACGGCGATCCCGCCGTCATCCCCTACAGCTTCCCGCCAGAGATCGATGTTCTGGGCAACGGCGTCAGCATCACCGACGGCGACGCGACGCCAAGCGCCGCGGATCACACCGACTTCGGCTCGGTCACCCAGGGCATGCCAGCCGTCTCCAGGACCTACACCGTCCGGAACCACGGCGGCGCGAACCTGACCCTTGGGACCCCAACGGTCCCGGCCCATTTCAGCGTCTCCGAGCCCCTGGACGCTACCCTCGCTCCGGGGACCTCCGACACCTTCACCGTGACCCTGAGCACGGCCACCGCCGGCACCTTCACCGGCGACGTGAGCGTCAGCACCAACGACAGCGACGAGAACCCCTACAACTTCCGCATCACGGGCACGGTCATCTCGCCCTGTGAGATCAAGGTCGAGGGCAATGGTCAGGACATCGCCGACGGCGAGACCACGGCGACCTTCGCCGAGGACACCAGTTTCGGCACGGTCAACCAGGGCGCCGCCGTGGTCCAGAGAACCTATACAGTCCGCAATCTGGGCGGTTCGGCCCTGACCACCGGGGCCGTATCGCTGCCGGCGGGCTTCACGCTCTTCGAGGGCTTGTCGGCAAGCATCGCTGGGGGTGGCTCGGACACCTTCACCGTGGAGATGGGGACCGGGACGCCCGGCGTCTTCAGCGGCCAGGTGAGTATCCCGAACAACGACAGCGACGAGAACCCCTTCAACTTCGCCATCGCGGGGGCCGTGCTCTCGCCGCCCGAGATCGAGGTCACCGGCAACGGCCTCCCCATCGCCGATGGCGACGCCAGTCCGACCCCGGCAGACGGCACCGACTTCGGCCCGGCGAACCAGGGCGCGCCAGCGGTCCAGACAACCTTCGTGGTCAGGAACCTGGGCGGCCAGACCCTGACCGTCGGCGGCGTGTCGCTGCCTGCGGGGTACGTGCTGACCGACCCGCTGGCCGGCAGCCTGCCCGGCGGCGCGGCGGACGCGTTCACCGTGGCACTCCCGACGGGAACGCCCGGGCTGTTCAGCGGCCAGATCAGCTTCACCAACAACGATGCCAACGGGGGTGACGGGGTCGAGAGCCCCTTCAACTTCAGCATCACAGGACGGGTCCTGTCTTACCCCGAGGTCGAGGTTCGTGGCAACGGCCTGGTCATCGCCGACGGCGACACGACCCCCAGTGCCGCTGACGACACCGATTTCGGCGCGGTGAACCAGGGCGCCACGGCGGTGACGAGGACCTACACGGTGCGGAACCTGGGCCAGCAGACCCTGACCCTCGGGGCGGTCTCGGTGCCTGCCGGCTTCATGGTGGCCGAACCGCTGGCCGGCAGCCTCGGCAGCGGCGGCACGGACACCTTCACCGTGCGGCTACCGACGACGACCGCCGGGACCTTCAGCGGCGAGGCCAGCTTCGCCACCAACGACGGTGACGAGGACCCGACGAGCTTCGCCATCGCCGGCCAGGTCCTCTCGCCGCCCGAGATCGAGGTCACCGGCAACGGTCTGGTCATCGCCGATGGCGACGCGACCCCGGCTACTGCCGACGATACCGACTTCGGCACCCTCAACCAGGGCGGGGCCGCGGTGGCCAGGACGTACACCGTGAGGAACCTCGGAGACCAGACCCTGACCCTGGGGGCGGTCTCCGTGCCGGCCGGATACACGCTCACCGAGCCGTTGGCTGGCAGTCTGGCCGGTGGCGCGGCGGACACCTTCACCGTGACCCTGGGCACGGGCACGGCGGGCACCTTCGCCGGCGACGTCAGCGTCAGCACCAACGACGCCGATGGGGGTGACGGGGTCGAGGACCCGTTCAACCTCGCCATCACCGGTCGCGTTCTGTCGCTGCCGGAGGTCGAGGTCCGCGGCAACGGCCTCGTGATCGCCGATGGCGACTCGAGCCCGGACCTCGCGGACGACACCGACTTCGGCGCGGTGAACCAGGGCGCGCCGGCGGTGTTCAGGACGTACACGGTGACGAACGTCGGCGAACAGACGCTCCTCCTGGGGCCTGTGGGTGTGAGCGGCGCCTTCACCCTCACGGAACCCCTGGTGGCCAGCCTGGCCGGCGGCGCCTCCGACACCTTCACGGTCAAGCTGGAGACGGCGACCGCGGGAGTCTTCCCGGGCGGCATCCTGTTCGGCAACAACGACGCGGATGGCGGCGACGGCGTCGAGGACCCGTTCAACTATCGTATCCTGGGCCGGGTCACGGTACCCGAGATGGACGTCTACGGCCTGGGCCTCGCGATCGCCAGTGGCGACATGGCACCCCGTCCGGAGGACGACACGGACTTCGGCGCCGGCGACGTGGGGGGTGCCGGGGGCGTGGCGCACACGTTCACCGTGCAGGACCCCGGGACCGGTGCGCTCAGCCTCTACGGCTCGCCCGCGGTCCTGGTCGAGGGTCCCGATCCGGGTGACTTCAGCGTCACCGTGCAGCCGAGCTCACCCGTAGCCGCCGGCGCCAGTACCTCCTTCGAAGTCACCTTCGCCCCCTTGGTCACCGGCCTGCGCCGCGCCGTCGTCAGGATCGCCAATGACGACCCCGACGAGGACCCGTATGAGTTCGCCGTCCAGGGCACCGGCTATGTCAACCAGCCCATTGCCAGCTTCACGGCCGCGCCGCGCCGGGCTGCCTGCGGTGAGGTCGTCACCTTCAACGCCTCGGCTTCGTCCATCGATCGGCCCGACCGCAACATCGCGCGGTACGAGTGGGACTTCGACTCCGATGGCGTCTACGAGGAAAGCAACCCGGGGCCGATCACGACCCACGCCTTCACCCAGTTCGGGGTCTACCCGGTGACGCTGAGAGTGGTCGACAACAACCTCCCACCCAGGACGGACACCGCGGTGGTCGTCGTGGTGGTGGACCAGGGCAACCAGGCGCCGGTGGCGGCGGCGGGTGGACCCTACGTCGTCACGCAGGGCTCGGACCTGGCCCTGGACGGCAGCGGTTCGGCCGACCCCGATACCGGCTGCGGGGACTCGATCACCCAGTACGAGTGGGACCTCGAGTGCGATGGCATCTACGAGGACATCGGCGTCAGCCCGACCGTGCCCTGGGCGGCCCTCTCAGGCCTGCCGGTCGGGGTCCCGGTGCCAGTGTGCCTGCGGGTGACGGATGAGTTCGGCTTCACGGGCGCGGACGGGACGACGATCACGGTGACCGCCGACGTCGCCCTGAAGGTGATGTCCGACCCGGAGATCAACGTCCCCATCGCGGGAACGCACCCCGGCACGACCGAGTACTCGCAGGCCCTGGCCAGCGGCACCGCGGTGGAACTGACGGCTCCATGGCAGCATGCCGGCCAGCAGTTCCTGCGCTGGAAGGACCCTGCGGCTGCGACGCTCTCCTCTGCGGCGACCTATGCCTTTACCATCACCGGGAATACCGTCGTGATCGCGGAGTACGGCGCCGTGACGGAGTTCTACGTTGACGACGATGGCAACGACGCCAGTCCGGGCACCTCACCGGCAGCGCCGATGCAGCACTTGCAGGCCCTGCTGGACCGCTACCCGGACATCGGCGCCGGCTGCACGGTGTACCTGGCGGCGGGACTCTACCTCGAGAACGTCGTGGTCGGGGGCAACCACGGCGGCCTGACCGTCGCGGGGGTTAGCGACGAGGCCGACCCGGCCATCGCCACACACCTCGTCGGCCAGGGCGGTGCCGCCAACCTGGATGTGTTGCTGGTCACGGCCAGTGGCACCGACGCGGCCCATCCCACCACGGTCCGGAGTCTGCGGGTGAGCAGCCCCGACGGTCTGGACGCCGGGCCGCTCTACGGCGGCATCACCCTGGATGCGACCCCTGGGGCCAAAGGCTCGAAGCCGCCGCCTGCCAACGGCCTGGTGCAGTTCGTGCGCCTGGAGGACCTGACGGTGACGGGCGTCACCGGCGACGGGGCCGGCTGCGGCATCCTGATCACCGGCTCCTCGGCCTCGCGGGACTCGGTCAGCGACGTCGCGGTGGCCGGTTGCCGGTTGCTCGCCAATGACCATGCCGGGCTTCTGGTCACCGACGTGAGGCTGGCCCGCCTGGGCATCGGCGCCGACGGCGGCGGCCGGAGTTGCCTCTTCCTGGCCAACGGTGGCTCGGGGCTGTTCCTGCTGGGCGACCCATCCATGCTCAAGGACCTGGCCCAGTTCTCCGAGCTTGGCCTGTGCGCGACGACCTTCTGCGACAACGCTCCTTACGACATCGAGCTGTGCTGTGCCGGCGTGGATATCGACGCCACCCAGCAGGTCGCCTTCGTCGGCTGCACTAGCCTGGCGGAGGTCGAGGCGTGTCTCTGGCACCAGGTCGACGACCCCCTGCTGGGGCTGATCAGCGTGGCCCTGCCGAGTTTCACCGGGAACCGGCTGAGCTGGGACCGCTCGACGTATCAGTTCACTTTCAACGGCGCTCACCTCCTCTCCGGCACTCAGTGGTGTGCCCTTGGAACGCCCTCGGGAGCCCAGGCGCAGATCCGGGTGTTGCCCGGCACGGGCACCGCCACAGCCACGGTACTGGCCATCGACCTGACGGGCGGCGACCACAGCGACGCGATTCCCGTGACCGTCAACAACGGCCTGTGCTACCGCTGGTATCTCAGGGGAACGGCGCTGACCCGTCTGTCGGAGGTCTCCACCCTGGGCGGCAGCCAGCAGATCGCGACCTACGACGCGGCCCTGAACCGCACGACCTACGGCCGTACCGCCAAGTCAGGCCTCTGGCTGCTGGCCCACGACGTCTTCTCGTGGGACCGGTTGCTCCTGGCCATCGTGCCGCCCGCGCCCTGACGCAGGCGGCAAGCGTCGGGCGGCGGCGCAGGGGGCGGCGTCCAGGCGCCGCAGCGCCTCGCCCGTGACGCGGAACACGGTCCACTGGTTCATGGGCTGGGCGCCGAGGCCCTTGTAGAAGCGGATGGCCTTCTCGTTCCAGTCCAGCACGGACCACTCCAGTCGCCCGCAGCCGCGCGCGGTGGCGATCCGCGCCAGGTGCACGAGCAGCGCTCGGCCGATGCCCTGGCCACGGCTGGCAGGCCGCACGTAGAGGTCCTCCAGGTAGAGACCGGGCCGGCCCAGGAAGGTCGAGAAGCTCGGGAAGAAGATGGCGTAGCCCACGGGCGTTCCGTCCGCGCCGCAGGCCAGGAGGGCCTCGGCCACCCGCGATGCCCCGAAGAGCCACTGCCGCAGGCCCTCCTCGGTGGCCGCCACCTGGTCGAGCAGCTTCTCGAACTCGGCCAGTTCCCGAATCATGGCCAGAATGGCGGGGGTGTCGCTCGCCGTGGCCGGACGGATCACGATGGCGGGGTGGGTCGTGGGGGCGTGGGCCATGGGTGACAGCTCTCCGGGAAACCGCAGCGGCACGCTGGACGGCCGGTCCGCGACCGTCCCGAACGACGGCGGGCAATGTAGCATCGCAGTCCCGCCGCGGCAGTGCGCCCGCACTGGACGCCCGGCACACTCGGCATCATGGTGAGGGACCGACGGCCGTGTCGAACCCGGCCGTGACAAGGATGGGCAGCCACCCGGCGCCCGACAGCGCCACCGCGGCAGTGGAGACACAGACGATGCCTTTCCAGCCCGACAGCCGACACTTCGGGGACGTAATGAGGAACCGCCGGCCGCGGCGGCTGCCGCTCTACGAGCATATCATCAGCCCCAACGTCATGGAGAAGGTGCTTGGGGTGCGCTTCGCCGAACAGCTCACCGGCAGCCCCGCGGACATCGCCGAGTTCTTCCGCCAGTACTGCCGCTTCTTCCTCGAGATGACCTACGACACGGTCTCCTATGAGGTCTGCATCGGCGGCTTCCTGCCAGGCAAGACGGCCCTCTGCGGCGGCAAGGGCCCCATCCAGACGCGCGCCGACTTCGAGGCCTATCCCTGGCCGGACGTCCCCAAGGCCTATTGGGCCTATGCCACGCCCCGCCTCGACGCCCTGGTCGCGGCGCTGCCGCCGGGCATGGAAGCCGTGGGCGGCGTAGGCAACGGCCTGTTCGAGCTGGCAGAGAGCCTGGTGGGACTGGAGTACCTGCCGTTCATGGAGATGGACGACCCGTCGCTGTATGCCGACCTGTACCGGCGGATCGGCGACCTGATGGTGGAGATATGGTCCGCATTCCTGCCGCGCTACGGCCGCTTCTTCGCCGCCTGCCGCATGGGCGACGACCTGGGCTTCAAGTCCTCGCTGCTCACCCACCCGCAGACGGTCCGCGGGCACATCATCCCCCAGTACCGGCGCCTCATCGCCGCGGCGCATGCCGCCGGCAGGCCCTTCCTCTGGCACTCCTGTGGCTGCATCTTCGAGGTCATGGAGGACGCCATCGCCGCCGGCATCGACGCCAAGCACTCGAACGAGGACACGATTGCCCCTTTCGACCGCTGGATCGAGCTCTACGGCAGCCGCATCGGCCTGCTGGGCGGCTTTGACATGGACTTCCTCTGCCAGAGGACCGCCGACGACATCCGCACCGCCGCCCGTGAACAGGGCCGCCGTTTCCGCGCGGCCGCCTGTGGGTACGCCCTCGGTTCGGGGAACTCCATCACCGACTACATGCCGGTCGAGAACTACCTGGCGATGGTCGAGAGCGCGCAGCGCATCCGCGCGGAGGACGGGGCCTGATACCCCGCGTACGCCAGCCGTAGAGCCATGCTGGAGCGGCCGCGGCCCCAGGGGCGAACACCCCCGCGGCCAGTGCTCCCGCGGCCGCGGGATCGTGGGCGTTCCCCTCCCGTGGGGGACGCGGAGACCGCACGACCGTTGGCTGGGACCTGGCCATGGCTCTACGGCAGACGTGAGATGGGTATGATACCGCCGGCGCACCAACCGTCCTGCAGGCAACCTGGAGACGCTGACGATGGACTGGCGACGCGCACGAGGAGTCACGGGTACCATGGTGACGGGAACACTTCTGGCGACCGGCGCCGCGGCGCTGGCAGCAGAGACCGACAGCATACGGGTGGTCAGGACCATCGTGGCCGAGGCCCCGGGGGGCCTCTACGTCGGCAACCGCCCGCCGCTGCAGCCCAGCCCGCTGCTCAAGCTCCCCATCGGCAGCATCGTCCCCCGGGGCTGGCTGCGACAGCATCTCGAACTCGAGAGGAAGGGCATGACGGGCCGATTGAAGGAGATCTCGCCCTGGCTCGACTTCGCCAAGAGCGCCTGGACCGACCGCGAAGGGAACGGCAAGATGGGCTGGGAGGAGATGCCCTACTGGCTCAAGGGCTATGGCGACCTGGGCTATGTGCTGAAGGACGAGGCGGTGGCCGCGGAGGCCAGGGGCTGGATCGAGGCGGCCATGGCCTCGCAGCGCGAGGACGGTTGGTTCGGTCCCCGCGACCTGCTTACGGCACTGAACGGGAAGCCGGACCTCTGGCCCCACATGGTCATGCTCAATATCCTGCAGAGCTACCACGAGGCCACCGGTGACCCCCGCGCCATCAGCGTCCTGACGCGTTACCTGAAATGGCAGAACACGCTGCCGGCGAGCGCTTTCAGCGAAGGGTACTGGCCGAGGATCCGGGCCGGTGACAACCTCGAAAGCGCCCTTTGGCTCTACAACCGCACCGGGGAGCCCTGGCTGCTTGACCTGGCCGGCAAGATCCACGAGGGCATGGCGGCCTGGCACAAGGACATCATCGACTGGCATAACGTCAACCTGGCACAGGGCTTCCGCGCCGGCACGGTCTTCTGGGCCAGGTCAGGCGACCCGGCGGACCTGGCCTCCGCCGAGCGCAACTACGGCAAGCTGATGGGCCTCTACGGGCAGTTTCCCGGCGGCGGCTTCGTCGGCGACGAGAACTGCCGACCCGGCTACACCGACCCGCGCGGCGGCATCGAGACCTGCGGCATCGTCGAGCTCATGCACAGCTTCGAGATGCTGACACGAGTCAGCGGCGAGCCGGCCTGGACCGACCGCTGCGAGGAAATCGCCCTCAACTCGTTCCCGGCGGCCATGACACCCGACCTCAAGGGCCTCCATTACATCACCGCCGCCAACCAGGTGCAGTTGGACCGCAGCAACAAGGCCCCCGGTATCCAGAACGGCGGCAACATGTTCGCCTACAGTCCGTTCGAGTGCTATCGCTGCTGTCAGCACAACGTCTCTCACGGCTGGCCCTACTATGCCGAGGAGCTTTGGCTGGCCACGCACGACCGGGGGTTGTGCGCCTCGCTCTATGCAGCCTCCGAGGTGACCGCCAAGGTCGGCGACGGTGTCGAGGTCCGGATCGCTGAGGAGACAGACTACCCCTTCGCGGACACCATGCAGTTCACGGTGAGCGCCCCGCGTCCCGTTCGCTTCCCGCTCTACCTGCGGGTCCCGTGCTGGTGTGCGGCGCCAGAGGTCCAGCTCAATGGCCAGCCTCTGGCGGTGCGGGCAGAACCGCTGTCCTACGTTGTGATCACGCGCGAGTGGAAGAACGGCGACGCCCTCCGCCTGCGCCTGCCCATGGCCCTGACCCTGAGGACGTGGGAGCAGAACCAGAAGGCGGTCTCGGTCGGCTACGGTCCCCTCACCTTCTCCCTGAAGATCGGTGAGGAATGGCGCCGCTATGGCAACCGCGAGGAGTGGCCCGAGTGGGAGGTGTTCCCCACGTCCCCGTGGAACTACGGCCTGGTCCTCGACCCCCAGGACCCGGCGAAGTCCTTCGCCCTGGTGCGCAGACCGGGACCGCTCGCGCCGCAGCCCTTCACCCCGGACAGCGTCCCCCTGACGCTCAAGGCCAAGGGCCGGCGTATCACCGAGTGGCAGCCCGACGGCAATGGCATGGTGGGCAGGCTCCAGGCAAGCCCCGTGCTCAGCAACGAGCCGGTCGAGGACCTGGTCCTGGTCCCCATGGGCGCCGCCCGGCTCCGCATCACAACCTTCCCCGTGACCGGGACCGGCCCAGAGGCCAGGCGCTGGCAGCGCCCCCCACCGCCGCCGAAGGCCTCCCACTGTTTCGCGTCGGATACCACCGAGGCCCTCTGCGATGGCGTGCTGCCCAAGGACTCGAACGACCACAGCATCCCACGCTTCACCTGGTGGGACCACCGCGGCACCGAGGAGTGGGTCGAGTATGAATGGCCTGAACCGCGCCAGGTGACCGGCGTCGAGGTGTACTGGTTTGACGACACCGGCGTCGGCCAGTGCCGCGTACCGAAAGCCTGGACCGTTCTCTACCGCGATGGCGACTCCTGGAAGCCCGTCGCGGCGGCTGACGCCGGCAGCGTCGCCAAGGACACCTTCAACGAGATCGCCTTCGCGCCGGTGACCACCCGGGGGCTGCGTCTCGCGGTGGTGCTCCAGGAGGGCGTCTCGGGCGGCATCCTCGAGTGGCGCGTGAAGCCGGCCATGGAACGTTGACCCCGGGCCTTGCCGGCGGTATGTTGCGGGATTCCTGTTGGCACTGCCTGTCGACCGCGCCTCGGGGCCTGACAGGGTCCCCACACAGCGACGATCCCGGTACGCGCAGAGCGTACCCCAGACGTGTGATGCACGATGATCAACGCCATCCGTCGGTTGCTCGGATACGAAGACAAGTTTTTCAACCTGCTGGAAGCCAGCGCCGCTGAGGCCCAGACCAGCGTCCAACTGCTCGGCAACCTGCTGCGCCGTTCCGAGGGTGTGCCGACCCTTGACGAGTTCACCGCCACCCGCCGCAAGGACAAGCGCATCACCGAGGAGATCTCGGAGCAGCTCTGCAAAACCTTCGTCACCCCCCTGGAGCGCGAGGATATCGAGGCCCTCTCCGTTGCCCTCTACCGGGTCCCGAAGACCATCGAGAAGTTCAGCGAGAAGTACCTCTGTTGCCGGCCCCAGCTTGGGCGCCTCGACTTTGCCCCCCAGCTCGCCCTCATCGAGGAGGCCACCACCGTGGTCTCCCGGATGGTCGGCAAGCTGCGACACCGCCCCCACGTCGAGACCATGCGCGATGAGAACGACCGCCTGCTGCGCCTCGAGGGGGATGCAGACCGCCTGATCCTCGCCCTGGTCCAGGACCTCTACAGTGGGAAGCACGAGCCGCTGAAGGTCATCATCCTGCTGGACCTGCACGGAACGCTGGAGAAGGTCATGGATCGCTGCCGCGATGCGGGCCACGTCATCTTCCAGATCCTCCTCAAGTACTCCTGACTGAGTGCGGTACGGCTATGCTCCTCGTCCTTGCCGTCATCCTGATTGCCCTGGCCTTTGAGTATATCAACGGCTTCCACGATACGGCCAACGCCATCGCCACCGTGGTGTCGACCAAGGTCCTGACGCCGCGCCAGGCGGTCTTCCTGGCCGCCTGCTTCAATCTCTTCGGCGCCATGGTCGGGGTCTCGGTGGCCACCACCATCGGCCGGGGTCTGGTGGATACGCGCTACGTCAACCTGCAGACCATCTTCTGCGCCCTCCTCTCGGCCATTGCCTGGAACCTGCTGACCTGGTGGCTCGGGCTGCCGTCGAGCTCCAGCCACGCGCTCATCGGCGGCCTCTGCGGGGCCACCCTGGCATCGGCCGGCGGCGACTGGAGCGTCATCCACTGGGCGGTGACCAACCCGGTGTCGGGCAAGCTCGAGGGCATCTGGCCCAAAGTGATCGCGCCCATGGTCACCTCGCCGGTGTGCGGCATCGCGGGCGGCTTCCTGCTCATGCTCCTGCTCTACGGGCTCCTGCACCGGTTGCGGCCTCTGCTGATCAGTGCCATCTTCGGGAAACTGCAACTGGTCAGTGCCTCGTGGATGGGCTTCAGCCATGGCACCAATGACGCCCAGAAGACCATGGGCATCATCGCCCTGGTCCTCTTTACCGCCTCCAAGGATGGCACCTTCGAGCACCTCCCCTCCGTCCTTCATTTCCTGCGGACCCCGCACTTCGAGATTGCGCTCTGGGTGAAGGCGTCCTGTGCCCTGACCATGGCCGCGGGCACCGCCGTCGGCGGCTGGCGCATCATCCGGACCCTGGGCCATCGCATGGTCCGCCTGCTGCCCGTCCATGGCTTCGCGGCCGAGACGACGGCCGCCGCCATCATCCAGGTCGCCAGCCACTTCGGCATCCCTCTCTCCACCACCCATATCATCTCGACCTCGATCATGGGGGTGGGCGCCACCCACCGGTTCAGCGCGCTCAGGTGGGGCATCGTGGGACGTATTGTCTGGGCCTGGGTCCTGACCATCCCCGTCACCATGGGCCTCGCCTACTGCCTCGAGCGGCTCCTGACCCTCGTAGGCTGACGAAGCCAAGGGATCGCTGACCATGCGACAGCCTCCCCGATCCAGGCGTCCAGTCGGCCTGGGGTCCTGCCTGGCGCTCTGCCTGGCTCTCGGCGCGGCAGCGGCACCTGGCGCCGAGACCCTCAACACCCCCTGGACCCGCAGCGCCGTCAGTGCCGACGAGGGCTGTTCGTGGCAGGGTCTCGGGGACCGCCAGGGCCCGCGGCGCAACGCACACTACATCGCAGCCCCAGCACCCGACCAGCCCTGGGAGACGTGGCTGGCCGGAATGCGGGCCTACCGTGACGGAATCCTGAGCCACCCCGACAGCGCCCGCGACCAGGCCATCCGCCTCTCCTTCGACGGCGTCCGCGCCTGGGTGCGCCTCGGGCGACCGTGGGCCTGGACCGCCGACCTGCAGCCTGGAGAGACCCTCGATATCGTGGGCCGCGCCCGCTGGGTCTCGGGCAACCGCAGGCTCTGCCTGGCGTTCGACTGGTGTGCCCGCGCCGACCGTGCCGAGGGCCGGTGGCAAGCCTGGTCCACCGTGGTCGCGTCAACCGCGATACCGACCGATGGCCAGTGGCATGACCTGCGGCTCAGCGCCCCGGTCCCACCCTTCGATGCCGCCCGCTCCTGGTGCCGTCCCATCCTTGGCATGGACGGCACCTTCGACGCCACCCGCGGTGAGGTCCTCCTGGCGGACCTGGCGTGCCAGGTGCCCCTGCTCCCTGCCCGGCTCGACCGCTGGCAGGGATTGGCGGCGACGGCAGATCAGCCCCTGGACCTGAGCCTCTACCGGCGACCCGACCTCGCCTGGGTCACCCGGAACTTCGTCTGCGGCTTCGTCATGACCAACGACCGGTCCTTCCTGGACCCCGCCGCCGCCGTCTACCGTGTGGACGACGTCTGCGCCGAGGCCGAGCGCGAGTTCGGCGGCTTCGACTCGGTCGTCCTCTGGCAGGCATACCCGCGCATCGGCACCGACCCCCGCAACCAGTTCGACTTCTGGCGGGACCTGCCCGGCGGCCTGGCCGGGGTGCGGGAGGCCGTGGACGCGTTCCACCGGCACGGCGTCCGCGTCTTCTTCCCCTACAACCCCTGGGACACCGGGACCCGGCGAGAAGGACGGCCCGACGAGGAGGCCCTGGCAGACACAACCAAGGCCCTTGATGCGGACGGCATCTTCCTGGATACCATGGTGCAGGTACCGGCCCGCCTGCGCGCCCTCGTCGACGCGGCCCGGCCAGGGGTCACCTTCGAACCCGAAGGCCATCCGGCAGTGGCTGACCTGGCCCAGTGCAACGCCTCCTGGGGGCAGTGGCTGCAGCCCTTTGACGAAGGTGGAGCGCTTCACCTCAAGTGGCTTGAGCCTAGACATATGCAACACCAGATCCGACGTTGGGACCCGTCCCGTCAGGCGGACCTGGCAGCCACCTGGCTCAACGGCAGCGGCATCCTCGTCTGGGAAAACGTGTTCGGCTCCTGGAACCCGTGGTCCGCTCCAGACCGCGCCGACCTGCGCCGCATGGTACCCGTGCTGCGGCACCATGCCGACCTGCTCTGCTCGGACACCTGGCTCCCCTGTTTCCCGACCCGCGTGCCGGCGCTGCGTGCCTCGAGTTGGCAGCGGGGGCCCTGCCGGCTCTGGACGCTGCTGAGCCAGGACCGCCAGCCCTACGAGGGGGTCGCCTTCGAGGCACCCGACGCGGACTGCCGCTGGTTCGACCTCTGGAACGGCACCGAACTGACCCCCGCTCGCGAGCGTGGCAGCGCCCGGGTGTCCATCCGCATCGAGCGCTTCGGGGCCGTGGTGGCCCTTGCCCCGGCTGCCGTGGACCAGGCCTTCCTCGAACTCCTGCGCCATCAGCGCGAAGAGGCGGCCCGCGCGACACCGCAGGCAGGCACCGCCGATACCCATGCACGGGCCCTGCCGGTGCTGGAGCCGCGGCCGCCGCCGGCTGCGACGGGCACGTGGGCCGGTTCCCCTGCGGACCTGCTGGCGGTCCCCGCGGGGGAAGGCGTGTTCGAGGTCGTCCACCCCCGCCGGGAGTGCGGCTGTTACCCGGACGCGGGGACCCCGGAAGCCGGCTGGGGGGCCTTCCTCACCGGCCAGCCCTTCGACGGCACCCTCGCGCACCACATCCGTGCCCGGGTGTCCGCAGGGCGGATCGCCGCTGGCGTCGTCACCAACGCTCAGTACGCTGCTTTCGTGAAGGCCACGGGGTACCACCCGGCCCACCCGGAGCGATTCCTCGACCACTGGGGCGGCGGCACGTGCCCGCAGGCCCTATGGGATGAGCCCGTGGTCTACATCGACCTCGACGATGCCCGCGCCTATGCGGCCTGGACCGGCGCCCGCCTGCCGACGGAGTGGGAGTGGCAACGGGCGGCTACCCAGCATGGCACCGCCTTCGACCGGGGCACGGTCTGGGAGTGGACCGAAAGCCAGCGTGACGATGGCCATAGCCGGTTCGCCATGCTGCGCGGCGGTAGTCGCTACCGGGCCGAGGGCTCGGGGTGGTACTTCCCCGGCGGGCCGCAGCCCATCGAGACCCACGCCAAGTTCCCACTCACCTGGGCCGGCCTCGACCGCTGTGCCACCATCGGCTTCCGCTGCCTGGTCCCGGGAGAGTGACACCGACCGCCCAAGGCCAGTCTGGTACCAACGACACACCCACTGTGGAGCGCTGTTGGAGCGGCCGCGCAGTCCGCGGTCATCCGGCTGGAGCGCCCACGGCCTCGTGGGCATGGCCGCGGGGGCGTTCGCCCCTGGGGCCGCGGCCGGTCCAGCAATGCTCTACGGCTGACGTCCAAGTGGTATGACACGTCACCGACAGTCCAAAGAGTCCCGCCCGACGCGCTCGACCGGCACCAGCTCCAGGCAGTCGAGCCCCAGGCAACTGCCCGTGGAGGCGGGGTTGCGGCCCACGACCTCCACCCGCAGCCGGTGCACGCCCGGCGCCAGCTCCACGGTCCCCAACGCCAGCCGGCCGGTGGGCTCCACCTCGGCCGCGTAGAGGTCGGTATCGCCAGCGAGCGGCTGGTGGTCCAGGGAGAGGCGGAGGATGCCGTAGTCCGGCGCGCGGGTGGCAAAGAGCGCGAGCCGGTACCGGCCCGGCACCGCCGGCTGAAACGCGACGGTGAGGGCCGCCCCGGGCTCGGCCTGGGCAAACCAGTGCGCCCCGCCGCTCCAACGGGCCGCGCCCCAGGAACGCATGGACTGGACGGCCGGCGAACACCCTTGGGCGTCCTCCATGGTAAGCGCCTCGAACTCGATGGGCGACCGCGCCCCACGGTTGCAGGGCATGAGCTCGCCGCCGCCCAGACGCAGCGCCAGCGCGTCGTTCCCATAGTCGGCAACGTAGGCATACGGCAAGCGGCCGTACCCCCCCTCGCGCCAGCCGGGACCAAAGGAGTTGCGGAAGGTGAAGGACCCGCCACCAGGGACCTCGCCATCGTCCTGCCAGCCGACCAGCACGACGCTGTGCCCATCGAAGACCTGTTCCGGGGGAGGCACCTCCAGCCATCCTGCCGGCGAGTAGCGTTCGTCCTGCGGCCAGCGCATGCCGATGGCCACCGGGTGGCCCCCCGCGAGTTCCCGCCGGATCGCGGCCAGCATCTCCGCGGTCATGCCGGTGGTGACGTCCCATGGCTTGATCCAGACCGCCTGGAGGCCCCGCCGGCCCTCGGCATCGGCATGGGCCGCCGCGGAAGGCTCCAGGTCGGGGAGGAACTCGCGGCCATAGGGCAGCAGCTCCTCGCGGCAAACCCCGAACGTGGCTAGCCCCCGCAAGGCATCCGCGAAGAAGGAGCCATCCGAACGCCGGCCATTGGTCTGGTGCGAGGCCCAGTTCAGGTACTCCTCCGACAGACGCACCGGGGGCCCGCCGCCGGCCGACGGCGCCCCCTCGAACTCCAGCACCCCGCAGAGCGCGAACAACGAACAACACCCCCGCGGCGCCTGATCCTTGGGCGTCAGCCCCAGTCGCTCGAAGCGCGGCCGCAGGCTCCCCGCCGGTGGAACGGCCGCCGCGCCGAGGCCAGGTGTCTGGGCGGTCCCGCAGGACACCAGGGCGACCGCGCCGACGATGGACGCCCCGCATACCCATGCCAAGCCGATGTGTCTCATGGCGTTCTGGGCTCCGCTGAGTGCCGGTGACTGGCGCTAACATAGCCCCATCCGGACGGGGCCCACGACGCGCCTGGCGGATGACGCCGGCGGCGTGGCGTCGTAGCCGGGGCCGCCGTTGCCAGCCCCCCCTGCGGTGCTATCTTGCCGTCCGCCGGGGCGCGTCGGGATCGTTCCCGCGCCCGGCAGCGAAGGAGCCTGCCATGCGCTTCGCCCTCTGCCTGCTGCTCAGCGCCGCTGCCTTCGGGGCCACCGTCGACAGCGCTTACTACCTCCCTGACCGGGGCACGCCCTATGCCTGGTTCGAGGGGGCAACCCCCATCGCGGAGTACTTCGCCAAGGACTACCGCGCCGCGGGCTATGTCTACGTCTACGTGCGCAACGACAGCCGGGAGCCCCTCAACGCGACGGCCTTCGCCCTGGATGGGAAGCCGCTGTCGGAACGGCGCGCGGCCCAGCAGGTGGTCTGGTGGCGACTGCTGCCCAACCCCCTGCCCCCAGGGAGGGTGGGTGAGTTCATGCTGCGCCTCAGGGACCCACTGACAGCCCCGTGCGAGGTGACCCTCGCCTTCGAGGGCGGCGAGACCCTGGCGGCGAGGATCGGGCCGGAACCGCACCCCCTGCGCATCGCCACGGTCGGCTTCACCCAGACCCGGCAGGACGTCTTCCTGGTGGCCGAGAGCCTGGACCGGGCCGACCGGGCTCTGCGCCGGGTCCTGCTCGACGGCAAGGATGTGACCCGGCAGTGCCGGCTACTGGCCCCCGAGTTCGTCGAGGGTTGCTCCCCGGTCCTGCTGAAGCTCCCTAAGCCCCTCGACCTGGGCAGCTTCCACACCTACACCGTGGTCACCAGGGCCGGCGAGACCGCCTCCTGCTGCCTGAAAACGCTCGATGGCTTCGTGCCCCTGGGCTCCTACGGCTATGGCACCTACGAGGAGTATGCGCGCAACGGCTGCAACAGCTACGCCAACTTCGGCAAGTGTACCGCCGGCGACCTCGACGCCATGGCCCGCCTGGACATGCGCGGCGTCAGCATGATGGGCAGCGGCCTCATCGAGCCCCACGAGATCGCCCACGCGGGCCTCTACGCTCATTACGTCCACGATGAGCCCGACTGCGCCGACTACAACCGGGACGAGTTCCCGCACCCGCTCCGCATCGGGCAGATGGCCATGGAGATGGAGAAGCGCGTGGACCATATCCGCCGCCGCGATCCCGAGCGCCCCAGTTTCCTGACGGTGGACATGACCTACAAGCCGGCCAACTATTACGTCTACGCGCCCATCGCCGACATCGTCAACCCGGACTGCTATCCGACCATCGCCGGCCAGGATGCCACCCAGGTGCGCGAGGTCGTCGAGACCTGCCGCACTGCCGCCGGCCCCCGCCCCCTGACCTTCACCTTCTCCAGCACCCTCGAGGGCCCGCGCGACCCGGCCAAGTTCGCCGCGATGCGCTTCCCCCGGCCGAACTTCCCGCTGGAGCAGCGCGTGATGCTGTACTACGCCATCGGTGCCGGCGCCCGCGGCCTGTTCAACTACATCCACTGCACGGAGAACTCGGAGACGCGCTGGTCCCGGGGCAGCGGCGACTGGCCCGAGCTGTGGAATGAGATCGGCCTGGTCTACCGCGAGCTGGAGACCGTATCCCCCCTGCTCTCCCTGGCGCACCCGACCCGGCTTGCCACCTCCCCCGTCCCCAAGCTCTGGCTACGGACACTGCTCTGTGGCGATGGGGCCCTGCTCATCATCTGGGTCAACGACACCTACCAGCAGGACCGCCTGGGCGTGCGCTATGAGCCCCTGGCGGACGTGCCGATCCGTCTGCCCGAACTGCCTTGGATGAAGCACTGGCAGGCCTACGCCGTCGGCCAAGGGGCCTTCACGGCTCTGCCGGTCAGCGGCCGCGACCTCGTCCTGCCGCGAGCCGAGGTCGCCGGGG
>Ga0172371_10005185_pt1 | contig 19422 bp, 15 predicted proteins | sample Lak12m_FD_114543 | JGI IMG/M metagenome (GOLD analysis project Ga0172371, IMG submission 114543) | Freshwater microbial communities from Kabuno Bay, South-Kivu, Congo - kab_022012_12m | ecosystem: Environmental > Aquatic > Freshwater > Lake | place: Democratic Republic of the Congo: South-Kivu... | reverse complement strand
TTGCTGGCATGTTCCCGGAAGGTACGATGCAGAAGGTCGTGAATCATGGCTTCATTCACCTCATAAACACCTGATTCAATAGGCTTAAGCAGGCCTCCCCTTCCCATCACTGCACGGACGTTATCCATATCTATGTCTGCTTCAACAAGTTGCTGAAGGATTATCTCTTTTCTGAACTGAAATTGATCGGTGACCTTCTGAAATGGAGTCAGATCCTCCGTTGAATGGCGTATGGTTTTCAGAAATATCGCATCCTTGTTCTGATAAACAGCAAGTTTAGTTGAGGTTGATCCGGGATTTATTGCGATAATTCTGACTTCCTTCATGCCTGTTTTACTCTCTGCTTGCCGGAATCACGAAGTTTGCTCTTCCTGATTCCATACGTGAAATAAATGATCAGGCCTATTGCCAGCCAGATCAGGAGCCGAAGCCAGGTATCCATTGGTAATGCTGCCATCTGGGCCAGGCAGATGAATGCCCCAAGAAGTGGTATTACCGGAACCCAGGGTGTCCGGAATGGCCTGTGAATATCGGGCCGGGTTCTCCTGAGGACAATAATGGAAATGCAAACGATAGTGAATGCCAGCAATGTCCCGATCGATACCAGTTCACCAAGAATGCTGATAGGAAGAATCCCGGCGAGGATCAAAGCAACAACTCCGGTAAGTATGGTGCTGACATACGGTGTCTTGTATTTCGGATGCACTTTTGCAAAAACAGGCGGCAGCAATCCGTCTTTCGCCATGGTAAAAAATATCCTGGGCTGTCCCATCAGCATAACTAAAATTACTGAACTCAGGCCTGCGATCGCGGCAATTTTTACAATGGGTCTCATCCAGAACATTTTATCCCCCATTGCATTCACACCAACGGCAACCGGATCGGAAACGTTCAGCATCGTGTAGCTTACAATACCGGTGAGGACAATCGCCACAAGGATGTACAGAAAGGTTGAAATTCCCAGCGATCCCATGATCCCGACAGGCATGTCTTTCTGTGGATTCTTCGCTTCCTGGGCAGCTGTTGATACAGCATCAAATCCTATATAAGCAAAAAAGATGACTCCCGCCGCCCTAAGAATTCCTGAAATTCCGAATTCACCCCAGGTGCCGGTATTTTTCGGTATAAAGGGATCCCAGTTTCCGGCCTGGACAAAAGTAAATCCGACAGCAATAAAAAGAAGGATGATAGCCACTTTGATGATGACCATGATGTTGTTGAATCCGGCCGATTCCCTGATACCAATGATCAACAGAAGGGTGATAGCAGCAACAATGATCATAGCAGGGAGGTTTATAATAGCCGTGAGGTGCGGAAGAGAATCAACCACGATACCCTGGGAAGAGAGAGTCGTTGTCAGTTGTTTGGTGAGTTCTCTCCATCCTTCTCCCGGAACGTCAATCAATACACTTCCCGTTGCCGCTGTAAGTACGGTAGGAATATGAATTCCGAAATCATTTAAAAAACTTATCACATACCCCGACCATCCGACTGAAACGGTGGAAGCGGCGAACAGGTATTCCAGGATCAGGTCCCAGCCGATGATCCATGCCAGAAATTCTCCCAGCGTGGCATAAGAGTATGTATAAGCGCTTCCGGCAATCGGGATCATGGATGCAAACTCGGCATAACAGAGTCCGGCGAAGGCGCATGCAAGTCCGGAAATGATAAACGAGATCACAATTGCCGGGCCGGCATACTGCGCTGCAGCCTGGCCGGTTAGGACAAAAATGCCGGCACCAATAATGGCGCCAATCCCTAATGTGGTCAGGTTTGTGGCAGATAAAGCCCTCTTGAGGCCGTGCTTGGAATCAGCAGACTCTTCAATCAACGTTTGAAGAGGTTTGGTTGCGAACAGTCTTTTTGTCATACAGAGCGGTTTTCTCCCGCCCACGCACTTTTCGCTGATGGAGTGGGGTTGGGAATTTACTTATTGTGCAGCGGCAGCCATAATGATGCTTGCTTGCTTCGCTTCTTCCGTATCAGATCTTGAAGTTAAGACAATGGGAGCTGCAGCTCCAAGAACATTTGCTGCCAGTGTTGCATTGCTGGAAAAACCAAAGGCTTTGTAGAGAATGTTACCTGCTTCAATATCCGGAACAACAAGGAGGTCTGCATCTCCGGCCACTTCACTCACAATCCCTTTGTGCAGGGCGCTTTCCGTGCTAACTGCATTGTCGTAAGCCAAAGGTCCGTCGATGATACAATTCTTGATCTGCTTCCGCTGGTTCATTTTTGCAATGATCGCTGCATCGAGCGTGGCAGGCATTGATTCATTGACCATCTCCACAGCTCCGAGGATAGCTACTTTTGGGTTATGAATGCCAAGCCGGTTCATGAAATCAACAGCGTTGTTGATGATGGCTACCTTGGTCTTCAGGTCAGGTGCGATGATCATTGCTGCATCGGTGAGCCCTATCAGTTTATGGTACGTGGGCAGTTCAAAAAGGGTAAAATGTGATAAGACATCACTCTTGCGCAGCCCATACTCCTTGTCCAATACGCCACGAAGTAACACTGCAGTCGGAACATTCCCTTTCATCAGAATATCCCCTTTCCGGTCGTGAACCATCTGGACTGCCATTTTAACCGCCTGATTGTCATTCTCTTCTTCTAAAATGGCCATGCCCGAAATATCCAGGTGAAGTTTGTCGGCAATGGCTTTGATCTTTTGGGTCGAACCGACTAGGATCGCTTCAACAATCCCTTTGTTTGCAACCGAAGTTACGGCTCCAAGACAATGTTCATCCTGTGCAACGGCTACAACCAATTTTTTCTTACGCGTTGAGCGCTTTGCAAGTTCTTCTAGCTCAGATAATTTAGTCAGCACCTTTTTCGGTGCATTTGCATCTTGATTCATCGATTTTCCTCCTGGGATTTATTGTTATTTGGCTAACAAAACTACTTCAAATTTGCAAGATGAACAAACGGTTAGGTTAAAAATACAATTAAAAAAAAAACTCTATTTTTGAAAATTCAAACCAATCAGAACTTTATGGAACTGCCTTTCGCTGAATCCTACAAAATCAAAGTTGTTGAATCTATTCGCAGGACCTCCAGGGAAGAGCGAGACAACTATATCAAACAGGCACACTACAATCTTTTTCAATTAAAGCGTGACCAGATCTTCATTGATCTTCTGACCGATTCGGGAACCGGTGCCATGAGTGACAAACAGTGGGGAGGAATTATGACCGGTGACGAGAGTTATGCGGGAGCATCTTCCTACTACACGCTCAAGGATGCAATTTCTGAAATTACCGGATTTCCCTATTTCCTGCCAACTCATCAGGGAAGAGCCGCTGAGAATGTTCTTTTCTCGGCTTTGGTCAGGGAGGGAAACATCGTACCGGGCAACTCGCATTTTGACACAACCAAAGGACATATCGAATTTCGCAAGGCAATAGCCATCGACTGTACTATTGATGAGGCTTTTGACACAACCCTCAACCATCCTTTCAAGGGGAATGTTGACCTTGAAAAGCTGGAGGCCGTTCTGAAAGAATCAGGAGAAAGAGTTCCCTTCATCATTCTTACGCTTACCAATAATTCTGCCGGAGGACAGCCTGTTTCCCTGCAAAATTTGCGTGATGTTAGAAAGCTTGCCGACAAGTACGGCAAGCCAGTGCTCTTTGATTCTGCCAGGTTTGCGGAGAATGCCTATTTTATCAAACTCAGGGAGCCGGGATACAAGGGTAAAACGATCAGGGAGATCGCATTGGAAGCATTCTCAAATGCTGACATGATGACCATGAGCAGTAAAAAAGACGCCATTGTGAATATGGGCGGTTTTATTGCCATGCGTAGTGAGGAACTTTTCCGTGAGTGCAGCATGTACAATATCATGTATGAAGGATATATCACTTACGGAGGGATGTCTGGCCGTGATATGAATGCCCTTGCGATCGGTTTGTATGAGGGAACAGATTTTGATTACCTTGAAACGCGAATCAAACAGGTTGAGTATCTGGGAAACAGGTTGCATGAATATGCTATCCCGTTACAGGTTCCTTTTGGCGGACATGCTATTTTTATCGACGCCAAACGATTCCTTCCGCACATTCCAAAGGAAGAATTTCCAGCTCAAACACTCGCAGTACAGCTATACATTGAAGCAGGTGTCAGGGGCGTTGAAATAGGAACTCTCTTATCGGATCGTGACCCGGAAACCCGTGAAAACAGATACCCGGCGCTCGAAATGGTCCGGCTGGCAATTCCCCGCCGCGTTTACACAAATAACCATATGGACGTAGTCGCAGTTGGTTTGAAAAATGTTTTTGACAGGAGAGACACCATCAAATCCGGACTGCATATCTTGCGTGAAGCCCCTATCATGAGGCATTTTACAGTAGAACTGGAACCACTTGTCTGAACTACGACGTACAAATTACGCATTACGATTTAGTTGACGATTGTAGATTTGTGAATGTTGAATGATTTTGTTTTGTAAGTAATACGTGACGATTGCCTATGGAAAAGGAGAAGAAAAAAGCAAGGTATGGAAGGATCATTGCGCAGCTAAGTGATCTCCTGACCAGGACCAAGGATCCTGACGCGAGGATAGCAACAATTACGGCTGTCCTTCACCATAAGTTTGACAAGTTTTTCTGGACCGGCTTTTATTTCCTGAAGGATGGAGAACTGGTGGTTAGAAGTTACCAGGGGCCTGTTGCCTGCCAGGTGTTGAAGAAGGATACCGGAGTTTGCTGGGCCAGCATCAACCAGCAACAAAAAATCATTGTCCCGGATGTCCATCAGTTTCCGGGACATATTGCCTGTGATTCCCGGTCAAATTCGGAAATTGTAATCCCTGTCAGGGACAGGGATGGCACTATCCTTGGGGTCCTTGACGTGGACAGCGAAAAGCTGAACTCTTTTGATGAGGTGGATGCGGAAAACCTGGAACAGATTGTCGGTATGATATTTTCCTGACGCCGGATACTGGATAAAAGATACGGGATGCGGGATACGGGATAATGAGTGAGGGGATATTGGATTTTCGGATACACTAATCAGCAATTAATGAGGCCCCACTGACCATCTTGATTCTTGAACTTTGAACATTGAGCATTGACCCTTGAACGTTGAACCTTGAACCCTGAACCTTCCACTTTAAGTTTATTTGAACTGATCCTGATCGCCGTGGGGCTCTCCATGGATTGTTTTGCGGTGGCTGTAGGAGTTTGCACCTGCCACCGGCAATCCATGAAGAACATCCTGAAGATGGCTTTCCTCTTCGGATTTTTCCAGGGATTGATGCCGGTAATCGGCTGGCTCGTCGGAGAATCTTTAAAAAATCAATTCACTGCTGTTGACCATTGGGTAGCCTTCTCCCTGCTTGCATTTATAGGCGGGAAAATGATTATACAGTCATTCAATCAGCAGACCGACAAACGGATGTATGATGTAAAACCTGCACTCCTCTTTAGTCTGGCTATTGCAACAAGCATTGATGCCCTGATCACCGGACTCTCTTTCGGGGTAATTAACGTAAACATATTTCATGCTGCAGTGATCATATTTATCATCACATTCGTTGTCACACTAATTGGTGCAAAACTGGCTGATAGAACAAGGATCATCCCTTCCCGATGGGCCGAAAGGATCGGCGGTGCGGTACTGATCCTTATCGGGATTAAGATCGTCCTGGATCACATGGGGATTTGGTAAAAAAAACGAAAAGCGAGGTAGCGAGGTAGCGAGGTAGCGAAATAACGAATAGAAGGAAGAAGGAGGACTGAGGACTGAGGACTGAGGACTGAGGACTGAGGACTAAGGACTGTTGACAAATAAAGGACCTTTGTAAACTTAATTTACGGTTATGGCATCGATCCGAATTACTAAAGAATTTTCCTTTGAAGCTGCTCATGCACTGAAAGGGTATGATGGCCCATGCCGGAATATTCATGGTCATTCATACCAGCTGGCTGTCACGGTCACCGGAAACCCTATCATCGATCCCCGGGCCCCAAAAAGAGGCATGATCATGGATTTCAGTGAATTGAAAAAGATTATGAAGGAAGAAGTGGTTGACCTTATGGATCATGCCTTGATCCTTCCTTCCGATCTTGATATCACTGAACTGAAAAAGATGGGGGAAACATTCTCCAAAGTAATTGTTGTGGATTATCAGCCTACCAGTGAGAATCTTCTGATCGATTTCGCAACGAGGATCAAGCGTGCATTACCGGAAGGGACAGCACTTTATTCCATGAAACTTCGTGAAACGGCTACTTCTTATGCAGAATGGTTTGCAGACTGATGCTTTTATTCTGACACCATTTTTGGCACCCTGACGACGTAGGATTCCACGGGATTGCCAGTACGAACAAGGGTAGCACTGTCCGGGTGAATCTGATCCCCGTAATATCCATGGTTGTAGTGTTTGGAAAATTGGGATTTTGGGTGTACCTGGATCCGTAACAGGTACAATCCAGAAGGTACGCGACCAAACTCAAATCTTCCGATTGAATCGAGGTCCAGCTTACCAAAAAACCGGACAGAGTCATAAGGGATAGCCCTGTCCCGTACTCTGAAAAGGAAGGCAGTTCCCCTGGCCAATTCAGTATTGTCAATCAGGGCCTGACCCTTTATATTATTGGAAGGCCCAATGCCTAACCAGATTACCAGGGCTATCAGAACCACTCCTAGAACTGTCAGGGCCGGATATAACCTGTTCATTGGCTGAAACATTTCAACCATTGTATTCAGCAACCATGGTGTTTTCTTATCCCTGGTCCTACCGGCCAGCCGGGAACGGATTACATCCCAGGATTGAGGCGGAGGATCAGCCTCGAAATCTCGGAAAAGTTCCCTGAAGCGTGGAATATTATCGATGTTCTTTTCCGTTGTCATTTCCTAGTTCGGTTAATTTCATCCTGAGGCTCCTTTTAGCAGCATAAAGCTGTGATTTCGAAGTATTTTCAGAGATCTTCAGCATTTGTCCGATTTCTGCATGGGTATACCCTTCAATCACATAGAGATTAAATACCGTTCTGTATCCAACAGGAAGACCCTGGATCAACCCAAGAATCTCCTTCTGGCTCAGCTTCGACAATCCGTCCAGGTCAACCCCTGGGGGTTGATTATTGGTTGAGAACTCTTCCCTGCGACTGAACTTCATCTCCCTTTTTGCCAGAGTAATCGCAGTATTGATAAAGATTTTCCGAAGCCACCCTTCCAGGGTACCAGTGAAACGGAATTGGTTCAGCTTCTGAAACACACGGATAAATCCTTCCTGAAGGATATCATCCGCTTCCAGGGTTTGCCCGGCATATCGCAGACTTATTCCGTACATGCGGGCAGCAAAACGCTCGTACAACTCTTTTTGTGCCGTTGGGCTATTCTGCAAACAGCGATCTATGAGATCCTTATCGTCATGCACCTTCTGGCGAATAGGTTATTCGCGTAAATATAAGAACTTGTTTTATACCAAGACCAGTAAAAAAAGAAAAAGGTTGGATACCCTGCCGGATTCTCTAACCCTATCGTGAAAATTTCATGTGACGGTCTGCCATGAAATTTCTCCCTTCAGCACTCAGGATCCCATACAGATGATAAACAAAGATTTCATGAAAGACTTTTATGGATGTCAGCTCCTCGATACTAAAAAGTTCGCTTTCTATAATGTTTTCCACCCTGAATACATGCAGCCGTGCCAGAAGAGAGGCATTCAGATCACTCCGGTATAGTCCTTCCAGTTTCCCTTTGTTCAGATTTTTCATTGAAAGTTCGTACAGCCGTTTCCTTTTTATGTCGCGGAGATGCGAAAACAATGCCGGATAGTATTTACGTATATCATATTCAACCGATGGATTATAATCCTGGTATATCTCCTTGATCATCTTATAAACCTCGAAAAGTTCTTCAATGGCATTCAGTTTTTTCTCCCCGATCTTAAGGAAAAAATCCAGTTTCCTGTCATAATCCCACATCATCACCTGTTTGACAAGATCCTCTTTGTCAGCAAAAGATTCATAAAGGGTCTTTTTTGAAATACCAAGATGCTGGGATACATCATCCATGGTCACGCTTTTTATTCCATATCTCTGGTAAAGCATGTAAATTTTTGGGATGATCTGCCTGGATTTATCTTCCATAACACAAATCTACGAAAAAAAAGAACACAGGAAACTATTTGCGTAGAAAAAGTTTTTCCATCACTTTTTTTGATGTATCTTTGCCTTTTCATAAACATTTAGCGATGAGAAAATCATTTCTGTTCCTTGGCATCCTTTCCTTGCTTGCATCCTGTGGCAGTTCAGTAGATAACGAGGCAAAACTGGAACAACTGAAAAAAGAACGGGATAAGATTTCCATCCAGATCTTGAATCTTGAAAAAGAGATCTATCCTGACGGAAATATCAAAACCACTACAGTACGGATCGATACATTGCATGTCGGGAAATTCAATCATTATATCGAGGTGCAGGGTCGCATTGATGGAAATGAGAATATTGGTGTCAGCCCGCGTACACCCGGTGTTGTAAACCGGATCCTGGTTAAAGAAGGGGATTATGTTACCAAAGGAGAAGTGCTTGCCGAACTTGACGCCGAAGTCTTAAAACAAACGTTAAACGAACTTAAAAGCCAGCTTGATTTTGCGACAGATATGTACAACAAGCAAAAAGCTTTATGGGATCAGAAGATCGGGTCTGAGGTGCAGTACCTGACCGCAAAAAACAACAAAGAATCGCTTGAAAATAAAATTGCTACCATCGAGGATCAGGTGAAGATGTCTAATATCACTTCACCCATCGATGGGACCATCGAAGAGATCCCAATAAAAGTTGGTCAGATGGCTGCTGTCGGATTTCCGGCTTTTCGAATTGTTAATTTCTCAAAAGCAAAAGCCGTTGCCGATGTTGGTGAAGCCTATACCAACAAGATCAAGACAGGTGATCAGGTTCAGGTCTTTCTGCCTGACCTTGACAAAGAGTTCGACCAGAGAGTGAGATTCTCTTCAAAATACATTGATCCGATAAACAGGACTTTTGTTGTAGAGGTTGAACTACCAACAGATAATATGGTTTATCGGGCTAATATGATAGCGGTTATGCGGATAAAAGATTATCACAATCCTGAGGCTATTGCAATCCCCCAGAACTATCTCCAGTCTTCAAGAGATGAAGGTCAATATGTTTTTATTGCCACTTCAGAGAATGGGAACAGCGTTGCAAGAAAAAGGAATGTCCAGCCAGGCATCACCTACAACGGGCTCACTGAGATCCTTGAAGGGCTTAGCGAAGGGGACCTGATCATCACTGCAGGATATAAAGATCTTTTCGACGGTCAGTTTATTGATATCTTGCAATAGCAGCGCTTTATGAAATCCCTGAAAGAAAAAATTATACAAAAGGAGTTCTTCGCCACAAGCTGGGCAATTGACAACAGGGCAAGCATTTACGTGCTTACAGTTTTCATAACCGTCCTTGGACTGATGTCCTATTTCAGTATCCCAAAAGAACAATTCCCCGAGATTGTTATACCAACCATCATTGTCAACACTGCCTACCCGGGAACTTCCCCTGAAGATATTGAGAACCTGGTGACCAGGCCGATTGAAAAAGAAGCGAAATCTCTTGCAGATGTTAAAACAATTACCAGCAATTCAGTGCAGGACTTCTCAATGATCGTGATTGAGTTCAACCCGGGACTGGAAGTGACGGAAGCCAAACAACGTGTCAGGGATGCGGTTGACAAAGCCAAATCCAAATTACCGACTAATCTTCCAAGCGATCCGGACATTCAGGAGTTTGATATCGCCGAAATCCCGATCATGAACATTAACCTGTCGGGCAACTATGACCTTCAGCGCCTCAAGAAATATGCCGAGGAAGCCCAGGACAGGATTGAAGCCCTCCCACAGGTCACGCGTGTGGACATCGTCGGCGCTCTTGAGAGGGAGATCCAGGTGGATGTGGACATGTACAAAATGCAGGCTGCCAGCGTCACCTTTTCTGATCTTCAGCGGGCTATTTCAGCAGAGAACATAACGGTATCTGCAGGAACTATTTCTACTTACGGAGCAAAAAGGACAATCAGGGTTACTGGTCAGTTTACCAACCCGGAAGATATTGGTAACATCATGCTGAAATCTGCCAGCGGAGCTACGGTCTATATCAAAGATATTGCCAATGTGAGAGATTCTTTCAAAGAGCAGGAGAGTTTCGCCCGGTTTGATGGCAAGAACGTGATCACCCTGAATGTCATCAAGAAAAGCGGGTTGAACCTGTTGAAAGCTTCCGATAATATCAAGATCATCCTCCATGAACTGAAAGAGACCTCTTTTCCGCCGGATCTGGACATCACTATCACAGGAGATCAGTCGAAGTTCACCAGAAGTACCCTGGAAGAACTGAACAACACAATTGTAATTGGCTTTATCCTGGTTACAGTGGTGCTGATGTTCTTTATGGGGCTCAACAACGCTTTTTTCGTTGCGATGTCGGTTCCGCTTTCAATTTTCATTGCTTATCTGATATTCCCGGCAATGGGCTTCACCATGAATATGATTGTGATGTTTGGTTTTATCTTTGCTCTGGGGATCATTGTTGATGATGCAATTGTTGTCATTGAGAACATCCACCGGATTCACCGTCATGAACCAGATATCATCAAAGCGTCTAAGTTTGCCGCAGGAGAGGTGTTTGTGCCTATTCTCTCCGGAACCTTAACCACTCTTGCCCCGTTCTTTCCATTGGCATTCTGGCCGGGAGTGGTCGGGAAATTCATGCATTTCCTCCCGGTTACGCTGATCGTCACGTTGTTTGCCTCGTTGTTTGTGGCTTACATCATCAACCCGGTTTTTGCTGTGTCGTTCATGAAGCATGAGTATGATGTGAAACATTACAGGACGAACTGGAGAAAACTGATCATTTCAACTGTTATCCTGCTCCTGCCGGGGTTGATTTTTTATCTGGGAGGTCTCTACTGGGCTGGCAATCTTCTTGTTATCTGCATACTTCTCAATGCTTTCTACAGGATATTGCTGAAACATGCCATTTTCAAATTCCAGAATTCAACTCTTCCATGGATCATGAACCTGTATGAGCGTACCCTGGTTTTCTTCCTTCGCGGGAAAAATCCAACTTACCTGCTCATTTCCGTATCTGCGGTCTTTGTTATCACGATTTTTCTGACAGGAGTTGTTAAACCCCCGGTCCTGTTTTTCCCGAATAATGAGCCAAACAGCATCATTACATACATCACGATGCCAGAAGGTACGGATCAGGTTGTTACAGACTCTGTTACCAGGCTGGTTGAGACGAGGATCAATAATATCCTTGGAGAGGGAAACCCTGATGTGGAATCGGTGATTACCAATGTGGGTTTTGGGGCGGGCGCCGGCTTTTTTGACCAGAGCATTGCCTCCAACAAAGGAAAAGTCACCGTAAACTTCGTGGAACGTAAAGACCGTACAGGCAGTTCTACAATCGTGTACCTTGATGAGTTGAGGGATAAAGTGAAAAACATTCCAGGTGCCCAGATATCCGTAGAAAAGAACAAGATGGGTCCCCCTACTGGCAAACCAATCAATATCGAGATAGCAGGTGAAAACCTGGATGAACTTATTCACACTGCTAATGCTTTTCAGAGTTATCTCGACTCATTGGCTATTCCTGGAATAGAACAGCTCAAGTCCGATTTCCTGAACGATAAACCCGAAATCATCGTCGACATTGACAGGGAGAGGGCTAACCGGCAAGGGATCTCAATGGGCCAGATCGGAAACGAGTTACGTACCGCCATATACGGCTGGGAGGTTTCCAAGTATAAAGAGGATGAAGATGAGTATCCGATCCAGTTACGGTATTCTCCAAATCAGCGGCAAAACATCAATAAAATCATTAACGCAAAGATCACATACCGCGACATGAACTCCGGGAAACTCAGACAGATTCCCATCTCATCGGTAGCCACTCTTTGGTACCAAGACACATATGGGGGGATAAAAAGGAAAAATCTGAAACGGGTGATCACATTAAGTTCGGAAGTGCTTTCAGGCTATACAGCCAACGAAGTGGTTGCTGCGATCAACAATTCCATTGCTGGATTCAGCCTGCCAAAGGGGATTGAGATTTCCATGACCGGAGAACGGGAAGACCAGGCAGAGACTATGAGCTTTCTTATGAAGGCCATGATGATCGCACTCGGGTTGATCTTTTTCGTCCTGATCACCCAGTTCAAGTCTGTCAGTAAATCCCTGATCATCCTTTCTGAAGTATTTTTCAGCATCATCGGGGTTCTTCTTGGAGTTATTATTTTCGACATGCCTGTTATTATCACAATGACCGGGTTGGGCATTGTTGCCCTGGGTGGCATCGTTGTGCGTAACGGGATTCTGATCGTAGAGTTCTGCGACGTTCAGAAGGAACGTGGCCTAAAAACACGGGATGCGATTATCCAGGCAGGAAAAGTCAGGATCACTCCCGTTGTGCTCACTGCAACCGCAACAATGCTCGGTCTTGTTCCTCTTGCTGTAGGGATGAATATAAATTTCATTACCCTCTTCACCGAAATGAATCCCCATATATATTTTGGAGGAGATAACGTCATGTTTTGGGGACCTCTTTCCTGGACAATTATTTTCGGCCTGAGTTTTGCCACTTTCCTGACATTGGTCTTTCTGCCTGCACTCTATCTTATCGACTATAAAATGAAACTCCGGCTCCAGAGGAGGAAACATCATCGGAGACTTGGCAGGTCGTGAACCAGCATCCAGCATCCAGTATCTATTTAGACTTTCTCCAGTAGCTTCGAGAGCGCTATATCGGATTTCAGCAGGTCAAACATGGCCTGTGTATAATCCGATTCAGTGACGAGGAACTGATTGTATTTCTGGTTAAGGTCCGTGCTGGACGCAAGCCCCTGGCGATACTTGATAATCGTTTGATCATAGATCTTCGACGCCGTTTGCAAACTCTTCTTTTTATTCAGAAAAACAAGGTAAGATTTGTTGAAGTCGTTGCGTGCCGTTTCAACCTGCAGGTTAAGTGTAGTGCGCAATTGCTGGTCTAATACTTTCATTTTGTCGACATCGATCGCTGCCTGGTCAACAGAGAATTTACGGCTCCCACTGCTCCAGATAGGGATATTCAACTGAATGCCCCAGTAAGAGCTTGAAAACCAGCGTTGTTTGGAATCAAAGAAATCCCATTCTTCTCTCTGGGCATTGGTTGCCAGGTTAAGGACACCTGCAAGGGTTGGCTGATAAGCCGTTTTAGAGAGTTTGTATTGCATCAGCACAAGATATTCCTGCTTCTTCAACAGCCGGTAGTTGATATTATAATTGAAGTCAAACGTACTGTTCATCAGGTATTCATTGTCAATCTGCCGCAGGAAAAGTTCCAGGCTATCCTTAAGAATAATATCCTGTTTCTCCTCGATCCCCATCAGGAACTTCAGAAAGTTATAAGCAAGTAATTTCTGGTTTCTCGTGGTTATGAGGCTCGCCTCCAGTGTTGCGGCATTCAGTTCCATCTGTTCAACATCCAACGCTTCGACGAGGCCATTTTTATAAAACTCTTCTGTTTCTGAAACCATCTGGGAAATGGTTTTGTAGGTTGAATCTAGTATCTTGATACTCTCTTCAACAATCAAATAAGCGATATAGGCCTCCGAAACAAGGTCTCTCACATCGATCTGTGCTTTGACATTCTTCTGTTTTTCAGTTTCAAGGTAAGCTTTTGCTGTCTGAAGTCCGACAAGATATTGACCACTATATATCAGCTGTGTCAGCTGGGCCGAAATGGTTGCATTGTAACGGGTTCCAAACTGAATCTCTATAGGAGGAGCCGTTCCTGTTGTATCAAAAAAATTTGGAATGATGGATGTCGGTCTCAGGATATTGTCCATATATGCAGCAGAGGCATTGATTTGCGGCAGACCGATTGACGTATTCTCCTTGACGAGTTTTTTGGCTTTCTCCACATCGTAACGCGAATTCTTCAGGTCATAGTTGTTTTCGTAAGCATATTCCTGGGCCTGTTTCAGGGTAAAGGATATTGGCGCCTGAGCATATGAAATTCCTGTTCCGACATAGAATAAACTCAAACTGACCAACATCCGAAGCCATTTAATATTCATCGGTTCTGTTTTTTAAATTTCACCTTTCCTTTCTGCTGTTCATAGTAATTGATCCCTCCTTCGGTAGCAATTCCCCGGATGAAATTATCGAACATAGTATCGAAAAGAGTCTTAAAAGAAAATTTTTCAGGAAAATACTCAGGATTATGAATGTCAATCAACCGGCGAATATACAGACGGGCTATCAGCTCAGTGCTGAGGTCGTCCCTGTACATCCCGTCACGGATCCCTTTTTTAATGTTCAGCTGGATCTGGGCAAAAATAAATTCCACCCGGGTTTCAATATGTTGGTTGTAGATCTCCGGATAATATTTCTTCATGTCGAAGGTCATCGACGGGCTTACATCCCAGAACCGGTCACTGATCTCCTTACTGACAGTCAGCAAGACATCAATAGAATTTACCCCATCAAAGTTATACTTCTCAAATATGATTTCGAAATTGCGGCGCTCGAGCTCTAAAAGCCTGGAGACCAACTCCTTCTTGCTTCTCACTAACTGATACAGCTTTTTTTTAGAGACTCCCAGGTCCCTGGAGATATCTTCCATCGAAACACTGCGCACTCCAAACTTAAAGAAGAGTTCGCGAACCCTTACCAATATTTCGATTAAACTGTCATCCATAACATAAACACGTAAGAAATTAAGGGATTTTGGTTTGGTGCAAAATTAAGAAGAAATGGTGAAGAAGAAACAAAAAATGTGTAGAAAGTTTCTTTGGTGCAGATTACTCCACAATCATTTTCCGCTTTAGGTTTTGCTCCCCGCTGGTGAGGGAAAAATAATAAAAGCCGGGCGACAGATGGAAAGAGGATGCATCAAACCTTTCAATATACTTCCCGGGCGTATGGAATTTATCCTCCAGTAACGTAACAACCTCTTTTCCATAAACAGAAAAGATCTTGAGTGAAACCGTTGAAGGTTCATGTATTTTATAAGAGAAATAAGTGTGATCCCTTACAGGGTTGGGATAATTCTGATCAAGGGAGATTAAGGCCGGTAATTGCCTGCCCGGAGGAGTTCCAACCGCAATTGAATCAATCAGAGCTGTCCATACACTTAGATTGCCGCCTTGCAGCCTCGTCCAGATCGGTCTTACAATTCCGTTATGAGCGGCAATATTGCTATAATCTCCGAAAAATACCGAACCGGTTGGAGTGAACGGAGAATCACTGATCTTGATGTTCTCAAACGTGGTGCCACCATCTTTGGAAACAGCCAGGAAGACATCGGTTTTATTGTCCGAATAATTTCTCCGGTCGTAAAAAATAATGTAAAGGAATCCTGTCGACTGGTCGATTGCCATCCAGGTAAAGAACTGCTGCTTACCGGCAGGATCATCATTGATCCTGGTAATATCACTCCAGGTAGCACCGCCATCGTCAGAAGTTACCAGCCATACATCAGTATCATCCGGTCCGTTTCGCTGATCAGTCCAGTTAATATAAATCCTTCCATTGAAAGGGCCCCCGCTCAGGTCGCAACAGGTGATGGGAAATCCATTGGCACGGTAGATCCCGGGTATGGCAAAATCCCATCCTCCGGGGATGTCCGTAATAAATATATTCTCTTCAGGCCAGGTGATCCCCTGGTCCAGCGATGTGGTAAACACCAGGCCGGCAGGTCCCATCCAGGAGGTGTAGATCTCCCCGTTGGGTCCCACGGCGGGAACGGCTCCCTCAACGGTATTGTCCTCGTCAAGACAGTCTCCGGCAACCTTGTTGATCCTCACTCCGGGACTCCAGCTGGCGCCACCGTCAACGGAGCGGGAAAACCGAATGATCGTACTATCCTGTGGGTTGCTGCTTCCATAATCATCAAACTGGGTCCAGGTTACATAAATGTTATTGTTCGAATAGTCTACAATGGCCCATTCCTTATCCTGGGCTTTGGTGCCGTCAAGTCCCATGTAACTTCCGTCATTCCATGTCTGGCCACCATCCGTAGTTTTCTGGCATACAATGCGGTCGATCCAGTTTCCGCTTGACGGATTCGAAAGGTGGAAATAATAAAAATAGCCATTGGTATCCACGATGATACAGGGGTCACCCCATACACCATAAGAGGATGCCAAAGCTCCCCGTGACCATGTCATCCCTCCATTGTCTGAGTAGAAGTATGCGTTGGCATTTGCACCGGCAACAAGCTGGTTTGTGTTATAGGGGTTGATCATGATCGAAGGCTCTTCCGGAAAAGCCTCGTCACTTATCATTACATTCTGATACTGCCCGCAAAGGATAGCAGGTGACAGAATCAATAAAATTGAAAGATGATAAAAAAACCGCATTTTTTACAGGAATTGGTTCATACAAATGTACAGAATTTTCAGAGGAAAGTTGCATGAACATCGCCATTTTGCGTATGTTTGGTAGTTGAAACCAACCATGTATGAGATCTACTCTTTTCCTGTTTTTTCTGGTTTACGGGATCATCCCGCTTGCAGCCCAGCAGGAGTTGCAGACCTATTATGAACTTTCTGAAGGGAAACGTACCCCAAGATACTTGGAAACAACCGACTATTGCCGCCGGCTGGCGAATGCTTCCCCGATGGTCCATTACACCACATTCGGGATCAGTCCCCAGGGAAGGGATCTGCCTATGCTGATCGTTGATAAAGAGGGCTTACAGGACCCTGAATCGGTCCGGGATGCGGGAAGGGTGATCCTCCTTATTCAGGCATGCATTCATCCGGGGGAGTCGGAAGGCAAAGATGCGGGGTTGATGGTTGTCAGGGATCTGATCCGGGATCCTGGAACCGGGATCCGGGAGCTTTTGGACCATATTTCCGTTCTTTTCATCCCGATCTTCAATGTGGACGGTCATGAACGATTTGGACCATATAACCGCATCAACCAGAACGGACCTGAGGAGATGGGTTGGCGGGTTACTGCCACAAACCTGAACCTCAACCGGGACTTCCTGAAGGCGGACGCCCCGGAGATTAAAGCCTGGCTGAAGATGTACAACCGGTGGGATCCTGATTTTTTCATCGATATCCATACGACAGACGGCGCTGATTATCAGTATGTCATAACATACATGATGGAAACCCTCGGGGAAATGGACCAGGGGCTGACCAACTGGTGCGATTCGGTGTTTCTCCCCGAATGGACTGTCGGGATGGAATCTGCCGGATTCCCGGTTTTCCCCTATGTGCAATTCCGGCGCTGGCACGACCCGAAAAGCGGGCTGGAACGGGATGTAGCACCTCCGATGCTTTCCCAGGGGTATGTGGCTTTACGGAACCGGCCCGGACTTCTCGTTGAGACACACATGCTAAAGCCTTACAAACAACGGGTGGAAGCGTCCTACCAATGCATGGTCACAGCCCTTGAGATCCTGAATGTTCAACATCAGGAATTGAAAAGCCTGAACCTGGAAGCAGATACCCGGGTCATGTCACCGGAATTCAGGATTCGTCCCTTTCCTCTTCAATTCAGGCTTTCAGGTACCGATAGTGTGATGGTTGATTTCCTGGGAGTGATGTATGATACCATCCGGAGCGAAATCACGGACGGACTCTGGTTCAAGTATAGTTCCATCCCTGAAACATTCACTGTTCCCCTGTTTTCACATTGCATTCCCTCCGAAGAGGTGATGTTGCCGAAGGCCTATGTGATTCCGGTGGAATGGCAGGAGGTGATTGATATTCTGCGACTTCACGGCATCCTGATGAAGAAGATCGAAGACGATACGCTCATGCTTGTTTCTTCGTATAAATTTATTGCACCCAGGTGGCGTTCTTCACCCTATGAAGGCAGGTTTCCCCTTTCACATATCCAATATTCGACTTTTGAGGAGCTCAGATCCTTTCCTGCCGGGTCGGTGATTGTTGAAACATCCCAGGCAACCGTCCGTCTCATCGCTCAACTACTGGAGCCCAAAGGTGACGGATCCCTGCTCTCCTGGGGATTTTTCAACCCTATCTTCGAGCAGAAGGAGTATTTCGAGTTCTATGTTATGGAGCCCATGGCGAAACAGATGCTTGAAGATGATCCGGAACTGCGGAAAGAGTTTGAAGCTGTTAAGGCTGCCGACAGCAACTTCATTAAAAATCAATGGCAGGTGTTGAATTGGTTTCTGGAAAAAACACCTTACCGGGACGCAAAACGGATGATTTATCCGGTAGGGAGGATAGAGTTCAATGACAAGAATGCCAGGAATGACGAACCATAGTGAAACGAATCCCGGCGAAACAAAGTTGAGCCAATGACATGAATGAACTTGAGTGACTAATAACTATAAACAATACAACAATGAAAAACTCTTTGCTTTGGTTCTTTATCCTGCTTCTGGCGGGGTGTTCGGTCCGGCAACCCATGGAGGTGATCTCCCTGAACGAAGGTTGGATATTTAAAACGGGCGACAGCCTGGCGTACAGGGAACCGGCACTGGATGAATCCGGATGGGATTCAATACCGGTGAATAGGATCTGGGAAGAATGTGGTTACGATCCCTATGACGGATATGCCTGGTACCGGCTAAAGGTCACTCTGCCTTCTTCGCTGAAACAGAGTGCTTCACTCCGTGACAGCCTTCTGCTTTTCCTTGGCAAGATCAACAACTGGGATGAGACCTTCCTGAATGGACAGATCATCGGGATCAATAACCGGAATGTACCTGCAGTGACTGAAATTGATACATCCTTCCTTTCTGCACCTGTAAATTACTGGGACCTTGAAAGATGGTACACCCTTTCGGCAGATGATCCGCGCATCAAATGGGATCAGGAAAACATTATCGCTGTACGAGTCTACGATCAGGGCGGACAGGGTGGTATGTACACCGGCAATCAGTTTGCACGGATGACAAGGCTTACAGATTACCTGAGGATCGATTTCAACCGTCAGCCATTTGCATTCAGGAATGACTCATTAATAAAAGAAATTTTTCTTACGAACCGTTCCTCAAACTACACCTTGAAAGGGAACCTTACAATCGTGGCAGTCAATAAGCTTTCAGGAGAAGAATTGGCCACTCGTCAAATTGAGATCAGGTTGGAGCCTATGGCTGAAGAGGATTTCACCATAGCTATCCCGGAATTGGATCAATCGGTCCTGTTCAGCTACCGGTTTGCTATCGGGAATGAAGATGTACAGGAAGTAAAAGAAGAGAGTCCATATCTATGTACACCTGCAGCACCCGAAATTCCCCGGATAAATGGAGCATCAGTATTCGGGTGCCGACCCGGGCATCCTTTCCTCTTCCAGATTGCTGCAACCGGGAGCCGGCCCATGCGTTTTTCTGCAGCAGGACTACCCACCGGCCTGATACTGGATGAGAATAACGGGATCATAAGCGGACAGGCGGACAAGCGGACAAGCGGACAGGCGGA
>Ga0172371_10005184_pt1 | contig 19424 bp, 17 predicted proteins | sample Lak12m_FD_114543 | JGI IMG/M metagenome (GOLD analysis project Ga0172371, IMG submission 114543) | Freshwater microbial communities from Kabuno Bay, South-Kivu, Congo - kab_022012_12m | ecosystem: Environmental > Aquatic > Freshwater > Lake | place: Democratic Republic of the Congo: South-Kivu... | reverse complement strand
TGTTTTCATCTACAGGATGACACTGCGTAATTTATGAGACTTGCGAGGGATTACGTGACTTATTTCGCGAGGCGGCTAATAACACCACTCCCCCAATGACCAGCACCGGCAACGTGACGACAGCATGCAATAGGATGGCGAATGTCAGCGCCTGGTCGATGGGAATGGCAAAAGCCTTCAGAGCAAGTTGAGTAAAGAAATAAAACGGTCCGATATTACCGGGCATCAGCGCCGGAATCAAGCCGATGTAGACTAACACCAGAACCAGAGCAGCCAGGAGTGGGTCAGCCCCCAGCTTTACACTACGAAAAACAAGCAGGTTTGTAGCCCACATCACGCCCCAGATAAAGAGCGTGACCAGCAAAGAGGAGATGATCTTGCGCCAATCCTTCAGCCAAACGCTGCTGGTGACAAGCCTGTTGATCGCCTGTGCGCCTCTCACCAGCCAGCGCGGGTGGCTCGATTTGATCTTCCGTTGAACAACTGACCACACACGTGGTCCCCAAAGGACGTACACAACAAGACAGGTAATAGCCACAACCGAGAAGACCGCCAATCCTTGCGGGATATATTGACTGCCGAGTGGACGCAGGGAAGGAAGAACGATCAGGGCCAGTCCGGTCAGGCACAACAGGTCGAGGAATTTCTCGATCGCAATCGTCCCTGTCAGGTTCGGAAGGCTGTCCGCGTTCCCTTTACCCAGCATCCCGATGCGGATCAATTCTCCGCCTCTGATGGGTAGCAGTATATTTGCCGCCTGCCCGGCAAGGTAAGCCTCACTAACCTGCTCGAATGGTCTGGCAAGGCCAAAATTCTCTAAAAGAACAGACCAGCGCCAGATCTTGAGTACGAGTCCTGCCAATACGACTCCAAGCGCAAGCAACAGCCAGGTCAGGTCCGTAGTGGCAAGGCTGCGGTGTAGCTCTCCCCAATTGGCATCTTTAAGAGCAAAGACCAGTAGGATAATGCCGATGGCAATCCTTAATCCACGCATGATAATCTGCGCCAAGCGAGCGTTAATTGCCTGTTACCCCTTTCACGGTCAGGTGGACACCCTCCTCAAAGCTTACACCAGGCCCCCAGCCCAGGGTCAATAGCGCTCGCTGAATATCCAGCCGGTTGCGGCGCACCTCGAAAACGTTGTCTGGCAGGTGTAGCGGCTCAACACTTTCCTTCATATCCGCCGCCACGCTGCGATACACTTCTAGCACGCTTCGCTCCTCGGCAGAGCCGATGTTGAAGATACCCGTCACGCCGGTTTGCAAGGCCAGCAGGTTTGCACGGACGACATCTTTAATGTAGACGTAGTCGCGGCTCTGGCTGCCATCTCCAAAAATGACCGGCCGGACCCCATTCCGCAGCGCTGCGGCAAACATCGTTACCACGCTGTGATCCTGGCCGGGTCCGTACACATTGCCATAGCGTAGGATAACAATTTCGAGACCGCTGCCATCCGCTAACAGTGCATCCTCGGCGCGCATTTTAGTCTCTCCATAGGGCGAGCGCGGCCAGCGTGGCATGTCTTCTGTAATTGGCATCGTCGGCGGATCACCGTAAACCGCACCGCCGCTGGAGGCAAAGATGAACTTGATCACACCAGCTTCCTGGGCAGCTTTCAGCACATTGCGCGTGCCATCTAGGTTTACGCGAGCATATTCCTCTGGCAATCGCTGCGACTCGCGCACGAACACGCGCGCCGCGTGATGGCTGACGATATCTGGCCGTTCTCTCATCATAACCTCTTGCAGCTCAAGGTAATCGGAGATGTCTCCGTTATGAAATGAGACGCCTGCTGGCAAAAGCTCGCTCCGTCCGCGTTGTAGATTGTCGAGAACGACAACTTGATTACCAGCATCACGATAGGCAAGGGCAAGGTGCAAGCCGATAAAACCGGCACCTCCAGTAATCAGGATTTTAGGGGAATAATATCCAGTCACAAAGGACATCAGCCTAGATGGAATAAAAAACCACGACGATGCGGGGCCTCTCGACCCCGCACCATTTGTAAAAATGTTGAGTGGTTGTACCCGCTGCTATTACTCAGTCACCTTCCTGGTTCGCTTCCAGATCCCAAAACCGATCTGGAAAAGGTATAGCCCGGCAAAAACAAGCCAGAGTACCCGCTCACAAATCTTGCCTGAAGTTGCTGATAAACCAAAGCAGAAAAGCACTCCGGTCAGGTTGAGGCTGAGATCCCAACGCAGGCGAGCCAGCACGATGCCCATCCGCTCCCCTTCCACCTTGGCCTCCCAGGAGGCAAAGGAGAGGACAGTCAAAGCGAGTGCCAAGGCGGTAATCCAGAGGGTGTTGAAGGCAAGGTTGAGCCAGTCAATCACAGGTTATTCTCACCTCGGTTTATCATGTGGTGGCAGGGTTCGATTTCTTATGCATCTGTCCATATAATCCGGCAATCAATCCCAGTAGCATCCAGAAGAGCAAACCCGGTTTTGCGCCTAACGCTACGGCATCGGTAAGGCCAAAGAGCAGGTGGGCGAACAAACCGCCGCCCAAACCCAGAACAATGGCTTTTTGCGGCAGGAGCATGTTTTGCCCTTCACCTTTTTTCCACATGCCGAACAACATCCAGAAGGCGATGATATAGATGGCAATTAAGGCGATCAAACCGGGAACACCCAAATCCAACGCTGCTTGCAGAAACTCATTGTGCGCATGTCCTATATCCATTTCCGGCGAGATCACAAACAGAGGGTACAACACATTTATAACTTTTCTAAAAGCGTTCATCCCCATGCCGGTAAAGGGAAAATCCTGGATGCCATAGATCGCCCGCGACCAGATCTCCACGCGCGCTTCGAGGGTATCCAACGACAACGCCGGGTCGGTAGCCAGGTCACTGCCGGTTAACCAGGTGCGGATTGCTTCCCAATGGGTATAGGTCACCACTCCAAGGACCGTGGCCAGGATAACGAACAAGATCAGGCTGAACCAGCGCCATTTTGGTGGTAACGCAAGCAGGAGCAGCAGCGGTAAAGTCGCTGCCAGGCTGATGTAACCGCCACGCGATTGGGTCAAAATGAAAATTAAACCGACAGTAAGCACGGATAACACTCCCAGGGTTGCTACGACCGCCAAGTGCCAGCCTTGCAGCCCGCCGTATGTTTCTCTATCCATCCCGCTGGCTTTCCGGGAACTCTGCGCAGTACGTGACGCAAAGAACATACCCATGCTGACAGTTATCATCGGTGGTAACACCCACACCACTGCACCCGCCACCTCATTCGGATGAAAGCCTGATTCAGCCCCTTGTAACCCCGCAATGAGTTTTGGCAACCGCCCCACAATGGGGTCTAATAAAGTAATCTTGGTAGTAGCCCAGCGTGTTCCAAAAAGGCCCACAACGGCCATTCCCAATCCAATAACTAAAAATGCCAACAGGCTGAACCTCCAGCCACGCACCCTTTCCCCTTCACGCGCAACGGCAAAGAAGCTGCCATATGCCAGAACCATCCCGCTGATCTTCGGCAGGCTATATGCCAGGTCAAAGGTCGCCCACTCGCTGACCAATACCATCAGCGCCATTACCAGAAGTGCAGCGTTGAGTGGAGTTGGCGGAATAGGTGAAACGCGGGGGGGGGGAACTGAGGAGTGTGGGGAATTCCGCCATTCCATCCGAACCACGAGCCAGTGGAGCAGCCAAGATAACGGCACAAGCAGCATCACCGGGCTGCGTGCTGGGGAAGTAAAGATCATGAATGGCGCAGCCAGCCCCAACCAGAGCCAGTGGAGATTGTCCACAAGGGTTAAAAACGAGTGGATGCGAGACATGAAGGGTTACGTCACTTCATCCAACGCGTTCAAGACTTCCTTTATCACAAATTCCACTTGCTCGTCTTTCATTGTCGGATAAAGTGGCAGGGTCACTTCGCGCGCCGCAACTTCCTCGGTAATGGGTAAGTGAACCCCGGCTGTCTGTTGCTGGTAATAGCTAAATTTATGAATAGGAGGATAGTGAATACTGGTTTGTACCCCTCTGGCACGCAGGGCGTCGATGAACCGGATGCGATTTATTCCGGCAGGAAGGAGTATTGGAAAAATGTGGAACGCGGATGTGCCTCGTGAGAGACGAAACGGTAAAGTAAGTTTCGTCCCTGCGAAGGCTTCCCAATAACGCGCCGTGATCTCGCCGCGTCGAAGGTTGCTCCGCACAAGCTTCGATAATTGCACCAAGCCCAGCGCCGCCCGCACCTCATCGAGGCGATAGTTATAACCCAGGGTGACGACATCGTAAGAGTAGGCGTGTCCCTTATGGCGATCCCATGTGAGGGTGGTCATGCCGTGGGAGCGCATCAAGCGGATTTTTTCAGCCAGCTCATCTCTGTCAGTGACGATCAGCCCACCCTCGCCAGTCGCCAGGTTTTTGTTCGAGAAAAAGCTGAAGCAGCCGATATCGCCGAACGTTCCAGCCTTCTTGCCATCTAATTCCGTCCCGGGAGCATGGGCGGCATCTTCGATCACGGAAAGGTTGTGTTCGCTGGCAATCGCGTTGATTGCCTTCATATCACACGGGTAGCCTCCGTAGTGCATGACCGTGATGGCTTTCGTGGCTGGTGTGATCGCCGCTTTTACCGACATAGGTGAAATGTCGAGATCCAACTGGCTGTTAATATCGGAAAATACGGGCTGCGCTCCGGTATACTTTACTGCATTGGCTGTCGCAACGAAAGTCAACGAAGGGACGATGACCTCGTCACCGAAGCTGACACCTAGCGCAGCATTGGCCAGGTGCAGAGCCACGGTCGCGTTTGAGACGGCAAAGGCATGCTTTACACCCAGAAAACCAGCAAAGGTTTGCTCGAAACGTTGTGTTACCTCGCCCATCGTCAGCCACTTGGACTGGAGCACGCCGGTTACTGCGCGGATTTCCTCCTCACCGTAATCCACATCCGAAAGTGGAATTCGCCATTCCATAAGGTTACTCCTCACCCAGGAATTCTGCCCGCATCCTCTCGAAATCTTGGATGGCTTGTTCATAATCCTGCGGATTGCCTAGGTCTTGCCAATAGCCCTCAAAGGGAAAAGCATTCACCTTTTCGCCGCGCGCCAACAGCACCTGCACCAGGTTGGGAAAATCGAAATATTGCCTGGGCGGAATGTAATCAATGACCCGCGGCTCGAAGACGTAAATGTCCATGCTGACCGCATAATCCAGCGTCGGCTTCTCGGTGTAGGCAGTCACCCGCTGGTTGCTGTCAACTTCGATCACACCCAAGTCGATTTTTATATGCCGGTGGTGGGTGGCGATGGTGGCCGCTGCGCCGGACGAGAGGTGAGAGGCATATAACTCTTGCAGGTCGAGCGTGGTCAAAACATCTCCATTGGAGACGAAAAACGCCTCCTTCGCTCGCGGGAGCAAGGATAGGGGGCCTACGGTACCCATTGGTTTCTCTTCGTAGGAATAATCTATCTTGATACCATACCTCGAGCCATTGTTGAAAAACGCCTGTAAAAGGTTGGCAAGGTGTCCAACCGTCAGGGTGATTTCATCCACACCGCTGCGCTTAAGCTGGTGGATCATGACTTCCAGAATGGGCATATCCCCGATGGGAACGAGTGGCTTGGGAAGGATTTTAGTATAGGGGGCAAGGCGGGTGCCTTTGCCTCCTGCAAGAATGATGGCTTTCATGGCTTATTACTCCCGGCAAATTGTATCACCTTCTAAACCACATATTTTCCGATCTGATACCGATCCAGATGTCCCTTGATCCACTCGATCGTCCTGCGCAGTCCCTCTTCGAGTGGGATTTGCGGTTCCCATCCCATGATCTCTTTTGCCTTGCGGTTATCCGACCACAGGCGCATCACTTCGCTCTTTTCGGGGCGAAAACGCGCTTCGTCCGTGACGATTTCCACCGGGCGACCAACCAGTCGTATGATGAGCTGTGCCAGGTCACCGACGCTCACTTCGCAATTGGCGCCCAGGTTGATCGTCTCGCCAACGATACCCCTGTTGTGACCCGCTAAAAGAAAACCTGCCACCGTGTCACTGACATAGGTCAGGTCACGACGGGGTGCCAGGTTTCCCAGAAACACCCGGTCACTCGTCAGTGCCTGGGTGATGACCGTCGGGATGACCGCGCGCGCCGATTGGCGAGGCCCATACGTGTTGAATGGCCGGATCGTCACCACCGGCAGATTATAAGAACAGTAGAAACTCTCAGCCAGTTTATCCGCCCCAATCTTGCTGGCCGAGTAGGGTGATTGTCCCTGCAACGGGTGGCTTTCGGGTATGGGCACCTGCCGCGCCGTCCCATAAACCTCACTGGTGGACGTGTGGATCACCCGTTCCACATTGCTCTCCCTCGCCGCCAGCAGCACGTTAAGCGTCCCAATGACATTGGTCTCCACCACCTCGGTGGGATGCAAGTATGAGTATGGGATGGCGATCAGCGCGCCGAGATGGAAAACGTGGCTGATGCCGCGCACAGCCTCCTTAACGGCAAAAAGGTCGCGCAGGTCGCCGGCGATGATATCCAATTGACGATAGGTCTCGGGTGGCAGCAGGTTAAGCAGACCAGGATCGCCGCGTGAGTTGTAACGCACGAAGGCGTGCACTTTGGCACCCTCGGCGACCAGCGCTTCGATAAGGTGGCTGGCAATGAATCCACCCGCGCCGGTGACAAGGATTTGTTTATCGTGCCAGAAAGTTGTCATACCCTTATTCTTTCCCGTAGAGTCTGGATCTTATTTATTACTTCATCTACGCGTCCAAATTGAGCATGGATCTCCAACTCCTGCAGCCAGGCATCCACCTGGATGGCCGTTATCTCTGCCTGGCTGAAAGCCTCCCCCTCCTCTTTTCCTACGCCGTCCCCATTAAGAGCTGCGGCGATGCGCATTTTTTCCATAAAATCCGGCAACATGACGACATGGGCCAAGGTTTGCCGGCAGATCTTTAATAGCCGCTGCCGATCGTCTTTACCGATCTTGTGGATGGCAAAGACGATGATGCCCACATCGTGTTTCTTAACCAGCGCAGGGATATCTTCCCGCTTTCCGAGCACCGCCAGGCCGCGGATACGCGCCCCCTGCATGTATAGGTCATCATCCACGAAGCCAACCGCGAAGAATGAATGACTCTCCCGGCTGTTTTCGATCATCCAGGCCGCGAACTGGCCCGCCTCTCCACCTCCCAGGATCAGGACACGTTCCCCCACCGCACGGATGCCGCCCCGCCTCCTTACAATGCGTGCGAGCAACCCGGTGACCAGGCGGCTGCGGTAGCGAGTAAGCACAAAGCCAATAAAGGATAATGCTGAAGCGATTCCCATCATCGCCGGAGGAAACAAATTTAAAAAATGATCAACCAATAACGCTGCCGCTGTTGCCACGAAGGATGGGAACACCAGGTCGAGCGCGTCACGGGCGGCCGCCTTCGGCCATTCGATGCGCTGGACGCCCATTACAGCGCAGATGATTGAAAATAAAATGGCATATCCCACCGCGGATATGGCTGAAACAGGCCAGCCCACGTTCAGAGGACCAAATGAGCGCCAAACCAGGCCCGTCACACCTATGGCGAATAAGGCGGTTAGAGCGTCAATCATGAACCAACTTATATAGCGCCTGGCAAGTCGTGAAATCGGTCCCCAGAATAAACGCTCCTCGGGTGGCTGGCGCGAACCCAAGCGGGGAATCAAAACCAGGAAGGTCCACAGCAACACATCCATATCCAGCCAGAAGGATCGATGGCGCACGTAGAGCTGGTCCAGGCGCAGCTTGCTGGGCAGGATATCGTCCAGGTATGTGGACATCACGTTGCTGCTGCCAAGCATGGCCTCCTCGTTGCGAAATAGTACTGATGCTGGGCTGGTGATGCCTGGGCGGACCGAGAGGATTTCGTGGCGGACTTCATCCTGCCAGGTTGCAACAATACCTGGGTCTTCCGGACGCGGCCCAACTAGGCTCATCTCGCCCTTCAGTACGTTCCATAATTGAGGAAGCTCGTTGAGCTTGGTGTTGCGCAGCCAGCGTCCGAAACGTGTGATGCGCGGGTCATCTTCTGCAGTGATCCTGGGGCCAACATAGCTTTCCTTGCGTTCGTACATCGTACGAAATTTGTGAATGAAAAATTCCCTGCCGTGCTGCCCGGCGCGACGCCCATGATAGAAGACCGGGCCGGGGGAATCATGCTTGATTGCGATGGCAATAATTCCAAAGACGGGAGACAGCAAGAACATGCCCAAGGCTGATGCAAGCATGTCGAACAGACATTTTAGAAAATTATTCACTTAGCACTCGCGGTAAAAGGCTTTTTCCCTTGAAGATAGAAACGAAGCAGCCCCTCCGCTTTTGTCAACGTGGGATGGTTTGGATTCAGGCGGAGCAAGCCCTTGAGCAGGGTATAACTGACTGTGTTGAACAACGGCGCCAGCGCCGGGTGGAAGACGATCCGCTGGCGTACCGGCTTGGCTTTATATCCCATGCGAAACTTGAATTCATCCACCGAGGGGGGGGCGTCAAGAGAGTGAAGGCCGTAGAACAACCAGGGAGGACCGGTCCGTTTTAAAACTTCATTTGTGAATACGAATACCAGGGCATTGTTGACGCCGAGATGCAAATACTCCGTCCGGCTTTGTTGGTAGAGTATGCTGCAGCAATTATCACTGGTGAATGCAAGCAAGGTGGTCGCCAGCCGTCCTTCGACGATTGCCGCCCAGGCCTCGAAACCGGGCACCCCCTCCGCGCTCAGGCAGAGCAGCTTCCACCATGCTTCACTTTCGGCTCTTGGGCGTCCCTGACGTTGCAAAGTTTCGCGGTGCAATGACCAGCCTTCCTCCGCCAGACGGGTACAAGAAATGGGTTTGATGAGGGCAGACTTCAAGCCTCTTTGCACATCATGGCGCGCTTTTTTATGTAAGCTATTGATGGGATATTCAGTTTGCTTGAATACTACATGATAACTGGCTATGCCTTGCGGCGATTCCGGATTCGTAGAATATCGAACGCCCAAAGCCCCATGCTGGTGAAAAAGCTGGCGAAGTTCCTCCGCGGTAGGCTCGATCAACTCATGATAAGGAAAGGCCTGGTAAATGCGCGCGCCAACCTCAATCCACCGGCTGCTGGCTGTTTGGAAAACATTCTTTCCCTGGAGGCGTTGCCACTCAAGGAAGATATCAGCGTTCATTTTGTTTATTATTCAATCGCATTGCTCAACTTAATTTTTCTGTTGTACCCGAATATAGACACTGACAATTCTCGAGATACAATAATCAATCCAGACCTCTGTTGACCAACAACAGATGGTATATTCCTGATTGCTCCGTGAGTAACAACTGACTTGACATGAGGAAATTCTTTCCTCGCATAATCATAGGTGGCTTGCTGCAAAGAAGGAAGTACTCCCTTTCCTCTATAATCATTGAATGTCCAGCCATCGATTTGATATGCTTCATCATCCTTTAGTAGGACACCGGAGTCGATCCTAGTCACCGGTGGAGGTAATAACCAGAGAAAGCCTGCAAATTTCACCTCCGAGTAAGCACAGAACAAAATATAGCCTCGCTGAAGCCTCTGTTGAAATTGAAGTAAACCGTATTCGCCTCTGATTTCGAGTAGTTCCTTCCTGCCTTCCCAATTGTAGACATCTAGATCTTGAGGCATCGTAATAATCCTCAAAGGAATTTTAGGCTTTACCCGATTCTCCTGAACATCGAGGTCCTTGACAAAACGATACATTATTTCGATCCAGAAAATATTCCTCATGATCTGTGCAACTGCACCCCATAATCCCATTCTTTTAATCAATGAGCGAAACTTTGATATTCCCAGTGAAATTCGCTTTTTCAAGCCGGGTGATCTTAGATCCTCTTTCTCGTTATCCACCATGCTTATATCCTCTTAAAAATCTGCTTCGTATTTACACAAACCAAGAAACACAAATATACCACACCGACATTACAACCATTAATTTCATGTGTTTGGCATGATTGGTGTGGGTGTAGTAGGCCAAAGACCTATTTCTTGCGCCAACCCTATTAATATTTGATCCATGCGATTAGAAAATACTTCCATACTGTAATGCCTTGTGACATACTCTTGATAGGCGCGGGCATTGCTTTCCAGAAGATTCCGGTCTTCCCTTAAATGATTTAAAATGTCGACCACTGAATTTAAATCTCCCACCTTTACTAAAAAACCTCTTCCGGCATCTACCAAATCGCGATTGAAAACCAAATCATATGCGATAGGACACATCTTGCTGTATCCGCACTCTAACATGACTCTGGCGATACCCTCGCCATAAAAGGAGGGGAAAAAGAATATCTGAGACTGAGCGAATTGCTCAAGAGTAGAGTCGGGGGATAATTCACCTTTGTAAGTTATGATGCCTTTTTCATGATACTTTCTAACCAACTCCAACAAATTCTCGTGACCAGTTGAACCTGGTCCAACTAGAACGAAATTAAAAATACCTCGACTAAAAAACTTCTCTGCAACAGCTAGAAAATCCTCAACACCCTTTTCTGGCATAATACGCACTACAAGTAGCACGTTTAAACATGGGACAATAAAGGATTTTTCATCAACGATTGGCATAGACACGCCGCTGCCAACAAAAGCAAATTTTAACGCCGTATTCGGGAATCGTTTGGCGAGGATAGCAAGGTCACCGCGGTTCTGGAATAGCACACGGCGAGCAAAGCGCGTAGACATGCGGAAAAGAATAAAGTAGATTGGCTGAAAAACTTGGTAAGCTTGAGCCTTGCTACTAAATATTCTCCCTAATCCCGTAACAGTAACCACACTTGGTACACCAGCAAGCCATGCAATTACTGGTCCGAAAAGAATAAGTAGGCTTGAGTAGTAATGAACCAAATCTATTTTATGGTGGTTCTTACGAAGATAAACCCATAGTTCCAGTAGGCTAAAAAGGTATCTGAGACGGAAGCCTTCTCCGAAACTCATTTGCACAAAGTAATCATCGTCAATGCTTGGCGGCTTCTCGGGTAGCCCATAAATAATCGAACAAATGTTGGACACCTTGGGATACATTAATCGGTGATCACTATCAGCCGCGCTTTTCCCCCCTTTATTGGATACATAGAGGATACGAAGCGAACGCTCTCCTGCTGAATTACTCTTGACTGCTCTCATAGGCGCGCTTATATAAACTTCCAAATAATCTGCCGCGCTGACCGAATGACATCCTGCTCTGCCTGGTTGGTATCCAATTCGATGATGGCGGCTGATGGGAACAGGTGTGCCGCAAAACCTGCATGCCGGCGCGCCAGGTAAGCATCCGTCTCCTTGCCTTTTTTTTGCCGGTCCCGGTTGCGATCAAGGGCAAGCTCAAGCGGCACCTTGAGCATGATGACGATATCAGGGGGAGGAATTTTACCATAGAGATCATGCTCAAGTTTCACCAGATGGTTGAGCACAGCGGACTTAAAGCCTCTGCCTGCTGAAACCGCTAATTTGGCGCTATCTGCAGCGCCAACGGCGGCGGATGAATAGCGATCACAGATCACGATCCGTCCGCCGGATGCTTTTCTGGAGGTCTTGATCGCCAAGGCACACCGATCCCAGGCGACCCACACCGCGCGCAGGGCATACAACAGCGAAACCCGCGCCTCGCCCGCGCCCCCGGGATTTTCCTCCATCCGGCTCGTTCTGCGAGGATCACCCACTTTCCTGGCCAGCGGCAGCAAGAGGTTGGGCAGGAAACTCAGCCAGGTGGACGGCGGTCTGCCGAAGTGAACCGCTTCAACCTCAAAAACCTCCCCCAACCAGCGCCCGCTTTGCCGAGCCAAAGTTGACTTTCCGCTTGCCTCCGGACCGATGAATGCGATCACCGCCCCGCCTGAAGCCAATCGTTTGGATCTCCTGTTTCCCGCCATGCGTCGAATGATGCGCTTCAGGTAAAGAACCGCCCGCCTGTACGGTTTGGATAGGGAAGAATACCGATCATAAGCCTTCAGCCGTTGGTGCAGTCGAACTGCCAGCCTGTAGCGGCAGGAGAAACTCTTACTGTCTTCGATCGCCTGGAGACAGGCATCGAATAATTCGGGTTGCACGCCGGGTAACCACTCGGCAAGCAAACGGTGACATTCCTCCATAGAGCAGGCAGCCAGCAAAGCAGACAGCTCCTTCTGCGCGGCAGGGTAGCTGCGCCGCAGCAAGAAATATTCAAGGAGGGAGGAATGCTTCGCCATTATTCGCAGGATGAAAACGATCAATTCTACCGCCGCTGCCGGAACTGGCACACCATCGATCCTGCGCGGGCTCTGCAATAAAAGCTCTTCGAGGGGAAGGTGGTAGTTCTTGAGCAAGCTTTCGCCCGTGACCATACGGTAGTACACATGTAAATGAACAAATGTCCCGCGCTCCTCGTCCCACTGGAAATAATGAAAGATGGGTGAGAATGCCGCTTGGAGCACATCCACAGCCCGCTTGAAACCCTGCAAACCCAACACCCCCTCGAAGCGTTGAACGTCCCGCCGATCCACCAATAGGTCCAGGTCGCCTTTGCCTTCCAAGGCGTTTTCCAATTGGAAATTACTCTTCCAATGGCAATAATGGATGTTCTCATCATCCAGGCGCGCGAACAATTCCTTCAATACTTTAACCATGCGCCACCCGAGTGGTATATTTTTGCTGGAGATATTGCACTATTTTCTCTGCCCGGCTTTCGAGCGAAGATGAATTATCTTTCAACTTACCGGGAGAGGAATTTTCAATAATCAGCGGCAGGCCGCGGACGGTAGCTGAAGAGAATAGAGCCTCATACACAGCCTCCGCATGCTTGATGAACGGTTCCACTGTAGAAGACTTATTCTTGGCCCGCCGATGTCCGCGCTGCAATGTCCGGAAAATGACTTCTTCAGTTTCCACCTTTACCCAAATCAGAGCATCCGGCTTGGGGACGATCTCCGCAAAGCGAACCACCTCGTTGAGATCTGGCTCAGCCTTGATATGCACAAACATCACGTGTGCAAGCTGCAGAAGCCCTTCATCGGATATCAAGAATCTGCAGCTAGACGTATGGCGTTGCAAATGCCGAAGCATTGCATAAATCCCCATCCGTACATTAATATTCCAGAATAAGTTTAACGCAACCCACCAAGAATCCGCTGTTTTAGAAATCACTCGATATGCCTGAGAAAAAAGCGCCGCTCCTTCTCCAGTCAGTATATAGAAGAGAAAAGGAATAATGGCTGACAGCTCAACAATGAATTGCCTCAAGCGAGGCTGCTTCAGCGCCCTCAGGCCGTATATCGAAAGGATCGCATCGAAAGCATCAAATGCCACAATGCCATCAGCAGCCAAATGCCGCTTTACCGCAGAGACCAGCGTGGTTTTCCCGGAGCCTGTGACACCAGTGAATTCAACCAGCAACGGTTTAACCAAATTCGACATTCATTGCCTATCTGCCAAACCCATGGCAGGATTTGACCATGCCCGCCCTGTCGATCCAGTGGAAGAAAGCTGCCCCTCCTTCGCTCTCAAATGCTGATCCATCTGGATCAACACTACCTGGTGCAATGCAAAGACCAGCCAGACAAAGCGAAAATGGTAGACCTGATGAGTCTGTGATTGGATAAATATGGCAATAATGCTGGCAAATAAGATAAGCATTTGGCTCTTTTGATCCGGTAAAGCGCCCTGCTTTCTCAAGCGCCTCACTGATTGAGTTATTAGCATTCCTCCGAAAAGTAACAAGCCGGATGTACCAATCACGCCACGACCAATAAGAAATTCTAATAGGTCGTTGTGCATACGCGCACGATCTAGGAAACGAAAAGAATCCGGCCCGATTCCAAGCAGCGCATCCCCGGACAGTATTGTTCTTTGCGCTTCCTCCCAAATAGAATATCGCCTTTCCGTGCTTCTGGGCAGCCTTGCCAAAGTTATTTGACTTACCCGATCGAATAAATCTCCTGTTTCAGCCTTCACCAACATTCCCGACCAAATAAAAGTAATCGCAGCTATTCCCAATATGCACAATGTAATTATCCCTCTTGCGCGGCTGGTAGTAGAGTAACGCCAATGAGATATACTATTAATGACAAGGATGATAAGAATGATTGCTAATGCAGCCAAAGCGCTCATCGAACCTGTGGCCAGAATGCTAGCCCCCAGGAGGAAACCCAGGATCCACTTGATTCCCCGGGGCATGCGCAGAAGCAGCAAAGGCACAAAACCAGCCAACTGATAGGAGGCGGCCATGTTAGGATTGGAGAACAATCCAAGAGGCCGGGGAGAACCCAAAGCCGTATACTCGCCAACGTAGGCAGTCATCGAACGCAAAAGAACAGGAGAGGCAAATTGCGCCAGGAGCACTATTCCATCCAGGGAGGCTGCAACCAGCCAGAAAATCATGACCCGCTGCATATCGCCCGGTTTTAATAACAAAAAAGCAGTTACCAAGAGCGCATACCAGACATACAAGTAAACATCCTTGACTATTGCGGTGATGCTTACAATCGGGTCGGGTGAAAAAAAGATGCCGATCAGGGAACCGATCAGGATGAGCAAAAAGGCAAGAATGTAAGGGAACTGGAGGGCTTGCTTGGCTTTAAGGATATATAACCCCAGGAGCGGCAAAGCAATGACATTCCACACATCCACCAGCTCAAGATTATATGGGAGGCTAAAACGTTGTATTGGCAGGATCAAAAGCATGATTATGAGGGAACCGACTGCGAACGATGAGAGCAATGTAGACGTGCTACCAGAAGGTCGGCCGGAAGAGGGATCAGACATTGATTTAGCCTTATTGAAGTGGGTTGATCCAGATATTGTCATTCTGAACTCTTTGCAAGCGATTTCCGTAATTGCACAAGGAGCGAGGGTTCTATCACCAATATAATAACGCCATAAAGCAAGACTGCCAGAACTCCCAACAACCAGAAGTTCAGGTTCATGAGCAAGACGAGAACAACTACAGCAAGGGAACCAAGTGCCGGGGCGAGATAATCGCGCCAATTGATAATCTCGGCGATATGATCTCTGAGATACCACAGGCTCATTCCCAACAACAAAAATTCAGTCAAGATGGTGGAATAAACAGCACCCATCATTGCATAGCGAGGGATGACAAAGAAATTGACAACGACGTTAAAAATGCCGGCAATTACCACTGCCGTCGCGCGTTTCGTTTGCCGATTGCTTGCCTTCATTGCAGTTACGAACGAATTCCCTGCCAGGCGAATGGGGATAAGCAATGCAAAAAGTTGAAGAGCCCGGACTGCGTCCAAAAAACTCTGACCGTACAACAGTAGAATGATCTCGCGACCAAAAGCCCAGAGTAAGGTTGTGATCAAAGCGCCAGGCAGGAGTAGAACCTTGATGCTGTTAGCGGTATTTTTCCAGACCGACTGTTCGTTTAGCTCATATTGCCTGGACATATGGGGGTAAAGAGCCAGATTCAATGTCCAGGCGATTATGTTGACACGGATAGAGAGACTGGTGGCTGCCTCATATATTCCAACGACAATATCTCCGGAGAAGAAGGACAGCATGACAACATCAACTCGCGTATAAACCACAGACCATACATCATTAATCGAAAATGGGAACCCTTGTCGAAGGAGCACAAGCAGTGTTTTTTTGTTAATAACCGGGTGCAAATGCCCAAAACGAACCCAAAATAATCGGATCGCGACCCCCAACGAGATCATGCGCGAGAGGATATAGGCAGCCAGCAACCCAATAATGCTTGGATGCAGCAACAGGCTGACCAACACTATCCCCAGAAAAAGCACGACCTCCATGACAATCGCCACCGCTGAACTTCGTTCCATTTCCTCGGCTCCGCGAAAGGCGGCGGCGATTACATTGGCAATCGATTCCAATCCAAGGGCAACTCCGCCCATGATCACTGCCCAAACCAACGTTGCCGGATAATGCATCACCAGCTTTCCTGTAAGACCCAACAGGATAATTGCAATAAGAGAAAAAACAACCACGATGGTCAATGACACATTAACGATATGTGTGACTTGTTCCCGATCATCCCGCTTTCGAGCCAATTCCCGCGTGAGCAACTCCGGTAAACCGTAGCCTGAAATGAAGGCAAACAGCCCGAGGAGAGTAATCACAGCAGCGTAATCGCCCAATAATTCAGCGCCAGCCACACGGGCCAGAATAATAGAAACAAAAAAAGCCGATACCGCTCTAACCACCAGGGCTATAGTCTGAAAAAGAGAATTCTTTGCAATCCGTTTGAAGGTGTTCATAATTTAATTAAGGTGTATCCAAGCCAACAAACACTAAATGAGCAAAGCGGACAACGCCTCCCAGCAGAAATACCAACACAATGACCGACCTCTCGAAAGTCAATTTGTTCCTTAATCTGACATCTTCACCCAAATACGTTGATCCTGTGGGAACAAGTTCCTCCTAAGGCCTGTTCGATGCCGCCACACATTGTTGGCTCTCTTGTTCAGTTGGTGGGCGATCATGCAAGAGGGTCAGGAACGCATCGGCCGAGGCCCAATCGTGACGCTTCGCGAAAAAAGCGCACACTGTGCCGGTGGTCTGTTCTGTAGTATCCAAGTGGGCAGCCCAAGCAAACTCCGAAATTGATTCGGCGACAGCGTTGGGGTAGAGGGCATACCCCCAATATAAAAAGGCTGTCGAGTTGTTCTCGTCGATGATTGTCAATTGCCGGAATTGCCCGGCCGCGCTGCGCAAGTCTCCCTGCTCCAAAAGGATTTGACCGCGCAGGAATATCAACTCCTCGTTCTGCGCCACTGGAGATACAGCAGCCTGCGATATCAATGCCAATGCTTGCTGGAAATCCGCAGCCGCGCCTGTTAGGTCGCTCTGCTCCTTTTCCCTTCCAATATAACGAAGGTCGCTGGCCCGCCTGAGAAGAGCATCGTATCTCTGCTGCTCGCTATCCCATCCGCCATCCACGCCCAGGGCTGTTGCGTATTCAGCCCTCGCCTCATCCGCCCTTCCAAGACGCCTCAACAAAGTTGCCATGCGAACGTGAATACCACTGGAATGCTGCGGATCCATGCGAGCCGCCAACTGGTACCAGCGCAAAGCATTTGAGAGATCCCCTAAACGTTTTTCGCCTTCACCTATGCTCGTCAGGTCCTTGGGAACGATGCCGCTTTCGAACCAGCGCAATATTGCCGCTTGTTCATCACCTTGTGCAAGCATGCTCAAGCCTGATTTCCATCCTGATATCCAATCGCGCCGGATAATATATGCACTTTCGTAACTTTTGACAGCAACATTATCTTGTCCCTCGTATAAGGCAATCGTCCCCAGCAATGAATATGCAGAGGCCAGGTTTGGTTGAATTCCAAGCGCGATTGTTAATAACAACTGATTACTCTGTGCTATACCCGGCACCAACGTGTCCGGACAAAACTTATTCTCTTCCAACGCAAACACGCAAGAGGTTGGATAATCGGAAAACTTCCTGGCAACCTGGATAAATGCCAGGTTTGCGATAATGCTCGCAGCCAGATTCGAACCAATCAAAATGGCGCAGAATAGCACACTGACAAGTGAGATACGGGCTGCGCTTGAGCGCTTCCAAACGAATCGCATTTGGATCAATTCACTACATTATCTGACAATTCCCCCATCCTGCAGTGTGTCACCTCTCACCTCATGCTCACCACCTGCCCCTCCCAGCGGTGCCATTTGCCGTGGTGCTTCTCAAGGATCTTGCGCCCCTCGCCCCTGGAGGGCAGGCCGATCAGCTCCATGTCCGCATCCACCATCACCTTGACCAGGTCGCCGAAAAAGACGCGCGGCTCCCAGCCGATCACCCGCCTTGCCTTGCTCGGGTCGCTCTGCAGGTAATCCACCTCCGTCGGGCGGAAGTAGCGCGGGTCGATCTTGACGTAATCGCGCCAGTCCATGTCCGCGTAGCCAAAGGCCGCCTCCAGAAACTCGCGCACCGAGTGTGATTCGCCCGTCCCGACCACGAAATCATCTGCTGCCTCAGCCTGGAGCATCTTCCACATGGCTGCCACGTAGTCCGGTGCGTAACCCCAGTCACGGCGCGCCTCCAGGTTGCCCAGGAAGAGCTCCTTTTGTTTGCCGGCTTTAATGGCCGCCACGGCGCGGGTGATCTTGCGCGTCACGAAGGTTTCGCCTCGGCGCGGCGACTCGTGGTTGAACAAGATGCCATTGGTGGCGAACATCTTGTAGCCGCGGCGGTAGTCACGCGTCGCCCAACAGGCATAGACCTTGGCCACCGCGTAGGGGCTTTGCGGCTCGAAGGGCGTATTTTCGTCCTGCGGGGGCCTGGCTGCGCCGAACATCTCGGAGGAGGAGGCCTGGTAGAAACGCGTCGCGATGCCGCTCTTACGAATGGCTTCCAAGACGCGCATCGTCCCCAGGGCGGTCACCTCGCCGGTGTATTCGGGCAGGTCGAAGCTGACGCGCACGTGAGATTGCGCCGCCAGGTGGTAGATCTCGTCCGGGCGCAGGTTATAGATCAGGTCCACCAGGCAGCCGGTATCGGTTACATCCCCGTAATGTAAGAAAAGGCGAGCCCCGTTGTGCGGATCTCTGTAGATATGATCGATCCGCCCCGTGTTGAATGTGCTGGCTCGCCGGATCAACCCGTGGACTTCGTAACCCTGTGCCAGTAACAATTCGGCCAGGTAGGATCCATCTTGACCGGTGATACCGGTAATGAAAGCCTTTTTCATTTAGAATTTCGTATTGGTTATTTCGAATTTCTATGTTCGCAATTCGAAATTACCTCTTTCCTTTCGTAGTTTTTCCTATCGAAAATATTTTCGTCAGAAATTCCCGCGGTCCATTATTCCAACATTCGATTAAATGTCGACGAATATATTCTATTTGGCACTGTCAATGACATCGGTCTTACTGAGCCAGACATTCCCATTGAATTTCGCCCCGCAATCCTTGCGTTCTAACACGGTTACCGATATGCCATTCCCATATATAGAAGAATAATAGCGACGTTTATACTGGCGGCGGGGGGATAATCGCCATTCTTCAGGAGAAAGTACAAACTCGTAACTATTAATTTGCTTGTTAATGGCGGTGAATCCCCGCAATCAAGTTCTTCTCTCATGATGGCTGACCTTTTTTTCTGGGAGACCTTAGAAAGGTAGGTCTATTCTTGAGACTCCTTCTTAGCTGTGTTCATCATCATTAATCGTTGAATGTAAACGAAACCTGTACTTTATATTCACAAAATGCTGGGCAACTTTTTTCCCAATGCGAATTCCAGGTTTTTCTATTATCAAATAGGAAACATATGCGCACAATATAATCAAAGCAAGTGAACTCCACGCTCGGATAATGGGTGTCAAATTAGGTATTTTCTGTATTATGTTAATGACTCCACTGCAATAACTTGCACATTACCAACCGAGAACTGATCGGTGCGGGCTGATCAGGCCATATAGTACTGCGCAGAGGGTATCTGCGAAAGCAAAAAAAGAACGCCCTACCCCTTC
>Ga0172371_10005182_pt1 | contig 19433 bp, 17 predicted proteins | sample Lak12m_FD_114543 | JGI IMG/M metagenome (GOLD analysis project Ga0172371, IMG submission 114543) | Freshwater microbial communities from Kabuno Bay, South-Kivu, Congo - kab_022012_12m | ecosystem: Environmental > Aquatic > Freshwater > Lake | place: Democratic Republic of the Congo: South-Kivu... | reverse complement strand
GGGAACACCGATCAATAACGAATATCCGATCTACGGAAGCGGCGGCGCCTGGGTGGGTCAGGCCCAGGACTTCCAGTACGGCAGGTTGACCTGGAACAAGGACACGCACCAGGTGTTCTTCAGCCACGGACTCATCCAGGATAAATGGGATGCTCTGAGCCGACAGGCCGGCTTCCTGGGCATGCCCATGAGCGATGAATACGGAGTCCCGGGCGGTAGAGCCCAGAACTTCGCTGGCGGCAGGATCTTCTGGTCCGGCGCTACAGGAGCTCATGAAGTCCACGGCGGCATCCTGGGCAAGTATGATCGTTTGGGCGGACCGGCTGCATTCGGGTTCCCGACCTCTGACGAGCTGGTCGTACCTGGGGTCACCAATGCCCGGGTGAGCCAGTTCTCGATGGGTAACATCTACTGGTCGCTGACAGCAGGCCCGCATGAAGTCCATGGCGCCATTCTGATAAAGTACGTTCTGGATGACGGACCGGCTTCCTACGGCCTGCCGATATCCGATGAGATGGCCGCTGGCTTCGATGGAGGCCGCCTGAGCCGCTTCGAATATGTTCACATATACTGGACCGGCGCTACCGGTGCCCACGAGGTTCATGGCGCCATACTCGGTCATTACCTGTCTATGGGAGGCCCGGCTGCGCTAGGCTATCCGACCACCGACGAGATGGATTGTGCCGGCGGCAAAGAGAGTGACTTCCAGTTCGCCAACATCTACTGGTCAGCCGCAACCGGTGCCCATGAGGTCCATGGAACAATCCTGGCCAAGTACCTGTCCGGTGAAACACTGGTTGAGGGAGGTCCGGGCGGTGCTCTGGGTCTGCCGACATCATCTGAACGTCATGAGGGCGGCGACGTCTGGAATAACTTCGCGAATGGCTACATCTGGTGGACCCCGGACACGGCGCATATCGTCATAACATCGTCTTGATCGAAAGGCCCTGACTACATGATGGAATTAAGGGCGGCCCCCTGCGGGGGCCGCCCTTCTTGTTTCCGCAGCATTTGAGCCGTCAGGACCCCGTTTCCTTGACACCGCCCGCGCCAGCTTGTTAGACTCCTAAGGCTACAATAAGGAACGCGTTGTTCGCATCTGGAGAGGTGGAGGGACTGGCCCTGTGAAGCCTCGGCAACCTGCGGAAAGGCGTCTGTAAAGACCCGAACCAGCAAGGTGCCAACTCCTGCAGACCAGACCGGTCTGAAAGATGTGGCTATAGGTACTAGCTATGCAAACCTCTGCCACATCCCGTGCGGAGGTTTTTTTGATGCAATGGCGCCAGACGAAGGAGCAAGCGTTTGGCAACAACCGCCGAACATCTGAAATGCAAGGAATGCGGCCGCACCTATCCTCTGGAGGCGTTGTTTGTCTGCGACTATTGTTTCGGGCCGCTCGAGGTTTCCTACGATTATGAGAAGATCCGCCGGCGAGCCACCAAGGAGCGCATCGCCCTGGGTCCGCCTTCGCTTTGGCGCTATGCCGATTTCCTGCCGGTAAACAGCAGGCCCGAGGTCGATCTTCAGGCAGGTTATACCCCGCTTATCAAGGCAGACCGCCTGGCGGCGGAACTGGGCCTGAAAAAACTCTGGGTTAAAAACGACACCGCCAACCCGACCCACTCATTCAAGGACCGGGTAGTCGCCGTGGCGCTGCAAAGGGCGCGGGAGCTTGGTTTCGAGGTCGTTGCCTGTGCTTCCACAGGCAACCTGGCCAACAGTGTCGCCGCACACGCAGCGGCATCGGGTACCGACGCCTATGTTTTTGTGCCAGCCAACCTGGAGATCCAGAAGATCATCGCTACGGCCATATACGGCGTCAACGTCGTCAAGGTGCGAGGTAATTATGATGACGTCAACAGGCTTTGCACTGAAATCGCATCCGAGAAAAAATGGGCCTTCGTCAACGTCAATGTTCGGCCGTATTACGCTGAAGGCTCGAAAACACTGGCATTTGAGACCGCGGAGCAGCTAGGCTGGCGCGCGCCCGACAAGGTTGTCACACCGGTGGCTTCGGGATCCCTGCTTACCAAGATTCACAAGGGATTTTGGGAACTCAGCGAGACCGGCCTTATCCGTCGCAAGGCTCCCGCAGTCCATGGGGCGCAGGCACAGGGCTGCGGCCCGGTAGCGACAGCATTTGCCGAAGACGCCGAGCACGTCAAGCCGGTCAAACCCGATACAATCGCCAAGTCGCTCGCTATCGGCAACCCCGCGGACGGAATTTTCGCGCTGGAAGTCGTGCGCGAAACCGGGGGCTCGATTGAAAGCGTCACCGAGCAGGAAATAGTCGATGGCATTAAACTGCTGGCGGAGACCACGGGTATCTTCACTGAGACCGCCGGCGGCGTCACTACGGCGGTTCTGGCAAAGCTGGCGGCATCAGGAAAAATCTATGCCGAAGACGAGACGGTCCTTTATATCACCGGCGACGGCCTCAAGACTCTCGACGCTGTGGCTGACACAATCAGCACTTACGAAATCGACCCCAACTATTCCCAGTTCGAGGAAGAGGTCTTGGGCGCGAAAGGAGCAATACGGTGAGCGTTAAAGTCAGGATTCCATCACAACTGCGGCAGTTGACTGGCGGCGAGGGCATGATAGAAATGGACGCCGGCACCATTGGTGGCATCATCATGGAGCTGGAGAATCGTCATCCCGGGATGGCCGAGCGTTTACTGGATAACGGTGAGGTGCGGCGTTTCATCAATATTTATGTGGATGGGGACGATATCAGGTTTGCCGCCGGCATGGATACCGAAGTCGCCGACGGCTCCGAGATCAGCATCGTACCTGCCGTAGCCGGAGGTTAACTGCATCCCGCCAGTAGTTACCGGCAGTCTTTAATCCAGCGCCTCGTCGTAACTAATCTGTAAAATACCTTTGCGAATTGCGTAACGCACGAGCTCGTTGCGTTTGTGCAGGTTGAGCTTCTCCATAATGTTGGCTTTGTGGGTTTCAACCGTCTTGGCGCTGATAAACAGCGGCTTCGCGATCTCGCGGCAAGTGTATCCCTCGGCCAGCAACTTGAGTATCTCACGCTCACGATCTGTCAACGATCCATGGCTTGAGCTTGGATCATGCCGACGCCAGAGTTTCTCCATGTAATTGTCGACCACCACCTTGGTAATTGGCGGATACAGGAAGTAGTCGCCTCGAGCGACCACCTGGATCGCATTCATCAGCTCGCGTGTGGCTGCTTTTTTGAGCAGATAACCGGCAGCTCCGGCCTGGAATGCCTGGAACAGGTATTCCTCGTTGTCATGCACCGTCAGGACGAGCACCTTGATGTCGTCGCTCCACTCCCTGATCTCCCTGGTTGCCTCCAATCCGCTCATCACCGGCATACCGATGTCCATGACAACTACATCCGGTTTTAACTCCTGGGCCAGCCTGACTGCTTCAAGCCCGTTTTCCGCCTCTCCGACGATCTCTACCTCGCTCATTTCTCCAAGCAGGTGTGCAAGACCCGACCGGAGAATCGTGTGGTCATCAGCTAGAAGTAACTTTATTTTGTTCATCAGACACCACCCTGCCTGTCTTTAGAACTCTGCTTGTATTAGCAACCCTTCCAAGTCAGCTTCTGGTCAAAAGTGCCGGGGGCGCTCCGGGGAAGACCCGCCGGGCATCCCGGCAACGGCCGGTCCCCGGAGCGCCCCCGCTCCCTGCAAATGCCGGAACATTACTTGCCTGTCTGGCATCGCCTTCCAGGCTGTCCGCGGCGGCTTGAGCTGTTATGACGTGCTCTTGTAGCATCTTCCCCCCCGGTAAATGACGTAAGTTGTCAAACCGGTGGCTCCCATCAGCAGTCCGAAAACCAGGGTGTGCGTAATCGGCGAGAAGATGAATCCAACAATGGTCAGCATCAGCGTGATGATCAGGATGACCACTGAAAAGGCTGCTGCAAGACTGAACGCCGCCTTCTCCGTCGTTGAAAGTCGGGCCTGTGCCTGTGCTTCATCCTTTTCCGCCTGAGTCTTTAGAGCCTCGGCTTCTTTCGCCTTGGTATCGACCCGGGTCTGGACGTCTCTCGGCACAACCCTCCTTCCCCTCTCCCCCAAAGCAATCTCATTTGCGGTTGTCAGATCATTTGCCATTTCAGCCTCCTTTTCTATGTTTTGCTATTTTTTGGCACGATCAGTCGATCTGTGCCTTGTCCGCTTCCGCCCTATCCAGCCCCTTGACTCCGGTATGGCATCTGGCGCATTCCGAATTGGATGAGAAGGCGGGCTTTCCCGTATCGTTATGGCATGAGCCACAGTACTTGCCCTTGGCCAGCCCGCTCATGGTGAAATCAGGCTGTTTTTCCACGCTCATGGCCTTCATCTGGAATAGTTGGGTGTGACAGGCATCGCATTTGTAACCCAGCTTTACCGCATGTTCCTGGTGACTGAAAACAACCGATTTGACCGGCGCGGTATAGAAAATATCCTTGGGAACACTGCTGTGAGCGCTGCCTGAGTAATTATTCTCGGCGGCACCGCCATAGTTGCTACCGGCCGCATCTTCATAATTGCTCTGGGCGCCGCTGGAGACACTGATCTCTTCAGCGGATCCCGGGCCGAGCACCAGGATGAAACCGACGGCGACGGAAACCAGCAGAACCGGCAGCAGTATCAGATTCCTTTTCATAGTCACACCCTAGCCTTTCGTGTAGAAGACATTGGGCTTGGTGCCGGTCTCAGGACGCAACACCCAGACCGCCTTTTCGATATCGTGAACCCCTTTGTAAACGTCGCTTTGCGGATCGGATAGATCCCCGAAGACGCGGACATTGGCCGGACAGGCTTCGGCGCAGGCAGTAAGTTTCTCTCCCTTGCTCAACCGCGTGTCATAGCAGAAGTTGCATTTGTCGATAGACTTTTTCTCTTCGTTGTAATAACGGTCGTTGCAGGGACAGGCGGACATGCAAGTCTTGCAGCCGATGCATTTTTCCTGGTCCACCATGACAATGCCGTTCTGCGGGTCTTTGTAAGTCGCCTTGGTGGGACAGGCCCTGACGCAGGCGGGGTTATTACACTGGTTACAAAGTACCGGAATGAACTCAGTCGTACGGCCGAGGCTGGCGGGATGAACCTGCTCCAGTATCCTGGTGCGGTAACCATACTCGGGGACATCATTTGTTTTGGCGCAAGCTTCCTTACAACGCTCGCAGTCGATGCAGTTATCCTGCCGGATAAGCATGCTGTAGTGCGGTTTGTAGGGATAATGCTCGGCAAAATCCTGCTTGGAAGCAAAAACCTGGTCGACCACCGATACGGCGGAGAGCAGGGTGCCGCCGGCGAAGATGCCGGTGACAGCCAGACCCAGCTTGAGGAAATCCCGCCGCTCGATCTCCAGCAACTTCCGACCTTCAGCAGTTTCCTTCGACTCCGTATTTGCGGAGGACTGCTGAGTCTCGGGCTGATCAGAGGACTGCTTCATCGTTCATCCCTCCTTTAATGAGCTTCGGTTTTATGGCCGCCGAATATCTTCTCACCGAGGAGAAAGATCAACCCCACGAGGCCGATTCCTCCCAGAACCACCATGATCTCGTGCGCGCTTGGAGTGTAAGTGAACAGGCCCGGGTAATCGGTCACGTTCATCTCGTAATAGACCGGAACCGCCTGGCCCACGATCACCAGGTCGTAGCGCATGAAGAAAATTCCGAAGATCATCATCGCCGAGGCCAGCGCCATTAACGGCAGGTTCCTTCCCCGCGACTGCAGATAGAGCACCAGGGGAATGATCATGCCGACACCAATCTCGAGCACCCAGAAGTTGAAGGCGAAGGGACCGGTCAGCAACGATCTGAGCGCCATGATTTTGGCTTCTCCGCCGGCAAACCCGATGATGAATTTCCATATGGTGAAGAAAAGGATGACCGCGATGAGCAGGATTCCGACCTTGGTCGTCACTTCCAGCGCCCGTTTGGTCTCAGGTTCGATTTCCTCACCGTTGATCTTGTGCGCTACCCATGTGAAGAAGATGATCGCGGCAGCGCCTGACATCATTGCCGAGGCGATGAAGTAGATCGGCATGAATGGCCCATACCAGAATTCCCGGCCGTCGAGCATGCCGAATACCGCGCCGAGATTGCTGTGCGCCGCAACACCGGCTACAACTCCGAGAAAACCCACGAGCGTTGCGACTTTATATTTCCCTTTTACCAGCAGCATGAATTCAACCGCCATGAAGACCATGTAGGCGCCATACAATGTGCCCATCCACCAGATGTTGGAGGTGAGGTTCGGCGAGATGACATTGTAGACGGCCATGCGGAGGGGATTCTCGATTTCAAAAAAGATTACAAAGAACCCGGCCATGATGGTTGCAACGGCCAGGAAGACCGATCGTTTGGCGATCGGCACAAAGTCCTTGACTCCGAAAACGTGGCCGATTGATGAAACCAGGCAAAGGCCGGTAGAGGTAACGACGAAAAATACGTAGGTGGAAATCAGTATGCCCCACGGCACTTCTCGGGATACACCGTAAGCCGCGAGCGATCCGATCATTTTTGCATGTATGCCTGCAGCCGTCCCGGCAAGAACCATGAGCGCAAAGAAGGAGACCGCTATCAGATACGCTCTTTCTCTGAGGGACCGTATCAGGCCGGCTCCCCTCTCCGGCAGGAACGGTGTCTCGACTGCTTCCGTGGAAACATTGTCTGTCATGGTGCCTCCCTTTGTAAGCCTGACCGGTTCCCTTCGCGGCCGCCCTGTGCCGCTGTCCGGATGTTTGTAAAATTATTACCCGAAGCAACACTATTATAGAATCGGGGAAAACTACCAAAGTTCTGAGGTTTTTTCTCTAGACATGATAGGACTTTTCCTGACCCCCCTGGGGATAATCCCTATGCCCTAATCAGGTTAATCACTGATCATAATTCTGATGTAATCCCCAACCCGTCGTCGGGAAAAGGAAGATTGGTTATGGGGAGGGTTATGTATTTATATTTATACCTGCAAATAGGCGCTTTTTTTTTGAGTCCCCAGAAAGGGGTTTTGAACCAGAATCAGGCTCATTAATGTAATAAATTAAGTCTTGATGGTCACATGCACTGCGGTAGTAAAAATTGCTTTCATGGTCAACTAAGGTCTAGTATGAAAATCGGTTGACATTTTAAAAACCGTATCCGGCGAAGGATGATTCAAAATTTGAAAAATTACATTCTTAATTTAACAAAAAAATATTGTTATCAATGGACCGGGGCGTCTAACGAAGTTGTCAATATTACCTAATTGTGTTCATGTATTGCGCAGCTTCCGCTTTGCCAGCCGGGCGATTCCCGGGATCGTAAAGAAGGGTTCTTAACCAGCATCGATAATCTACAGGATGGGCATAATATGCGAGGATGCCTGTTTGTTAGGATTTTAATCGGGCATCGGTGCTGCATCGACTTTCCAGGAGGAATCCGTCATGCCAAACAAGACTACGGTAGCGGTCATGCGCCACATCCGTAAAGATCTGGTCTTTTATACTGTTTTAGGCATATTTTTCATTATTGTCAGTGCGTTTGCGATCGATTTGTTGATCAATGAAGTCAGAAGCGATGACAGGCAGGAAGCACTGCAACCTTTCTATGCGCCTCCCGACCCCCTGCCCGGGGGGAAACCGGGAGACATCATCCGCAGTGAACCACTCGGCATCGATATCCCTGGCGGCCGGGGATTGCGCATCTTATACCTGACCGAGCAGTCTGATGGAACCATGCGAGCAGCTTCCGGGATGATTATTTACCCGAACAGCCCACCACCTGAAGGGGGGCGCCGCATCGTTGCCTGGGCGCATCCCACCGTCGGCATGGCTGCCAAGTATGCGCCGTCGCGCACTGATAATCCCACCGCCGACATGACCTGGTTGAATGAAATGATCGCTCGTGGCTGGGTGGTCGCGGCGACTGATTACGCGGGGTTGGGAACGCCAGGCGTCCAGCATTATCTTGTTGGCAGGGACGAGGCGAGGGATGTGCTCAACTCTGTTCGCGCCGCCAGGCAGATTCAGGAAGCGGCTGCGGGGCCTTCCTTCGCCCTCTGGGGGCACTCACAGGGAGGCCATGCCGCTCTGTTCGCAGCGCTTGAGTCCGGAGCCTACGCACCCGATCTGAATCTCGTTGCCACAGCCGTCGCCGCTCCTGCCGCTGAACTGGCTCCCCTGATCTCGCAACAGTACGATTCGACGATCGGCTGGGTTATCGGGCCCCAAATCGCGGTATCGTGGCCTACCATTTACCCAGGTCTGTCCACGGACGATATCCTCACGGCCTATGGCTTGAAAAAATATAAGGAAACCGCCGAAGAGGGCACCACTGAAGCCGGCCTGGAGGGAACAATCCGTATTGACCTGAAACAGGATTTCTTTAAGATTAACCCGGTAAACCTGACCGCGTGGTATAACGCCTCATCCAATGAAACCCCAAGGCTGCCCGTGGGCTTCAAACCACTCTTTATCGCCCAGGGCCTGGATGACAAAGTGGTGCTCCCGAACACAACCGCCCTGTTAATCCAGAATTCATGTGCAGCCGGAATCGATGTCACGGCGCTCTGGCTGGGAGGAACAGGACACATTACTGCCGGCCGGGTAGCCGGGCCTGCTGCTGTCTACTGGCTGGATGACCGCTTCCAGAACAAACCCACTAACCCCAGTTGCGGCGAGTTGATGCCGGTACAACCGTCACAAACGCCGTTGCCGCCTGTGGTTCCCTAGGCTTTCCGTGAGCTACCGGTAGCTCTACCCGAGGTCCTGGCAGCCCTGCGCTGTGTATCTACCTTGCCGCTTTTGGCCCTGGCACGTGAAACCCCGGTTTTGGCGCGCCCGGCCGTTTTCTTCGCGGCGGCCTTTTTCGAAACCGTCTTGACGCTGGCTGTTTGCTTGCGGGCGCGGGTTTTCTTTATCCGCGTCGCCGCCGTTCCATCAAGCAGCGCGGCTTTCAGCACCTGATGAACCTCGTCTACGGGAATGAAATTCATTTCCTTGCGCAGATGCTCCGGTACGTCATCGAGATCCTTCTCATTTTCGCTCGGCAGGATGACCGTATCGATACCAGCGCGCCTCGCCGCCAGCACCTTCTCTTTCAGACCGCCAATGGGTAGCACCTTGCCGCTCAAGGTCACCTCACCGGTCATGGCAACATTGGACGCCACCGGCTTGCCGATGGCAAGCGAGGCCAGAGCCGTGGTCATGGTTACGCCGGCCGAGGGACCATCCTTGGGCACTGCCCCGGCAGGGACGTGAACATGCACATCGTGTTTCTGGAAATATTCCTCTGGCACGCCCAGTTCCTCTGAGTGCGAACGCACCCAGGATAAGGCAGCCTGAGCCGATTCTTTCATGACATCGCCCAGCTGGCCGGTGAGGGTCAGATGACCGCTGCCATGCATGCCGGTAGCCTCGATGAAAATAATATCGCCGCCGCTCGTGGTCCAGGCCAGGCCCGTAGCCACACCCGGTTCTGAGGTCATGCGCTTGGCTTCGGAGAAGAAGCGCTTCTTGCCCAAATACTTGTCCACGGCTTTCTCGTCGATCTTGAACTTGCCCCTTTTACCCTCGGCGAGCTCGCGAGCGACCTTTCGGCAAACCGAACCGATTTCGCGCTCGAGGTTCCTCAGACCAGCCTCGCGGGTGTAATCCTGAATGATCTTGAGAATGGCCTTGTCGGTAAAGGTTATGCGCTTGGGACCGAGCCCATTGGCCTCGGTCTGCTTTCCGATCAGATATTTCTTGGCGATATGAATCTTCTCTTCCTCGGTATAACCGGAAAGCTCGATGACCTCCATGCGGTCGCGAAGCGCCGGCGGTACCGGATCGAGCATATTTGCCGTCGCGATAAAAAGTACCTTGCTCAGATCGAAAGGCAGATCCAGATAGTGGTCGCGGAAGCTGAAATGCTGCTCCGGATCCAGCACCTCCAGGAGCGCCGATGACGGGTCGCCGCGGAAGTCAGCCCCCAGCTTATCCATTTCATCGATCATGAAGACAGGATTGTTGGACTCGGCGTCACGGATGGCGCGGATGATGGTTCCCGGCATGGCGCCGATGTAAGTGCGGCGATGGCCGCGGATCTCCGCTTCGTCGCGCACGCCGCCGACGGAGATACGGATAAATTTTCGCCCCAGGGCGCGGGCGATCGAATGCCCCAGTGAAGTCTTGCCGACGCCTGGCGGACCGACGAAACAAAGGATCGGTCCGGCCATGTCCTTCTTCAGCTTGGCGACTGACAGATACTCCAGGATGCGGTTCTTGACCTTTTCCAGGTCATAATGGTCCTCATCAAGCACTTTTTGCGCCCGGGCGATGTCCAGAATATCCTCGGTGCTCTTGTTCCACGGGATGGTCAACAGCCAGTCGAGATAGGTGCGGATAACGGAATATTCGGCGGCAGCCGGCTGGAGCTTGGCGAGCCGGTCCAGCTCGCGCCGCGCCTGGCGGTCGACTTCCTCAGGCAGCTGCAGCTTATCGATTTTGCCACGGAGCTCATTGACCTCGGCGGCGATCTCATCGACTTCGCCCAGCTCTTCCTGGATCGCCTTCATCTGCTGACGCAGGAAGTACTCGCGCTGATTCTTGTCCATCTCGCTCTGCACGTCACTCTGGATTTTGCTACCCAGCTCGAAAACCTCGAGTTCGCGCGTCAGGATCACGGTCAGTTTGCGCAGGCGCTTTTCGACATCGATCTCTTCCAGAAGATCCTGCTTCTCCTCTGTCTTGATCTTGATCGCCGAAGCGATGAGATAACAAAGGGCGCTGGGGTCATCCACATTCGAAGCCGCCATCTGCAGCTCTTCCGGCAGGTACGGCACCAGCCCGATGATCTTGGTGAAGACGTTCTGGAGATTGCGTGAAAGTGCCTCGACCTCCCTGGTCATGTCAACCTTGTCCTCGAGCTTCTCGACGCGGGCAACCAGATAGGGGTCGGTCATGGTGTAATCAACGATCTTGATGCGCTTCACACCCTGAACGAGTATGCGTAACGAACCATCCGGGACTTTAAGCATCTTGTGGATGATGGCTGCGGTGCCGACCTCGTAGATGTCACCGGGACCGGCGATCTCGACATCCGGCTTGCGGATGGTGGCCAGGCCGATCATCTTGTCCTTGTGCAGGACGTCATCGATTAGCTTGACCGAGCGCTCCTGACCCACGGCCAAAGGCGTCACTGTCTCCGGAAAAACAACGGTCTCCCTCAGGGGCAAAATCGGGATGATGTCCGGAATCTTTTCAACCGGTTTGATCGTATGTGGGGATTCTGCGAGACTGCCTTCCATTATTTCTTGTCCTTTACGCTAATGGGTACGTTAATTGCAGACACGGGCTTTTGGGCTACCGGCATCTCGATCGTTAGAAAGCCGTCCTGGTACATAGCCGAGGCGCTGTCCACTTCAACCGCTATCGGCAACATGATCTTCCGCCGGAAATGTCCATAATCGATTTCCATCTGCTGATAGACCTTCTCCCCATCCTGTTTCGGATCTATGCGCGAGCCTTCAATGATGAGGGTCTTGTCCTGAATGGTGAGATGGGTATCTCTGGGCACGATGCCGGCGATTTCCAGCTTGACGATGACGGAATTGGTCTGCTTGACGAAGTAAACATCGGCGAGCGGCTGAAAGGAGCCGCCCTTCATGATGCGCAGACGCGGGCCACCGTAGAAACGGAAGAACATCTCCTCGATTTCAGAGCTCAAACGCTCGAAATCGGCAAAAGGATTGTGTTTCTTCGGTGCCATCTGCTTCCTCCAGGTAACGCTCAGGGCCGCATAACGTTTAATAAGATATCACAATCAGCGCAGCCAAAGGAGAGCGAATAATCTCTAATTCATATATATAGCCGCGAAGGCGAATTCTTAATCATTCAGGAACCGCAGGTTCATGTTTTAACCGGCGAGCAGGAAATCACCCGGCTGCAGACGAAAAATGAAAGGTCAATTTCAATTTATGAAAAGGGGAAGTTGTGAGCCGTGCAATTAAAAGACATATCGGTCTCGTTGTGGCGGCCGGCGCGCTCGCGGCTTCGTTGATTTTATTGGCCGGCGGCTGCGGCGGTGAGGAGGGAAGCACCACTCAAAATGGCGCTGGCGCCAGGAGCTCTACCATAAACACCGATACGGCCGCTGCCGGGGCCACATCAGTAAAAACCACGGGTATACCGCAGGGGCCTGGTGCGGGCGGCAGCCCGGGTGACTCGCGGGCGCCAAACAGCGCGGCGCTGATAATTATCGATTATTCCGTCGATCCGGACCCGGTGCAGGCCGGCGCCCCCCTGACCTGCACGGTCACGGTACAGGGCGACGCCACACAGGTGATCATGGGGCTGACCGGTCCTTCTGGATCCACACCGCAAACCATCCACCTGATGCCGGGCGCGACCGAAGGCGGAATCACAACCTGGTCCAATGTCACTACAGCGCCGTTTACAACAGGTGGCTGGCGCTTCGGCGCGACGGCCCTAGCTCCTGACGGTAGTGAGGTGATTCCGGATGCCGGCGGCCTTTCCGCAAGCCTGCTGCCATTCGAGGTCATCCCCTAAAGGGAATCCCACACCGGCCGAAACATCACAGGCCGGATTGTAAACCGGAGAAAAATGAGCGCGACGCGCGTAATGACAGGCGAAATCAATCGCCGTCAATTATGAGGAGGCAATGATGGCCGTAACTTCAAGGGAAAGAAACATGATAATCGGTATTGTGGCTGTATTGGTGATCGCGGCCATCGTTGCAGCTTTCGTTATAGGTCGTGGCTCGGGCGATAATGCGACAACCGCGACCACGCCCACGGCGACCCAAACCACGGCGACAACGGCACCGACCGTTGCCACTGTGACCAATCTGGAGACGGTTACGCAAACACAGGCTCAGCCGGGGGCCGGGGTGCAGATTCTCGAACAGTCGATCAATCCGACATCCGTCAGCCGCAGCGGTCCCATCGCACTGTCTGTAAGGACTTCCGGCAATGCCAATAATGCCAAAATGGATATCAATGGCAGGGCGCCGATGTCGGTTGAACTGGTAAAGGGACCGACTGTAAACGGCATTACCACCTGGGCCGCAGCCACCATGGCTCCCAGCCTGGCCGGCGCCTATACGTACAAGGCGATTATTACTGCCAGTGATGGCGCGATTGTGGAGGGACCGAACTCGACCTTCACGGTAGTGCCCTGAGATAATCGATCCGGTAAAAGGGTAACCACAAAGGGCGGCCGCAGGCCGCCCTCTTTATACTCTACTTAAACTGCCCGTTGGACGCTTCCCTGAACAGCTGGGCTGCGACAGGATACGGTTTGCCGTGTTCAAAATCCTGGTAAGATCCACCCTTCAGACTAAGCGGATAATCGGCTCTGATAATTTTCAGCTGGTCCTTGTCCGTGATATTGAATGAGCGTGACAATAGTACCTGCGCTCCGGGGTGCATGCCTTTCAGATACGAGAGCATTGAATCCGGGAGCGGAACCGGCACGGGATACAGGGAGATATCCGTTCTTTGTCCCTCAACTTTCTGCAGATAGAGCATACCGGTATACGATTCCCAATTGGCCAGAACCATGGCGCCTTGATTTGCTTGGCTAAACACATAATTGGCATAGGCGCGCGTGCTCCGGTCTTCGGAGTGGTCGGCAAATTCCCAGGCATGTGGCAGGCCCGCCGCCAGAACGCCCAGGTAGAGCGCGGCAACCGCTATCATGGGAATCCATTTCAGCCATCTGCGTTTAATCAGGATGTCAAACGGCAATGTGATCAGGAACACGGAGATTCCCGCCCAGATGGAAAAATATAGCAGCATCGGCAGATAGTAATGATCGAAGACATCGCTCAGTATAAAAATGAGCAAAACGTGAACGATCATGGCCGCGGCCAGAAAAATCAGCCAGCGCCAATAGGTGCGAAGCCGGGGCCATAATGGTGGTAGTAATAACAGTAGGGTTGGAATGAACACCAGAAATATGAACCATGAATGGTAGCTGAATATAACCACTTCGTTGAATCGGTCACTGATATCGGAAAAACCCGGCAGCATCGACTCACGCGAGCTCGACTGCCTCGCATGTGCAGCGGAAACATAATCGTAGAATGTTGATAATGAATCGATCTTTTGGTAAAGAACGGCTGGATTCTGGGCGCTACGGATCGGCAGATAGAGAAAGGTGCTCATGCCGGCCAGCGCCATCAGGACCGTGATCAGTGCCGTCCTGGGCTTGATCAGCGTCCGCCACGGGCCCAGGAAGAACAAGCCGCCTATAATGACGGGCAGGAAAAACAGCAGGTTGGGATGGTAGCCAAGGCCGATTCCCGTCAATACGGCGCCTGCCCAAACCAGCCTGATATTGCCGCTCCGGCTCCACAACAACAGCAACACAAGCACTACGGCAGGGATCGTGACCATGGCATTATATGGAGTTGCGACAGCTGAATTTCCCCACCAGATGGCCGCTACGGCCAGGGTAACCGCGGCAATGAAAGCCGGCAGGGCGCGCTGGAACAGGAGGAAAACAAACGTGTAAACGGCGGTGACGCCCGCGGCGCCCATGGCTACGGACAAGAATGTGATGCGCGCGGCCGGCAGGCCGACAGGAAACCATGAAAATATATGAGAAATGAGAATGTATGAGGGCGAGCCGGGAGCGTGTACTATGCCCAGCGTGATTCCGGCTGCCTGCCATTCCGCCAGATCGTGGGAAAGAATGTCCGGGGCCATCGTGAAGGAATAGACAAACAGCGCGGCCAATCCGATTCCGGCGCCGAGGATAGCGCCATATCTTCTAGTTAACCAGCTCATCTGAAACAGAATCACGTCCCGCCGGATGGTTGACAAAAGTTAGCAACGTCAGTATATGACGACCGCCTGCGTCTCATCAACAAGGGGGCGAATCCAGCGCAGTTCAGGCGAAGGTGATGAAGGTGACGTCGTCGAAGCCCGGCTGGGCCTTGATCTCTTCGAGCACGTCTGAGGGGATAGGCTTGTCCAGGGTTACCGACATGACCGCCTTGCCCTCCCGTTTCTTGCGACCGACGTTCATGTTGGCAATATTGATTCCATGGCTTCCCAGAAGGGTGCCGACCCGGCCTATCATGCCGGGGACGTCGTCGTAACGGAAAAAGGCCATATATTGCCCCGGCTCGATATCGATATCATGCCGGTAGATCTTGACAAAGCGCGGACGATGTTTGGGGCCGATCGTGGTTCCGCCTACAGTCAGCTTGCCGCGTTTGTCCTCCGAGGCCACGGTGATGAGATTGGTGAAGTCGACTGCCTTGCGGCTCTTGGACTCCGTAACCTCGATGCCGCGCTCCTCAGCGATGCCTTCGGCATTCACATAGTTGACGGTATCCTCAACCCTGCCCTCAAAGGCGCCTTTAAAGAAGGCAACAGTCAGGAGCTTGGTATTGTAGTCCGCCAGGGCGCCCGTATAGGTTATATCGAATTTCTCCAGCGGCCCGTCGGCCAGTTCGACAATGAGACGGCCCAGGTTCTCCACCAGAGGCAGGAAGGGCCTGACCACGTTCATTTCCTCGGGGCTCACCGGAGCAATATTGACGGCATTGCTGACAAACTGGTTGTTGAGCGCTGCCGCCACCTGCTCGGCGATGATGGTGCCGGCGCGGTCCTGCGCTTCGATAGTGGATGCACCCAGGTGCGGCGTCACGACAACGCTGTCAAAATCGAGCAGCGCGTTGCCGGTCGGCGGTTCCTTTTCAAAAACATCGATGGCAGCGCCGGCGACCTTGCCGGATTTAAGCGCTTTCACCAGCGCCTCTTCCTTGATTATGCCGCCGCGGGCGCAATTGATGACACGCACGCCTTTTTTCATCTTGCGGAAAGCGGCCTCATCGACGAAGCCAGCCGTCTCCGGGCTCTTGGGCAGATGGACGGTGATGAAGTCAGCCGCCTTATATAGATCATCGATGTTGCCAACCCCCTGGACTCCGAGTTCCTCGAAGCGGGCGGCACTGACATACGGGTCGTAAGCCATGATTTTCATCTTCAGGCCCTTGGCGCGCTGGGCTACCAGGACGCCGATGCGGCCAAAACCAATCACGCCCAGCACCTTGTCGGCCAGCTCAACGCCACCGAAGCTGGAGCGCTCCCACTTGCCCGATTTGAGGGAACCATGGGCCTGGGGAATATTGCGGCTCTGGGCCAGCAGCAGACCGATGGTATGCTCGGCCGCCGCCACGATGTTGCTCTGGGGGGCGTTGGCGACGACGATGCCCTTCTTGGTCGCTGCCTTGACGTCGACATTATCGACGCCGATGCCTGCACGGCCGATCACCTTGAGCTGATCGGCGGCCTCGATTATTTCCCTGGTCATCCGCGTGGAGCTGCGGATGATAATGGCGTTGTATTTCTTGATCTCTTTCTTCAGCTGTGCCTGGTCCATATCCAGGCGGACGTCGACATTGAATTCCTTCTTCAGCAGGTCGACGCCACTCTGTGCGATTTTCTCCTTGACCAGGACCCGGGGCTTGGTGACAGCCCCCTTCGCCGGCTTTTTCGTTTTGGTTGCCTTCTTTGCCGGGCTCAATCCATCTCCTCTCCGAAAACCGCCTCTGCCTTCGACAGGCCCAATCCCAGTTCCACCGGGTGGCCCATCTCTTTCAGAGCCAGTTCCAGCGCCGAGATGGCGACAATGATATCGGTATAGTTGTAATAGCCGCAGTGTCCAATGCGGAAGATTTTTCCCTTGACAGGACCCTGGCCGCCGGCGAACTGCACGCCATACTTGTCTCGAGTGAGAGTGCGCAGCTTGCCGTCATCGATTCCCTCCGGAACCTTGACGGCGGTAACCGAGCTGCAACTGTCGTCGTCGGGTGAGAACAGCTCCAGGCCCATGCCCTTGATTGCCGCGCGCGCGGCGCGTCCGAGCACGATATGACGCCGGAAAAGGTTTTCAAGGCCCTCGGCGCGGATCATGCCCAGCGACGTATCCAGTCCCACCACCAATGACACCGGCGGCGTGAAGGCGGTTGTCGGCTTTTCCTGGGCCAGCGCCTTGCGAGCCTTGGTCCAGTCAAAATAATATTTGGGCAGGGTTGATTTCGTTACCAGCGACCAGGCTTTGGAACTGATGCTGACAAAGGCAAGCCCGGGTGGAATCATCAACGCTTTCTGGGAACCAGCGACAACGACATCGATGCCCCAGTCGTCAGTCTTGATCTCGGCCGAGCCCATGCCGCTGATGGAATCGGCGACAAGCACGGCGTCAGACCGGGCCACGACGGCGCCGATGGCCTCCATGTCATTAACCACACCCGTGGAAGTCTCACTATGAGTGACAAAGACAGCCTTGATGGCAGGGTCGGCGGACAGAGCCGCTTCGATATCGCCAGGAATTACCGGCGTCCCCCACTCGTATTCCCGGTAGTCGTAGTCAAGACCGTATACCTGGGAAAGGTCGCGCCAGCGCTCGCCGAACTTGCCGCAGGAAGCGACCAGGACCTTATCGCCGGGCGAGCAGGTGTTGACCACGGCCGATTCCATGGCTCCAGTGCCAGATGCGGCAAAGGAGATGACGTCGTTCGCGGTCTGATAGACATATTTGAGATTTTCATTGACCCGTGCGAATAGATCCGAATAAGCGCCGGTACGATGATGGATGATCGGTTGGGCCGAAGCCAGCAGCACCTCGGAAGGAATCTGCGTCGGTCCGGGTGTCATCAGGAATTTTTTAATCATCAGTCGGGTTTCCAGTTCGAGTTTGGTGGTCTTCGATCAGACTTCCTCGCCACCCATCTCGCCATCCTGGATCCAGCTCATCATGCGGCGCAGTTCCTTGCCGACGATCTCGATCTGATGGGACGCCTCGCGGCGCTGGATGGCGTTGAAACTCGGCCGGCCTGCCTTGTTTTCGAGGATCCACTCACTGGCGAATTCGCCGTTCTGAATCTCCTTGAGAATCTTGCGCATCTCATTACGCGTATCTTCATTGATGATTCGCTTGCCCCGCGTGATATCACCGTACTCAGCGGTATCGGAGATACTGTAACGCATGCCGGTAATGCCTTTCTCGTACATGAGGTCGACGATCAGCTTGAGCTCATGCAGGCACTCGAAGTAAGCGATCTCGGGCTGATATCCCGCCTCGACCAGGGTCTCGAAGCCTGCGCGCACCAGCTCGCTGGCGCCGCCGCAGAGCACCACCTGCTCCCCAAAAAGGTCGGTCTCGGTCTCTTCCCCGAAATTGGTTTCGATGACGCCGGCTCGGGTAGCGCCGATGCCCTTGGCATAAGCCAGAGCCAGGTCCTGCGCCTTGCCGCTCGCGTCCTGGTGAATCGCGATCAGCGCCGGAACGCCGCGTCCTTCCTGATACTGGCGGCGAACCAGGTGGCCTGGGCCCTTGGGGGCGACCATGACCACATCTACATCCGCCGGCGGCACGATCTGATTGAAGTGGATGTTGAAGCCGTGGGCGAACATCAAAACATTGCCCGCCTTGAGGCCGGGCGCGATTTTTTTTCGATAGGTTTTAGCCTGCGAATGATCCGGAGTCAGGATCATGATCATGTCGCCAGCCTCGGCGGCCTTGTCCACGCTCGTTACCGTCAGTCCGGCGGCTTCGGCTTCCTTCCAGCTGGAACTCTCCTTGCGCAGGCCGACGATCACCTTGATTCCCGACTCGTGCAGATTCAGCGAATGGGCATGGCCCTGGCTGCCGTAACCGATGACGGCGACAGTCTTGTCCTTGATCAGATCGAGGTTTGCATCCTTTTCGTAATACATGGGACTCCTTTTGCTGAAGCCGGCGGCGTCATAAAGCCGCCCGCCTGTTCAGAATTATTTTTCGCCGCGCTCGATGGCGATGCGCCCGGTGCGAACAATCTCTGCCACGCCATGGGGCTGCAAAAGCTGCTCCAGGGCGTCAATCTTTTCAAAGGTGCCGGTGATCTCAATCGTCAGCGTCTTCTTACTGACGTCGAGTATCTGAGCCCGGAATATCTCCGCCAGCTGCATGACCTCGGCACGCGTGCCCGCGTCAGACTTCACCTTGATCAGCGCCAGCTCCCGCGCGACGGTCCTCTCCGGGTCGAGGTCGGTGATCTTGATGACGTTAATCAGCTTGTGCAGCTGTTTGGTCACCTGCTCGATCGGATGCTCCTCTGCATCTACCGTAATTGTCATGCGCGAGATTCCAGGATCCTCAGTGACGCCGACCGCCAGCGAATTAATGTTGAACCCACGCCGGGCGAACAGGCCGGCAACCCTGGCCAGGACGCCAGGCTTGTTCTCAACTAAAACCGATAAAGTGTGTTTCATGTCTTGTGCCCGCCGATCATCTCGTCGATCGACTTACCCGCCGGAACCATGGGGAAGACGTTCTCTTCCGGTTTGACCCGGAAGTCCAGGACCGCCGGCCGCTTTGACTTGATCGCTGTGCGAATGGCGTCACCGACGTCTTTTTTCTTGTCGATTGTTATACCCAGAGCACCGTAAGCCTCAGCCACGGCGGCGAAATCGGGCTGGCAG
>Ga0172371_10005181_pt1 | contig 19435 bp, 15 predicted proteins | sample Lak12m_FD_114543 | JGI IMG/M metagenome (GOLD analysis project Ga0172371, IMG submission 114543) | Freshwater microbial communities from Kabuno Bay, South-Kivu, Congo - kab_022012_12m | ecosystem: Environmental > Aquatic > Freshwater > Lake | place: Democratic Republic of the Congo: South-Kivu... | reverse complement strand
GGAAAAGGAGGGGTTTGGGGAGGAATTTTCCATTTGCTCCTCTTTTTGTTTTGGGGGAATTCGGGGCGGGGGTTTCGGCGGGCTTATGCAATTTCGTCTATTTCTTTTGGTGTGGCTGGGTTAAAATTCTGAGCTCGTTCCCAATCAATCGGAACAACGTTCTCAACTTCTCCTGTTTCTTCGTTCAATTCAATGATAGTATCCTTAATTCTCCATCGCTTGTCAATTTTGAGCGTTGTTCTAAATAGCTCAGCCATTTCTTTATTCTTTTGTGCAACTTGTTGCAGAATACTTTTGATTTTTTCTTCTGTAAATTTCCCTGTATCTCTTAGATATTTATCAAAATTTCTTCCGGATATACCTTCAATTTTTTTCATCAAGAGATAACTACCGTCAGTATCTTCCTTGCCGGAAAGGAAACCGACTGGTTCGGCTGTTGGCAAACCAGCTTTTTTGGCAGAAATGAGAATGGAAAATTCTTTTCGTGCTTCTTTGGCTTTACGAAGTTCAATTTTCTTTGCCACAATTTCCGTTCCATCGGTCATTTTGAACAACACAACTTCTTCGTCGGGATATTCTCCTTCGCCTTTACTTCCCTTTAACATCTCACCATGTTGTGTCAAAAACTCTTTCGGATTTTGCATGAAATCTGGAGGAAGTAGTTTTGCATATTCCTGCCGTATGCGAATAGTGTAATGTTCGGAGTCTAAGTTCACATTTCCCGATGGTTCATGATGTAGTTGTTCTTGGAGCCAATAATGGCGCGCCACTGCTTGCTTCACCATCATGAAATAAAACTGTTCTTCGGGGTTAGTCGGGCGAGCAATATGACGGATTTTTCCGGTTTTTTCGTCAATAATCAGCCCCTCTGCGGTTTCTTCAGTTTTAGCATTATGTTCGATATACTCAATAATTTCTGATCGGGCATTTTCTGGAATACCTTTTACACGACGATGAACAGATGGGGCAGAAAGTAAACGGATTCTTCTTTCAATATCTTCCTGTGAAAAATCCATCACTTTCATAATCTGCTCGGGAATTGTGCCAGTGTAGCCGGTGTCATAGAAAAGAGGATCAGCATCGGGACTAATTCCTTCTTGTTCCAAAAATTGTCGCTTGGTTTCTTGATTCAAATTATCACGAAAATAACGAGGGTAAACTGTATATTGCGGATGAATTTCTACTACCTCGCCCATTTCTTTTAATTTTTTTCTTCCTTCAAGTCCCAACTTTCGGCGTCGAGCTACATCTTGAGAATGTCTGCCGATATAAGCATAAATGCCATCACGACCTAAATATACTTCAAGTGGACTACGCCCTGTTTCTCGCAGGGTATCAAATTCCTCATAGAGTTTGTCGTATAGTGGGACATCAACCTCGTGAATTTTAATATATCGCCTAAATCCTTCCGCTAAAATTCTATCAAGGTCGTTACCCAAATTACCAATTTCCAAAAGTCGCGTAACATCACCTTCAACACTTTGCACGAAATATCGAGCGACGAATGAGCGGATATTATCAAGTAACGCCGTCATTTTGACCGAGCTTGATTCGGGATTGAGTAGTGCTTGCTTATCGTCATCTTTGATACTTGTATTAGACCGGATTTGTTCAAGAAAATTTTGATAAGCAGTGTTTACTTTTTCGTTTGCCTCCGCAAGCAACGGAGAAATTTCTTCACTGTTGATTCCAAGCTCCTTTAATCCTTGGGCATTTGTTTTTCCAGCCATCAGTTCCGAAATTGCTGACGCAATTCTGATTTGTCTACCACCAAAACGCCACGGATGATTTGCAAAAGGATCGGATTCACTGAAACCTTCGTTTCCGTGACTATATCCGTAACTATCCTGTCCGTCGTCATCCTGGTCAAATTGTTTTTGATGTTCTTCAACAATAACTTTTGCTTTTGCAAAAACATCAACAACCCATGTTTCGTTTTTCCAAGTCGTCTGGTCATTCTCAACGGCATAGATAAACTTTTGAGCAACCGAGTATTGCTGAATTGCTTTAGCAACATTTTCCGCTACCCATGGCTGTTGGAAGTATTTATCAAGATTTTCAACAAAGTAATCAGCTAAATCTTGATCTGTTGCTAATTTAGCAAAAATCATTTCTCTGACCTTGTTGGAGGTATTAGGAAAATATTTTATAAATTCCTCATTTCCCAAAAACTGAATAAACTTTATTAAATCTGTTTCTAAAATATTTCCACTATTTGCAATATCGTCAATTATCCAAAAACCCTCCTGCTGTAGATGGAAAGACTTGGCTTTTTCCAATACATTTCCTACATCACCTTTTAGCAAATTTGGAGCAAATAATTCTGCGACTTTTGAGTAGACTTCAATATTTTCAAAAAAAGATGGCGGCAACTTGCATGTTTCTTGAATTTGAATAGCATTTCCTAAATTTCCTTGTTGTAATGCTATTTGGATACCTGCTTCTCCCGACTGCTTCAATTTTTCCACATCAACTTCCGCAAATGTAATCGCAAACTGCTTTTCTAAGAAAACAGAGTTGCTAATCTCTCCTTTTGACAAAGAGATCAAAGAAGAATCAATCGCAACACTTTTTAAAACATCGGGAGAAATTTTTAGATAGCGCTGCGCTTCCTGAAACTCTTTTAATTGCTTCTGATCTTTAACATCAGCCAACAACTTAGTGGCGAGATTAGCTTTCCATTGTTCCAGCAATTCAGTTTGTAAACCTAAAGCTTTTATTTCTTTGTCAATCTGCTCAATGGTCCTTTCTAAATTGTGGTATCCATAACTTTCCTTCCCATATTCAGTTTCTAGTATTCTTCGAATTGCAATTTCTTGTACTTCCTGCGAACGGAAGATTTCCGGGAATGTTTTAATGAGTGATTGATAATCAAGGTTGTAGGAATTTAAGAAGGAGTATTCCTTGTCTTTAAGACTGTTTAACAGCGCCTGTTTTGCTTTTTCACGCAATTGGTCTATTGATAACCCCCATTTATTAAATGCGTCCAATTTATCCTCCCAGTGAAAACTATTCCATTCTCTGTCTAAAATTCTTTCTTGCAGTTCTAGTTTCAAGCCATCGTCTTCCAAAACTTGTTCAATTCCAAAATTCCCAAATATATTAGAAAGTTTTTTCGCGTCCCAAATATCACCTTTACGCGTTCTGTACAAGATTCCCTTTTTAACTGCATCTACCAAATCAGGGTCTTTTTTCCAGTTTGTTGAGTAACCAAATTTTTCACTGATTTTAATAAATTCTTCTTCAAGTAAGACTCCAAGAGCGTTCCTTCTTGCTGTAAGCGCTGCATCTTTTACTTCAGTATTCGTTAAAATTTCATCAAGATTTAACTTTTCAATCAGTGGTATCAGTTTAGACGGATACCATTCACTATTGTTTAACCTTTTTACTATTGATTCATGTAAGATTGGTTTTACTTCCTCCATCGGAGAATTAAATAATGTAAAAACCTGCTCGGCTTGTTCAACCGCCCCGTATTCTATTATTCCCTGACAAAATTGTTTTACCTCTAAACTAAAATCACCTTCAAAAAATTGAGGGGCAAAATCATGTAATTTTTCTAACTCTGTTATTTTTCGTTGTTTCGTACTCCAAAGTAATACGGTTTTTGTTAAATCTCGGCCAAGCTGTATTATTGTTGGGTCATTTAATAATGATGTGGGGGTTCCAAATTCTTCAAGTGCTAAAAGAAAATCCTCATCTCTAAAATGAGAATGGGATTTACCTCTTGAAAAATCTTGAATGGCATATTTTAAGTGAGTTTTAATATAAGATGATGCAATTCGCTCGGCTTGTTCTGGAGAAAGTGGAAATTCTGATTGCAACGCTTGAAAGACAGTAGTCTGATATTTATTACCCGCATAGTATTGGTAAGTATCGGCAACAATAGATTCTAGTTGCTGATCGTTGATTTGTAAAACATCTTTAAGCAAAGAAACTATTTTTGAGATGTCTTTTTTATTTTTTACAGCATCTTCAAAAAGAGACTTAATTGGATAAGGCGTTTCTCCTTCGGGTAACAAACTAATGTCAGTGAAATCTTCTTTATGCTCTCCAACATAATCAAAAAAATTCCTCATTTCGTAAGATTCTTCACCACTTAGCCAAATTTCTACTAATAGTTTGTTTAGCTGATTTTTTGGTAGATCAATCTCTTCATACAATGTTTTGGCATAAAATCCTCTTTGTTTAATTATGTCCTTAACTTTTTGTCTGAGTCCAGATTCGCGATCTATATTTTTTTCAGCTTCTGAGTAGTCAGAAGCCTCGCCAGACTCAACTTTTTGCTTGAGTTTTTCCGCTTCCTCTTGAGCTTTCCCTAAATTGTATCTTTCGCCTTCCATAATATTTAGATTAAATCTTCCACTGGAATATCCAGTGCTTTAGCTACTTTTTTCAGCGTATCAATAGTCGGATTATCCTGTTTTCCCGCTTCAATGTTTATAACTGTGTTATTGGAAACATCAGCCAGTCGAGCCAATTTTTCCTGCGACAAACTCAACTTCTCATGAAGTTGCTTAACTTTCTTCGCTAAATTGGTTTTATTTGACTTTGCCATAATTTGTTAGTAACATTATATTGTAGTATACTGGTATCATATGCGTGCGCCACTCATCAACAATATAATGTTACCAAATTATTTGAAAATTGTGAAGTCTTTTGTATCCGTATTTTTGAATTTGCCCGCCGAAACCCCCGCCCCGAATTCCCCCAAAACAAAAAGAGGAGCAAATGGAAAATTCCTCCCCAAACCCCTCCTTTTCCATTTGCGACATCCACATTCAAAAACAAATGAGTCGAAGTTTTGGCGAATCCTTTCCCCAAAAAATAGTTTTGCCAAAACTTCGTCCGCATTAGTCCCGCCACCTGCCCGAAGCATTGAGGGCAGAGTCCCGCAGAAAAATGTTCTCATCCTTTTAGAAGAAAAAGTCCGGCGCGCGCAAAAAGAAATTAGTGGAGAACATTTTCCTGCGGGATACGCGAGCGGAGCGAGCGGTGGCGGGGCTGATTCATTCGTTCAATTTCCGCTCGAAAAAGGTTCGCGCAAAGTGTATAATTACAGCACAAAATAAAAACTGACATTTTTATGTCAGTTTTTTGGTGCGGACGGAGAGACTCGAACTCTCATACCTTGCGGTGCTTGCTCCTAAGGCAAGTGCGTCTACCAATTTCGCCACGTCCGCAGAAAAAAAATACGCAAAAAGTAATTTTTACGTTTTTTCTCTATTTATATTATTACACGGTATTTTGGAAAAAGTCAAATATTTTTTGTTTTTCAATTTTTATGGTATAATATTTTTGAACAATGGGAGGTGTTATTAACTATTATTAAATTTAACCATATGACCGAAGAACAAAACAATCAATCTTTAAATCCGGATATCGAAAAGAATAAAAGCGTCGCAGCAGCGGCTTATTTGTGGATTTTATGTTTGATTCCGTTACTGACGAAACAAAAATCAAAGTATGCGCAATTTCATGCGAAGCAGGGCTTGGTTTTATTCGGTTTAAGCTTCTTCACAATTGTGCCTTTTTTTGGATGGATTTTGTTTTTGACTTTAATTATTGTATCAGCAACCGCGGTTATCAAAGCTTATAATGGTGAATGGTGGAAGATTCCGTTTGTATATGATTTGAGTAAAAAAATTAAACTATAACTTTAAAATTAATTTAACTATACCCGCCTACGTTCGCAGTCGCAAACTACGACGTGGCGAGGAAAAACTATGTCAAAATTTATCAAATTTTTCGACGAACTAGGTATCAAGGATGTGCCCATGGTTGGCGGAAAGAATGCGTCTCTGGGCGAGATGTATCAAAAGTTAACAAAACAGGGAATCAGCGTACCGAACGGATTCGCTACCACTGCCGAGGCGTACAATTTCTTCATGGAGAAAGGGGGCTTAAAGAAAGAGATTGAGAAGATTTTACAAGGTCTGGATACCAAGAACGTCGGTGATCTTGTGAGGAGGGGAGCTAAGGTTCGTAAAACGATTTTGGCTGCAAAATTACCAAAGGAATTGGAGGCGGAAATCAGAACCGCTTATGCTAAGCTGTCCAAGGATTACAAGGTGAAGAGTGTTGATGTGGCTGTGCGTTCATCGGCAACTGCCGAGGATTTACCGGATGCTTCTTTTGCCGGTCAACAAGACTCCTACTTGAATATTCAAGGTGCGGAGTATGTGATTGATGCGGTTAAGCGCTGTATCGCATCTTTGTTTACCAATCGTGCGATTTCTTATCGCACCGACAAGGGCTTTGATCATTTCAAAATCGCTTTGTCGGCGGGTGTCCAAAAAATGGCGCGTTCTGACAAGGGCTCTTCCGGTGTTATGTTCTCCATCGATACCGAGTCCGGTTTTCAAAATGTGGTGATGATCAATTCAATCTATGGCTTGGGTGAAAATATCGTGCAAGGCAAAGTAAATCCGGATGAATTTTATGTTTTTAAGCCAACCGGTGCAATTATCACCAAAAAAATCGGTAGGAAAAATTTGCGCATGATTTATAGCTCTGATCCAAAGAATCCGGTCAAAGATATCAATGTGCCACCGGCGGAACAAGCGAAATATTCCATCACTGACGCACAGATCAAGCAGTTGGCAAAATGGGCAATGATCATTGAAAAGCATTATGGCCGACCGATGGATATGGAGTGGGCATTGGATGGCAATGATAAAAAATTGTATATTATCCAAGCGCGTCCGGAGACAGTGCACAGCACGCGCGATGTAAACGTCTTGGAGGATTACCGTTTGGAGAAAAAGGGTAAGTTATTGATCAGCGGTCAAAGTGTCGGCAGCCGTATCGGAGCCGGTACAGTGAACAAGATCATGGATATTAAAGATATTGAGAGTTTCAAAAAGGGTGACGTGCTTTTGACAGACATGACTGATCCGGATTGGGAGCCGATTATGAAGATTGCATCAGCAATCGTTACTGACAAGGGCGGACGAACTTGTCATGCGGCGATCATTTCTCGTGAATTGGGCATTCCTTGTGTAGTTGGCACAAACACCGCAACTTCAGTGGTGAAAACTGGCACGAAAGTAACGGTAAGTTGTGCTGAAGGTGAAGAAGGTTTTGTGTATGAAGGCCAACTTCCTTTCAAAGTAAACAGGACTGACGTAAAGAATCTAAAAAAACCAAAAACCAAAATCATGATGAACGTGGGCGAGCCGGATCAAGCTTTCTTGACTTCATTTGTGCCGAATGACGGTGTCGGTTTAGCGCGTTTGGAATTTATTATCAATAACTACATCAAGATTCATCCCTTGGCGTTGTTAAACTATGGCAAGATCAAGGATAAGGCCGTGAAGAAAGAAATCGATGACATTACTTTCGGCTATGCCAATAAAAAAGATTTCTTTGTGGAGAAATTAGCGTCAGGTGTGGCGATGATTGCAGCGGCGTTCTATCCCAAAGATGTGATTGTTCGTTTGTCTGATTTTAAATCCAATGAATATGCCAATTTAATTGGTGGCGCCGAGTATGAACCGGTTGAATCCAATCCGATGATTGGTTACCGGGGTGCGAGTCGTTATTACTCCGAGAAATTTTTACCGGCTTTCAAATTGGAATGTGAAGCTTTGAAAAAAGTTCGTGATGATATGGGTCTGACAAATTTGAAAATTATGATTCCTTTCTGTCGAACCGTCGAGGAAGGAAAAAATGTAAAAGCGATCATGGCTAATAATGGTCTAGTGCAAGGCAAGAATGGTTTGGAAATCTACGTAATGGCGGAAATCCCGGCCAATATTATCTTAGCGACTGACTTTGCCAAAGAATTTGACGGCTTCTCAATCGGTTCCAACGATTTGACTCAGTTGACCCTTGGTATCGACCGCGACGCGGCCGGTATGATCAGTGTGGCTGGTCCTTCCAATGAAAAGAATCCGGCCGTGAAGACTTTGATTAAGTATTTAATTCAAGTCGGCAAGGAAACAAAAACTAAGGTTGGTATCTGCGGACAGGCGCCAAGCGACTTTCCGGAGTTTGCCACATTCTTGGTGGAAGAAGGCATCGACAGTATTTCCTTGATTCCGGATACGGTGGTCAAGACCACTTTGGCGGTTTTGAAGAAGGAAGAGGATTTAAAGAAAAAGAAATAATATTTGACAACACCCGCCTACGTCCCGAGTGCTCGGGACTACGGCGTGGCAATGAAAAAAGAGTCCCGAAATTTCGGGACTCTTTTGGTTTTTACTGAAAGGAACGAAATTTTATAATTCTAAATTACTATCAGTTTTTAAATTTTGCCAATTGGTAAACTCCTGTCGTTGCGCCTTGAAATAGCCGGCCGTGGCAATCATTGCGGCATTATCTGTGGTGTATTTTAAATCCGGTAAATTAAATTTAGTTCCAACCAGATTGTTCTTAACAGCCATTTCCAGCTGTAAACGCAATGCCTTGTTAGCGGAAACGCCACCAGCCAACATAACCGTTTTCGCGTTATATTTTTTAGCGGCTTTAAGCATTTTGTGAATCAAAACATCGATAACTGCTTGTTGAAAATGAAAACAATATTCCGGGATTCTATTTTGCCAATTAGGATCTTTTTCAAGAGCATAGCGAATTGAGGTCTTAAGACCGGAGAAGGAAAAATCAAAATTATCTTTGTTAAGCATGGGGCGCGGCAATTTGATGGCAGGTTGAGTATCGGCGCCCATTAAAAATTTCTCCGCCTCAGCGGAAATTATCGGTCCCCCCGGATAACCAATATTCATTAGTTTGGCCGCCTTGTCAAAAGCTTCGCCGGCAGCATCATCAAGAGTTTCGCCGATGGTTTCGAATTGACCAAACTTTTTGGATAAAACAAGCATGGTGTGTCCACCGGAAACCGTTAAGGTGATTATTGGCAATTCGTAATCAAGAGCACTAGGGATTGAAGATTTGTCGATAAAATTAGCAGCAATATGACCCTCAATATGGTTAACGCCAACTATGGGAATATTCCAAGCATAAGCGAGTGTCTTAGCCGTTTCGACACCTGTTTGCAGCGAAGTCACCAAACCAGGACCGACAGTGACCGCAATGGCGTCAATATCATTCGGCCGCAACTGCGCCATCTTCAAGGTCTGGTCAAGCACCGGCACAATATTCAAAACATGCTCCCGCGCCGCCACCTCCGGCACCACGCCACCATACTGTCGGTGAATGTCAATCTGCGAGGAAACAACATTCGCCAAGACTTCAATTTTATTGTTTTGATCAGTCACAAGCGCCATCGCCGTCTCATCGCAACTGGTTTCAATTCCAAGAATATTCATAAGATTTTATAACAACATCCTACTATGTTTCGCAGTATTTGTAAAGGCGTAATTTTTCGCAATATCAGCACTAAATTAACAATAAAAATAAGTGATGAGTTTAAACAAAAGCACTAAAAGATCGAGAAAGTTAGATCAGAAAAGGCACATTGCCCGATGGTCTTGACTTTTTGTGAGAAAATGGTATAATTATTTCATATATTTATAAAATAATATAAAAAAAAGAAATGAAATATCTTGATTTCAATAACAAAATTTCCGAACCAATTTTTTCTCTGCAAGATTTGCGCATTATTGGCCTTAATATTCTGCCAGTGCAATTATCTCAATGGATTAGAAAGGGTTATTTGCTTAAGGTGAAAAAGGGGCTTTATGTTTTTGCAAATAGGAAAAATCATTTAGAGATGGAAACAATTTCGCACTATCTTTTTGAGCCAAGTTATGTCAGCCTGGAGCGAGCTTTGTCGATTTATGGACTTATTCCGGAGATAGTTTACAATGTCACGGCGGTCACAACCAAAAAGACAAACACTTTTAAAAATGAATTTGGTATTTTTATTTTTCGCAATTTGAAAAAAGAATTATTTTTTGGCTACGAAAAAATCCAGGAGGGTGCTAACGTTTATCTCTTGGCCAATCCGGAAAAAGCGCTATTAGATTATCTATATCTCAACTCAGCTAAGATTAATAATCGTGACGATATCAGTGAATTGCGATTGAATGAATTTGAGTTGCAAGAATTGGACCGAAAAAAAATAGAAACTTATTTAAAAATATTTAAAAGTAAAAAATTAGAACGACTTTGTGCTTTAATTTTTGCTAAATAATATGTTGACCTACTCACAAATTATAGAAAAATATCCGGAAGACATTGTTCGCCGCAGTCCGCGTGCGGTTTTGGTGGAATATCTGCAACACGAGATTTTGGATTCACTGTTCAAGCAGAAGGGAAGTGAGCTTCTGAGTTTTATCGGCGGGACGGCGATTAGAATTGTTTACAATAGTGCTCGTTTTTCGGAAGATTTGGATTTTGATAATTTCGGCTTGTCTTTTGCCGACTTCGACGAGTTATTGGCAAAAACTATTACTGATATGAAGAATAAAGGTTTTATAGTCGAGTCTAGACTGGTTGAGAAGGGCGCATATCATTGTTATATAAAATTTCCAGAGATACTGGCGGATAGCGGCTTGTCTCACAAGGATCGAGAGAAAATTTTAATTCGCATCGATGCGGTGCGTAAGGAGAAATTTTTTGAGCCCCGCGTGTTTACTTTGGGCAATTTTGATGTTTACCGACGAATTCTTACGAATCCGGTTGAAATAATCTTGGCGCAAAAGTTTATGACCATCATTGAAAGAAAACGCGAAAAAGGACGCGATCTTTACGACGCCTCGTTTCTCCTTGGTCAAGCTATGCCGAGTTATGACTACATCGAGAAAGAGTATGGCTTAAATAAGATAGCGTTGTTAAAAAAGTTTAGACAACGATTGTTGGAGTTGGATTTTGCAGAGCTGGCAAAAGATGTTGTGCCTTTTCTTCTTAAGGAAAGTGATTTGGATAGGGTGTTGCAATTTCGCGAGTATGTTGAGCAGAAATTGTCATAGGAATAATACTATTATGATTAACAAAGAAAAAATATTCTACGAAAAGTTTTGGAAAAATTTGAAAGGTGGGTATTCGGGGGATAATTGGCATTTTTCCTCGCAGAGTCCTTATCCGGTGATTTCTCGCTTTGTGTTGTTTTTGCAAAAAAATAAAGTTGGCGGGCGGTTTTTGGATTTGGGGTGTGGGAATGGGCGGCAGGCAATTCCGTTTGCGTTGAGCGGTTTTGAGACGCACGGGATTGATTTTAGTGAGGAGGCGATTGTGTTGGCGCGAAAAAACGCTGCGCTTAGTGAAGTGGCGATCGATTTTCGGGTGGGTGATGTTTTGGCTTTGTCTTATGCGGCAAATGATTTTGAGGTGCTTTTGGATTCGGGATGCTTGCATCATTTGCGTAAATATCAATGGCGTGAATATTTGCGTAATTTGAATTTGGTTTTAAAGCCGGGTGGTTATTTCTTTTTGATTTGTTTTAGCATTAACTCCGATCGCAATATCAAGAAGTTTACGCGCGGGATTAAGATGAAAAATTGGTCGGTGAAAAATGGACATTATAATCATATTTTTTATGATTGGGAGGTGGAGAAATTATTTCAGAAAGATTTTGAGATTTTAAAAAAGGAGGAAATGCAAAAAGGAGATTATCCTTTGAAATTTTGGGTTTTTTATATGAGAAGAAAATAGTTTTTTGTCATCCTGGAGTTCGCTATTGCGGACGATAGGATCTTCAATATGGCAAAACGAAGATGGTTGTGACAGTGGAAGATTTTATGTTAGTTTTTTATAAGGAAGATTCTATCGCTAGCGCTCCAGAATGACAAAATTTAAGTGATTATTTAGCTAATTTGCTTAATTTTTACCAAAATTATATAATATAGATGTGAATTTTTCTACTTTTAATGAAACTGAAGATGAACGGGTAATTAATCCCAAAGAAACCGGCCTTGATAAGGCTTTGGATTTTTCTTTGCGTCCAAAAAACTTGGATGAATATGTGGGACAGGATAAGATCAAAGAAAACATTAAAATTGCGATTCAAGCGGCGAAAAATCGCAATGAGACGATTGAGCATGTGCTTTTGTATGGGGCGCCGGGATTGGGCAAGACGACTTTGGCGCATATTATCGCTAATGAGATGGGGGCGAATATCAAAATTACCTCCGGACCGGCGATTGAGAAGAGCGGTGACTTGGCGGCGATTTTGACCAATATGAGCGAGGGTGATATTTTGTTTATTGACGAAATTCACCGTCTTAACAAATCGATTGAAGAAATTTTATATCCGGCGATGGAAGATTATGCCTTGGATATCATTATCGGCAAAGGGCCGTCGGCTCGGACTTTGCGTATCGATCTGCCACGAATCACGATTATCGGAGCGACGACCAAGGCGAGCATGCTGTCAGCGCCGTTGCGCGACCGTTTCGGCATGATTCACCACTTGGATTTTTATAACGATCAGGATATCCAGAAAATTATCGGTCGTAGTTCGCGTATTTTGAATATGGCCACTGATGATGCGTCGTCATTGGCGATTGCACAGCGGGCGCGTCGGACACCGCGCGTCGCCAACCGCCTCTTGAAGCGCGTGCGTGACTTTGCAGATGTCAAAGGAGCTGGTATAATCAATGAAGAGATGTGTCATGGCGCTTTCGGTATGTTGGAGGTGGATCATCTCGGATTGGATTGGATTGATCGGAGGATTTTGGAAACGATTATTGATAAGTTCAAAGGCGGACCGGTCGGGTTGAACACGATTGCCGCTGCGACAGGTGAAGATATGTCTACGATTGAAGATGTCTATGAGCCCTATCTGATGCAGCTTGGTTTCCTCGACCGTTCACAGCGCGGAAGAATCGTCACTGATATTGCTAGAAAACATTTGGGTAGAATAATTAGTGAGTAATTTAAATGTGTTTGAAAATTTTAAAATTGTTTTAAATCCGCCTAGGGCGGAGAAAATTCGAAAATTATTTTTATGCCTCTAATAATTTTTCTCTACGCTTATTATATTTTCTTAGCGATTTGGGCGCTGATTGCCTTAATTTCTCTCTTTCATATCTTGTCATATGGAGTAAAAAACATAATAACATTGTTCGCAACCGTGTTATTTATCGGCATATCCGGACTGATGCTGTCAACTTCTTTTTTATATATTAATAAGATCGACTGGAAAGCTCCCGTCTCAACTTTTGGAATTGATTTTAACTTAAATAATCAGTTTAAATTTTAATATTATGCTTTCCATATACAATCTGCCGAATCAAATGCCGGGCGAAAAAGTGATTGAAGTTGTTCATCGGGATTTTTTCGTTCTCTTCAAATCAATTTTACTTTTTACGATATTAATGTTGTTGCCGCTGGCTATTTTTGCGGTGCTAATTTTTGGAGAAGCAGGGGTTCTTGATCATGAATTATTTTTGCCCCTCGCGACTTTGAGCACCAGCACCTACTATCTGTTTATCTGGCTTTTGCTGTTTTTTAATTTTATCGATTATTATTTGGATGTCTGGATAGTGACATCGGAGCGAATTATCAACATCGAACAAAATGGATTTTTTTCTCGAACTATATCTGAACAGAGAATTCGCAACGTGCAAGATATTACCAGTGAAGTTAAGGGTGTTTTTCAGACGGTTTTTAATTTCGGTTATTTATATATTCAGACAGCGGCTGAAAAGGAAAGGTTTGTTTTTAAGGATGTGCCCGATCCGAACGGACTGCGAGATTTGATAATCAAGTTGGTAGAAGACCATAAGAAAATTGAGGTAAAATAGATATGAAATTAGAAGATTTTGATTATACGTTGCCTGATAATTTAATAGCAACCAATCCGGCCAGTCCGCGAGACCACTCGCGGCTTTTGGTTTTGGACAAGCAGAGCGGTGCGGTAGAGCATAAAAATTTTTATGACATCCTTGATTATCTGCATGAGGGCGATGTATTGGTATTGAATAATTCCAAGGTGGTGCCGGCTCGCCTTCTCGGGCAGAAGCCGACCGGGGGTCGTGTCGAAGTTTTTTTGCATCAAGCCCAAGGAGATAAATGGCAATGCTTGATCGGCGGCAGGGGGATCAGGGCGGGCATGAGCATTGAATTTGGCGATAAGAATGAACTGGCAGCCAAGGTCGTTCAGAATAATAATGACGGGACTTTTGAAATAGCGTTTGATAAGCAAGGTAAAGAATTTTGGAAGGCTGTCGATATATTGGGTGAAGTGCCGATTCCGCCGTATATAAAAAAACAACGCGAGGTGCAGAATCTTACTGACGCGCAAAAGAGCGATGAAAAAAATTATCAGACAGTCTATGCCGATGATGATAAGAAAGGTTCGGTGGCGGCACCGACTGCGGGATTGCATTTTACGTCTGAACTATTGCAGAAAATCAAAAAAAAGGGCGTGCATATCGAATATGTCACCCTCCATGTCGGTCTGGGCACATTTGCGCCGGTAAAAGTTGAGGATATCAAAGGTCACAAGATGCACTCAGAGTTTGTGGAGGTGCGCCAAGAGGTTTTGCAACACATTATAGAAGCAAAAAAACAAAAAAAGCGGATCATAAGCGTGGGCACGACGTCGGCGCGTGTCCTGGAAGCCTATGCCAATAATCCCAAGAAATTTAATTTGAAAAATAATATCTATTCCGGTCTGGTAGACATATTTATCTATCCCGGCTTCGAATTTAAATTTGTCGATGCCATGATTACCAATTTTCATTTGCCAAAATCAACATTGTTGATGCTGGTCTCAGCTTTGGCAGGGACAAGTAATATTCAAAAAGCTTATGCGGAGGCGGTGAGAAATAACTATCGCTTTTATAGTTATGGCGATGCGATGTTTATTGCCTAAAATTTAATATATGCTATAATATTAATATTAATAAGTTGTTAGCCCTCCTTCGCAAAAGTTATGGCGTGGCGAGGTAAAAAAAATATGGAATCAACCGATAATAAAAAGAAAGTAGTGTTAGTTGAAGACGATGAAGTCTTGATGGAAATGTATTGTACAAAACTGGAATTGGAAAACTTTGTCGTGTATATTGCCCGAAACGGGAAAGAGGGTTATGACGTCGTTTTGGACGAAAGACCGGATGTGATCATTACTGACCTGGTAATGCCAAAGAAAGACGGCTTTTATTTGATTGAAAAAGTAAAAGGAAATTCCAAGGTAAACAAAATTCCTTTGATCGTATTGACTAATTTAGACAGTGAAAGGGATAAACAGATGATTTTCCAACAGGGTGTGAGCACTTATTTGGTAAAATCAAAAATTACACCGGAGATACTGGTTGGTGAAATAAATAAAGCAATTGCCACTTCAACTAACTAGATTTGTGATTATAAAAAAGTTCATAAAAAGACTTCTTTACAAAAGTTGTCTTTTTTGTTATTATATTCAAGTAATTAAATAAAAAATATATTTTTATGGCAGATAATAAAGTTGTTTTGCGCTTTGATGAAGTGACATTTGAATATGTGGACAAGAAAAAAGTCTTGGATGAGGCTTCTTTTAGTGTGCGAAATGGTTCGAAAATTACCCTGATGGGGCAGAATGGAGCGGGAAAAAGCACGATTTTCAAATTAATAACCGGCGAAATCAAGCCTAAGGAAGGGAAGGTTCATTTCGGTGATGGCGTGGTTATTGGCACTGCGAAACAGGTAATCGAGAAAAAGGATTTGGATTTTACCTTGCAAGAATATTTTGAACAGATTTTTCATGAGGTGCCAGGCAATATCAAGGGACGAATTGCAAACGTTATGAATGCAGTCAATCTTGATGTGCCGATTGATAAGAAAGTGCGTGATTTGTCAGGTGGTCAGCAAGCGCGTTTGCTTTTGGCTTATGCCTTGATGCAGGATCCGGATATTTTACTTTTGGACGAGCCGACCAATAATCTTGACGATGCCGGTATCGATCACTTGATTCAATTCTTGATCATGTATGACAAAACGGTAATCGTAATCTCTCATGATGCGGACTTTTTGAACTGCTTTACAGAAGGCGTAATTTATTTGGATGTTCATACTCACAAAGTAGAACAATATACCGGCGATTATTACACAGTAGTCGAGAATATCGCTAATCGAATTGAAAAAGAAAAAATGCAGAATGCGCGTCTGGAAAAGCAAATCCAAGATCGCAAGGAAAAAGCGAATTTCTTTTCGCACAAGGGTGGCAAGATGAGGAAACTGGCACAGAAGATGAGAGAAGAAGTGGAAGAGGCGGAGGAAAATATGGTGGATGTGCGCAAGGAGGATGTGAGCATCCGTGATTTTGATATTCCGGCACAAGAAATTGTTGGTAAGATTGTGGAAATCGATTCTGTGAGCGTTATGAAAAATTATGAAATCATTGTCGTGCCTCAAGATATCGTCTTACGTCTTGGCGATCACATGATTATCACCGGGCCGAATGGAATCGGTAAGAGCACCTTGTTAAAAAAAATCGTGGAGAATAAAGCTGAGGGTGTAAAAATCCTTGAAGGTGTAAAAGTCGGTTATTATAGCCAAGATTTTGCGAATCTAGACTATGACAGTACTGTAATCGATTTCCTGCAAAAGGTGATGGCTGATGGCACAACCGTAGAATACATGCGTGGTATCGCCGCGCGTTTCCTGATCTCAGGTGAATTGATGGGTCGAAAAATATCAGCTTTATCAGAAGGACAAAAAGGCTTATTATCGATGGCAAGCATTGTCTTGATGAAGCCGGGATTATTGATTATGGATGAGCCGACCAACCACATCAATTTCCGACATATTCCAGTAATTGCCGAGGCGGTTAATAAATTTGAAGGGACATTGATTATGGTAAGTCATATGAAGGAATTTACCGATCAGATTAAGTTTAATCAATTTTTGGAATTGGGGAAGATATAAGTTCATTAAAAATTATCAATTACAAATTACGAATTTGGATAAAAAAATGAACAGTGAAAATCTGTTCATTTTTTTATACTAATAACGATGGACATAATACTCCCTCTCCTATCTAGGAGAGGGAATTATGCAATGCTCTATTTTTTGTAGATTCTCAAACTATTTAGTACTACCGAGACCGAGCTAAATCCCATGGCTGCTGAAGCGATAATCGGGTTTAGGACTCCGAAGATGGCGAGGGGGATAGCAACCGTATTATAGAAGAAAGCCCAGAACAGGTTTTGTTTGATAGCCGTGAAAGTATTTTTTGATAACTTGATAGCTTCAACCACTTTGCTTAAGTTGTCTTGCATTAGAATAATTTGCCCAGCTTCCTTCGCAATATCGGTGGCATTACCCATGGCAATTCCAAGATCGGCCTGAACAAGGCTAGGAGCATCGTTGATGCCGTCACCGACAAAAATAATTCTTGCGCCTTGACTCTGAAGTTTTTTAATCGTTTCCGATTTTTCTGCCGGTAATACTTCAGCAATAACTTGATCGATATTTAATTTGTCTGCTACTTCTTGAGCGGTTTTTAGATTATCACCGGAGAGCATAGTTATTTTTAATCCCATAGTTTTCAGATCTGTTATAACCTGCGCGGATTCAGCGCGAATTTTATCAGCGATAATGATGGCACCAATAACGTTTTGTCCATGAGTAACAAACAATCTGGTTCCTGAATCTAAATTATCCTGATTGATGATTTTATCGACCCAGTCAGTAACAATGTTATTCTCTGTTAGTAGCTTTTTATTGCCAAGCATTAATGCGGTCTGATGCGTTTTGCAGGTGCCACTTACGCCGCGACCGCTTAGTTCTTGAAAATTTTCCAATTCTGCCAGTTCGATATTATCTTGTTGAGCACGTTGGTTGATTGCCATTGATAGCGGGTGGTTGGAATTTTTTGCAACCGAAGCGCCAATTTTTAGAACTTGAGCTTCCTCAAATTTAAATTGCGGATTCGGAATAATTTTTTTTACCTGTGGTGTACCTTCGGTGAGCGTTCCGGTTTTGTCAAAAACAACCATGGTAATATTTTTAGCTCTTTCGAAGCTCTCGCTGTTTTTGAACAAAATGCCATGTTTCGACCCTCTGCCAGTGCCAGCCATAATGGCAGTAGGCGTAGCCAGGCCTAAGGCGCAAGGGCAGGCAATAACCAAAACGGTAATCGCGTTAATCAGTGATGAACTGAAATTATCTGAAATAAAATATTGAATTGCAAAGGTCAGTATCGCAATAACTATAACAGCAGGGGCAAAAATTCCGGAAATTTTGTCAGCTAATTTTTGGATTGGTGCCTTTGATCCTTGCGCTTCCTCAACAGTCTTGATAATTTGCGCCAAAACAGTGCCTTCGCCAATCTGGGTTATTTTAATTTTTAATAATCCGGTTTGATTTATCGTAGCGCCAAAAACGGTATCGCCTTTTTTCTTTTCAATCGGCAATGATTCGCCTGTCAGCATCGATTCGTCAAGGCTGGATTCGCCGTCCTCAATAATTCCGTCCAAGGGAATTTTTTCACTCGGTCTGACGACAACAATATCGTTAATTTTAATATCATTAATATCGATTTCCCTTTCTTCGCCATTAATAAGTAAGCGAGCTTTTTTTACACCCAGCTCCATAAGCTTTTTCATAGCTTCGCTGGCTTGCCCCGATGCTCGCGCTTCAAAATATTTGCCAAGCAGAATCAGTGTAATGATGATGGCAGCAGTTTCCAGATAACCTTCTTTTTCGATGTTAAAAAAAATGGCTTGAACTACAAGCCACGCGCTATAAAAATAGGCTGACAGCGTTCCAATGGAAACCAAAGTGTCCATATTGGCCTTTAGATGAATTGCTTGTTTGAAAGCCATTTTGTGAAAACGCCAGCCAAAATAAAAAACGACAATTGTTCCTAGGACAACATGAAGATACATTATATAATCAAGATTGAGAAACATTTTTCCAATTCTAACTTTATAAAACATTTCCAGTAAAAGCGGCAGGGTAGCAATTCCGGCACCATAAAAAGCGTTACGCGTCTTAATAATTTCGTGTTCTTCATATGTATGATGAGTATGAATATTGCTATCATCTATTTTCTCTTCTACGTTGTAACCGTTATCAATAATTATTTTTTTGACTTGAGCTTCAGTCAATATATTTTCATCATATTCGACTATAGCTTTTTTATTTGCAAAATTTACATTAGCGCTGGTGATGCCTTTGGATTTTGCAAGAATTTTTTCATTACTTAGCGCACAGCTGGCACAAGTCATGCCGGTTATTTTGATTATAGTTTTTTTCATATAATTACTGCTCCCTTTCCCCGACGGGAGAGGGTTGGGGTGAGGGAGCATTTTAAGATTTTATTCAATAATAAATTTGCCCCAAACCATGCTCATCCAACAACTGAATTTCAATTCCCCGGTTTTAGTGGGTATGAATTCGATAATTGTTTCTCCTTTTTGTTTAAGATTTTTACTAATCGTGCCTTCCGGTAAGTATAACTTGATTGCGTTAGTGCAACCGGTAATGCCACTATCTTTGATAACCCACTTAACGGGAATATCTTTTTTAATATATAAAATATTCGGCGAGTAGCCATTGTACGTAACAGACATATTAACAACCTGAACGGCGCCGGCATTCTTAT
>Ga0172371_10005179_pt1 | contig 19436 bp, 15 predicted proteins | sample Lak12m_FD_114543 | JGI IMG/M metagenome (GOLD analysis project Ga0172371, IMG submission 114543) | Freshwater microbial communities from Kabuno Bay, South-Kivu, Congo - kab_022012_12m | ecosystem: Environmental > Aquatic > Freshwater > Lake | place: Democratic Republic of the Congo: South-Kivu... | reverse complement strand
GATCTTTCGGCTGGTCCTTGTTTTGGCCAGGAGTACTCGCCCTGACCTTTGTAATCTTGCCAATCGTAATCGTACACCTATGTCCTGCAATTCCGAGTGCAATTCGTCGAGCATTTCCGCGCCGGCAAGGTCCAGATCGCCGGTCATCTCCAGATCCAGTATCACGGTTTCCACCGGAGTGTTGGAATCCCACATGAGGGCCATGATCTGGTCCCGGATCGATTCCGCGTTGGCGTAGTATATGCCTTCTTCGACTCGGACGATGAGAAGGCCAGGGACGAGGAGATTTTCAGGATTCTCGCGCACGGCCGTGAACTGCGGCTGTCCGGGGACCTTGCCTAGCACGCTGACGCGTGATTCAGAGGCCCTGGCGATGACCAGAAGCAGGGACATAAGAGCGCCGATAATTACGCCGTCGAGCACTCCTAAAACCAGGACACCCCCCAGCGCGGCAATGGCCGTCCAGAATTCAACCTGTCTGAGCCTATACAATCTACGCAAAGCGGAAATTTTAAACAGGCCCCGGACGGCTACCAGCACTACCGCCGCCAAAATTGGTTCAGGCAGCCTGCTGAAGAGACCGGCGAAGAATATGACCACCAAGGCAAGCATGGCGCCACTGATCCCGTTGGCTAACTGAGTCTTTGCTGCGCATTCGTTATTCAGGGCGGACCGAGAAAAACTTCCGTCTACCGGATAGCCTTGTGTGAATGCCGACCCGAGACTGGCAAATCCCAACGCGAGCAGTTCCTGGTTCGTATCAACTCGGTAACTGTTTTGTCTGGCGAACATTCGCGCAATAGTCATGGCGTCAAGGCAGGCTAATATGAACGCTCCAACGGCTAATTTCAAGAGGTCTCCCATCACCGAGAGTGGGGCGAGCGGCAAGGCGGGGAGAGGAAATCCGCTCGGAATCTCGCCTACAACGCGTACCCCGCGAGCGGCAAGGTCGGCGCCCTGCATCAGACCGATGGATCCCAGGACCAGAATAAGAGCCCAGGGTAACCTGGGAAAAATGCGTTCACCTACCAGGAGAATGACTAGACCGCCAAGTCCCAGGCTCAATGCCCATACATTCGTGGCCCCGATATGATGTGTCAAGTCCAAGATTCTATCGAAGAAGTGGCCGTGGATGCCGGCTATTCCAAACAGCTTGCTGAGTTGGGTAGCTGCAATGTACACCGCGACCCCGGTTGAAAATCCCACCAGGACAGATTCAGAAATGAAATTAACTAGAAAGCCCAACCTGAGGCCATAGGAGAGCAGCGCCATCAGTCCGACGAGCGCCGCAGTGGTGGCAGCCAGAGTAACATACTGGTCGGGCGAGGAGACAGCGAGTTCGCCTAGCCCGGAAGCCACGAGAATGGACATCGCTGCCGTTGGACCAACAGCGAGCTGACGGGATGTCCCGAACAGCATATATAGAATCGGGGCCACAATGGCGGCATAAAGGCCCGTCTTGGCCGGAAGCCGCGCCAATTCCGCGTAAGCTATGGCTTCGGGAACGGTAAAAGCGGCCAGTGTCAATCCAGCCATAATATCGGGCCGCAACCAACTCTTATCGTATGTGGGTAACCACTGCAGGATTGGAACCGAACGATAAAGACGATTCATATATGAGAGCTTCTGGCCCATTTATCCTCCGGACGGCATAAGATGGTCCGGCTCCGGAACCCTCTGAAAAGGAATTGATTACGAATCGGGAATTACGTTCATTTTTCCGATTTCAAGACCGTGAATCGGAATAAGGATATCTGCTGCTTCCTTTATCCGCTTCATGCTCTCGTACGCCTGGATCACATCGAGGTGTACACCTGGAGGGATGACTCCGCCTCCGGATGGGAAATTCTCGGCGTTACAACAGAGTCCGGTAATGATTGCTTTACCCTTCGAGGTTGGCGCCACGACGGATTGTCCGCCCGGCGTATGACCCGGGGTGAATAAAACGTGAATGCCGTCTATGATTTCGGTATCACCGTTGATAATTGTCAAATTCACGCCTTCCAGCGCATCGGGATAGTAACGGTGATCGATGGGATGAGGATTGTTGAAAAAATCTATTTCCGCTTGCTGGACATATACTTCTGCATTTGAGCAAAGGACATCATTTTCACAATGATCGTTGTGGAGATGAGTGTGAATTATGATGTCTATTTCATCGGGCTTCCAGCCAATCGTGTCCAAGGCGTCTTCGAATTGCATGATGGGAAATCCGGTTTGTTCTTCTATTTCCGGAGAAGGCATGAAGTCTTCAATGCCGGTATCCACGAGTATCTTCCGGTCTCCGCCCTTGATGGCAAACGCGTAGATGGGCAGGATTATGCGTTTTCCGTAAAAGCGCTGATATGTCATTATTCCCTGATCGGTCTCGTTGAAACCTACTGCCAATGGATGGATCGTGTACATGTTTGGTTCCCCGGCCTATTCCTCTACCAAGGCCTCGGCCACTAGGTCCGAGACCAAACTCACTCGCACGTCCAGTTCATAATCGTCGTTCAGGTCCTTGAGTTGGGCAAAGCACATTTCACATGCTGTAGCTACAACGTCAGCGGATGTCGCCTTTATCTGATCGGCCTTCACTCGTGAAGTCAACATGCGAAATTCCGGCTCCGCCGCAATAACGAGTCCTCCACCGCCCCCGCAGCACCAGTTAGCCTGACGGTTCGGAGTCATTTCGATGAAATTGTCCGTCACGGCTTTCAAGCAGTTCCGAGGCTCCTCGTAGACTCCTCCGTTCCGTGCAATCTGGCAGGGATCGTGATAAGTGATTGTCCCCTCAATTCTCGACTTGTCCAGCTTGATTCTTCCGTCCCGGATATATCGATCTATAAGTTCCATGAATGTGATCACATCAAAGTTGCGCTTACCGATTACATGCTTCATTATTCGATATGCGGTCCCGCACTCGCAGATGACCAGTTCTTTGACTCGGAGTTGCTCGGCTTCCGAAACGATCCTCTGGTAAATCTGTTCGGTCATGGACTGGCTGCCGAGAAATGCCCCGAAATTGACTGCTTCAAAGCAGCTCAACGTCCAGTTTTCGCGGGCTGCGTTCAGGATTCTCGCCGCCGGGAGAATCGAGGGCTTCTCGGCCATCGAAACAAATAGCACATCCACATTTTTCACGTCCAGTGGGATCAGATCGTAACCACCTGTTGTGGGCCATTTTTCGACCATCTCTGCGCGGATTTTTTCCACTTCTTTGGCGAATTTCTCTTTGGTTGCTTCGAGCTTCTCGCCTTTATCAATTTCAGCTTTTGCACGCATTGTGAGCGGCTTGGGATCCATGTCCGCGCCGATGAGCATCGCCTTGGCAATGGCCTGAATTTGTTGAGTATCAATACCGAACGGGCAATAAGTCATGCATCGCCGGCACCCGGTGCAGGTGAATGCCGTCTCGTAAACTTTTTCCATCCATCTTTCATCCAACTCGACAGCTTCATTCAGCCAGGGCGCCACTTTGCCGGTGAACTTGTGGTAGTTTTCGAATAGTCTGCGTATGTTCTGCGCACGCGCGACCGCGGTGTAGCGCACGTCTCCTGTGGACGCATATGCATGGCAAGCATCAATGCAGACACCGCAGCGAGTGCAATTATCCAGGCACATTTTCACGGATCGGTTCAGTTTATCGGCCATTAAGCCGAGGAGTCGTTTCTTTTCCGATTCTTCCATGATTAGCCTCTCCTCAGTTTGTTCAACGGCGCCGCAAAGAACGCGTGCATGATCTTGCTGAAAGGCAAAACTATTAGAAACAAGTTGGCGAGGAGCACATGGGCGCCTATAACCGCATAATGGGAGCCTGTAAGGAATTGACGTGGATCGGAGAAAGTGAAGCGAAGGAGGCTATTGAAATAATCGCCGAAATCCTTTTTGGTTATAATAAAGCCGTTCTCGGCCCATGAATTGCCCCAACTCATTATGTCGCCTGTCATGACTATTGCTAAAAGCAAGATCAGCAACAAATAGTCCGCAGGAACTGAGACTTCGCGCACAGGCGTCCTAAATCGACGGAACAAGAAATAGAGTATGGAAACGGTCACGGCAATGCCGACGACGCCGTTGCCGATCATGTGCTCGGAAGTCGCCGGCATGATGTTGACTTGCGGCGCCAGATCTATGTGAGCCAATATAAGCAGAGCGATAGATACGTGAAAAATACAAAGAAAAACCCAAAGTACGGGATTATGCCTTCGTACCGATGGCATGGTAAAAGCATCCCAGGCCGCTGCTGCCAAGGGATAACTCGGGGGATTCTGAGGATTATTTCCCTCCGGGAAGATCCGCAATGTTCCGGGAAGATTGGGCGTCCTGAGAATCTCTATGATTTTGACGACGATCCAAACGATGCACCACGCAAAAGCGAGGTACACCATAGGTACCATAACGAAGTACCACAATTTGTCTGCCATGCTTGACGCTCCCGGTAACTGTTTCGAATTCAATAACAGGCTGGAGTACCATGTTTAAGCCATTGTAAGATGTAGCGCAATAGTTTCGAGAACTCGGTTTCCAATCAACAATTGGCTGAAATGAGACTACGGGTGGAAACCATGCGCCCCAACTGGAAATCTCAATTTTAAGCTTCAAGTTCGTAACAAAAGAAACGCCTTCCGCCATAGGCGGAACTTGATATTCAAGTTTGAAATTTCAAGCCGTAGGCTCTACGTTGGCCGATTGCAAAACCCTTTTAGCAGAGTTACACTCTCCTGATAAGAATTGACAGGAAGCTAAGTAACCTCAAGCCTGATTACTGCAAATGCCGAATTGGAGGACCCAAAGCCTGTGTCGGAATTACGAAAACTGGATGTCATGTCCGAATTGATGGCGCTGACCAGTTTCCGGAATGCCAAGAACATCATAATGATGGCTGTCGAAGCAACGGGGCCGTTTGATGAGCAAGCCTTCAGGAGCGCAATCAAAGAAGTCTCAATGGCATTTCCGACCATCACCGGCACACTGCGGGAACTGCGCGAAGGGGCACGATTGTTCCTTTTCAGAGAGGATCATCCGGACCTGGAGATCCCGGTGACAATATCCGACGTGACCCGCCCCAGCGGGCCGGAGGGAAGCTTCAATGCTATCATGCACCACCTGAGACCCAGGTTGGATAGGCAATGGGACCTTTGGCGTGAGCCTCCCCTCGAAATCCACGTTCTCCGCTTTCAACCTGAGTATTTTCTGCTCGTATTCATATTTCATCATGTGGCCGCGGACGCTGCTATGGGTTTAAGAATATTGAGCGAGATGATGGGGCGCTACGATGCCACAGTCCGCGGCCGCGCCTCCGAATGGGAATCCGTGCCTTACGTACTTTCTACGTCCAAAAAGAAAGCTTCCAAGGCCGGCAAGGCGAGCTGGACCCATTTGGCGCGCCAATTAGTGAGAGATCTGAAATATCGACAAAAAAGGCCCGCGAAGCCACACGGGACCGGCAGGGCGGATGACCCAGCCGAACACCACGTGCTCCGGATCTTGGCTGCAGAAGATCTTCAGGAAATAAAAGCCAACGTTGCTGAAGTCGGAATCAACCTTGTAGACCATCTTGTGGTGTGCGCAAATCGGGCTTTGGACGAATGGAATGCAAACAAGAATATCTTTCCGGGGATGAACACCAGTGTGGTCACGGTCAATATGAGAGAAAGATTCGGCGGAGAAGATGAAAAGAATTACAGCTCAAACATTTACTTCCGATCAACTCCTCAACAGCGAAAAGACATTGCCGAGTTTGCGCATTCAGTGGCTGAAGGCCGCAAGAAACAGCTCAGCAGGAATGTAGATCTGATGGTCCGCAGATCGCTTTCAATGGGAGCCGCGTTTTTTACTTTGTTCCCTTTTGCGGTTCGGCGAAGAGTGGCAAGTTATTTTGTTAGAAGCCAAAAATTCTCGATAGCTGTAGGGTTCCTTGGAGTAGTCTGGCCGGAGCTGATAGAAGGGCGACCCGGCGAGGATTCTTTTCTCAAACATGCCGGTCAGTTTGAAATAATTGATATGCATGGCGCCGGATACAAGCTTGCCGGAAACGTCCAGATGAGTTTGGTTGCTTTTATTTATCGCAAGCGACTGCGCCTGGTGTTGGCTGTGCCTGGCTCCTTGCTAACCCGTGAGGAAGCTGAGGCTTTTATGGATCTGCTTGTCAGGATTGTTCGTGATACACGCTATTCAGGTTGAAGGCTTCGATATTAGAGCAATTGATCAATTTCTTTCCCGACTTGCCGTGTGACTTCCCGTCATTCCTGCTTGCGCACTAATGACGGTGGAATGGTGGTCACGAACCCGAAACCACAAGTGGTCTATCGCATGATAATCCAAGTCCAGCGGACAAATAGGTAATTGGAGGACTCGATACCTGTGTCAGAATTACGAAAACTGGATGTCATGTCCGAAATGATGGTCGTGAGTAGTTTCAGAAATGCCAAGAACATCATAATGATGGCTGTCGAAGCAATGGGACCTCTTGATAAACAAGCCTTCAGGCAAGCAGTCAAAGAAGTCTCGCACGCATTTCCAACGCTCACGGGCAAGCTTCGGGAACTACGCCAAGGAGCAAGATTGTTCCTTTTCAGAGAGAATCATCCCGATCTGGAAGTTCGAGTGACAGTATCCGACGTGAGCCACCCTGGAGGGCAGGAAGGAAGCTTCAATGCCATCATGGATCACCTGAGACCTCGACTGGATAGGCAATGGGACCTTTGGCGTGAGCCTCCCCTCGAAATCCACGTCATGCGCTTTCAGTCTGAGTATTTTCTCCTTGTGTTCATATTCCATCATGTAAGCGCGGACATGGCCATGGCCATGAAAATATTGAGCGAAATGATGGGACGATACGATGCCATAGTCCACGGCCGGTCGTCCGCATGGCAATCCATGCCATACGTATTTTCTACATCCAAAAAGAAGGCTTCTAAATCCGGCAAGGTGAGGTGGACCCATTTGGCGCGCCAATTAGCGCGAAATCTGAAATATCGAAAAGAAAAGCCCGCTGTGCCACACGGGACCGGCAAGCCGGGTGACCTTACGGAGCAGCACGTGCTCCGAATTTTCCCCGCGGACGATGTTCAAGTAATAAAGTCCAATGTTGCCGAAGTCGGAATCCATCTTGTGGACCATCTCGTGGTTTGCGCAAACCGAGCCTTAGATGAATGGAATGAAAACAAGAATGTGTCTCCGGGGACGAACACCAGCGTGGTTACGGTCAATATGAGGCAAAGGTTCGGCGGAGAAGATGAAAAGAATTACAGCTCAACTATTTTTTTTCGATCAACACCGCAACAGCGAAAGAACCTTGCCGAGTTTGCTCGTTCCGTGGCTGAAGGTCGTAAGAAACAGCTCGGCGCGAATGTGGATCTAATCGTCCGCAGATCAATCTCAATGGGAGCCGCCTTTTTCACCATGTTCCCTTTTGCGATCCGGCGAAGAGCGGCAAGTTATTTTTTTGGAAGCCAAAAATTCTCGATAGCTGTCGGATTCCTCGGAGTGGTCTGGCCGGAGCTAAAAGAGGGACTGTTTGGCGAGGATTCCTTTCTCAAGCATGCAGGTCAGTTTGAAATTATTGATTTTCATGGCACTGCATACAAGCTTGCCGGAAACGCCCAGATAAATTTGTACGCATTTATATATCGCAAGCGGCTGCACTTGGTGTCGGCTGTTCCCGCATCGTTGCTAACGCGCGAGGAAGCTGAATGTTTCATGGACCTCCTTACCGGAACAGTTCGCGAGACACGCTATTCAGCTTAAAGACTTCATTACAGGGGCCGGCGAGCGGCGACCAATTCGCCTCACCTCCGGAAAAACCAGAGCACAATGTTCAGTATCACAGTGAGTATTATGCTGATTACGATGCCGGTCATCAGAGGAAAATTGAACGAGAAGCCGGGTCTTTCAACCCGAATATCTCCGGGAAGACTTCCGAACGGCAACCCTGATTTTCCGGTAAGCCATACCAGTATGCCAATGGCCGCCACGCATAAGCCGAAGAATATGAGCCATTTTCCTAGTGCGGAGAAATCCATGCCGGACCGCCTCGACTTCCTGTAGATATGTTAAGGCCTGTCCGAGTTCTTTTCAACATCTGAATCCTCAAAGGCGGGACTTTCAGGGACCAAGCTGTACATCAAACAGGCCAGGCCAATGGTTAGAACTCCCACATACCACACCAGACTAAAATCAGATGCCTGGGCTAGCTCTGACGGCTCACGACCGATCACAAAGCCCAAAACATGGGTCATTACGCCTGCCCCGAGCACCGTAAAAAAGTTCACAGCGGTCATCGCCTGCGCAACCATGGACGGCGGAAGAAGCTCCTTGATGTGCGCATACATTATCTGTCCCGGCGCCGCCATCACGCCGAAACCAAAAAAAGTCACCATGACGAGCCAGACCGGAACTGTTTGAGTCCACCAAATGACACTGCCGGTGAGCAGCCAAAGCCCGAACATAGTGACAAGGACCACCTTTTTGCGCGATTGAAGCACGCTGTCGCTCATCCAGCCGCTCAGCGGCAGACTGATCATGTAACCCAATCCCAGCACGAAAATCGCATTGCTCGCGCTGATTTCACTGAGTCCAAGTCCGCAAATAAGAAAGGGAGCGGCCCAGAGGCTTTGAAGCGCCGCAAAATACCCATAACGGACAAATTGGCTCAGACTGATTGCCCAATAGCTGTACATTTTGAGTAATCGCCCGAGTCCGGCTATGGCTGAACCGGTTTTTAACCCAACGGACACTGACGATTCAGGACGATCTCTCACCACAAGGAGAAACGTCGCTACCACAGTGGCGTCCACTGCGGCAAATATCACAAAACTTGTTCTCCATCCGACAGACATGCTAAGAAGCGCGAGCGGCGTGGCTGCCAGGAGGTTTCCTGCAACGCCTATGGAAACCAGCAATCCACCAAGGAACGCGAATCGGTCCAGCGGAAACCAGACCGCCAGCAGCGCATATATGACCATGAGATTGCCGCTCATGCCGATCCCCAGAAGCGCTCTGGCCAGTATTAAATGACCCGGCGTTTGCCCCAAAGCGAATAATACGGCTCCTCCCACTGCCGCAATGGCGAGAAAGAACATAGTTATTCTGGACCCTAGTCGGTCGAGAGCAATTCCAATGGGTATCTGACTGAAGGCAAAAGCGTAGAAGAATACAGCGGCTAAATCGCTGAGTTGGGCGTTCGTGAAACCAAGGTCCCTGACCAGAGCCGGGCTTATTACCGCGGTGGACACTCGGTAGAACATAGAAATCAGAAAATTGACGCTGCCGATAACAAAGATAGCCCAACGTCTGCGGCTACCCGGCGCTGGATCACGAAACGGTTCTATGGTAATTCGCTCCCGGCGATTGGTTTCTTTTCAATGCCGGACATAAATTACCACATTTTGACTGAGTGGTGGTTTGTAACCTTCGGTTTCCGCTCTATCCGCCAATGGAAGCCAGGAGTATACCGATCACGCTCGAATCCAATTCAAAGCCTCTGTAAGTTGCGCTTCCGGAAAGGTCCTTACTTCGCCCTCCATGAAGTGAGAGCCAATCCTTGTGGCCCACTCGACCCACTTGGCCGCTCCAACAACAGCTAATTTCTCGAAATCGTTCCTGTGCCTGAGTCCGAAACTGGCATCGTCCCACATGGCATGGGCTTCCCAGCCGGTAAAGTCTCGGGGCAAATACAGCAGCGCCTTGGCTTTACCTGATCGTCTGATAATTTCTTCAATTTTAGGGATCAGCACTTCTTTGTAGTCGGTATCAGTTAGTTTGCCGGTGGCCTTGAGGGCCAGCAAGGATCCGTTTGATTCAGGCATTATTTCAATCATGTTGAGCCTCCTTTCTTCGCAGACCATTGGGCTCTATGTGACCACATCTCCGTTCACGCATTCTGCTCATTGAGACAAGTCCAGTCTATTCGCGGTTCCTTTTCTAGGATGTCGGCTGTCCGAGTGGCCAAGTCAGAGCCGCAATTGGGGGATTCGAGTCATCGTGCCATGGACAAATGGTAGCGTCCCGTCTTTGTTTCCTCCTCGGCGCGAGCATGATTATGTTAATAACTAGAAAATTCAGCGGAATCGATCTTCGAACATCTTCCGAGGGTCTGTCGTACGACGTGCTGATTTTTGGCATCGCTTGTTGCTTATACATCCCCGCCAAGGGTGGTAAGGAGCAGTCATGGTTTTTTCGCTGCAAAAAAGATTTTTCGTTTTCCTTTTGTTACCGGTCGTGCTGGTCCTCTTGATTCTGGGTGTGGCGTCTTTCCTTTACGCTCGCTCTTTTTTGCTTGACCAGTGGAATCTCACCACAAAACTAATGCTTGAGAAAACGGCTCACCAGATACGTATGAGACTCGATGAGAAACGTGAAATGATGGAGCTGATCGCTTTGTCGGAAAAATCCGGAGATCCTACGCAGTCGTTTTTAATCCAAGAATTGAGAAATCAGAGAGGCGTCATGGCCGCGGATCTTAAACCCGTTCCCGAGGGTCGGCCTGCTATTGAGAGCAAGGGATCGACCACGCCCGCTGTAAACGGGAACATTGCCTCGAACCTGCACAGTGAAAGTCCCCCAGGGTTTGGCGCCCGTTCAGAAGAACTCCACGGCCTGCACGACGTTTTGCCCTCCGCCATGAAGCCCATTAGGATAGACGTAAACCCCGAGAAGAGTCATCTGAAGCTGGAAACGGTTTTCCCCGCTACAAAAAGGATTTCATCTAAGGAACTGAGTGTTACCGTTAGTCTGGATTATCTTGTGGAACACCTACTCCACATGAGCCCCTGGAAGGGCAGCTTCGCATGCCTGGTCGCGTCCGACGGAACTTATCTAGCTCATACCGACCGCTCGCAGAATTGGCCGAAAAGATTGGGGCAAACAGGCCGAGCATTGGAGACAGAGGTTCTAAAAGAGATAAAAAAACAGGATTCCGGTACGGTATTCGGGCAGGGATCTCAAGCAGATATCATAATGGGCTATTATAGAGTTCCTACAACACCTTGGTATCTCATACTATCTTCGAGAAGGAATTCCATATTGGCGCCCGTTTTGTGGTTCAGATACACCTACCTGTCAGCCGTTCTGGTGAGTGTAATCTTCGTAGGGCTTCTCATCAGGATGAACACAAAGCCGGTTGCCAATTCCATAGGTGAAATAGCTGAAGCAGCGGAAAGAGTGGAACAGGGCGATTACAGCGTGAAACTGAGTGAGGCTCGCTCTGATGAAATTGGCCAACTGAAAAGGAGATTCAATAGAATGGTATCGGGCCTCAAGCAAAGAGACCTGATCGAGCAGATCTTCGGCCGTTACGTGGATAAGAAGATTGCGCAGACGCTGATGACTAGGCCGGAGGCTTTGCATCTTGGAGGCGAGCAGCATGAAGTCACCATTCTTATGGCCGACCTCCGCGGATTTACCCCAATAGCCAAGAAGCTTCAACCTAAACAGGTGATTGGACTCCTGAACAGGTTCTTCTCCCGAATGATCCCAACCATTGAAAAATATAGAGGAATCATAGTAGATTTTTATGGCGATTCCATCTTGGTCTTTTTCAACGGAATAGAGCCTGATGTTCGGGTGGCTGCTGCCAACGCCGTCAAATGCGCAATCGAAATGCAACGCGAACTCGCATTGGTCTCCGAACAAAATCTGCGAGACGGCCTGCCTGTTCTTTCAATGGGAATAGGAATTCATAGTGGCGAGGTGGTTGTCGGAAACATAGGTTCGGAGGCTAGGGCCAAATACGGCATTGTTGGATCTGCTGTCAACGAGACCGACCGGATTCAGTCATTCGCCCAGGGGGGCAAGATCATGATCTCTGGGAGAACTTACGAGCTCTTGTCAGATAGTTTAGTGGTGGGACCAAAGTGTGAAGCTTGCCTCAAGGGATTGGAAGGCACTCTGGATCTATATGAGCTAAGAGAAATTCGCATAGCGGATCTATCTACAGGATGATCAGGTGTGCTTGACGTATACCAAATATATTCTTTCCATTAAACTTCGGGCCTGCTATACATAAGGGGTGCCTCTGAAAGTGCAGCGCACACTCATCTGACTCACAACCGCAGCGGAGTGTTCCGGACTGTGCCCACCGAACAACCTGAAATCGGTAATGCATATCTATGGTTCTTGGCGGGGGGCCTTGGCCTATATTGCCTTGCGCTTACTGCGATCACAGGTGACATCGGCTTCAACGGCGATGATTGGTGGGTACTTTCAATTCCTTACTGGAACCACTTTCCGGACTCTCTGATTCTCTTTGCACGCAAATTCCTGAGACCTATGGAGGGATTTTACTGGATCAGTCTGTTCGAGCTGTTCGGGTTCAACAGAGTCGTGTTTCACTTGTGTTCCCTGCTGCTTCTGGCCGGCGCCGCGGTTCTTATGGGGGTGTCACTGGATCGGGCTTTCCCCGGTCGGCGGACTTGTGTTTCGATGGCCGTGTTGTTGGCGTTTTTCTTGCCCCCAGTTTCATGCCTGACTTATGTTTTGTTCACCGATAATTCCCGTCTGAGCATGTTGTTGTTTTGGGCTTCGATGATCGCGTTCCAGCGTTGGGCTCAGAAATCATCGCCGTGGCGCGGACTGGCTCTGCCTTTGTCTTTGTACGTGGGTTCATTCCTCACGTATGAGGCACCCAGCTTCCTCATCTTTGCGGCTCCGATGCTCGTTTGGCCTGTTCACAAACGCTGTTGCGACCGGCTTTCCGACCGGACCTTTCTAATCAAGCTCTGCGTGGGAATCATGACGGGGTTTGCCGGGGCCGTGGCGTGCCGATTATTTGTTCTCAAAGGCGGCGCCGTGGCGCAAAGTCACTTCTTTCCACCTCTCGAGCTGCTGTGGTCGTATCTCACGCTGCTTCCATTCTATCTGTTGGCCCCATTCACGTCCACGGCTGCAGATCGCTGGGCGGTTCTGGTAGGCGTTCTGGTAGTGCTGGCGACCGCAGGTCTTTTCTTTTTCACGAATAGACACCGACCTGCGGCGGAAATGGTACCCGAGGCTCGATTCGAGCGGGGATCCACATGGTATATGGTGGCGCTGGGAATAGGGATATTTCTACTGGGGATGCTGCCGTACCAGCTTGCGGGGTACGGGGGCTTCCATCCAAGTTTGCTTGACGCACTGGCTCCAATTTTTGGGTTCGTACCGCGTGGCGATCTTTCGTGGTTCAATTTCACCTGGGCGAGCCGGATCTATTCCTCCGCTTCCTTCGGCATCGCCATTTTGCTGGCCCTCGGGTTAATTGGGTGGCGCAGAACCTCCGGCAAGACGGTCGGAATAACAGTTGCCGTGATTGTGGTAGGTTTCCTAACAGTTTTTCACACGGGATTGAGCCGGGACTGGAGAGAGGCATCGGAAATCCGCAACAATCTCATACGGAGCCTGGTCACTCAAGTTCCGGCTGTGAAATCCGGCACCAATTTTCTGTTTTTCGATATCAATTGCTCTCACAAGCGCGCTGAAGTAATTCGCAAGTGTAGCTGGTTACCTGCACTGGTACGGATGTTGTACGCCGATCGGACGTTAGATGCCTGGTATGTCTATCCATACGCAGATAACTTGCACGATAGCATGGCGCAACAGGGAATAGCCACGCCCGCCGGTTTCCTGAGCCGAGGCCAAAGACAGGGAGAAGTGGCCGCTCCTGAAACCCTGCTCCTGTTCAAGAGATCAGGACGGGAGTTGGTTCTTTTGGACAGGATTACAGCCAGAGATGGTTCAGGTCCTACAGGAATCGAATGGCAAGGGGTTAAGCGTCTCGCATCAAATTTCGAGCGGATTGAGGACTGCCGAACCACCGCCTCGCCTTATCCAAGACTCGCTCGCAATGCCTGGACGTCCGGTCTGATTTCTACGCTTCAACTGGCACGTCTCAAATCTACGCTGGCATACCTACGCGGACTAAAATGCCAGGTTGTTGCTCTTACTGCACGCCGACGTCATTTGTTTAAGTTTGGCCTGCCTCGGATAAAAGCCCGCCTGTGATTTTTTGTAGGACTATGAGATTCACCAGAATATGTTATCTTTACCAACGATTAAAAAGAGCGCCATCGGAGCTCAGTTTTACTAGGAATAGTGGATGCATTCTTATTACAGTCGGTTAGAAATTCCGTCTGCTTTTTCGCTGCCGGATCACGGGAGCGAGTCGATCTCCGGGCGAAAAGCCATCACCCGCGAAAAAATCATTCACTATCCGGGCAGCCTGATGATGCCGGGTCTGGGGATGTTAGTCGGGTTTCTCAGTGGACTTGGCGCCGTATCTTTCAGGTATCTCATTGGATTATTTCAGACGCTGATATACGGCAGTGGCTCTGATCTCGCGACAATAGTTCAGGGGCTGCCCTGGGACGGCGACTCCATTATCAGCTCTTTTTCTCCGGCCTCGGCACATACGGATTCCGATCACTGAGAATTTAAGGGCACTATTTCATTCAGTTCCAATTTTAGTTCTTCGGGAGGCTTCGATATCAATTCCGCGGCGAAACAGCTTGAGCGCTCCAAAGGCGTCAGGCCTGGCGCCTTGAAGCGCAGAGAGGAACTTCGTCCACATCCCACGCAAATTTTTTCATGCAGGTTTGAAAGCAATCGAGGCTAGGTTTGCGTTCTCGGAATCCATTTTTCAGGTTACCGAATAGAGCGCCTTTGTTTTTTCCGACGCTTTCCAATCCGCTAACATGATGTCCATCAGGTATCCAAAGCTACATAGTACTACTACCAAGATCGTGATAAACATTAAGACGTTAGTGCTCATTTTCAACCTACCTCGAAATCATTTTTCCTCCATTGTGAGACAGTTTTGGGTTTCGGAAGTTAAGGTCGGCCATTAGCCGCCTCATCGGAGGTTCGATCAATAGTCGTTGGCGCCATCCTCTGCGCTTATTGTGGAAAACCAGTCACGCCATTGAGAACAGAAAAATTAGGCGCCAGGCCGCAGGCGTTCACGCAAGTGGCTGCGGTCTCCCAGAGATTTCAGTAGCGGTCCTTGATCCGTCATTTCCACTACGATCAATGACGCCACCGGCAAGCTGATGCGGTCGCGATATCGGCCGACATCGATTCCCAACAGCGAACATGTCATGATACGTATCGTGGCTTTATGAGACACCACCAGGACATTCCCCGCCAGATGCGCCTGTTCAATTTCTTCCAAGATCAACGAGCTGCGACGGGCTATATCAACTCCTCGTTCCCCCCCGGTGGGAGAATTCCAGCCGGGGTCGGCCTGCCATCTCACATACTCATCATGAAACTTGCGGTTTACTTCATCAGAGGTCATCCCCTCCCACCGACCGTAGGCGATTTCCTTGATTTCCTTTCTCAGGAGCGGGGTTAGCTTGACGGCTTCGCACAAAGGTTGCGCCGTTGCAACCGTTCGCTTTAGCGGACTGCAAAAGACGGCCTCCCAGGGAAAATCTTTATAGGCCTCAGCAAAATCCTTGGCCATTTCATATCCTTCCGGAGTCAAGTCCGGATCGAGAATTCCGCAGTAGCCGCCTGTCTTACTGGCGGTGGTTTCGCCGTGTCGCAGAAAATATATGTTTAAGCTCATGTCTGTCTCCTCCTTCGGTCGAGACATGAAAATTCGTCTTGCTCTCAATTCTCCGGGCCGTTCTTTACTTTATTAAGATTCATAAATCTCCCACCCGAGTCTGGCCTGAGATGGCGAAACATTGATTGAAGAAACTTCATGACTCAGGGCAGCATGACGAGCCGGGGCGCCGTCAGAATCAATTCTTGCCAAATTCGCCCCGCCCCGCAATTTGCGGAATTTTCGGCAAGTAGCCTATCGATCACTTCCTGGGGGTAATTTCAAATGGCCATTGCCAGTCTGTAAACTCCGGTTTATCAATTCCGTTTTCGTACGCGTAATTTGAGTTCTCTATAATCTGATCTTTCAGCCACTCCTTCACATGCGCTCCAGCCACACTGAGTCCGGGAACACGGTCAATTACGTCGATAGCCAGGTTAAACCTATCGATTTGATTTCTTATGGCCAATTCCAAGGGAGTGTTGATGTTGCCTTGCTCTTTGTAGCCCCGCACGTGCAAGTTCTTGTGGCCGTTCCTGCGATACGCCAGTTTGTGAATCAGCCACGGATAGCCGTGAAAGTTGAAGATGATGGGTTTCTCAGTGGTGAATAGACCGTCGAAGTCAGCGTCAGACAAGCCGTGTTTATGCTCGCTGGGAGGTTGTAGCTTGTACAAATCCAGAACGTTTATGAAACGAGTCTTAAGATCGGGAAAGCGCTCACGAAGAATGGCGGTCGCAGCCAAAGCTTCCTCAGTAGGTACATCACCAGCGGCGGCGATCACCACATCGGGTTCGTTTCCTTGATCGTTGCTGGCCCAATTCCAAATGCTGATTCCTTTGGTGGAATGCTCAATGGCCTCCTCCACGGAAAGGTATTGCAGATGTGACTGTTTGTCCGAAACGATCACATTGACGTAGTTTGTGCTTCGCAGGCAGTGATCCGCCACTGACAACAGGCAATTGACATCCGGAGGAAGGTAAATGCGTGTGACGGAGGAACTCTTGTTGGTAACCAGATCGAGAAACCCGGGATCCTGGTGACTGAAACCATTGTGATCCTGCCGCCACACAGTGGAAGTAATCAAGAGGTTCAACGAGGAGACAGGGGCTCGCCAGGAAACCTCACGGCATTTTTCCAGCCATTTTGCATGCTGATTGAACATCGAGTCAATCACGTGCACAAAAGCTTCATAAGACGCGAAGAAGCCGTGGCGGCCGGTAAGGAGATATCCTTCAAGCCACCCTTCCAAGGTATGCTCGCTTAGCATTTCCATAACCCGACCATCGGGAGACAGATTCGTGCCATCTGCGTCTTCAGGCTTTATTTCAGCCATCCAGACTTTCGGACTCGCCTGATAAACCGCGTCCAATTTGTTGGAAGCCGTCTCGTCGGGGCAAAAAAACCGGAAATTCGTCGTGTTTTGAGTCATGATATCCCTTAAGAAGTTACCCAGAGGGCGAGTATTCTCCACCCTCATGGTGGCCGGTTTTGTCACGTCCACTCCATATGGGCGAAAATCCGGTAAGCGCAAATCCTTGCGCACAGCGCCGCCATTGGTAACCGGATTGGCGCTCATACGACGGTTTCCGACCGGCGCGAGTTCCCTGAGGTCCGGGACCAGTTGGCCGCTCTGATCAAACAGCTCTTCCGGCTTGTAGCCTTTCATCCATTGTTCAAGCAACGCCAGGTGGGCCGGGTTCTCGTGCACGTCGAATGGCACTTGGTGCGCTCGCCAAAAGTCTTCCACCTTGTGGCCGTCCACTTCCTTGGGGCCGGTCCAACCCTTGGGAGTGCGGAGAACGATCATGGGCCACGCAGGTAAGCCGGTGATTCCGTTGGCACGGGCCTGGTTCTGAATAGTCCTGATATCTGTGAGAGCCGATTCCAGAGTATGGGCCATTGCCTGGTGCATGGGGTAAGGGTCTGAGCCCTCGACAAAATAGGGCTTGTAACCGTATCCTCTGAAGAGGCTCTCCAACTGCTGGTGACTGATTCTTCCCAGGATGGTGGGGTTTGCGATTTTGTACCCGTTCAGATGCAGGATCGGCAGCACCGCTCCGTCGTGTATCGGGTTAAGGAATTTGTTGGAATGCCATGCGGTGGCCAGAGGTCCGGTTTCAGCCTCTCCATCACCCACCATGACCGCCACGATGAGATCCGGGTTGTCGAGAGCCGCTCCATATGCATGTGAGAGGCTGTAGCCGAGTTCGCCTCCTTCGTGGAAGGAACCCGGCGTCTCCGGTGTGCAATGGCTGCCGATGCCTCCAGGGAAAGAGAATTGCCGGAAGAAACGGAGCATTCCTTCCTCATCTTCGCTCTTATCCGGGTAGATCTCAGAATAAGCGCCCTCGAGGTAGGCATGGGAAAGCACAGCCGGAGCGCCGTGGCCTGGACCTGAGACAAACACCATATTAAGGTCTTGCTTCTTGATCAGCCGATTCAGGTGCGCCCACGTGAACGTCTGTCCGGGGTCAGAGCCCCAGTGGCCCAAAAGCCTGTTCTTGATGTGCTCAATCTTGAGCGGTTCTCTCAAGAGCGGGTTGTTGCGCAAATAGATCATGCCGACGCACAAATAAAGCGTGGCCCGCCAGTAAGCGTCTATTTCCCGCAGTTCTTCGGCGCTCAGCGGACCTTCGCCGAGATACAAAGCTGCTTCTCCCATCACAGATTCCTTTCTGCTATCATTACAGTTATGAGACCCCCCCGAAGCAAACGACGAACAGCATCTACCACTATGATTTTTTCAGCTCGAAAGGTCCTTCTTCATTTGCTCAAAATCCTCTCGGGAAATTTCGCCCCTGGCGTAGCGTTTTTTCACAATTTCCAAAGGCGTGTCCAAATCCCGTTTTTCTTCCCGGCGCGATCCTACTGGCGGCTCGGGTGGTCGCTGTCCTGCTCGGCCCGCGAGCGCATAGATTAGGATCACCACCAGAACGACAACCAATATCCACCCCCAAGGTATCATCCACATTCCCCAACCCATCATGTCATGCATCCAACTGTAGTGCTGTCCAAATGCCATCGCTCTCCTCCGATAATCGTCCAACCCAAGGCAAAATCGACATTGGCCCTGCACGGCGCCATTGGGCTTCTTAGGAACCAAGAACTCCGTCGAAGCAATATGCACATTGAGACAAGCGCCCTCCATTCGAGGTTCCTTTTCTCGGATATCGGCTGTACTGACGGCCGAATCAAGAGTGTCAGACTTCAAACAAAACGCCTCATAGAACAGATTTTCGGCCGTTACGCGGATAAGAAGATTCGTGGCGCCGCCGGTGTTTGAAGCTTCTCTCAAGGGATTGGGAAGCCAGACTGGACTTATATGATCTAAGAGAAATTCGCCGGAAGGATTTATCTTCAGGATGGTTAAGGATGTCCCAAGTTATGTGGGCGTTGTGACGTGTGGCAAATATGATCTTTTCATTATGTCGTGTGTGTGCTATACGTGACGCGTATCTCTGAAAGTGCAGCGCACACTCATCTATATCGCAGCCGCAGCGGAGTGTTCCGGACTGTGCCCACTGAACAACCCGAAATCAGTAAATCATATCTATGGTTTTTGGCGGGGGGACTGGGCCTCTACTGCATTGCGCTCACTGCGATCACGGGTGACATCGGCTTCAACGGTGACGACTGGTGGGTCCTTTCACTTCCGTACTGGCACAACTTTTCGGACTCGCTGATTCTCTACGCGCGCAAATTCCTGAGGCCGATGGAAGGATTTTACTGGATCAGTCTGTTCGAGCTGTTCGGCTTCAATAGAATAGCCTTTCACTTGTGTTCCCTGCTGCTTTTGGCCGGCGCCGCGGTTCTCATGGGAGTGTCACTGGATCGGGCTTTTCCCGGTCGGCGGGCCTGGGTTTCGATGGCCGTGTTGTTGGCGTTCTTCCTGCCTACAGTTTCATGCCTGACGTACGTTTTGTTCACG